>Ga0209517_10002382_pt1 | contig 26579 bp, 15 predicted proteins | sample PeaSoiMetSII2010_FD_187695 | JGI IMG/M metagenome (GOLD analysis project Ga0209517, IMG submission 187695) | Peat soil microbial communities from Weissenstadt, Germany - SII-2010 (SPAdes) (version 2) | ecosystem: Environmental > Terrestrial > Soil > Wetlands > Peat | place: Germany... | reverse complement strand
AGCGGCCCACCGAACATTACTAACCAACCCGCCAATGAGACCGTGCCAGCCGACGGCTCGGCGAGCTTTTCCGTCAGCGTCCTTGGCAGCCCACCCTTGAGCTACTTCTGGAGTCGCAACGGGGCTCTCATCACGGGGGCGACGAATTCCACCTACACCACCAATAATGTCCAAGTCTCCGATTCAGGCGCCCAGTTCAGTTGCCTTGTGAGCAATGCCTTTGGCATGACCAACAGCGCCAGCGCCCTGTTGACCGTGTACACTTGCGTTCCCGCGGCCACGGTGGCTTACGTGCGCACGGCGCTCGACCGGCAGGCCGAAGAGGGAGGAGTGGATAACGATGGTATTTTGACCATGGTCTTTGGCAGTGGCTGGCAGGACTTGCGTTACGAGACAGTGGATGCCTCGGCACTGTTCTCTCCAGCCCTCCGATTCATTTTCATGGAGGGCGGATCGGATACGACAGATACTGAGCCCGCGATGGCCAGCTTCCTCAACGCCAATATGTCCGCCATGACCAATTGGGTGGCTGCCGGCGGCAGTCTTTTCATTGACGCCGCCCCACAATACACGAACAACTACTCGGTGAACTTGGGTTTCGGCGCGTCCCTCAACGTGGGGGAGATAACCGAATACCCCAGCGCCGCCGATCCTGCCCACCCCATTTTTAGCGGCCCCTACGTTCCGGCGGGCACTCTCTTCTACGGCAACTTCGACTGGTTCGGCTACGCGACCGTCTCAGGCGCCGGGCTGTCAGCCATTTTGCTCAGCGAATCTCAATCTCAAAGTGCCGTGCTGGCCGAAAGCGGTTACGGGTCCGGCCATTTGCTGTTCGGGGGGATGACCCTGCCTTATTACCAAGGGCCCCAGCCAGAAGCCTCGAACCTGTTGGCCAACCTCCTCGTTTACGGGGCCAATCTCGGTTCCACAGCCACTAATAGCCCGCCAGTCCTCTTTTCGCCACTGGCAGACGTTAGTGGTCAGGCTGGTGCTTCCGCCACCTTCTCGGTTGACGCCGGCGGCGCGCCACCCCTGAGCTACTTTTGGAGTCGCAACGGGGAGTACATCGCCGGAGCGACGAATTCAGACTATACCACCAACAATGTGCAACCGGCGGATACGGGCGCGCAGTTCAGTTGCGTGGTCAGCAACGCCTACGGCTGGGCGGCCAGTTCCAATGCGACTCTGAGAGTCTCGCTGGTGAAGAACGGCGGCTTTGAAACCGGCACCTTCACCAACTGGGCGCTCTCTGTAATGTATGATGCGGTCGTTACCACCTTCTCGGGTGCGGTCCATTCGGGCTCCTATGGCGCGGAGCTGGATGCTTACCAGTCGCTGGGTTTCCTCTCGCAGAACCTGCCCACCACGATCGGGGGAAGCTATGTGGTCTCGCTTTGGTTGGACAACCCGGAGGGATTAACGCCGAATCAATTCGAGGTGTACTGGCATGGCGCGACACTCTACAATCGCATTAACCTGCCGGCCACCTCATGGACGAACCTCCAATTCCTTGTGACTGCCATCGCGTCCAGCACGGCGCTGGAATTCGCGTTTCGCGATGACTCCGCCTATTTGGGATTGGACGATATCAGCGTGGTGCAGGAGCTGCTGCAAATCACGCCTGGCACAGGCATTGTGTCCACTGGTTACGTGGGGGGACCGTTCAGCATCACGAATAGCTTCGTTCTGACAAATGCGGCGAATAGCCCCTTGAGTTGGGGGTTGGCCAACACGTCGGCTTGGTGCAACGCTTCCAGCGGTGGTGGTGTGATCGCCCCAGGAGCGGGGGCCACCGTAGCCGTTAGCCTCAACGCGGGCGCCGCCGGCCTGCCAGTAGGCAACTACACTAACACGATCTGGTTTACCAACTTGAACGATGGGGTCGTACAAAGCCGCCAATTCGCCTTGAAGCTTATTCCCGTGCCCGAGCCGCTGCAAATCACCCCCACCAACCTGGTGTTCAGCCGGCCTAACGGGGGTTCGTTCAGTGTTACCAGCCAGGATTTCACGCTGACCAATGTTTTGACAACGCCGCTCAATTGGTCCCTGGCCAGCACCTCCCTTTGGTTCAGCGCACTGCCCGGCAGCGGCGCGCTCTCGTCCGACGCGGCTGCCTCGGTGACCGTCACCCTTGCTGATGCAGCCGCGAGCCTGCCTGCAGGCGATTACACCAACACGCTTTGGTTCACCAACTTGAGCGACAGCAGCGTTCAAAGCCGGCAGGTCCTCTTTTTGACTGTGCCACTGGTCCTCAATGGCGGGTTTGAAACAGGCGATTTCTCCGATTGGACCGAAATCGGTTCCTTTGCGGATTGTGTGGTCAGCTCGTCGCCATTGTACGCGCATTCGGGCAACTTTGGCGCGGAGATGGGCCCGTCGGGGGCACTGTCTTACCTTTCCCAAACGCTGCCGACCACCGCCGGCCAGCCTTATCTCTTCTCGCTCTGGCTCGACAGCCCGGACGGCGCTACGCCCAATGTATTCCAGGTGTCCTGGAATGGAACCATGCTGTTGGCCCTGACAAACCTGGGCGTCACCGGCTGGACCAACCTCCAGTTCCTTGTCACGGCCACCGGGCCGGCCACCGTGATACAACTCGGCTTCCGCGACGATGCCAGCTACCTCGGCTTGGACGATGTGAGCGTCGTACCGGCGCCGGTGCCGGCTTTCCAAGCCGTGGGCAAGTCCGGGAACCTGATTATGCTCTCGTGGAGCGCCCAGGCGGGGCTCAGCTACCAGTTGCAATACGCGACCGACTTGGGATCGCCCGATTGGACCAACCTGGGCAGTGGCATCACCGCCACCAACACCACCATCACACTATCCGACCCAATCCTACCGGGGGGTAACGATAGGCGGTTCTATCGGGTCATCTTGCTGCCGTAGGCTCCGGTCCGGGCCGTGCCTGCACCGCCAGGCACGGCCTGGTAGCCGATTTTGAAAAGGCAAGATCGTCGGAAAACATACGAACGGGCAGCGGCGCATGGGGTGGGCGTGTCGCGGATCTGGTTGAATTCCTCGCCTACGGAGGGATGCGGATTCATTCGGAGGCGGTGTGGGTGACGTGGGAGGACGTTGATTGGCCGCGCAAGGAAATCATCGTGCGCGGCGATCCCGTCACCGCGACAAAGAACAGCGAGATAGGGCGGGTGCCGATCCTGCCGTACATGGAAGTTCTGCTTACGCGGCTCAAAGACAAGCTCGGCACGGCCGCCACGGGCCGCGTTATGCGGGTCAGTGAATGCACGCTGGCCTTAGTGCGGGCCTGCAAGGAGATTGGCATTCCCAAGCTGACCCACCACGACCTGCGGCATATGTTCGCGACCCGGTGCATCGAGTCCGGCGTGGACATCCCTACCGTATCACGCTGACTGGGGCACAAGGATGGCGGCGCGCTGGCGATGAAAACCTATGGGCACCTGCGCAACGAGCACTCCCAGGCCATGGCGGCGAAGGTGACGTTCTGAGGCCGGCTGAATTCAAAAGACAGCCCTTAACCATAGTTTCGATTCCATTGCTCCCCAAACCCCATGTCCGTTAGGCCGCAGTTCGCATGGGCGCGGTTGGTTCCTTATCTTTGTGGAGCGTTCGCTTAACAAGCAATAAGATAGCGCCGATGCCGAACACCAGCAGAGCTCCTGGGGAGGGCTCGGGGATAGGCGAATACGCCCAATAACCCTGCTCATACCAGGTCTGGTGAAGTTGACTCGAGGATAGCCCCGTTCATTCCATTAGGCGGTCCATCGACGATCCAAACCCAGAAATCATTGTTGTCGCTCCAGAGTTGGAGATTAAGTTCGAAAGGCGGGCCAAACGAGGCGCTGATTGAGTCCGAGGAATTGTTTCCGTTGAATGCGATGCCGTCAGGGCCTTTGAAGGAAAGGGAAGAGTAGAACAACGGACTGCCAAAAGAAGATCCCGGCTGCAACTCGGCATCTGTCACCTCAAAACTGGCCTGCCAAAGGTTGGATTCTCCATGCCAACTGAAGAGGTAATCAGCCAAAGCAGGCTGTGCCCCGAAGCACAGGAGTGCGGCAGCAATCCAGTAATTCGCGCCAATCGTCACGTCGGCCCTGAGGTACAGGGCGCCCTCCTCCGTTTAATAACCCATGCGCCAGCGCCGAGGGCCAAGAGGGCGCCTGCGCACGGCTCCGGAACACTGGTGATGTTCCAAAGACCTGTTTCGGTGTAAAGAACATGGTCATTTCCAACTGGCAAAGCCCATTCCTGAATCATGTTATAATTTGCAGTTACCTCGACATCGTACGCCGAAGATTCAGAGAAAAGTTGTATGCCAAAACTACTCGTTAGAGATGAGCCTCCGACACCAAAACCATCTGCGCCAATGTGATGAGCCGAGTCCCAATTAAACAGCATGCCGTCGGGGCTGGTTATTGAAATGGAATTGGACAGCGATAAGGAATAAAAAAATGATTCGTCTGCAACATCTCCCCGTTCGTGACTTCGAAGGTGCCGTGGAAGAGATTTGAGGCACCCTCCCAAGTGAACAGATAGGTCGCCAAAACGGTTTGTGAGCCGAGGAACAGGAGAGCGACAGCGGTCGAGCAATTCGCGCCGAGATTCACGTCTGGTCTGAGGTCTGATGAGTTCTGTGCCGTCTTATAAGCCATACGGCAGTGCCGAGGGCCAGCAGGGCGGCTGCGGAAGGCTCGGAAACATTGCTGACTTCCCATTGGCCTGTTTCAGAGTAAAGCAGGCTGGCGGAACCTCCGACACCTAAAGGGGGCCATGACCATTCCTGCACTGAGTCATTGTTGGCGTCCACCTCCAATATGTTTCCTTGAGCAGTTGTTTGTGGGTAGTCAAGTCCGATGCCGAATGTAGAAAGAAGCGACCCTCCACCGACTCCAAAATAGTCCGGCCCCATGGGGGGATTAGCGCTCCAACGGAAGTCTCGCCCATCAGGGCTGAATATAGATATTGAGTTGGAGAGGGATAGGAAATAAAAGTACTTATTTGATTCAGACATCTCCGCATCTGTCACCTCAAAAGTTCCTTGAAATAGATTAGAGCGGCCCTCCCAGGTGAAGAGATAGTTCGCCAAAACGGTCTGTGGCCCGAGGGCCAGAAGTCCGAAGGCAAGCCAGCGGTTCGCGGTGAGCCTCACGTTGGGCCAGAGCTCTGAGAGCTATTCCTCTGTTTTATGAGCAAAACGCCAAAGCCGAGTGCGAGGAACATGGTTAAGGAAGGCTCAGGAATCTCGCTGACTTCCCATTGACCGGTCTCGCCATACAACAGGTCAAAGGGCTGGCCTGGAATCAGGGCGAATTCTTGGATGGAGTCGCGATCGGCTTCGAGCAAAAGAGAGTGTCCCTGTTGATCAGGCTTAGGAAAAGAGAGCTCAAAATAGAAAGCAAAAACCGGCGAGGAGGCATTCACACCAAAGCCATCATCGTAACTCCACCGGTAAGTGCGCCCACTCGGGCTTGTAATAGAAAGCGAATTCGTCAGCGAAAGCGGATAATAGAACTGGTTAGGCTGTATCTCCGCATCAGTCACTTCGAAACTCCCCTGGAATAGATTTGAACTGCCCTCCCACGAAAACAAATAATTTGCCTGCGCCCGTGGCGCTGCGACGAACGCGAGCAGAAACAGTAGTAATAGCTTTTGTCTCATAATATCAACCGCTGTAAATCAACGTTGTTCCTTCAGCCAGACTTGCTTCGAACTTGGCAAGCTTCTTCGAAAAAGCGTGGATGGTCCCATGCATTGTTACTCGGGCACGGCGTACAGAACCCACGCTGGGTTCATGTTCGTGCTAGTGAGTTGTGCCCGGGCCGCAGCACTATTCGTTGTCAGTTGGGCATTTGTGCTTGTTGGATAAAAGAAATAATGCAGAAGGTTATCGCAAACGTCCGAGTTCCCGGGCGGCATGTGTTGCTCTGCATGCGCAAGGTCTTCGAACCAGCCATTCAGGACATTAGTGCCTGGATTAGAACCCGCGAGTGCAATATGGACTAGGTTACTGCACCCGGCCAGGCTAAGGTTTGTGAGTCCAGTAAGGTAAAAGTATATGTCCTGAAGGGCGGGGTAGTTGGTGAGGCCCGAAACACTGCTAAGAGTCGTCAAAGGTTCGCTTTGGCATGCCGCTCCGAAACTAATCAAGGCACTGGCGGGACTTATGATCACATAATTCGTGTATGATCCGGAACTGCTAAAAGTATGGTTGGAGGAAGTGTTGTTAGTCCCGTCTCCCCAATACCAAGTGGCCTTTGGGCTTCCTTGGAGGGTCACCTGCATGCTGACATTGGACGACGTGCTTACGAAATAAATCGGATTGGTGTTTGGCGGACCCGTCGTCGTGAACTCGTAATCCCAGCTTAGGCCCGCTAGTCCGTTGTTGGTGGATACGACATAAAAATGATACGGGGTGTTTGTTGTCAATCCACTCAGCACAATCAAATGGTTGGTCACATCGGTGCCGTCGTGATCGGAAAAGCCGTAACTGGTGGTTGTGCCATAAAAAACCGTCGAATCCGAAAGGATGTCGGTGGTCCACGAAATCTGAGCGCTGTTCGACCCGGGATTGCAGGCAACGGCACTGATTGAAGGCGTGCCTGGTGGCTCGTCCGGATAAACCTCCCAGCCCTTTCCCGTGAGGCTTTGCCTGGTTGTGAGGCCCCAGACATCAAGTGGTGCGTTGTTAGCGCCGGAAAAATCAACCTCGCCGCCCTGAACTCCTGTGCTATTCAGATAGGCCAGCGCGGCGTCTTCCACGGTCACCAACAGGGCGCAGTTCTCGGCGGTGATTTTGTTTGGCCGGTTGGTGTCAAAGCCGCACCCGCTTACGTTCAGATTGGTCAGCAGCGGATTGCGGTCGACCTCGATGTCCCACAGCAAGGGTGCCTGGTGCAAATCGGCCGACGTGAAGTTGTTAGGGACACCCCGGGCGCCGCCAAAGTTACCAACTTGGACGGATGTCAGGTTCGTAAAGTTGGCCAAAACCAGAGATCCTCCCTGGCCGGCATCCCACAGCCATAGCTCACTCAGGTCGGGGAACAGGGTCAAATTGACGTTGGTTGCAAGAGGGTTGTTGTGGGCACAGAGGTGCCACAACTGCGGGAAAGTGGCACCGAAGACGATATTACTGCATTTGTAATTCGAGGCGATCCGAAGCTGCTCCAAGTTGGTATCGCCCGTGAGGTCGAGCATGCTCTGGATATTATTGGATTCCAGGCAGATCCGGATGAGTTGCGGGCAGTTCGTGACGTTGGCGTGGAGCAGGTCCAGGCACCACCAGCACTCCAGGTCTTGCAATGCCGGCCATCCCCCCACGCTCAGATTGGTGAGCGGGTTGTACGAAAGCAGCAGGTTTGTGATCGTATCGGAAAATCCGTACAGTCCCTGAACACCCTGCGGTCCCCAGTTCGTATAGGTGCTGTTGTTGGAGTTGCCGCTGTCGCTGGCATCATAACCCAGATTTAGGCTGTAAATCGGCGGGTCTATGAGCGCGTAGTTGGAGGAGAACCGTGGGATGGTATTGGATACGCCATTGAGCATGGCGACGACGGGATTGTTTGAGGCAAGGACCAGGAGGATTTGGCCGTCGGCGGCACCTTCGTTAGGAAAGGCACCAAAGTTCCAGATGCAAGCATCGAAGAAATAGACCGTGTTGGTGCCCAGGGAAATGGGAATGGTCGTGTTAGTGCCCGGGCTGCCTAACCAGATGCCCCAGCATGTCCAATTGGTGCGAGGGGCATTGGCCTTTGGGGAGCCAAGAATCTCGTACGGAACCCTGTTGGAGGTGTTGTGGAGTATCAGCGATGGCTCTGCATTCGTTGGCCAAAGGAGTTGGATCCACAGGTTGGTTGAGGTGCTGTAGTTGGGCGGCGGCGGCGAATTCGTCCAGTCCTCGCCTGAGCCGCCAGGCCCGGGCGTGCCGCTAGGAAAAGGCCATTTGCCATCGTTCATGGGCTGCATATTATTTGTGCCAGCGGCAGCGAGGGCGGCTTGCTCCGCGGCCACTGCCAGACGGATATTCTGAACTGCGAGGGGCACATTAGGATCGTTGGTTGTTTGCGCGATTACGCCGGGGGTCAGGCTCGAACAGACCAGCACTCCCAGAAGAACAAAGGTTGCCTTCATCGGGCCAATCCGAGCACCTTTGAAAGGCGTTGACTCTCCCTATTTCGGCTTTTTGTAACCCAAAATTGAACTTATTGTCCCCTTGTTCTCCTGCCCTTGGGAGCCGGAAACCCGGGTGGAAGCTGCGTTTAGCCACTCCCCCAAAATTGGTTACGTCCATCTGCCCCTTATCCCGTACCGTCAAGACGCGTAGCCGCCCTCGGGGTGCAGCAATAAATCCAGCTCGACACAACGATACCCTCGCCCTCCCAAGGACCGTTCTCAAGTCCGTACTGTTTCGGAGCCATGACAGCCATGACGTGTTATGGAAAATGGTCGGCGAGTGCTTGAGTGAACCCGAAGGGCGCCCCCTGATCCAGCCTCCCCCCACCAAAGCCAACCAAAAGGCACCTGCGCTCCGCAGGTTCCGTGCTTCGCCATTCGGCTTTCAGAAGACGCTACTGCCCCACCCTCGCGCGATAAAACCGTTGCTTGTTCGTGGCCTGGTTGTCTTGAATCAAAGCCGGGCTGCTCGACAGGTTGGTCGTCAGCACCGGGACCCAATTCGTCTTGGCCAGGTTGGTGCTGGCCAAAATGGTGTAGGTCTGCCCCGGCAGGCCCGAAAGCTGAAAACTGAAAACTGAGCCCGATTTTCTGGCCGGCTGGCTCAGCACCGGAGCGGCGGAAAGCGTGACCAACGGAAGACGCGTTCGCACGCTCACGCACGTCACGCCGACCGCGCCCGGATACCCGGTCGCATTAACGTTGGTAATCCGAATGAACGAAACGACGCCGGTGTAGGCCGCCCCCAGCTTGAACGTGTTGGCCGGCATCACCACCGACGTAACCGTCCCATTAAGCGCGGCGGCCAAATTCGTGGCGGGCGCCGCCGTGCTGAACACCAGGCTCCCGTTGGCGTCGGTCACAAACACCTCCGTGTAATCGTTGGTCGTCGCGTCTGGCGGATTGCTCCACTGCAGCATGAACGAACCCGAGGGATTGATGGCCTGCGCCGCGGCATAATTGCTCACCCGTTGCGCCGCGGGATAAGCCAGCACTGGCATGGCCAGCACCGGGGACTGGAATCCGTTGTCCATCGTGGCCATGGCAAACGTGTAGTTCCCGGCCGGGTAAGCCCCGTCCAATGCCTGCTGGCTGCTAAAGGTGTTGTAAATCTCCAACTCCAGGCCGCTGCTGCCCGGTGGGAAAGCTGCCTGCCCCCCCAGAGGCAGATCCAGGTTTGCGATCGGCACGGTGCCGAGCGACGATTGCACAATCCCGTAGATCGCATTGAACGGCCCATGGTTGGTGTCGGGAATGACATTACTGGGCCCGGTTTGGAAGAACGCTTCCTGCTTCATCGCGTAGTAGTCCAGCACGTCCGAGCTGGGCGCGTTGTTGGTAACCGTGAAGTCAAGCGCGGCGCTCGCATTGGAGATATTAACGCTTTGGTCGTTCGCGCACTGATAACCCCGTCCGCTCAACTCACCACAGTCCAGGCTGATATCCCACAGACCGCTCGATACGTTGAACGAGTAGTTGCCATTGTTGTCGGTCAGCACATCCAAACCGAAGGTGGTGCCGTTGATGGTCGCATTGGCATAGACATCCAGGCTGGCCAGCGGTTGATTGTTGTTATCTTTCACCCAGCCGGTAAGCTGGTAGGCCGCAGCGGGCGCGGTGAAGCCCGCCACGCCGTTGCCGTTGGTGATGCCGACTAACTGATCGCCGGGACACAGATTGCCATTTCCGCTCAACTCGCCGCAGTCCACGCTAACGTCCCACAGCCCGTTGGCCACGTTGAACGAGTAATTGCCATCGCTGTCGGTCTGCACGTCCAAGCCGAAGGTGGAGCCGTTGATGGTCGCGTTGGCATAGACGTCCACGTAGGCCAGCGGCTGGCCCTTGTTGTCCCTCACCCAGCCGGTGAGTTGGTAAGGCGCTTGCGGAGCAACGAAATTGACGGTGGCTGTGCTGTTGGTCACGCTCACGGTTTGCTCGCTAACGCACAGGTAGCCCATCGTCTCGAGCGAGCCGCTTCCACCCGGGCCGCAGGAAATGCCGACATTCCACGTGCCATTCGTCACCCCGAACGTGAAGTGGCCGCTGCCATCCGTGCTCCCGTTAGCGCCGGGGTTTATTCCATTTGGGTCGTAGGCATACGTCCAGGCGTTGGCGATGGGATTGCTGTTGTTGTCCGTAAGAACGCCGCCGATTTGCGACGGCTCGCGCAACGCGACAAAGTTAACGACGGAATTGTTATTGGAGATGGTAACGCTCTGTTGGCCGGGGCACATGTAGCTGGTGCTCAGGCTGTTGTCGCCACCGCCGCAGCTCACTCCCACGGTCCAGGTTCCATTGCCTACGTTGATCGAGTAATACCCGGTGGTGTCCGTGTTCACTCCCGGGCCAAAAGACGTGCCGTTGATCGTGGCATTAGCCCAGATGTTCACGCCACTAATAGGATTGTTATTGTTATCCTTGAGGTACCCGGTGATGTGATTAGTGGCGAGCAAGGCGGTAAAATTGGCCGGCACCGTCATCCCGGGGCTGAGGTTCGTCCCTCCGTTCTGGTCGAACGCCGGCTGCGAAAACATGTAGTTCGTCGGGCTGCTGTCGCTGCTGACCGAGGCCTGCCAGGAGTCGCCGTTCAAGTCTCCCACGGCCCCGGCGAAATAGTTGCCGTTCGCATCCGCGTAGCCGTCGGTTTCATACTGGTTGTTGTTGTCCTGAACATAAACATCGATCCCCACGAGGGGATTTCCCAGGCTGTCCTTCACCTGGCCGTAAAACAGCGCCGTGGCCCTGGGGTAGGCCAACTCGATTCCCAGGGTCCCGGCATTCACCGTGGGTCGGTTCTGCAGCCCAAGGCGACCCTGGATTATCAGGGCGGTGTCGTCCACGTGGACGCTCCATGGGCCAGGTTGGGCCGGAAGGGTAAACGCGCCGTTGGTACCGGCGAACCCAACCCCCATAAGTCCGTTGGTTGATTCGGCTGAAACCAAAACGCCCGGCAAGGCTAGGTTCGAATTGGCCGCGTCCACCACCGTGCCCGAAATGCTGGCCGTGGCGTTGGTCAAACTAAGATTGGTCGTGAGAGTGGCGCCGCCGCTCAAGGCAACGACCGGAGAGTTATTAAAATTAGCGAGCAGGGTGCTGTAGAATGCCGTTGGCATATAGGTGCCTGGTGGCGCCGGGAGACTGTAAGCGCCGGAACTGTTGGCCATGGTTCCCGCGATGGGCTGGCCGCTCGGCCCGCCCTTTCCGGGGCGCGGTGGGGGGAACAACAGCACCATGGCATTAGGCACTACCGTGCTCGTGCCGTTGCTGACCACGTTGCCCGTGATTTTCTGGCCGTAGGGCAGATTGGTGACGACGAAAAGGTTGGTCTGCGGTAGGAAGTGCCCGACCGGGCTGGAAAGCTTGAACAGGAAATTCCCCGCGACGTTCTGCATGAAGTCGCCGTTGGCAAAATTCAACTTCGCCGTGATTTGTCCCGGGGTGGTGTCGGTATCCCCCGGCACATTGGAGTTGATCACCCCGCCGATCACCATGCCCGCTTGGCCGTCGGTGAGCGGAAACTGCTGGATGAGCCAGTCCCCGGCGTCGATGATGCCATTGGCATTGCCGTCCAGAAACTTCTGGACCAGCACCGTCTCGCCGTTGGTCAAACCGCCGCTTATTTGCAGGGTGATGACGCCACGGTAGGTGTTGCTAACCGAGCCGGGGCTGATGCCAAAGACGACGCCGGTCGCCGGCAGGTTCTGATAGAGCAACAGCCCTGTCGAGAGGGCCAGCAAACGCAAGCTGGTGTTGAGGAATGAAGGTGAGGTGTGTTTCATTGAGTAGTCTTTGATTTTTTAATTCACTGGATCGCAGCAGGCCCGGCTCGCCTCGCCGCGTTGCCCCTTCCCTAGGGACCGGATTGGACCGATCCGTCATCTTGGCGGCGGAAGGGGAGGTCGTGGGAAAAAGCATTCCTTCGGCCGGGCGGAACTGTTCCGCGCGGTCGGGGCTCGCCGTAATTGCTGAGCCTAGCTCGTTGCCACGTCGCATCGGTCGCCCGGGAAACGAAAGCCTGGCTGCCTAAGCGGCGAGGCAGTCCTCCCGAAGCATCTCAATATAAGGGGATCCTGTTATTCGTCAAGTTGCCTTTAGCAAGTCTTATTAGTCAAACTAACCTATTACTTGACTTAAACTAATGCAGTCATCCGGGGGGTTCGGGCGTCCGGACTCAACGGGCAGCAAATCGCCGAAATTCTCCGCTCCCCTTACGGCTTGGCGGCGATGGGACGGATCTTGATGTTCCGGAAGGACACGCTGCCGTGGTCGCCTTGCAAGGCGATGTAGCCGCTATTCGATTTGGCGAAGCCCGGCATCGTGGCAAACTTGCTCCTGGCCACCCGCGCTTTGAAATCCTCGCTGCCCAGGACGTACTCGAAATATTTGACGCCGTTGATATCATGCTCACATTTCTCCGGCGAGATGAGCAGGCGCACATGGTTCCACTCGCCGACCGGTTTGGTGGCATCGAGCGGCTTGCCCGTTTTCGGATCGTCGGGCGGCTGGTAGAGCGCGTAAAGCCAGCCGCAGCGCACCGGGTCCGCCGCCTCTTTGTTGTCTTCCAGTTGGAACTCCGGTCCCGTGGCCCACACGGCCCGGCCCGCGTCGGTGACGTGGTACATAATGCCGCTGTTGCCCGCCACGGATATGTTGTAGTCGAGCTGCAGCTCGAACCAATCGAACTGGTCGCTCGTGACGATGTCTCCCGCGTCATGCGGATCGGCGCAGACCAGCGCGCCGTCCTTCACCTCCCAGCCCGGACGCACATCCGGGCGCCGGAAGTTGTGCCAGCCAGTGAAATCTTTGCCGTTGAACAGAAGTTTCCAACCAGCCGCTTTCTCCTGTTCAGTCAGCGTGTTGATGTTCCCCTCCTGAGCCGCCGCGCTGTCACCTCCGGATTCTTTCTCGACTCGAACCGGCGCGGTTGAAGGCGCAACCGGCGTCCCCGCCGTCGAGGAGGTGTCGCCCAGGGCCTTCTCCAGCCCCGCTTTCCATTCGTCCCCCAACTCCTGCACGGTGTGCCCCGTGTGTTGCTTCCAGAGAGCTTCCTCGTACTCGCCGCGGCGCAGGGCAGCGTTCACTTCCCGGACAATGTTCTGGTCGTACTTCTCGGTCACCCAGTTCAGGAAGTTTGCGGTAACGCGGTAGCTCGCGTTATACCGGGCGCGGGCAAGACCGCGTTTAGTGATCTCAGCGCCGTGACTCTGCGGCTCGTACTTGTACCAGCGGATGTAGTCGGCAATTCCCTCGACCAGCCAGCCTGGATTGTGGTGCCTGTCGCCATAATTTTGGACGACATGCACTTCCTCGTGGATGAGCGAGCCGATGGCTTGGCCGCCAAGCTGTCCCTTGAGCCAGTTGGCATTGGCAGTGATTTGATTCCCGGACGTCCCGGCCACGCCCCGCCCGGGTTTGAGGATGAAGCTAACCTGGCTGGGCGCTTCATAACCGTCGCTGGGAAGCATCGCCACGAGCTTCGCATACCATTCGGCCAGGACGGGCGCCAACGTGTGCTCGGCCCATTCGGTCAGATCCGGCGCGCCGGACGTATCGATGGTCAGAGCGTACTTCCCGTCTGGCGAACGGATGCTAAAGGCTGGGCCGGAGGCGGGCGCTCCTGCCGCGGTTGGCGCGGCATTGGCATCGATCACGTCGATTTCGCTGTAGAACGTGTTGCCGAGATCATCGGCGGTTTCCGTGCGTGAAATGTCGAAGAGCAGATAACGGAATTTGCCGAGGGTGCCGTCGGACTCCGAGATGCTCACCCCGTATTGGCCTCCGCCCTGGCCTTCCTTGGGGCGTGTGTCAACCTGGCCAAGAAGCTTCCAACCGCATGTGACTGGATCGGTTGCTTTCCTAGGCTGGGCGTTGAAGCCGTCGGGCTTGCCATCACTGGCGTAAAGCTTGTAAACCTGCGGCCCACGAGTGTTGGGATGCCACGAATACGAATTGACCTGCTTGAGGTCCCGCGGGTCGCCAAGGTCAATGAGTATCCGCCCGCCGTCCGTACCTTCGGTGAAAAAGAAATTGGCTTCCGGATCGTCTTCCTCACTTGGCAGCTTGCCGTCGTGGAGCGCCTCCAGGCCGGCTGCGTTGTCGTCCCGCACGCCGTCCACGATGACGAATTTGGCCTTCATCGCGGCGTGGTCTTTGGCGGGCGCCGGCACCGTTGAAAACTTAAAGCCGGCCGCGGCATGTTCGTTATCGTTGTGTTCGACGACGATTTTGATTTCGGCGCGCAAGAGCGCGGTCGATAGCACCAGAGCCGAGGCTCCGGCCACTAAGAGAATGATCCGTTTCATAGATTTTCTGTCGGCTTGCATTTAACCAGCTAAGCGGGCGTCGGCGCGAAGCATACGTAAAGGGTTTTGTACGCCTGGCGGGCTTTTTAAGCAATCCAAAAAGCGACCTCGATGAGCTTCACAGGGGGAATGACGAATGACGAATGACCCGCCTTCGCCAAGCCTACGGTGGGCAGGCCAAATCCGAAGGAATGACGAAATCCGAAAGCTTTCGCGAGCAGGTGACGTGCGCTTGCGACCCGTGACATCATGTGCCTTACGCAGGCCGCCCTGCGGTTGTCCAGCGGCCGCTACTCGTTTCGCATGGCGACGACGGGGTCGAGGCGGGAGGCGCGCAGGGCGGGGATCATGCCGGCAATCATGCCCACGACTACCAGGATCCCCGAGGAGACGAGCACGGCCGAAATCGAGATCGTCAGATAGATGCTGCCCCGGCCCGAGGTGTCTTGGAAGATCGGTCCGAGAAACGGCAGCGACCCGATCGCGCGGATCAGGGCCGCCGCCACCAAGAACCCGATCAGGCCGCCGGAGAGGGTGAGCACCAGCCCCTCTAAGAGGATCTGCAGGAGGATGTGGCTGCGACGGGCGCCGATCGCTTTGAGAATCCCGATTTCGCGCGTTCGCTCGGTGACGGAGACGAGCATGATGTTCACCACTCCGACCGCGCCGATGCTCAAGGTGAGGGTTCCGATCACGGTGAGCAGGATGTTCAGGCCGAGGCTGAGATTGGTAACCAGGGACAGGAATTGTGTCCACTCCAAGATTTGGACGGCCCGAGTGTCGAGCACGTTGAAATTGTGCGCCCGCGCGAGAGCCGCGCGGACGTCTTGCGCGACGCGGGCGCGAAACTGGCCGCTAGCGGGTAGTAGAACGATGTGGTCGAGGTAACGTGTGTCAGTAACGCTCGAGAGGGCGGTTAGCGGAACGAAGGCGGTCATGTCATCCGGCGAATCGTAATTGGTGATTTGCGTTTTCTTCTCCAGGAGGCCGATCACCAGGAAACGCACTCCGCCGATTTTGATCTCGTTGCCGACCGGAGACACCCCGCCGAAGAGTTCCTTGCGGATGTTATCGCCGATGACCACGACACGCCGGCGCTGGAGCAAATCCTCCCCGGAGAGGTAACGTCCGGCGGCGAGCTTGGCGTTTCGGATCCTAGCGTAGCCGGGGTGGACCCCGCTCACGGAGTAACCCCGGGTACGGTCGTTGAGGCTCACGTCGTACCAGCGGCGAACCTCGGGTGAAACCGCCTCGATGGTGGGGACGCTGTCCTGGATCACTTTGACGTCGCTGAGTTCCAGGCGGATGGAGCGGCCCGAGCGCTCGCCGCCGGCTTGCATGCTCGTCTGGCCGGAACTGATCAGGATCAGGTCCTTGCCAATCTGGAGGAACGCGCTCGTGAGTGCCCGTTCAAACCCCTGCCCGTAGGAGAGCAAGAGCATGAGCGAAGCGATCCCCCAAACGATGCTCATCATGGTCAGCACCGAGCGCAAACGGTAATGCATCAACGCCCCAAGGGCCTCGCCAAAGATGTGCCGAATCATTCGTACCTCAAGGCTTCGACCGGAGTCAGCCGCGCGGCGCGGCGCGCCGGGTAAAGGGCGGAAAGAATTCCAACCAGGACGAGCGTGCCGAAGGCGAGCAGGGCGGCTTGTGGCGTCATCGGCAAGCCGGCGAACAGGGTGGGTAGCGGCAACCGGCTCACCAGGGTGCAGAAGATCCAGGCTGCGACGAGGCCCGCGACGCCGCTCAGGAAGCTCAGGGTGATTGCTTCGAGGAAGAACTCGAAGAGGATCCGGTTGGGCGTGGCGCCCAGCGCCTTCTTGACCCCGATCTCCCGGGTTCGTTCGGCGACGGCTACGAGCATGATGTTCATAACCCCTACGCCGCCCAGGCCCAACGTGATCAAGGCCATGAAGCTCAGGAACAACTCCATCGAATCGTAGATGTGCGCCACCATCTCCGCGTCCTGGACGGTGTCCCAGCACCAGATCGCTCCTTCATCCTTCGGATCAAAACCGTGCGTCCGTCCCAGGAGCCGCCGCACCTGGCGCACGGCCTCGAGATGTTCGGCCGCAGAGAACGGCATGATGATCAGATTGTCGATGTGGCCGCGGCCGATAAAGGGCCTTCCGTCCGGAAAATGACGGGCCATCGCCGTATAAGGGATCAGAATCTTGTTGCTGTCCAGACCGTTGTAGGCGTTGTTCTGTTCCTTGAGCGCGAGTTCTCCGACCACCGTGAAGGGAACGTCCCCGATCAGCAGTTGGGCGCCAAGGGGCGGGCGGTCCGCGAAGAGTTGCTTTTTCACCTCGTCGCCGATCACGCAGACCGACCGTGCCTCGTCCTGGTCCGCCACGGAGAGGGCGCGGCCCGCGGCCAATTTCATGGAGCGGATCTCCTGGTAAACAGGGGTGATCCCATGGACGGAGAAGAGGCCGGAGTTGGACCGGCTGCGGATCGGCAGGGTACTGGACGCCTCGGCGGTGACGTGTTTAACCCGGAAACATTCATGTTGGATGGCCGCGACGTCGTCGTAGGTAAACCGCACATCGCGTCCGGCGCGCTGGCCTCCCGCTTGGAGGGTGGTGCGTCCGGGCCACATAATTACGATGTCGGTGCCCAGGCTGTAGAGCATGTTGCGGTAGCCGAGCTTGAAACCCTGGCCGATGGCGATCATCAGGACGATGCAGGCGATGCCCCAGGAGATCCCGAACATGGTCAGCAAGCTTCGGAGCTTGTGGGACCAGATGTCATGGAGGGTCTGGGAGGAGGTCTCGAGCGCCACATTCATGGCAGGACCACTTTGTCGCTCTCTTTGAGCCCTTCGAGCACCTCAGTGCGCTGGCCGTTGGAGATGCCGGTCTTGATCGCGCGCTTGGTGGAACCGTCCTTGGCGGAGGGATCGAGCAGTTGGACCGTAGGCTTCTTGTCCTTGTCGTAAGTCATCGCCGCCTCGGGCACGAGCAGAACGCCCTGGTGTTCCTCGAGCACGATCTCGGCGTTGGCGGTCATGCGAGAGCGGAGCTTGCCCTGAGGGTTGGAGATGGTCACCCGCACCTCAAACGTGGTCACGTTGTTCTGTTCCCGGCCCATCGGGGAAATCCGGCGCACTACGCCGTCGAACGTCTCATTGGGAAACGACTCGACCCGGGTCCGGACTCGGAGACCGCACTCGGCCTTGCCGACATCGGCCTCATCGACCTCACCTTTGACATAGACGCTGCTCACGTCTCCCAGGGTCATAATCAGCGTGGCGGCGCTGCCCAGGTTGAGGATGGACGAGACCGCATCCCCCAGCTCGGTGTCGCGGGTGAGCACGATCCCGCTGATCGGCGCGCGGATGGTCGCGTAACGAAGGTTCTCCTCCGCCCGATCGAGCGCGGCTTGGGCGGCCGCGATCTGGGCCCGGGCCTGCTCAACCTGCGCCACAGCAGTGCGCACGGCGGACTCCAGCAACTGCTGCCTGTTCTGGGACATTTCGAACGCGCGTTGGGCGTCGTCCAATTGTTGCTGCGAGGCGATCTTCTCCTTGAACAGGCCCTGCGCGCGCACGTAGTCGCGCTCGAGGAACGCCAACTCTGGGTTGGCGACCTCGATCCGGGCGCGGCCTTCCGCCGCCTCTGCCACTTTGAGATTCGCTTGCTCCCCCTCGAGGGTCGCCTTGGCCTCCCGAACCTGGGCTTGGAGATCCGCTTTGTCCAACTCCGCCAGGATCTGGTTCTCCTTCACCATGTCCCCCACATCCACCAGCAAGGCCTGGATGATCCCATTCGCCTTCGATTTGACTTCCACCCTCGAGAGAGGCTCGATCCGGCCGCGGGCCACCACCGACCGCGCGATATCTCCCCGCTCCACCTGCGCGATCTTCTCGGGCGGAATGGGTTTCGACTTTCGGGTTAGCAGCAGCGTGGCGGCAATCCCGCCAACCACCACCACCCCGACGATGAGTTTAACGAATCGTTTCGAGGGCACAACAAGGTCCGATACCACCGGTTCGTGATTATTACCCGGAGCCAGGGAGAAAGGTTTCACTCTGATCGCAAAAAAACACTCCCTCAAGCTGCGATGGTCACCCTAGTTCTGAGCGTTACTCTGGTTCGGTAGCGTTATCCTCTCCGTGTGTGTCTGTCAAAATGATTTCAACTCACCCCGTAGTTACGGAGTTTGAGATATCTGAGATTTGAGAAGGGGGAATGGTGGGAAGGCAAGGCTAGCTTGGCCCGGGGCTGCTGCCGGCTGAAGCCGCCTTCAAGCGGCAGCTCTCCGTTCACGTCCCTTCGCCGTCGCCCGCCTTTAGTTAGCCTTTAGCCTTATCCCTCACCGCCCCCCACTCACTGATTCACTGATCATTCATTGACTCATCCATCATCCTCCTTCCTCGTACTCTCCGCGCCCTCACCGCGCTAAACTAGGAGCCCTGGAAGGGCGAAAGGGAGATAGCCCGGCGCCGCGCGCTCATGCACCTCGCCCCCGGAACGCCGCCTTCAGGCGCCTTCAGGCCGCTGAAGTCGGCGTTCCGATGGGAACGGGCGGTCCTGGGCGGTACGTGGCGAGGCCAGACCCGTAACTTGCTGTCGACGCCAGGAACCCACCGGGCCTGGGAAAGTCATGGGCGACAGTTGGAGTTTGGCGCAGAGCGGGAATTTGCGATCTCAGGATTTCAAATTTGAAATTGCGGATGGGGAGGAACGCGGTCAACGATCTTTGGGGGGCTGCGGGGACGAGAGGTCCCCGCCCTGGGCAGGGGGCATTGGGCATTGGGCTGTTGGCCTGAAGGCGGCGTTCCCGGGGGGTAAGAGGCGGGCCTAGCGTTGGTCCGGGTCGCAATTTGCGCACCAGTCTTTGGTTGGGATTGGGCCCATGGTGAAGACTAGGGTGCCGCCGTGCTTGACTTCCTGGTAGGGCAGGAAGGGGCGCTTCCAGTCCTTGCCGTTCAACTGAACCGACTGCACATAGATGTTCTCGTCAGTGAGCCCCGGGGCGAGGACGGTGAATTTTCTTCCGTTGGAGAGATGCATGACCGCCTTTTTAACCGCGGGACTGCCGAGCACGTAGTAGTCACTGGCCGGACAAACTGGGTAAAAGCCGAGGGCGGTGAAAATGTACCAGGCGGACATCTGGCCGCAGTCGTCATTGCCGCTGAGCGAATTTGGCTTGTTACCGTACTGGGTCTTAATCACTTCGTGGAGGCGCTGAGCCGCCTTCTCCGGATGGCCGGCGTAGCAATAGAGATAGATGATGTGATGGCTAGGCTCGTTCCCATGCCAGTACTCACCGATGCGGCCCTGGATATCCGCGGCACCGGCGGCCGGGTTGGGGGCTTTGTAGTCGAAGAGCGCGTCCAATTGCGCGACGAACTTCTCCTTGCCGCCGAGCAACTGGATCATGCCGGGCACATCCTGTGGATCGTAAAAGGTGTACTGCGTCGCGGTGGCTTCCGTAAAATCAGCTTGGGCGCCCTCGCCATAGGCGTGCGGATCGAAGGGCGTGCGCCATTGTCCATGCGCATCCTTGCCCCGCACCTGGCCGGTCGAGGCGTCGAACAAATTCTTGTAACTGCCCGCGCGTTTCATGAAGTAATCAAAATCCTGCTGCTTGCCCAGGGCCTTGGCCATCCGAGCGATGCAATAATCGTCGAAGGCATATTCGAGGGTTTTGGAGACCGATTCGTTTTCCTGGTCGCAGGGCACCCAGCCGAGCTTGGCGTAAGTGGCTACGCTGTCGTAATCAGGATTCATGGCGGTGGTTTTAATCGCCTGGTACGCGCGCTGTGGGTCGAACCCTTTCACGCCCTTGAGCCAGCCATCGACGATGACGGGCACGGCATGATAGCCGATCATGCACCAGGTTTCGCTTCCTTGCAACGACCACAACGGCAGCAGATGGTCCACACTTTGATCATAAAGCGAGAGCACCGTCTGGATCATCTCCGAGTCTCTTTCGGATTGGATGAGCGCGAACAAGGGATGGGTAGCGCGGAAGGTGTCCCAAAGCGAGAATACGGCATAGTTGTGGTAGCCTTTGGCGCGATGGATGTCCCAATCCTGCCCCCGATACTCGCCGGTTACGTCCTCAAGAAGGTTCGGCGCCAAAAAGGCGTGGTACATGCCGGTGTAGAAGGTTTCCTTGTCCCATTGCGATCCCTCGATTTCGATGCGCGCCAACTCGCGGTCCCACTTGTCCCGCGTGGTCTTGACCACTTTTTCAAAATCCCAATCCTGGGGCGCGATTTCCGCGTCCAGGTTCTGAAGAGCATTGGCGGCACTGACGGCGGAGACGGCGGCTTTGACGAGGATGACCTCGCCCGGGCGAGTTTTGTATTCCGCCAGGAATTGGAGGTTGGTGCCGGAGGCCTCATTCCGGCTCCGGAAACGATAGGTGCGCGCGCTGTCGTACTTGACCTCGCTGCCGTTGCTCATAATGCGGTAATGATCGAAGGGCCTAGAATAGCGCGCGGCAAAATAAAGGTAGCGCTCCTTGGCCCAGCCGTTGATGAGGTGAAAGCCAGTTACCGTGGCGTTATCCTCGACGCGGACATGGGACCAAATCAGCTTGAACTTTTTGCCGCTCAAGAAATGCGCCAGGTCGGTCATGATCGAGGCCTGATCGCTGGCCGGGAAAGTGAAGCGGAGCATTCCGGCCCGTTCGGCCGCGGCCAACTCGACGGTGACATTGTTGTTTAACAGTTTCACTTTGTAGTACCCCGCCGAGGCATCCTCCTGATCATGGGAATAGCGGGCGCGGTAACCTGAATCAGGGTCCTCCTTTGTTCCGGCCACCAGCTTCGGCTCGCCAATCTGCGGCATGAACAGGAAATCACCCAGGTCCGGAATGCCTGTCCCCGTCAGGTGCGTGAGGCTGAAGCCCATGATCGAGGTGTCCGTGTATTCATAGCCCGAGGCGGTGTCCCACAGGTCGCGGTCCGTGTCCGGGCTCAGTTGAATCATGCCAAAGGGGGCAGAGGGGCCGGGATAGGTGTTGCCCTCGCCTTGAGTGCCGACGAAGGGGCGAATGTAGTCGGCGAGATGGCCCTCGCCGAAGGCGGCGGGCAAGGCGCAGGGCAGGAGCAGGGCCATGGCCAGGATGCCTGAGAACGATCCGGTTTTCATAGTCTTCATTTTAGCAGTTCCTTTCCTACACTTTTGAACGCCTCGATTGCCAGTTCCAAATCCGCTTGAGAATGAGCGGCCGAGATTTGCGCCCGAATGCGCGCCTTGCCTTTGGGTACTACTGGGTACGAAAAACCAATTACGTATATGCCGCGCGCCAGGAGTGCGTCCGCGAACTGTGTCGCCAGGGCGGCGTCTCCCAACATGATGGGGACGATGGGATGGCTGCCGGGTTGGAGGTTGAAGCCGCCCTTGGCCATCTCGGCGCGGAAGAACTTCGTGTTGGCTTCGAGCCGGTCGCGCAAAGCAGTCGAAGCGCTGAGCAACTCCAGGACTTTGAGGGAAGCGCCGGCAATGGCGGGCGCCAGTGTGTTCGAAAAGAGGTAGGGGCGCGAGCGCTGGCGCAGCAGCTCGATAATCTCGCTCCTTCCGCTGGTGTAGCCACCGCTGGCGCCGCCGAGGGCCTTGCCCAATGTTCCCGTGATCAAGTCCACTCGCCCCATCACGCCGTGGTACTCCGGCGTTCCCCGGCCGGTGCGACCCATCACGCCGACGGCATGCGAATCGTCCACCATTACCAAAGCGTCATATTCCTGCGCCAGATCGCAGATGGCCGGCAAATTCGCGATGAACCCGTCCATTGAGAAGACGCCGTCGGTGGCGATGAGCTTGATGCGGGCGTTGCGTGCTTCCTCCAGCCTCGCCTTGAGGTCGGCCATGTCGCTGTTGCGATAGCGGAAGCGTTGCCCTTTGCACAGCCGGATGCCGTCAATAATGCTGGCGTGATTGAGTTCGTCGGAGATCACGGCGTCTTCGGGACCGAGCAAGGTTTCAAACAAACCGCCGTTGGCATCGAAACAGGAGCTGTAGAGAATCGTGTCTTCGGTGCCGAGGAACCGGCTGAGTTTTTGCTCGAGTTCCTTGTGAAGGGCTTGCGTGCCGCAAATGAAACGCACGGAGGACAGGCCGTAGCCCCAGCGATCCAGCGCCTCGTGCGCGGCGCGGATCACTTCAGGATGCTCCGCCAGCCCCAAGTAGTTGTTCGCGCAGAGATTGATCACGGGGGCCCCGTCGGCCACCCGGATGCGGGCCGACTGCGGGGTGGAAAGGACGCGCTCGCGTTTGTAGGTGCCCGCGGCGCGAATTTCCTCCAGCTGCTGCGAAACGTGTTTCTGCCAGGTTGCTTGCATGGTGCTCACGCGGCCACCTCGCTATTTATCCGAGCGCCAGTTGAGAATGACTTTCCCGGACTGGCCTGAGAGCATGGCCTCAAAGCCCTTCTCAAATTCCGTATGATGGAAACGGTGAGTGATCACGGGGCTGATGTCCAGTCCGCTCTGGAGCATCATCGTCATCTTGTACCACGTCTCGTACATCTCGCGTCCATAGATACCCTTAATGGTGAGCATCGAGAACACGACGGTGTTCCAGTCGATGGCCATTTCCTTCTCGGGAATGCCCAGCATAGCGATCTTGGCCCCGTGGCTCATATTGGCCAGCATGTCGCGAAAGGCGGAGGCGTTGCCGGACATCTCGAGACCGACGTCAAACCCCTCCTTCATGCCCAGTTCCTTTTGCACCTCTTTGAGGCTGCGCTCGCGCGGGTTGAGGGCCAGCGTCACGCCCATTCGTCGCGCCAACGCCAGGCGATATTCGTTCACATCCGTAATGACCACCCGGCGCGCGCCCGCATGCCGAACGATGGCGGCGGCCATAATGCCGATCGGGCCGGCCCCGGTGATGAGCACATCCTCCCCCAGCACTGGGAACGAGAGAGCGGTGTGGACGGCGTTGCCGAAGGGATCGAAGATGGAGGCGATGTCCCGATCGATACCGTTGTTGTGCAGCCAGACGTTCGTCATAGGCAGCGACAAGTATTCCGCAAAGGCGCCGGGGCGGTTCACGCCGATGCCTTTGGTGTCCGCGCACAGGTGCCTTCTGCCCGCCAGGCAGTTGCGGCAGCGTCCGCAGACGACGTGACCTTCGCCGCTCACGAGCTGGCCGGAGAAAAAGTCTTTCACATTCGAGCCGACCTCCACGATTTCGCCGACGAATTCGTGCCCGACGACCATGGGCACGGGAATGGTTTTCCGGGCCCACTCGTCCCATTTGTAGATGTGGAGGTCGGTCCCGCAAATGCCGGTCCGGTCCACGCGAATCAAGACGTCGTTCAGGCCGATCTTAGGCTCCGGCACGTCCACTAGCCAGAGGCCCGGCTCCGCTTTGCTTTTAGCCAAGGCTTTCATTGTAGAGTTCCAAAACAGCTTGCTCCCGCGACCCTTTACCTGCTTAAATCCCGGTCGGCGGGAATCACGCAGACAAGATTAGAAGACCCGATTCCAATATACAAGAATTATTTCCACTATTTTGAACAAAGCTTGTGCCCCCTAAAATTGCCAAAAAAATCGAACGCCCCGCCGAAGCGGTGAGCCGCAGTCTTTGCCGGCGCCTCAAGCAGTTGCGAGCGGAGCGGGGTTGGTCCCTGGACACACTCGCGAAGGCCTCGGGCGTGAGTCGTTCGATGCTCAGCCAAATCGAGCGGGACCAGGCCAACCCCACGCTGGTGGTGATGTTCCGCATCGCGCAGGCATTTCGAATGTCGCTCGGCCAGTTGGTCGAAGAACCCGGCGCCACGTCGGCGGTGGATGTCATTCGCGCGGAGGACCGGGCTTATCACTATCGCTCGGACAAGGACTGCCGGATTCGCACCCTCTCGCCGCTGCACCTCGAGAAAGACGTGGAGTTTTATGAGGTCACCCTGCAGCCGGGGGGCGCGTTGCGCAGCTCACCGCACTTTGAAGGCACGCGCGAGTTCCTCACGGTGCAAAAGGGGCGGGTGCGAGTGGAGTCCGCCGGGGACGCGGCCGAACTGGTGCCCGGAGACTCGGCGAGCTACCGCGCCGATGTGCCGCACGCGATTATCAACATAGACAATAAACCCGCCGTCATTTTCCTGGTGGATATTTACCGGTAGGCACGATCGCAAGTTACAGAAAACCTTGTTCCAACGTCTCACAATTCCTACCTTGCCGACCGATGGAAAAGGACAACTCTATAAGCTCTTTGCCCTCCCAACCCACGCAGGGGACGCAGCGACGCGTCCGGGGGGGCCGCCTCGCGATGATCGCCGAATCGCTCGGAGCCAGTCCCGGGGTGGCCCTGGGCACCGTAATTTTTCTTTGCCTCTCGCTGGCGGCCGCGGTGTTCTACCTGATTAAGTCCGCTCCGCCCCGCACGATCACGCTCACCGCCGGGCCGCAAGGCAGCATATTCGAAACGAATGGCTTCAAGTATGCGGCGATTTTGGCTCGTTACGGCGTGAAGTTGAAAGTGCTCACCTCGAGCGGGTCATTGGAGAATCTCGAGCGGCTGTGCAACCGGGCGGAGAAGGTGGACGTCGGTTTTGTTCAGGGTGGCGTCACGAATGGGGTCATCGGGAACCTGGTTTCGCTGGGCAGCCTCTCCCATCAGCCGCTGCTGGTTTTCTACCGCGGGGCCCCGATCGAACTGTTGTCGGGGCTGGCCGGCAAACGGCTGGCCATCGGCCCGGAAGGCACGGGGACGCGCTCGCTGGCCTTGACGTTGCTGGCGACCAACGGCATCCAACCCGGCGCCACGACGTTTTTGGATTGGGAGCCGGCCAAGGCTTCCAAGGCGCTGGTCGATGGGACGGTGGATGCGGTGTTCTTGATGGGTGAGGCCGCTTCTCCAGCGGTCATGCGCGACCTGCTTCACGCGCCGGACGTTCATCTGTTTAACTTCATCCAAGCCGAGGCCTACACCCGGCGGTTCCCTTACTTGAGCGTGCTGAAGCTGCCTCAAGGCGGCATCGATTTGGGCAAGAACCTTCCACCGAACGAGATCGAGTTAATCGGTCCAACCGTGGAATTAGTTGCGCGCAAGGGCCTGCACCCAGCCCTCTCGGACCTGCTCCTCGAGGCGGCCGTGGAAATCCACGGCAAGACCACGCTCTTACAGCGCAAAGGGGAATTCCCCGCCGCCATCGAGCACGACTTCCCCATCAGCGCCGACGCGGCCCGGTTCTACAAATCGGGCAAGAGTTTTTTCTATCGGTATCTCCCCTATTGGCTGGCCAGCCTGGTGAGTCGCTTTGTGGTCGTGTTGGTGCCGGCGATTGTGGTGGTCATTCCGATCGTCCGCAGTATCCCTTCTCTTTACCGGTGGCGGGTCCGCGCGAGGACCAACCGCTGGTATCGGGCGTTGCTGTTATTGGAGAGGGAGTTGCTGCGCGAGCCCGATGCGCAACGGCGCCAGCACTTGCTCAAGCGACTGGATGAGATCGAGACGGCGGTCAACCAAATGAAAGTGCCCGCCTTCCATGGGGAGACATTCTACGACCTGCGGGGCCACATCCTCTTCGTCCGCCAGTTGGTCGGTCGCCTGGCAGGGAAGGCGACGACGTGATGAGGCGGCTCATTTGCGAGCCTTTACTAAGGAATCCGCGGGGTGCACTACAACGTGGAAGGACGCCAGCTTTTTGGAGTGCGGTGGCAGAGCGCAGCGGCGACACCGCTCCTGCTCGCGAAGACCTTCGGAGTTGGGCGGAGCGGAGCGACGGGGCATCCTCGAATGGTCGTAGTCTATCCATCGGATTCCTCTGTAATCCACCGGATCGGGTTCTGCACGGTTGTATCTGCCCGGATACACGCTTTGCCCCGGAGGGGCATTTTGAGAATACGAGCTCACGTACGACATGCCCCCATTCAGCCGTCCCTGCGGGACTTAGGCTCTGTGCAAAAATAAGTTCCGGTTTCCAGGCACAATTCTAACATCATGCCTGCGAGTCGGGCTACGGTGTGGCGGCCGCCCGCGCGAAGCGTTTGGAGTGCGCGCAGCTTGCTGCCGCTTTTGAAAACCAACCGCGCCCGAACGCGCCGCCTTGCCGCTGCACACTCTGATACCCGAGCCTGCTCCCTCTCCTCCTCTGGAGGAGAGGGCCGGGGAGAGGAGGCCCTTCTCTCGATTTCCGGGGCAAGGCCAAGGCGATGTCTAGCAA
>Ga0209517_10002379_pt1 | contig 26587 bp, 28 predicted proteins | sample PeaSoiMetSII2010_FD_187695 | JGI IMG/M metagenome (GOLD analysis project Ga0209517, IMG submission 187695) | Peat soil microbial communities from Weissenstadt, Germany - SII-2010 (SPAdes) (version 2) | ecosystem: Environmental > Terrestrial > Soil > Wetlands > Peat | place: Germany... | reverse complement strand
CCGCCCCGCCACCGCATTCTCAATCACTTTCACCCGTTGGAACTCTTTCTGACTCAATGTCACCATCCCTCTAGGGTGACAAAGTCTGGTTGCAGTTAAGGGGTGACATTATCTTGGAGCATCTACAGTTGGTCGTCACGGAGCTTGACAAAGCCGTTTCCTAACCGCACAATTCGACCGTCAGCCCCACCATAGGAATTCTATCTTCCTCACCGGGGGGCGGCGTACCCGGGCCCCGGAAAAGATTCGAGAACTTCACTGAATTTGGAGGCAAGTCATGAGAGGTTGGGTTGCGTCACGTTTCGTCGTTATCGCCACCGTTGCTTTGCTGTTGCCGATCTGCGCACAAGCGGAGCCCAAGAAAAAAGTCTATAACAACTCCGCCGACCAGGTATTTAAGGCCGCATTGCGGACCGCTCGGGAGCGGCACGTCATCACCTATGTCGACGAAAAGACGCTGATGTTCACCTTCCAAACCGGCCGATCTTTCACCTCGCAGGGTTTTGTGGCCAACGCGTCTGTCGAACCCGAGGGGGACAATAAAGCCACGTTGATCATCAACGTTCAAACCAAGGCCGGTTTTTCCTTTGGCGCCGGGGACCGCATGGCGGAGAAATTCTATCAACAAGTGGGAGACGAACTGGCGGGTGATCCCCAGCAGAAATCGGCAGTCAAGGCCCCGCAGTCGGCAATCGCTGTCCCCGATGCCAAAGCGGTTCCAACAGAACCGTCGATGACCAAACCAGCCGAGGGAGGATCGCCGGCGGCCAGCACTGCGTCCTCTTCGGGGAAGGGCAAAGTGATGGTCAGTTCCGTACCCGATGGAGCGGACGTTTATGTAGACGACAGTTTCGTTGGCAACGCGCCAGCCACGCTAAACCTTACTGCCGGCAAGCATACGGTGAAGGTTTCGCAAGACGGATACAAGGCTTGGACGAAGGATGTCTCTGTGTTCGCTGACTCGGAGGTGAGCCTGAAGGCAGCGCTGGCAAAAAACTGAGTGGAAATTCAAGGCCATGGGCGGGAGTATGAACATTAGTGCCGAGCTCGGGTCGGGGGAACTAAGGTTCCCGCAGGTCGAGCGGTAACTTGCCCGCCCGACCATTGCGTTGTGATCCATGTCCTTGTTTTTTTTCTAATTTCTTGGATAATTGGGCGTTCCTCCTTCCCCCAAAAAGGAGGCTCTGTGCTGTCTTCGTCTCGCCTTGTTTGTTGCGTGGTTCTGGTGTGTCTTCTCTCAGCCGCTTTTGCCGCTGACAATGCCGCCGGGCCCGCCCCCAACTCTGATTTCACATATCAGCAATTGCGCAATATCGGACTCAGCGGCGAGGCTGTCGCGGTCAAAGATTTCACGCTAAAGCGCGATGCCGCAAGCTTTCACCTGCGCTCCGGCACGGTTTGTTTCGCAACCCCGGTGCAGGGCAGAGTTACGGGCGCTGTGTTTGTGGGGGATGGAAACATGATTCTTGATCCGCCACTGCCCATTGAACGGAGCAGTCTCAAGCTGCTGACTAAAGAAGATGAATTCAGCGAAAACTTCGGCCATCTGGTGATGCGTTTCACCGACGCTACCTACGAGGAGATCAAGAGGTCAGCGAGTCCTGCTTCCGGTGGCTGCGACGCCGGTTTGCTTCCGGATAGTCAGAAGGTTACCCGAAAGAAAGTGCACTTCAACCTCGACGCGCGCATTCTCCAGGACCTGCTTGGATCTGGGCCGGGCGGATTGTTCGTGGCGTTCGTCCACGGCAAGAGGTACAACGGCGAGGAAATCTTTTCCATCGACCCGCAAGGAGGCGCACCGCTGATTATGCCGGTTGCGCCGGAGGAAGAGCAGTTCGTCACCTACGACGAAAGTAAATTCGGGGTGTGGGCCAGCTTCCACTTGTCGTCCGAGTACAAGGACGGCGCCGCCACAGGCTCACAGAAAAACTCCGCGATCCACATCGAGCACCAGCAACTCGATACCACGATCGAGAAGAACGCTAACTTAACCGGCAAGGCTACCACTACTTTCGTTTCCCAGGTCAATGGTCTTCGCGTAGCCCGATTCAACCTTCTCGGCAGCCTTCGCGTGTCCAGCGTAGTTGCAGAGGGGGGACAGGCGCTGCCCTTCATCCAAGAGGACAAAAAAGAGGACCCCGACTTCGCGGTGATTCTTCCCAAGACGCTTGCCTTGGGCGAGAAGTTCACCATCACCACCAATTACGGTGGTAAGGATGCCGTTCGCAACGAAGGCAATGGCAACTACTTTCCCCTTGCCCGTGAGAACTGGTATCCGAACAACCCGACGTTCTCTTTCGGGGAATTCTCAGCCTACGACATGACTTTCCGCATTCCGAAAGGCATGAAGATCGCCGCGACGGGCAGCCTGTTGAGCGAGAGCAACGATGGCGATCAGAACGTCACGGTCTGGAAAAGTGAAGTGCCGCAAACGGTCGCCGGTTTCAACTTCGGCAAGTTCAAGATGCTGGAAGTCAAGATGACCAAGCCGGAGTACCTGGTGCAGTCTTACGCGAATGTAGAGCCGCCTGCATGGGTCCAGGGCCTGCAGCACGCCGCTGCGGGCGATGAGTTACAAAGCGGCGGAAGACCGGGCCTGAGTGCGGAGGGCCGGTCCATGGTCGCCCTCGGGAACATGGGAACCACGGGAATGGAGAAAAAGGCTCTAGCGGATGGAGAGATCTCCATCGAACTCTACACCGACTATTTCGGCCCACTTCCTTTTAAGCGACTTGCCATGACGCAACAGACCGCATGTAATTTCGGACAGTCATGGCCCGGTTTGGTTTGGCTCCCGTTGTGCGCATTCTTCGATAGTACTGTACGACATGGCCTCGGGTTGGACCTTGGTGATCGCGGCTACTGGAAAACTGTCGCACCCCATGAAGTCGCTCATCAATGGTGGGGACACGAGGTTGGATTCGGCTCGTACCGCGATCAGTGGATGAGCGAAGGCTTTGCCGACATGTCGGCCTCGCTGTTCATCCAGTCGGTCGAAAAGAATCCGAAGAAATTTATCGAATTCTGGGATGACGAGCGCTACCTCCTGACGCAGCGCGACCGGGAAGGCTTCCGCGCCATAGATGCCGGGCCGGTCACCATGGGTTACAGGATGAGTAATTCACGCACGGGCACCCACCTCACTCGTGATCTCATTTATCCCAAAGGCGCTTACATTCTGCACATGGTTCGGATGATGATGTGGGACCGCAAGACGGGGGACGAGAACTTCAAGGCCACCATGCACGATTTTGTGAAGACCTACGCGGGCCGCGTCGCGACCACCGAGGACTTCATGGCAATGCTGGAAAAGCATATGACGCCGGAAATGGCTGCGATCGGGGGAGGAAAGATGGACTGGTTTTTCGATGAATATGTCTATGGGACAGCGCTGCCCAGCTATAACATCGAATCCACGTTCGATAACGATGCGAACGGCGACGTGGTGTTTGCATTCAAGTTGACCCAATCCAACGTCAACGAGAATTTCCGCATGCTGGTGCCGATTTATCTCGAAATGGCGGATGGGCGAACGCTCCCGCTGGGACGCGCCCGTGTAATCGGAAACACAACCCTGGAGCAAAAGATTTCTTTGAAAGGCGTAAAGGAAAAACCGCGCCGCGCTCTGGTCAACTATTTCGATGATGTGTTGGCTTCTGCCAGGTAGTTCTGAGCGAGCGCCAGGGACAATTCGTAAGCGGGAAAAAAGGAGGGCATGGGCCCCCCTTTTCTCTTTCACCGGCTCTACTTGCTGCTGCCGCTACCGTCCATACTGGCGGTCTCGTTGCCAATGGCCAGGGCATACTTTTTCCCGCCGAAGTGAATCTCAGTCAGCGATTTGCTGCCGTCGTCGTTGCGTTGCACTATGGCAGCGTCGCTATTCGGTTTTTGGCTGAGATCAATCAGGCGGGCTGGAGTTGTGGCTACGACTTTGCTACCTTGCAGAATGTTCAACTCAACATTCGGACCGGTGCCATCCCACTTCACCGAGTAATCTCCTGCGGGCAATGGCTTGCCGCTTACGGTCACGGTGTCGAGAAGCTGCATCGAACCCTTGTTCGAAGCCGCGAATGCGCTTGTCGCCAGCAGCAAAGCCAGTCCGACCAGCAGCAAGCCCTTGGAAACGTTTGCGAATTTCATAAGACTCCTTTTTCTTTCCCGAAAGCGTCGGGAACCGGTTCTGGGCGGCCTGGACTCGCCTTTCACGAAAAACTTGCGTTTTGCCGTGAAAGCCTTACAATGCTGCCGCGGGGTTAAGGAGAAAGCGCGTGGCCGCAAGACCGCGAGCTCTCTGCTGCAGGGATTGCGCTCACCTGGGCCGCCAAACCGAGACTGAGCCAGTCCCTTAACCCCTCAAATTGTTTTCCGAAAGCCGGGCCGACAAATTAGTCGCGCGGCTTTTTACCCCTATCGTGTCTGTATACGTTCTTCGATGTTGCAAAGTTCCGTTCCGTTTCAAATCGCAATCACAAAGTTGGACGCTTCATGAGCAGTGTCGTTAGCAAGTGCGCAGACACGGGACTCGACACAATCCTTGTTTGTTTTGTCTACGGCGTGAATTTGTTTACGAATGTTCACAACATTTCACAAACGCTATCGACGTTCAATGTGAGCATTGCACGCGCGCTTCCAAGAGGCGAAACTTGAATGTGTTGATTTCAGATGGAAAGTGCGGACCGCGGAATATTGAGGTGTTCGCTAATGGATTCGTGGCGTTCGGAAGCGAACAGGAGCTTCGGCGTTATCCCGCTGGCTGCACGAGCGAGGACGCTCGCGCCTACATTCTTCTAGGTGATTTTGAGAATCACTTTCCCGAAGTTTTTTCCCTCGGATAACAATCGGTATGCCTCGGCGGCACGCTCCATCGGCAGCACGTGCCCTATCACGGGATGCAGGTGGCCTTGTGACGTCCAGAGGGAAAGTTGTTTCCAGGCTTGGTTCATCAGCTCCCGCTTAGCTGATAGATATGTTAACCACAATCCGTGCACGCTTGCGCCTTTGGCATAAAGGAGTCGTGTATCCAGCTCCGATTTTTGCCCAGTCGCGCTTCCGTACACGATCACCCGGCCCAGATCCCGCAGGCAGCGCACGCTCTTTGCGGTGTGCTCGCCACCTAACATTTCGAATACCGCGTCCACGCCTTCGCCCTGGGTCAGATCTTTGATCGCTTTTTCGTAATCGTGCTGTTTGTAATTTATGCCGTGCTGCAGGCCAAGGTCTTTCACCCGCGCAAGCTTCTCGTCGGAAGATGACGTCCCATACATTTCGGCGCCGAGCAACTTTCCGATTTGCACGGCAGCGGTTCCCACGCCTCCCGCCACCGCATGAATCAGAACTCGCGGAGTAACGCCAGTGGTTGGCTTCGGCTCGCCGAGGAATCCCGCCTTCCAGTATGCAAAATACGCCGTAAAGTAATTCACCGGGAAAGCCGCTCCCTGCTCCACGGTCCAGCCTTCGGGAACCGGCCACAACAACTCGGCGCGGGCGGCGGTCCGCTCGGCGAATGCTGCCCACTGGGTATAGCCCATGACTCGTTGCTGGTCGCTTTCCCGGACGCCACAAAACTCGCGGCCGGCTACCAGTGGAGGTTTTGGCGTCCCCGGATACCCGCCTTGCGCGGTCAGGACGTCGGCGAAGTTGAGCCCGCCGGCCTGCACGCGGACTAACTCGTGTCCGGGGCTGGGCACGGGATCTGGAACATCTCGTACCTCAAGTGCTTCTGGTCCACCTAACCGACTGATGACAATAGCTTTCATAACCTACGAGTTTACCAGTCGCGTGGCCTGGCTGACTCCCCCTGGGGTCGCGTATCACCTTGCGCTGTGACCTGGGTAATCGCGCAGGCTTCTCCGCAGGTATATACTTCCATTGGAATATTTCTAGGATGTTGCTGTCTGACTTTTGGACAGAGAGCGGAGCGCTGATTCATAGCCGGTTCATTCATAGGCTCCGCGTATAGATCACTGGCTGCGGTGTTTTCGGCGGTTGGGCGGCCGGTGCGGGACTCCACTTGGACTTTAGGCACGTGGGTTCCGAGGAGGTCCATCCGTGGACTTAATAGCGGTTCGTCTACTATTTATTCTTTTTGTTGCTACCACTTGCTACCTAATTCAGCCCTTCGGTCTCGATCCTAAGCTGGACGCGGGAGTAGGGGCGCTGTTAGGCGTTGCTATCGTCACCTTCGAGTGGCGGCTGCGTCTGGTTAGCCTGAAGCGTTTGATCGGGGCGGCGATCGGCAGTGTACTGGGAATTTTCGGCGCCTACCTGTTTGCCCTGGTCATCCGCAGCAGCATTGCTCCAGGGCACACCCAGAGCTTTTTGCAGATCATGGTTATGCTTTTGATGGCGTACGTCGGCCTGATCGTCGGCGCCAACAAGGGCGATCTGCTGAATCTGGCGGCGTTGGGCGGGGTTTTCGGCGGCGAAAAACAGTCTAGGAAGAGCTACAAGATTCTCGACACCAGCGTCATTATTGATGGACGCATTGCCGACATCGCAGAAACCGGATTCCTCGATGGCGTAATTGTGGCCCCGCAGTTTGTACTGCGTGAGCTCCAACTGGTGGCCGATTCGGCGGATTCTCTGAAGCGCAATCGGGGACGCCGCGGCCTCGACATCCTGCAGCGCCTGCAGAAGATCGCCTCGGTGCAAATACAGATTGTGGAGGACGACTTTCCCGCGGTCCGGGAAGTGGATCTGAAACTGATTGAACTGGCCAAGCTCTACGAAGGCAAAATCATCACCAACGATTTCAATCTTAACAAGGTGGCACAATTGCAAGGCGTCGCGGTCCTGAACATCAACGAGTTGGCAAACTCCCTGAAGCCGATCGTGCTTCCGGGCGAGACCATGAAAGTGTTCATCCTGAAAGAAGGCAAGGAATACAACCAGGGCGTCGCCTACTTGGACGATGGCACCATGGTAGTCGTGGACAACGCACGCAAAATGATTGGTAAGACCATCGACATTTCCGTCACCTCCGTGCTGCAAACCACGGCGGGAAAGATGATCTTCGGCAAGTGGGATGAGCGCTTCGCCCGTACGGAGCCGCGGCCGGCGGTCGTATTGACCACGGCGGCAGCGATCCCAAACGGTGAGCCGAAAAAGCCGTCGCCGGTCGTGGTAGAACGGCCAGGAGAGTAGGCGATTGGTTCTAAGCCTTTAGCGTCACAAGGGCGGAAGCCGGCGCTTCCGCCTCGATTGGTCCGCGATTGCGGTTTACTGCCCCGAGTTCGTCAAACTCGTGGAACCTAATTTGATAGTGTTTCCCACGAGGGTGCCAGCGACGCTTGCACGCTGACCGGCTAGTTCATCGAGTTTGCTCTCATTCCCTGCAAGCGCGTACCGCTTGTCGCCCACCACGAGTATGTACCTGGAACCATTCCGTACGCACATCTTCGTGCATTCCGTGGGGTTCTTGCCAGAATCCATGTCATGTCTTGCAGCGCAATGATCGTCGGTAATCAAGCCGGCAAATACCGTCTCCTTGGGGTTGTCCCCTTCCTGGGTTGAAGGGTTTGCGGGCCTGCTTCCGCCCGCGACTGCGACCGCGGCGCCAGTGAAAAGAATGGCCGACCCCAGAGCCACTACGAGGGCGGGAGTGACACAGCATCGTATGAGCGCGAACCAGGAACGATGGTCGTTCACAATGCCTCCGAATCCAAACCAAGTTTGCCAACCCACGTGCAAAACCGCGCCCTGACCTCAGGGTTGACTGGCGTTCTTTGATGGGCAAATTGGTTGCCACGTTGCCGTCTACATTGCTTAGCGTAAGTTCATGCAGGCGCTTGAGTTGAAGCGAGGCCGTTCGCCGCGGGGAATCCGGGGCCAGGTTTCTGGCGGCAAGAAGTTCACGGAATGAGCAAAATGCGGCTAGGGTAAATCCTGTATGTGGTCGAGCTTCGACAATTTAGGCTTTCACACCCTTTTCGCCGCACCTGAGACCGGTCTTGACAATCGAGTTATGTAACCTTATAGTTACGCATTAATTTGACGGTATGAGGAGGAATCAGGCACCAATGAAACGTGTCACTGGAGTCGGCGGAATTTTCTTCAAATCAGACGAGCCCGAAAAACTCTATCAGTGGTATGAGAAACACCTTGGCGTAGTCCGTGAACCCGATGGCAACGGCGTCGCCTTTCACTGGCGCGACGCGGCAGATCCTGAGAAAAAGGCCTCACGGGTTGGGCCATCTTCCCACGCCAATCTAAGTATTTCGATCCCAGTCGGGCTGGCCACATGATTAACTATCGCGTCGACGATCTGGACGGGTTGCTGAAAGTCTTGAAGGAAGAAGGCGTGGAGATTGATCCCCACCGCGAGGACTACGACTATGGCCGCTTTGCTTGGATCATGGATCCCGACGGAAACCGCATTGAATTATGGGAGCCACCGAAAGATAGAGCGAGGTAACAGATTTGAACTGAAGCACGCACCCTCGTATACTTGCAGCCCGCTATGAAGGTGGTTGTAATCATTCCGGCCGCGGGCTTGGGGACGCGCATGGCCTCGGCTCCCAGCGCTAGGGGTAAGAGGCCCACGGCGACCAAGCAGTTCAGTGAGCTTGGCGGAACTCCGATCCTGGTGCATACTTTGCGCAAGTTTGTGGCTAGTCCAGAGGTCTCCGAGATCTACATTGCGCTGCGCGGGAATGAGATCGAAGGATTCCGCACCCGCCTGGAAAAAGAAGCGAAAGACATTCCGCCGAAGAAGATTCATCTGGTCGAAGGCGGAGAGCATCGGCAGCATTCCGTCGCCAACGCGATGACTTCCATCTTCGCCGCCGCCGACGACATCGTGCTGGTCCACGATGCCGTGCGTCCGTTTGTAACCGAGGAGATCATTCATGACGTGATCCGGGCTGCCCAGAAATTCGGTGCGGCGATCGCTGCCCTGCCAGCGGTGGACACGGTGAAGCAGGTCGAACGTACATCAGACGGTGCCTTGATTACAGCCACTCTTCCGCGAGAGCGCGTGGTTATGGCGCAAACGCCGCAAGGCTTTCGCTACGATGTGCTCAAGAAAGCATTCGATGAGGCAACGGCCGATGGGTTTCTGGGCACCGACGAAGCGGCGCTCGTCGAACACTCCGGACATGCCGTGGCGGTGGTCATGGGATCGGCAAGAAATATAAAGATCACGGCTCCAGCGGATATGGAGTTGGCGGAGTTTTATCTCAGCAGGTAAGTTCTTTCGCCGCGGATCTACGCGGATGAACGCGGATTGAAATGCAACCAGGTTCGTTGGGACTAAAGCATCGCGAGCTCACCGAAAAGATTATCGGCGTGTTTTTTGATGTCTACAACGAGTTGGGCCACGGATTCTTAGAAAGCGTATACGAGCAAGCCCTGGCAATCGCTCTGAGCGATGCGGGAAGTAAAGTACAGCAGCAGTTGCCGGTTGCAGTTTGGTTCCGTACTCGCCGCGTGGGAGATTTTCAAGGCGGATATGCTAGCTGACGGCAAAGTGCTATTAGAGCTCAAGGCGGTGCGGACTATTGATCTGGCGCATGAGAAGCAGTTGTTGAACTACCTTCGAGCAACCGATATTGAGGTGGGCTTGCTGCTCAATTTCGGCAACAAACCCGAATTCAGGCGGCTCGTATTCGAAAATGAAAGAAAGAAAATCCACGTTGATCCGCGTAAATCCGCGGCGAGTGGGGGTTGCTCTTGAGGATTGGCTACGGCTGGGACTCTCACGAATTCAAGGCTGGCATTCCCCTTAAAATCGGCGGAGTCACGCTGGCTCATCCGAAAGGTTTGGGCGGTCACTCCGATGGCGACGTGCTCTTGCATGCTCTGACCGATGCGCTTCTCGGAGCCGTGGCTGCGCCTGATATTGGTTGGTTGTTTCCGCCATCCGATCCGAAGTGGAAAGGGGCGGACTCAGCGATTTTCTTGCGCGAGGCTTTGAAGCGGGTGCGGGTGGCGGGGTATGCCGTCGTCAATGTGGACGCTACGCTTATTCTTTCTGCGCCCAAGATCGGTCCGCATGCCGCTGCCATCCGGGAGCATGTGGCGGAATTGTTGGGCGTGGGTGCAGATTGCGTTGGCCTCAAAGCCAAAACGCCCGAGGGCTTAGGTACCGACAATGCGGCGATCGCGAACGCCGTTGTGCTCTTGGAGAAAAAAAACTAGCCACAGAGTTGCGCGGATTCACACGGATAAACCCTTCAAATGCACTTCTGGGTTCTGATCCATGTAGATCCGTGGCCGCTGTTTCTTAGACCGACTCGAATTCTCCGGTCAGTTTTTCGTGTCGGACCCGTGCCGCTTCGACTAGCGCCCGAAAAATCGCTCGTGAGGGTTCGTCCTCATCGACGGATCGCTCGGGATGCCACTGTACTGCAAGCACGAAATGATCCGGTGCTGTCCCCTCGAGCGCTTCGATGACTCCGTCTTGCGGAGACCGCGCCACCACTCGCAATCCGTCCCCGACAATGTCCGCTGCCTGGTGATGGCTGGAATTGACTGGGACGAGCAGTGCAGGTCCTTCATGGGCCTTAGCGCCCGTGGCGACGATTTGCGCAAGCTTCGATCCTGGCTCCGCTTCGATCGCGTGCGCCACAGCCACGTTTCGTCCCGCGGCGTGATTCACCGGAGACTGAATGTGCTGAATCAACGTACCGGTGCGGTATACGTTCAGGGTCTGGAGGCCATAGCAGATGCCGAGGATCGGCTTGCGCATGGAGTAAGCGTCCTGCAGCAGCAACTCGTCGACCGTGTCGCGGCCGGAGTCGGCAGCAGCAGTCAAGGGATCACGCGGCGCATCATACTTTGCGGGATCCACGTCGGCTTTGCTTCCGGGTAGCAACACGGCGTCGCACCGTTCGATCAGTTTCATCACCTGCGCGGGCGGCTGATCCAGGGGAATGCGGACCGGTTCTCCTCCCGCCATTTCGACGGCCCGCTCGTATTGAGGGAGAGATCGTTCAGCATATTCTCGGTCACCACCATGAGGAATTGGAATCGCGATACGCGGTAGCATGCTTTGATTGTAGCGCGTGGGCGGCGCACTCTCAGGAGACGCTGCACAGGGATCAGGAAGTGAATGCCGCGAGCGTCGTTGGTTGGTAGTTACTTTTGAGTAACTGTGGGTATCCCCCTCCCCCCTGATCTTTTGGAATCATGGGGTTAGGGCCAGACTAGCACCAAAATCTTTGCGGAATAAGGACTTATACGCAAAATATTCCGGAATAAGGACTTAGGCGTTCCAAATGGCAAATTGCGTTCCCGTTTTGGGAACGAACGTCCTACCGACGGTTTAGGTTGTCAAAGAGCTAGCGTCTTGCACCCATTCTCAAATAGCTAACTTCGTCTTCCATATCATATCTGTGCTTCGGAGGGGAATCAAGCCCAAAAGCAGCTGAGACCGGTCACGGCGGGGAGGAACGGGGAAAAGTTCAGCGTGCATGCGCCGTCACCGGTTTTGTTTCCTCGAGAGAAAAACGAGCATAAAGGAAAATCAGTGGTTAGTTCCCAGTTCTCGGTTCTCAGTTTGTTCCGCAGAAGAAAAAAGCGGGGCAGCAGGAATACCGAGGTTAGCGTCCAAAGAACGGACGTGAACCTGGGGCACCACGCTCCGAGACACTGCTCGCGCACAGAGCGCGCGAGAAATGGAGCATCCGCCAGCCTCGGCATCCGCGAATTCGACGCGGCCTTAAGTAACTTCATTCTCCGCCTGTGTGCGCGAGAGAATAGAAACCTGAATGAATCTTGAGCCCACCGCGGAATCCCCGGCGAAGGCTGATGGGCGGTTGCGCGCGGTTGGGCGTAGGATCTCGCGGATTCCGGGCAAGGCACTGCTGGTGCTGGGATTGTTCCTGCTTGTTGCTGCGCTGATGGCAGTGCGTACTAGGTTCACGCGTGAAGACTGTGGCTTGCGTCTGAAGGTTCAGCATGGCTTCCTCAGCGCCCAGCTTTCCGTCTGGTTGGATGACGGCCTGGTCTATTCCGGACGGCTGATCGGCTCCCGCAAACCAATTCGCTCCAGTAAAAAGAAGGCGAGATTCAGCGAGCCTGCGGAGGGAAGCCTGTCGGAGACCTTTACCGTTCCCGCCGGCGCGCACGCAGTGCGCGTGCGGGTGGCGACCGAGGACGGCTCGGCGCAGGAGAATTCTATCCTGGGGGACTTTGCCAGCCACAGCCAGCGCACCTTGTCCGTAGTGGCTCGGGGAAATGATGTCTCCATGAACTGGGAGTCCGAAAACCAGGGAAAGGCAAGCACGCCCAGCCCGGGAGCGGAGCCAGTGCAGGTTCCTGAGGGTTGGTTACAGCGCTATGCCGGGTCACTAATGGTCTCCGTTGTCGGCTCCATCATTTCAGCATTCGCCGGTTATGCGATCAAGGAACTCCCCAAGAAGATCACGTCCACGCAGGCTGAGCCGGCAAAAACCCGATCGGCCAGTGCCGGGCGCTAGTTGCCAGAGGCTGAATGCGTGGCATCGCCTTACCTACGGCTGGAAGCGATCATCGCTAATTTTTCGGTTTCTGTTCCGGATTTGATCGCCAAGAGACCTTGAAGACGACTGCGCGCCCCGTCTCCGATCCGGTGGTGGTGAATAACTCGGGTCGATTCTCCCAGTGCCGGCTCGAAGCCAGGTCATGGCCCCAAACCGAGAAGATGAATCCACCTTTTTTCAGGAAAGACAGGCCTGTGTCGAGACGGTTGTGGGTCGGCACATCCTGGAGCGGGTTTCCGCCAAACAAATATGCGGGAATGCCGCCGTAATGGTAAAGCGCGGAATCGAGCTCGAGTTGGGCGGTGAGGTTAAGCCGCGATTGGAGGTTGAACTGATGTTTTGGTGTGTTGGCGATCGGCAGATTCAGGCTGTCGTTCAGATCGACAGAGTTGCCTCGTAGTTCGGTGATTCCGGGAGCCAACATCCAGCGGCTGACTGGCCTGATCTTTAAGTAAAGTTCGGCACCGTGGGTTTGACCCGATCCCAGGTTTTGCCACGGCACCGGAATATCCACATAGGTGGGGTTCTGGTGCAGGATGGGCGGTCCGGCCGCGGCCAAGGGGTTAACCAGGTTCACGTTCGCCAGATTGTCATAGTGGTTGTAAAAGATGGCTGCGTCAAGCGAGAAGGTTGGCGCTGGATTGAAGCGATAACCGATTTCATAGGCCCGCAGCACCTCCGCTTTCAGTTTCGGATTTCCCACAACGGCCAGGAACGTGGGAATCGGGGAAGGCAGCTGTGCAAGCTTGAAGTTGTCACTATCCTCGATGAGCGCCGGAGTGCGAACTGCACGCGACACCGCACCCCAGGCCGTATGCGACTTTTTGGGAGACCATACGCCGCGAATCTGGGGCTGGATCTCGAATCCAGTGTAAGAATTGTGTTCCACTTTCGTGCCCGCAATCAGACGAAGGTGGTCCGGGATCACGGCAAATTCATACTGCCCAAAGGCGCTCACCGTTGCCGTTCGCTGGTGCGCTGGATAGCTGACCTCGAAGCTCTGGTAGGGAACGCTGTTACTGGTTTCCGCGCTTCCGCCCCAGACGATGGAGTGCCGCTGGCGCAGTTGCAAATTGTTCTGAAATTCCGCTTCACACGTGGTACGCGACTCAGTCGCGAAGCTCTGCCGATCTGCCCAATCACAGTAACCCAGAACGTCGGTGCGTGAGGAAGTCGAGAACTGATGCGACCAGTGGGACTGAAAGTGTCCTCCATGCATCTCGGCGGAGTCGAAAACCATGGTTGCTGGCAGGTCTGGGGCGGTGAACTCGGGCGCCTGGTTGTGGAATCCTCCGCGATACCCTCCGCCTTCCACCGTCAAGCTGTCTTTCTCGGAGGGGTTCCAATCGATGCGCGCTCCCGCCTGGGCCAGATTCTCCGCATCATAAGCTGTTTTTCCGGCTGGAGTGGTACCCGGGTCCCAGTAATCGCCTTTCGCGAAAATTCTGTAAGTGAAGCGGTCGTTGATCGAACCTCCGTAACGCAGGCTCGCCACGTAGCCTTCATCGATTCCTGCCGAGGTCACAGCGGAGAAGCCCTGCGTGTCTTTGGCTTTCTTGGTGATGATATTGATCACGCCATTGATCGCGTTGGCGCCCCACAAAGTGCCGCCGGGGCCGCGAATGACCTCGATGCGCTCGATGTCTTCCAGCGGCACATCCTGGAGGTCCCAGTAGACGCCGCCGAATTGTGGGGTATAGACGCTGCGGCCGTCGATCAGCACCAGCATCTTGTTGTTCACATAGTCGCTGAAGCCGCGGGCGCTCACGGTCCACCAGTGCTCGTTCACTTTTGCCACATAGAGGCCGGGAACCATGCGCAATGCTTCGGGGATCGAGGAGAACCCTCCACGGCGAATATCCTCAGCGGTCAGTACGAAAATGGCGGCCGCAGCCTGGGAGAGATTCTCGGGTTTTTTGGCGGCCGATTGCACTTCCACATTTATGGACATCAGCTCTTCAATGCTTAGGTCTGCAAGACTGCTGTTGGGCCTCTTGTCCTTCGATGTATCCGTGCTGGGGGCATCAAATCTGGCTCCTGCGGAGGACGTATTCTGGGTTTGCGCACCAGTTCTTAGGACGAGTTCCAAACACAATAAAGCAATGCAGGTTGTACTCTTCAAGTTGATGGCCTTCCGAAGTCTCGATGGGGTGATCGTTGGCGTATTTGACCGGTCGAGGTTCACAATCCCACCGTCCGCTAGGAGCGACTTTTTCTCCCCAATGGATCATCGGCGGGGCGGTGCGAAAACTTGAGCCGAAGCCTACGCGGCGGTGCCAGAAACATGCGATCTCAAGCCAAAGCCCGGTCCGCGATCCCCCCCAACGGTGCACGAAATGGTGAGCTTGGTGTCCGCGTCGATCGCTGACACCGCCCTCTACAGCACTTGACGGGAGGATCGGGGGCGATGTAGTATCGCGTACAAGTTTGCTCTTCGGAGCAGACCTTGGATTTCATGAAGAGTGGCTGAGGGACGAGCCCTGAGAAGCCACGACAACCGGATCGGGAGTCAACTCCCGATCGTCTGGTGTCAACTCTCACCCGGAAACGGGGGACATGAGATTCGGGGTGCCCGCTGTTCAGCATCTCGTTCTTCTTTTCCTCCCTTAAGTTTTTCCGGCATAGAGGTTCTCGGTTTAGGCGATTTTCTACGGCTCGTCCCATGGCTACGGAAAGCGAGTAGGTGATGAGCGCTGCTGCGAGCGTTTCGACGGGCCTTAGCACTGTTGCTGCGAGCACTTCAACCGAATATGAATTGCGCTGCCGGGAATGCCACAAGAGCTGGGGGAACCAGCCTCGGTCGATCTGCGACGACTGTTTTTCTCCTCTGGAAGTTTTCTACGACTACGAGGCGGTGCGCGGCAGGTTCACGCGCGAGCGTATTGCGAGCCGTGCTCCCGACATGTGGCGATATGCGGAGTTGCTGCCGCTGCCGGCCCATGATCAGCCGAGTTTGCCGGTAGGCTTTACGCCTCTGCTGCGAGCGCGGCAGTTGGCCGCACGCTTGGGCGCCAAGAATCTTTTCATCAAAAACGATGCGGTCTGTTTGCCAACGCTGAGCTTTAAAGACCGCGTGGTTGCGGTGGCGCTGGCGCAGGCGCGCAGCTTTGGTTTCGACACGGTGGCGTGTTCGTCGACCGGGAACCTGGCAAATTCGGTGGCAGCACAGGCGGCGCGCAACGGATTAAAGGCGTGGATTTTTGTTCCCGCAGATCTTGAGCCAGCAAAAATTCTGGGCACGCAGGTTTATGGCGCCAGGCTGGTTCGCATTGCGGGCAGCTACGACCAGGTGAACCGGCTGTGCTCGCAGATCGCGGACGAACATCGCTGGGGATTCGTGAATGTGAATTTGCGTCCCTACTACGCCGAAGGCTCGAAGACGGTAGGATTCGAAATCGCCGAGCAACTGGGATGGCGGCTGCCGGACAACGTGGTTGTGCCCATGGCGGGTGGGTCATTGATTACTAAGATCAAAAAGGCTTTCGACGAATTGATTCAGCTGGGATTGGTGGAACCGAAAGCAGTGAAGTTTTTCGGGGCGCAGGCGACTGGGTGCTCTCCTATTTCGACTGCAGTAAAGAGTGGAAACGCCGATATTGAACCTCAGAAGCCGGCGACGCTGGCGCGATCGCTGGCAATTGGCAACCCCGCCGATGGGCACTATGCCATCAAGGCCATCACCAAAAGCGGTGGGTGGGCTGAGGATGTTTGCGATGAGGAAATGATCGAGTCCATTCAGCTCCTGGCGGAGACAGAGGGCATCTTCACCGAGACCGCGGGTGGGGTTACTACGGGGTGTGCGCGCAAGCTTTACCGGCAAGGACGCATTACGCCGGAAGAGATGACCGTGCTTTGCATTACTGGGAACGGTCTGAAGACGACCGACGTGCTCGCTGGCAAATACGCGGCGGAAGAGGCGATTCGACCGAAACTCGCGGAGTTCGAAACATTTTTGCAGAGAACCCTGGACGTTGCAGAGTTTTCGGAAGCGGCGGAGGCTTGAGATGACAGTTACCGTACAGATTCCGACCGCGCTGCGCCGGTTGACATCAGGGACCGGGCAGGTCAAATGTTCGGCAGCGAATTTGGGAGAATTGTTCTCCGCGCTCGACCAGCAGTTTCCGGATTTGAAGGCGCATTTGCGGGATGAAGCGGGCGAGATTCGGCGGTTCCTGAATGTGTACGTTAACGAGGAGGACATTCGATTTCTGGGCGGAAACACTTACGTGTTTCAGGATGGAGATGAGGTTTTGCTGGTGCCCTCGATTGCGGGCGGGGCTGCCTGACCCTCGATGCGGAGGTGAGCATCTTTGCCGCTTGGGCCGGGCGAGGACGCCCGGACTTCCATCGGAGAAGTTTAGCCATGAATCGTAAATTGAAAATCGGATTGCTCGGTTGCGGGACGGTTGGCCGCGGCCTGGTGGAATTGGTTGGCCGGAATGAGGCGCTCATCCGGCAGCGCTCTGGTGTCGAGTTGCGCATCACGAAGATTTTGGTTCGCGATCTCGATAAGGAGCGTCATGGCGTGGATCACACGCTTCTGACTACGCAGCCCGACAAAGTGCTGAATAACGGTTGCGATCTGGTGGTGGAACTGGTTGGGGGGATCGAGCCGGCGCGAAGTTTTATCGAGCGCTCGCTGGGGCGTGGAAAACACGTGGTCACAGCTAACAAGGCGCTGCTTGCCCTTGATGGTTTCCGTTTGATGAAGACAGCGGAATTGCAGAAAGTCCGCCTGGGATTTGAAGCCAGCGTTTGCGGCGGTATTCCAATTGTTCGCGCTCTGAGGGATGGCCTCGTCGGGAATAATATTCAGCGACTCAGCGGGATTCTGAACGGCACCTGCAATTACATTCTGACGCGTATGACAGAGGATGGCGTCGAGTTCGAGGATGCACTTCGCGAGGCGCAGGCTAAGGGTTTCGCCGAAGCCGATCCGACGCTCGACATTGACGGCCACGATGCAGCGCAAAAGCTGAAGATCCTCACCGAGCTTGCTTTTAGCGCCCAGGTGGATGCTGATGCCGTTCAAGGGGAGGGGATTCGGGACATTGCCGCTGGTGACGTGCAAGCGGCCAGGGAACTGGGTTTCGTGATCAAGCATGTTGCGACCGCGGAACTGAGCGAGGAGGCGGTGTCGCTGGGCTGCGCTCCGGTGTTGTTGCCCATGTCGCACCAACTGGCCGGCATTCGCGATGAGAATAATGCCGTGCTGGTTCGCGGAGATGCGGTGGGCGAGATGCTCTTTTCGGGCAAGGGAGCGGGTTCTCTGCCCAGCGCCAGCGCTGTGCTTTCGGACGTGGTCGACATCGCGTGTCACAGAGGCGGATTTTCCCTGAGCCCCGGCTGCCGGGTCAAAGCTACCACTCGGGATTGCGATGGCAGGCAGTATCTTCGCTTCACGGTGAGTGATCCCAGTGCCATCGGCCCGATCACAACCATTCTGGAACGAAACCGGGTTGGAGTGGCTCGTGCTGCCGCAGTGTGGGCGAGGAGCGATTCCGGGAAGCACCAGGTACGGGTGCTGACCCAGGGCTGCTCCCTGAGGGCTGTTGAGGCATCGCTGCGCGACATTGCCGGATCCGGTCTCGAAAGCGGCAAGAGCATCGCTTTGCGAGTGGCAGACTAGCCACAGGGGCGTCCAGCCCTGCAAGCTTCTGACGGGAGAGTCGCCCGTCTCCACACATATCCATCCAGCAATTGATCTTGTGGATCATTTCCGACTTCTGGTAGAATCTAACTAACCAGTTAATTAAGAACGATGAAGGCCACCGTTTCCAAGTCGCGTCTGGGATCTCGCGGGCATCCCGAGCAGAGCCGTGCGGCCATTTTGCAGGCGGCGGTGGGGGAGTTTGCGCAGGCGGGCATTGCCGGGGCGAGAACGGACGCCATTGCCCGCGCCGCCAAGGTGAACAAGGCCCTTCTCTATTACTACTTTAAGGACAAAGAGGGGTTGTACGGGGCGGTGCTCGATCAAGTGTTTGGCGGCTTGATCGCGTGCGTCGGGGAGGTTTTGTCTCGCGATCTCCCACCCCGCGAGAAGATCATCGCCTACGCGGGTGCGCACTTCGATTACGTCGCCAGCCATCCCCTGTACCCCCGAATTGTGCAGGGCGAAATGATGGGTGCGGGCCGGGGCAGGGCGAACCACCTTGAGCGGATCGTGAAAAAGTATTTCCGTCCGCTAATTGGCCGCGTCGCTGAAGTTCTCAAGACAGGACAAACAGCGGGCGAATTTCGGCCGGTTGATCCGTTGCATTTCGTTCCGTCCATGATTGCGGTGATTGTTTTCTATTTCACCAGCGCGCCGGTAATGCGCCTTATGACTGGGAAAGATCCTATGTCTCCCGAGCGAGTAGCGGCACGTCGAGCGGCAGTGCTGGACTTTATTTCAGCTGCGTTGTTCAAGCGTCCCAGAGGCAACTCCCGAGGAGCACGACAGTGAGTGTACGCAATAAATTCCTAATCATTCTCGGCGTGATCTTCAGCATATCGCTGACCTACTACCTGCTATCCACGCCCCGCAACAAGGACCTGATTCTGATCGGTACGGTGGATTCCAATCAGGTGATCGTGAGCCCGCAGATCGAGGGACGACTGGCGAAGCTCCTAGTCGAAGAGGGAACCCAGGTTAAGCAGGGCGATTTGATCGCGGTGCTCGATCCCTCAGAATTGGAGGCGGAAGAGCGCGCGGCCGCCGCCACTATCGACAGTATGAAATCCAAGGTCGCTGAAACCCAGTCGACTCTGCAGGCGACGCAGGGATCGACGTCGAGCAGCGTTGTCAATGCGCAGGCACGGCTGCAGTCCACCCGCGCGCAGCTACTTCAGGCGGAAGCTACGCTGGAGCGCACCGAGAGCGACAGCCGCCGCATGATCGAACTGGCGAAAGAGGGTGTTGCCTCGGATCAGGATCGAGTGCAGGCGGAGACTAACCTGGCAGCACAAAAGGCACTGGTGCAATCGCTGAAGGATCAAGTGAGCGCTGCCGAGGCCGACCTGAATACGGCCATCGCCAACACCCATCAAGCGCATGCTGCGCAGAGCACGGTTGAATCTACGCGCGCACAAGTCGCGAACGCGGAAAGCATGCTGAAGCAGGCTGAAGTTCGCTTAGGTTACACCAAGATTTATGCGCCGGTGACCGGGACCGTTTCCGTGCGCGCCGCCCGCGAAGGGGAAGTGTTGAATGCCGGGCAGGCGATCGTGACCATTGTCGACCTCGGTGATACTTGGGTGCGCGCCGCAATTCCGGAGACCGATGCCGATCACATTGGTTTGGGAGACACGCTGCGGGTTCGGCTGCCTGGCGGCACGATTACTTCGGGCAAGGTGTTTTTCAAATCGGCGGAAGCGGACTTTGCCACGCAGCGAGATGTTGGCCGGCGCAAGCGTGACATCAGAACCATCGTGCTCAAGGTTCGGCTGGACAATCCGAAAGGTGCGTACGTTCCAGGTATGACTGCGGAAGTGTTGGTCTCGCCAGATCAACTCAAGGGTACTTCGCGAGAGAACGTTTCAGCGGAACAACATCCATGATTACCGATCTCAATTCTCGCGGCGGGTCGAGTGGAGACACTCCCAGCAACGGAAATGGTTCGGCTGGCGATGCGGCCGTATCGAATGCCATCGAAGTGGAACACATCGTTAAGAAATATGGCGATTTCATTGCCGTGGACAACGTTTCCTTCAACGTGAAGGAAGAAGAGATATTCGGTTTGCTGGGGCCGAATGGCGCGGGCAAGTCCACGCTGATACGGATGATGACCACGCTAATTCCGATTACGTCGGGGACAGCCCGCATCGCTGGTCATGACGTGCAGGACGAGCCAGACGCGGCTCGACGGGCGATTGGTGTAATTCCGCAGGCGCTGACCAGCGACCTTGACCTCACCATCGAGGAGAATCTCAGCATCTACGCCAAGCTTTACGATGTTCCTTCGAAAAAGCGCAAAGCCGCGATTGACGAGTTGCTGGAGCTGGTAGACCTGACGAAGTGGCGTTCAGCGCAGACCAAGACGCTTTCCGGCGGCATGCGGCGGCGGCTGGAAATTGCGCGCGGCTTGGTCCATAGTCCTCGCATTTTCTTTCTGGACGAGCCCACTACCGGGCTGGATCCCGTATCTCGGGTTGCGGTTTGGGAGATGCTGACCAACATCAAGAGCCATCGCCAGCTCACCATCCTGATCACAACTCATTACATGGACGAGGCCGACCGCCTGTGCGACCGTATCGCCATTGTGGATCATGGCAAGCTGGTCGCGCTCGATACACCACCAGCGTTGAAGGCAAGCGTGCCGGGATCGAATGTGATTGAAGCCCAGTTCGACAATGCTCCGCCGGATTGGGAGGAGCGTTTGAAGAAGCTGAGTGGCGTGACTTCGGTCCAGCACGAAGGCGCCGGCATGTACCGTGTGCTGACTGGAGACGGATCGCGGACCACGACCGAACTTGTGGAAGCGGCGGTACACGGCGGCGTCAAAATCCGGTCACTCTCAGTGCAAAATACTTCACTGGACGACGTGTTCGTACACTACACCGGGCGGCAGTTGCGCGATGAACTGGTGAAAGCGCACGCCTTCGTGATGCCACCCAGACCGGGGTTACAGCCATGAATCATATTTTGGCCATTGTCGAACGCGAAATGCGCAAGTTCTTTCGCTCTCCGGCGCTGATGATGGCGTCCATGATTTTTCCGCTGGTGCAACTCATCGTGCTAGGCAATGCGTTCGGCGGAAAGATTCGCGACGCGAGGCTGGGCCTGGTCGATCAGGACGGCGGCACGCAGGCGCTCAAAATCCGCGAGGCTTTTGATTCAGTCCGTGCCAACATGCGGACGTTTGAACCGATCTTCTATAACGATCCGAAGACGGCGATGGACGACGTCCGCAATGGTAAGATCCAGGGCGCCGTCATTATCCCGCCACAATACTCGCGGCGAGTGTACGAACAGGATCAGCCGCGCATTGCGCTGGTGGTCGATAATAGCGACAACTTCATGAGTTCGACGCTTGAGGACGAACTCACTAGCATAACCGCTGCGCTCAATCAGCCCACGGTCGAGCCTCGCATCTTGCAGCAGACCGTGTTGCAGATTGTCGAGCTTTATCCTTACATCGAGTATATGAAGTATCTTTTGCCGGGCTCGATCACGCTGGCGATGTTCGTTTCCGTAATGATCGGCGGCGGTATGCTCTATATCGATGACAAGGCCCGCGGCGTTCACGAAGGATATTTGGTTACGCCCATCACGAAGACCGAGTTGGTTTTTGGGCTGAATGCAGCGGGAGCGATCAAGGCAGTAATGACCGGAGTCGTAATCACCGTAATCGGTTCCCTGCTGGCGGGCGTGGGAACGGTGTTCAACCCGGGTACCGTGCTCGAACTGATGATCATGATTCTGCTGACTTCGATTGCGTTCAACACCATGATGTTTCTGCTCATGGTTCGGGTGGAAGATCCGCTTGTTCCCCGCGCGATTTTTGGAATCCTTAATACGCTGCTGTTTTTCCCCAGTGGGGCTATTTATCCCATTCAGGCGTTTCCCTGGTGGTTGCGGGGCATCGCCAGGGTGGATCCCTTCACGTTCGCGGTGCACGGTTTCAAGTCGGTATTGTTGAAGGAAACAGGAATGGCCGCCATCTGGCCGGACATGGTCTATCTGTCTATCTTTGCGTTCGTGACGCTGGCGGTGGCCACGCCGCTGTTCAAGAGAACCCTCTAATGAGGATCGGGTAATTCAGCAATTGTGTAATTTGGGAATTGAAGAACCCTCCTCGTCGGCGCTCTAGCAAATTACACAATTACCCGACTACTCAATTCAGGGGGAACTTTTTGTTCTCCATTGGTTTCCGTTATGCTTATGGAAGCCATGACACTGATGGATGCCGAACAATACGATCCTGCGCGCGACCGGAGGCGCCGAAGGCGGATCGTCGTCGTAATCATTCTTGTTCTGCTTGCTGCGTGGGCGGTCTATCACTATCGCGATTACCCCGAGCGGAGTGCGGCGAACAAGTTCTTTGCGGCACTGCAAAGCCAGAACTACGAGGCCGCGTATGCGGTGTGGTTCCGCGATCCTAATTGGAAGCAGCACGCGAATCAATACTCTGTATATGGGTTTAACGACTTTTATCGTGACTGGGGCCCGGGAGGAGAATGGGGCCTGGTGAAGGCTTATTCGGTGGATTGTTCTTTGAGCCCCAGCGGAGGGAGCGGAGTCATCGTTCAAGTAACCGTAAACTCTCGCGCCGAACACCCGTACATGTGGGTAGAAAAGTCCAACAAGACTTTATCTTTCTCGCCTACCGAAATAGAGTGCGGCAACTGGTGGACTTGGGTTACGGAGTAGTGCTACATAGCAATCTGAAAAACTACCAAGCTCTCGTGGAGATTACATATGAAAAATGCTCGACGAGCATTTGTATCCGGGAGTGGGCTTGCATTGGCTGGTGTGGCCGCCGGGGCTATAACTGGCCTGAGCTCCTCTTCAGTGCGGGCAAACACGCAACCAAACCTGAGAATCGCCAGTTTCGGATGGGAAGTAACGAATCTTAACGACAATGGCGCGGACGTGTATTTTCAGGTTCGCAGCGGCATGACCTTGAACTCCGTGCATATAGATACCGCTTTCATGATTACTTCAACCCCAGCAAGCCCAGGCTTTGCGGAGGTGCTGTGCCGGGCAGCGGTTTCCCACGGCGTTCCAAAGTTCGTTCATGGGGACACCGGAGCCCCATTTGTTTCACCGGAGAGCCCGAATTTCGGGCGAGTCCACATCTACAATCCCAATAATCTCAACGTGGTTAACGACGGTTTTGTCCTGCAAGACATTTTCTACAACGTGATCCTGAAGACCTGGGTGCCGGATAGCGGTACGGCTTCGTCCACCTCTCGGCACTTCAGCGCATCACCAGGATTAGAGCTGACCGCTGACGACTATCTGGTATTCCACATGAATCACGCCGGAGTGCCTGGGGACGCGGAGATGCAGGTCGTTCTGGAGTACACTCTCGCCTAAATCCGTACGGCAAGATGTTCCAATGCTTTTTGCAGTGAGGTCTCATCGCTCACGCTGATCGAGATCTTCGAGCGGTCGATCTGGCGCATGAGGCCGCAGAGGACTTTCCCCGGACCGACTTCCACGAAAGTGTGCACACCCTGTGCGATGAGAACGCGCATGGATTGTTCCCACTTCACGGAATCTGTAACTTGGCGGATCAGCGCATCACGGCTGGAGTCTGCATCGTCGAGCAAGGCCGCGTCGGCGTTGCAGACAACTGGGGCCGCAGGCTTCTTGAAGGTGATGGAGGAGAGATCTGTGGCGAGGCGATCCTGCGCCGGCTTCATGAGCGAGCAATGAAACGGGGCGCTGACGGGCAGGAGCTTGGCGCGTTTCGCGCCGCGGTCGTCGGCCAGAATTGTGGCCCGTTCCACGGCTGCGGTGTTACCCGAGATAACAATCTGTTCCGGGGAATTGATGTTGGCCGGTTCGCAAACCTCGCATTGCGCCGCATCGCTGCAAACCGCAGTGACTTTTTCGACCTTCATGCCGAGAATCGCTGCCATCGTGCCCACACCGACGGGAACGGCTTCCTGCATGTACTTGCCGCGACTGCGTACGGTGCGTAGCGCGTCGGCGAAGCTCAGGGTTCCGACGGCAACGTGCGCGGAGTATTCGCCCAGGCTATGTCCGGCGACGAAGCCGGGCTTGAGACCCTTTTCGTCCAGAATGCGCCAAGCCGCGACGGAGGCAGTCAGAATCGCCGGCTGCGTGATCTCGGTCAGGCGAAGTTGATCTTCGGGACCTTCGAAGCAAAGCTGCGAGAGCTTATAGCCGAGGGCGTCGTCGGCCTCTTCAAAGGTCTGCCAGGCGATGGGATAGTTTTCTGCCAGATCTTTTCCCATTCCGATGGCTTGCGATCCCTGGCCGGGGAAAAGAAATGCGAGGGGGCCATTGTTGTGTGAAGCAGTAATCATAGTTATGCCATGGTGGTAGAGACGTTGCTGGCAACGGCTTCTATTCCGCGTGCCAACCTCGCCGCCCGAATCCCAATCAACGTTCTTTCTATTTCTGCATTGATCGGGTGCTCAGCAAACTCCGCCGCCACGCGGATCGCATTCTTGATCGCGTTGGCGTTCGATGATCCGTGGGTGATGAAGCAAACCCCCTTTACTCCGAGCAAGGGCGCGCCACCATATTCCGTGTGGTCGAGACGCTTTTTGAAATCAGCAAATGCGCTCCGCGAGAGCAGATATCCCACTTGGCGTGTAATGGTCGCCTTCAGCGATTCCTTCAACGTGGAGCGGACCAGGTTGGCCACGCCTTCTGAAATTTTCAGCGCGACATTTCCCACGAATCCGTCGGCCACAATGACGTCTACTTTGCCGTTGTACAGGTCGCGGCCTTCCACGTTGCCGACAAAATTCAGCGGAAGTCTTTTGAGCAGCTGAAATGCCTCTCGGGTGAGTTCATTTCCCTTGGTTTCTTCCTCGCCGATTGAAAGTAGGCCCACCCGCGGACGTCTGGTTCCAAACATGGTGCGAAAGTAGATTTCTCCCATAACCGCAAATTGCTCGAGATTGTGCGCCTTGCTGTCGACGTTGGCGCCGACGTCCAAAAGCGAAGCGACCGTACCGATTGCGGTGGGAAATATGGCTGCGAGCGCAGGCCGATCCACACCCGGGATCGCCCCCAGAACCATTTTTGCGGTCGCCATAGCGGCGCCTGTGTTGCCGGCGGTGATGAAACCCGAGGCGCGGCGGTCGCGCACCAGACGAAGCCCCACCCGCATGGTCGAATCCCGCTTGGCGCGTACGGCCTGTACCGCTTTGTCATCCATGCCGATAACTTCGCTGGCATGCACGACATTGATAGGGAGTCCAGCTGCGGCGGGATAGCGTGCTAACTCAGCCCGCAGATCTGGTTCCGGGCCCACCAAAAGGACATGGACATCGTAATGCCGCGCCGCCTGGATTGCCCCTTCGATCTCAGGCTTGGGCCTGCGGTCCGAACCCATCGCGTCCAAGGCTATGACGCTTGGCATGGGGTGGCGGCGCTAACTGGCTTCCTCGACGTTCAAAACTTCACGCCCTTTGTAGTAACCGCACTTGGGGCAAGCCCGGTGTGGCATCTTGCGCTCGTGGCAGTTTGGACATTCAGAAAGTGCATGGCTCTTGAGCGAGTCATGAGCGCGCCGGCTTCCGGTGCGTGCTTTGGAGTGTCGCCGTTTTGGATTTGGCATTTAGATTCCTTCTTGTCTAATGTAGGCGCGAGCGTCTCGCTCGTGCGCTTTCCTCAGATCAAACTCTAAGATCAGTCTTCCAGTTTGCTGCGAAGATCCTTCAGCGCCGTCCAACGCGGATCCTCTCTCGGCTCAGAGCAAGAGCATTGCTCCAAGTTCAGATTCGCCCCGCAATGCGGGCACAGGCCTTTGCAGTCCTCGCGGCAGATGACCTTCAACGGTACGGCTAACAGCACCTGCTCCCGCACCGCATCTTCGAGCAGCAAGCCCTCTCCCTGATAATAGCTGACCTCGGCTTCGGCGCCGGTTACTGAGAGTTCCTCGCGGCCGGCATCCGCGCCGAGCGGCCGGTACAACAGGTCAAACTTGCGCCTTACATCCTGAATGACCGGCTCCAGGCAACGAGCACAGGGCAACTCAAGCGCGGTAGAGAGTTCCCCGCTAACCCGTATATCCTTGATCCGCTGATGCTTCCCGTGATGCTCTTCGATCAGTTGGGCGCACCCAACGGCGTGTAGCGGCGTGTTCTGCTGAAGATCCGGACCCAAATCGAGGTCACCTGCGCGGTACTCCTCCCGAAAATCGATAGGATGGAGTTCCAAGTCTTTGATTTCGATGAGCATCGAGGTCCCCTGCGCCCCCAACTGACACCGCGAAGGAACGCGGAAGCACACTCAGAGGCGTAACTTCTCCAGGGAGCGAAAGTTAAGGATAAAGGCCACGGGAGCGGAGTGTCAAGGAGCGCTCGCGTCTGGTGTAGATGCTCCAAGATAATGTCACCCCTTAACTGCAACCAGACTTTGTCACCCTAGAGGGATGGTGACATTGAGTCAGAAAGAGTTCCAACGGGTGAAAGTGATTGAGAATGCGGTGGCGGGGCGG
>Ga0209517_10002377_pt1 | contig 26599 bp, 23 predicted proteins | sample PeaSoiMetSII2010_FD_187695 | JGI IMG/M metagenome (GOLD analysis project Ga0209517, IMG submission 187695) | Peat soil microbial communities from Weissenstadt, Germany - SII-2010 (SPAdes) (version 2) | ecosystem: Environmental > Terrestrial > Soil > Wetlands > Peat | place: Germany... | reverse complement strand
CCTGCATCGCCCCCTGCAGCCGCCGGCCCTTGCCGGTCCGGGCGCGATCGAACAAGGCGCTGACGATGCTGAACGCCATCAGCATGCCGGTGCCGGTATCGCCGATCGTCGGGCCGGGTTTGATCGGCCTGCCGTCGCGCTCGCCGGTGATGCTCATCGCCCCGCCCGCGGCCTGGGCGATCGGGTCGAATGACAGGCCCTTCTCGTACGGGCTGCCGTCTCCGAAGCCCTTCACCTGGGCATAGATGATGCTTGGATTGATCGCGCTGACGACGTCATAGCCGAGCCCCAGCCGCTCGACCGCACCGGGCGCGAAGTTCTCGGTGAAGACATCTGCCTTCTTTACCATCTCCTTGACCAGAGCCAGGCCGCGCTCCGACTTCAGGTTGACGGTGATCGAGCGCTTGTTGGCGTTGTACATCATGAAGTAGTACGCGTCGCCAAAGCCGGTGCGACCGGCTTCGCCGCCCTTCGGATTTTCCACCTTGGCGATGTCGGCGCCCATCCAGGCGAGCGCCTCGGTGCAGGTGGTGCCGGCCTCGAATTGCGTCAGGTCGAGCACGCGAATACCAGCGAGGCAGCCGGGGGATACGGGGGTCACGTCCATTGAGCACTCCTTGCCGGGGTCGGAAGGTGGCGGCGGGGATCACTTTATTCCCATATGCCTAACGGGTAGAAGCTCCTGCTGCTAGCTGAAGGAAGACCAGCATGAACGATCCGGTAGATGTGCTGGTCATCGGCGCCGGCGCGTCCGGCGCGGCCGTAGCCTGGAGCCTCGCCGAGACGAAGATGCACATCGTCTGCCTCGAACAGGGTGGCTGGATGAACCCCGCGACGTACCCCAGCACAGGCCGCGACTGGGAGGCGCGCGCCTTTGGCGACTATTCCCCCAGCCCCAACATCCGCGCCCGGCCTGAGGACTACCCGATCAACGACGCCAACTCGCCGATCAAGGTAGTGAACTTCAACGGGGTGGGCGGCGGCACCGTCATGTACACGGCGCATTTCCCGCGCCTGCATCCGTCCGACTTTCGCGTGCGCAGCCTCGATGGCGCGGCGGACGACTGGCCGATTGACTACGACGCGCTGGTCCCGTTCTTCGAGGAAAACGACCGGATGATGGGCGTCTCCGGCCTCGCCGGCGACCCCGGGGTTCCGCCGCGAAACCCGCCGATGCCGCCGCTGCCGCTCGGTCGCTCTGGCACCATGCTAGGAAAGGCGATGAACCGGCTTGGCTGGCATTGGTGGCCGTCCGATACCACGGTCGCGACCGTGGATTACGATGGGCGCGCGCGCTGTATCAATCTCGGCCATTGTACCCCCGCTTGCGCACAGGGCGCGAAGGCGAGCACGGATATCACCTACTGGCCCGTAGCGCAGCGCGCCGGGGTCGAGCTGCGCCCGCATTGTCGGGTGCGCGAGATCACGACGAACGAGCACGGCATGGCCGCGGGTGTCGTGTATTACGACGCGGACGGAATCGAGCAGTTTCAGGCTGCGCATGTAATCGTGCTCGCCTGCAATGGCGTGGGGACGCCGCGCCTCCTGCTGAACTCGGCCTCCGGGCGGTTCCCAAACGGGCTCGCAAATTCGAGCGGGCTGGTGGGCAAGAACCTGATGTTCCACCCCTATGCCCAGGTCTACGGGTATGTCGACGAGGCGACCGACAGCAACCGCGCGCCGCCGACCTGCTTGTGGAGCAAAGAGTTTTACGAAACCGACGCGTCGCGCGGCTTCGTGCGCGGCTACACATTTCAATTCGGTCGCGGCGTCGGGCCGGTCGTCGAGGCCGTCGCCAGCGAAGCGAAGGGCTTGCTGCCGTGGGGCGCGGGCCATCACGCCGCCTTCCGCCGTCTCAATGGTCATCGCTTGGGTCTGTCGGCGATCTGCGAGGATCTGCCCGAGGAGCACAACCGCGTCACGCTCGATCCCGTCCTGAAGGATAGCCACGGCATCCCGGCGCCGCGGATCGACTACACGATCGGCGAAAACACGGCGCGGATGATGGGGCACGGTATCGCCCGCGCGAAGGAGATCCTCGCCGCCGCGGAGGCGACCGACATCTGCGTCAACAGCCCCATTCTGTACGGCGGTTGGCACCTTTTGGGTACGGCGCGTATGGGCGCCGACCCGGCCCGCTCGGTCGTGAACGAGTGGGGGCGGTCGCACGATGTGAAAAACCTGTTTATCGTCGACGGCAGCCTGTTCGTCACCTCCGGCGGCGTGAACCCGACATCCACCATCCAGGCCCTCGCGCTCTACATCGCCGATCAGATGAAGCAGCGTCTGGCCAATCTGTTCGATTGAGGCAAGCGATGTCTGCCGACAGCCCCCTCACCCCGACTCAGAGCGAGGATTTGCGCGCCATAGCGGCCGTGATCATCCCAGCCAGCGCGGAATTCGATGTGCCGGGCGCGGACGATCCGGCGATCCAGGCAGACATGGTGGCGACCCTTGGCCGAGACACAGGCCTTGTGCGCGAAGCGCTGGACGAGCTAGCGCACCTCGCGGGGACGCCGCTGGCTGGGCTCGATCCAGCATGCCGGGAGGCGGTGGCCGTGGAATTGCGCGCGAAAGGCGGAGCCGCGGTGGCGACGCTCACCCGCGTCGTCCTGCAAAGTTATTATCGCGACGACCGCGTCGTTCGTTCTCTTGGACTGGAGCCACGGCCGCCCTATCCGAAAGGTTATGTACTGGAGGATGGCGACTGGTCGCTACTCGACGCCGTCCGGGCGCGGCCGCCCCTATGGCGCCGTGCATAGCTATCCACCCGAGATGGCCTTGCCAGCGTTGAGATCAATCAAGCTTTCATCGCTGTTGGCTTAAATTGCGGGTGCAACGGGCCTACCCGCCGGCAAGGCTAATTCGAGCGCGCCGTGCGGCGCTGGGTGGTACACTTCGGTGCGTGAGAACATCTGATGTCGGCTGATAGCAACGCGGCGCACGGCCGCCGGATCGCGGTCGTCGGGCTCGGCTATGTCGGCCTGCCGGTGGCGGCCGCCTTCGCGCGCGCCGGAACTCCGGTCATCGCCTTCGACATTTCAGACGAGCGTGTCGCCGAGCTTCGCGGCGGCCACGACCGGACGCGCGAGGTTGAGCCCGAGGATCTGCGCGCGGCCGATCTGCGCTTCACCGCCGACCCCGGCGATCTGCGCGCGGCCGATTTCTTCATCGTCACGGTGCCCACCCCGATCGACGAGGCGCATCGCCCCGATCTGCGCGCCCTGCTCGCGGCGTCGCGCACCGTCGGCGCGGCGCTCAAGAAAGGCGACATCGTCGTCTATGAATCGACGGTCTATCCCGGGGCGACCGAGGAGGACTGCGCGCCGTTGCTGGAAGCGGCCTCGGGTCTCGTCTGCGGCCGCGATTTCACCCTCGGCTACTCGCCGGAGCGGATCAACCCCGGCGACCGCGAGCACCGTTTCGAGGTGATCGACAAAGTCGTCGCCGGCCAGGATGCCCGAACCCTCGGCATCGTCGCCCGGGTCTATGGCTCGGTGGTGACGGCCAAGATCCACAAGGCGGCGACAATCAAGACCGCCGAGGCGGCGAAGGTTATCGAGAATACGCAGCGCGACCTCAACATCGCGCTGATGAACGAATTTTCCTCGATCTTCCAAGAGCTGAAGATCGACACCGCCGACGTCCTCGCCGCCGCCGGAACCAAGTGGAACTTCCTCAAGTTCTCGCCCGGCCTCGTCGGCGGCCACTGCATCGGCGTCGACCCCTATTACCTGACCCACCGCGCCGAGAAAGCCGGGTACCACCCCCAGCTCATCCTCGCCGCCCGCCAGGTCAACGACAGCGTCGGTGGCCGCGTCGCGCGGCAATGCGTGCGGATGATGCTGCGCCACGATGGCGCCAAGGGGCCGGTGACGATTCTCGGCCTCACCTTCAAGGAGGACGTGCCCGACATCCGCAACAGCAAGGTCGTCGACATCATCCGCGAGCTGGAAGAGTTCGGCGTCGGCGTCCAGGTGCACGACCCGATGGCCTCGCCCGAGGAGGCGCTGCGCGAATACGGGGTGCGGCTGCTGCCGCGCGAAGCACTTGAATCGGCCGAGGTGGTGATCTTCGCCGTCGCGCACCAGGAGTTCGTCGCCGAAGGCTGGAAGCTGATGACCGGGCTTTTGCGAAACGGGACCGGCGTCGTCCTTGACGTCAAATCGCGCCTGCCGCGCGCCGAGCAACCGGACGGGATCGAGTTGTGGCGGCTCTGAGCCCGCTCGATCAATACCCGGATCGCCCGGTCCTGGTCACCGGCGCCGCCGGGTTCATCGGCTACCACCTCTCCGAGCGGCTGCTCGGCGAGGGCCGCGCGGTCATCGGCCTCGACAATCTCAACGCCTATTACGATGTCGCGCTGAAAGAGGCGCGCCTCAAACGGCTGCAGGCGCATAACCGCTTCACCTTCGCGCGTCTCGACCTGACGCAAGGCCCCGACGTGCGAGCGCTGGTCGAGAACGAGCAGCCAGCGGTGCTGGTCAATCTCGCGGCGCAGGCCGGGGTGCGCTATTCGCTGACCAACCCGCACGCCTATGTCGATGCCAACCTGACCGGGTTCCTCAACATCCTCGAGGCGTGCCGGCACGGCGGTGTGAAGCACCTCGTCTATGCCTCGACCAGCTCGGTCTATGGCGCCAACACCAAGATGCCGTTCTCGACCGACGATCCGGTCGATCATCCGCTGACGCTCTACGCCGCGACCAAGCGCGCCAATGAGTTGATGGCGCATAGTTACAGCCATTTGTTCGGCATTCCGATGACGGGGCTGCGCTTCTTCACCGTCTACGGGCCGTGGGGTCGGCCGGACATGGCGCTGTTTTTGTTCACCAAGGCGATCCTCGCCGGCGAACCGATCGACGTCTTCGCCGGCGGCGAATTGGAGCGCGACTTCACCTATATCGACGACATCGTCGAAGGGGTGCGGCGGGTCATTGACCGGGTTCCAGCGCCCAATCAGGACTGGAATGCCGCACAGTCGAGCCCGGCAGACAGCGCGGCGCCGTTTCGCATCTACAATATCGGCGGGGGGCGGCCGGTAAGGGTGTCGCGCTTCATCGAAGTGCTCGAAAGCGTGCTCGGGCGCAAGGCGGAGAAGCGCATCCTGCCGATGCAGCCAGGCGATGTCGTCGCCACCCGCGCCGACACCGACGCGCTGCAGCGCGACACCGGGTTTGCCCCGACGATCTCGATCGAAGAGGGCGTGCCGCAATTCGTGAAATGGTACCGGGAATTCTACGGCGTCTGACTGTCCTCGGCCGAACCGGCTCGCCTCCCGCCATGCCCTCCTCTACACGAGGCCGAGGCCGCCCAGCGAGCCGTCCAGGAATCTGGGAAATCTCGACTTAAAGTCTGCGGGGCGCCTGCATCGTCCCCATATACCTATTGAGAAGCAGGGGGCGGGGTCCGCATGGCAAAGTATCGGATGGACATTTTCAAACCGGGCCGCAAGCCGGGCCATCCCGCCCCCTTGTTGTGGCGCCGGCGCGATATATACGCTTCTGACGACTCGGCCGCGAAAGTCGAGGCTGAGGATTTGTATCGCACTCACGCGTCCGAACAGATTTTGACGAATTTCTATCTTTGCGATAGCGCCGGGCGATCAGTTTTCGAATCTGCGAAAAAGGAACTGCACTGATGTTTACTCCCGAGGACGAGAGCGAAATCGTCAAAAAGGCATCCTACGCGGCGTACAACGAAGCGATAAAAGCCGCTTTCAGGACCTTGGCGGATTCGATTGCCGAATATCTCGCCGAACATCGCGAACTCTATGATGATGATATCCTCGACGTGCCCCGCAATTTTAGACCGCTTAAAGACTATGAAAAAACGTTGAGAATTCAGAAACTGACGCTCCAATTGACTCTCAAAGCAGCCGAGCTGAACGAGCACAGGGCAGCAAGCAGCGCAGCAATGCCGGCTCCCCCGAACGGGCGCGGCCGATTACCTGTCGGGCCGGCGCTTCCGACCTCATAGCGCCACGCCATCGATGTTGCGCTGCCCCCATAAGGCACAGAAGTGACGCAGCGGGCACGATCGAGCCACTCGAAAATCCATGCTCCATTGGCAGTCCGCGCAAATCGGACCGGGAAGCCCCATATATGCGTTGGACCTTTGCGGGGTTTTCGCTGAGGTTCCGCCGGGCGACTGAATAGCGCAGACGAGCGCACCCGCCCGATCACCGTCTTTATCGCAGGCGATGGACATCATCGCGCGGCGAATGATGCCGCTACTAAGCCAAAGGACCGTTCGGGATGATGAAACACGTACATGTGAAAGTTAGGCTGCCCGGCGAGGATGAGAAGCAAGCCGAAGTGGCCAAAACGGCGCGGCTGCGCGCGCTTCGTCTAATCAAGGAAGCCGCAGATAAGGAAGCCGCCGCTCGCGAGATCGTCGCGGCGCCCCCACGAAGTCGGAAGCGTCAGCCCAACCAACCAGTCTTACGCGTGTCATGAGATCAGGACCAGATCAGCGGCCCGGGAACCGTTTCCGCCGCAACCGGCCGTCCCAACCGCAGTCAGGGACGTCCCAACACTCTCAGGCTTTCAGCAGCCATGGCCCCGGCGATCGCGTTCGAGGCACCGCCTCTCAGATATACGAGCGCTATCTCACCCTGGCTCGGGAAGCGGCACGAACCGACGATCGAGTTGCCTCAGAAGGTTACTACCAACACGCGGAGCACTATTTCCGCATCAGTAATGCAGGACGCGACGGTAACTCGGTGGTGACGTCGCACCCGATCGACCAAACCACGGCCGCGACGGACCTGCCGCCCGCCGAACAGAACGAGATTTGAGCAGTCAGGTCTTTCCCCACGGGAAGTGTGATCGGGGCCTCGCTGGGCGATCCGCTAAGGGAAGCCGTTTGGGCGCTGAGGAGCCGGTACGCGGCCTGCCGAGAAGATGCCGCCGACGTCTAGCGGGCGGCGGCAGAGCGAAACGAGACCAAGCGTTGCAGGTCGCTATCCCACAATGTGTAGCGCAAGGCCCTCAGCGCGGCCCCTAACGTGAGCTGCGGCGCCGTTTGAAACCCAGCATTCGCCTTATGACATTCCTCGAGACGATAGTTCGGGATGCGCGGGTTGATGTGGTGGACGTGGTGAAAACCAATATTCCCGGTGAACCACTGGAGAACGCGGGGAAGGCGCAGATAGGACGTGCTTCTCAGCGAAGCCGCGTTGAAGTTCCAGCTTTCTCCGGGCGCCCATAACGCGTGCTCGAAACGGTGTTGGATCGAGAACAACCAGACGCCGACGATCGATGCGCACGCCATCACCGGTAGCTGGACCGCCACGACTTCACCATAGCCAAGGGTCAGCCCCAGACCGCCGAAGAAGGCGATCAAAGCGAGGTTCGTTAGGTAGACCCCATACCGCTCACGCCGCCAGTTCTCGGCTGCATCGAACGGCGTCCGGTAGAGGATGATAAATACGAACGGCGGCAGCAGAAGATTGGAGACGAGCGGGTGCTGGGCGCAGCGGACCAGGGCTCGCAGCCACAGCCCAAGGGCCCGATACTCCGACACAGTCATGCACGACGAGTAGATATCGAGGCCGCTTGCCGCGCGTCGGTCGAGATTGTTCCACGAGCCGTGGTGCCGGGCGTGTTGCCGACGCCAGAAGGCGTAAGGCGTTAGAGTCATGAGGCTGCACAACATGCCGATCAGGTCGTTAGCTCGGCGCGACCGAAAAAACGAGCCGTGTCCGCAATCATGCTGAATAATAAAGATGCGCACGAGAAAACCCGCGGCCAGCGCCGACAGCGGCAGGGCAATCCACAGCGAAATCGCGACGCACAGGTACATCACGGTACAGGTGGCCAAAAAGCCGCCAAACGATGTCGCGAGCTGAACGAGGCTCCGCGCCAATATCGGCGACTGGAACGGGGTGCTTCCGGAGAAGTTCGGATCTATCGCCGACACTACTGCACCCACCCCCGACGGAGATGCACCCTCCAGCCTTGATCGTCCCGCGCCGCGATGGCACGGCCACAGCAGGCACGAACGAATAGCCGGCCATCAGACAAGGAAACGTTGCCAACCGCCATAAATCACCTTCCGAAATCCGGTCGGTCCCGTCACGGACCACGCGACCGCAGAGCGTACCTCTTGGGCAGACGATACTCCTCCCCCGCGCGTGCTATCACCACGTCCCAGGTTCCTTGCTGTATGCATTTCGGCGAACGCATCGCCCGAGTCAAGATGGCGCGCGCGATTGGGCAGCGGCGGGAGCCCTACAGCGAAATGAATAATAACAGAAAATCTCAAATAGCCATCGCACGTGTTAGCCAGTTTGATTTTGAAAATGTTCCCGCCAAGGGTTGTAAAAATTGAAATTCAGGCCCAGGTCTTTATAAGACATTCCTGCTTTTCACTGCGTCGTGAGGGCTCTGCGAAGAGCCGAAAGCAGCCGGTCTTGCCACGGTCGGGTGCCCGGGCCCGTTCCCCGAATTGATCTGAGGCACGAGGGCCTCAATAGTAACAGGGAGCCAGTGATGGCGAAGGGCCAAAGGCGATCGAACCGCGAACTAAAGAAGCCGAAGCAACCAAAGCCACAACGCAGCGAAGTACCGTCACACTCGCTCACTTTAGGGCAGGCGGCCCGCGACAGCGCGCCGGTTGGCCGACGCGACGGGACCGGCTCGCGAAATGGCCGGAGATAGATGATGTCGCTGGGATGAAGCTGGCCAGCTTCATCCTCCACCGCGGATTCTCCCGCGGTGCCGGAGACGCCCCTAAGCTAGGCTGCGGCCGGCCGAATCAGGTCGGGGCGCGGATCTGCCTGGCGCATGGTTGCGCATCAACCAAACACGCAGGTGTCGAAGTGCCGCCTGCACAATCTCGGCAGGGCGGGCCACATCGGTATCGTACGCCAGCGTGTAGGCGGTGGGCACCGCGGTCGGATCGACCCTCAACCGGCCGGTTTCGAGCAACATACCCGTAGGCAGATGGAGGACCTTCCGGATAGCTCCCTCGTCGACGATCTCAAAATCGGTGCTTGGGTAATCCCCGTTCATCAACCTGCTTCACCTGCGCCTTGAGAAGAGTTCGACGGATTCGATCCAACCAAGCCGAAAGCCAACCTCGTTATCGTGGACCATACGCTCCCGCCAGTCGAACACCCGATCGACACGCGTGGGTGATGGTTACTCTCGACGTGCTATAGGCCATACCCGGCTGAATAGAAATACGTTCGTAGTTTTACGGCAGCGGCCACAGCCAACATCACAGCCGCCACCACACAGGCCGGAATGTTCTCCATTGGCCAAGCAAAAAGAAGGATCGCAAATGCAACCAGCGCTAGCGGCGCGGAAGAGCGGTTCATCAACCATGAATTGCGGTACATTTTTCTCTCCGAAATACCGGGGTGCTGCGCGCTCCCTCAAAGCGGCTACGAAAAGCTGCCTGCCACAGCGGAGTAACGGACTTCCCCAGCCTGGCGAACCGGCTCGGCGAGGGCGATTGGCGTCGCTCCGCCGGGCTGGTCATCATCGTTTCCGGCCACAGGATGAGAGAGCGACCATTTCTTGAAGCCGTTGGTAACGTTCTCTTTCTCAGAAATAAACATCAAAATCTCCTGAGATAAATCAATCCAGAGATACAGATATGGTGACGATTTTCAAACTTTTCAGCTGTGGTTATCTAAAGCTAAACAAATAAAGAGAGACGGCTCTATTTTTTAAATCTGACCATAATAGGTCGAAAGCGGCCATTCCGGATTTGTGTAGGATGTCGAGACGGAACTCCCGAGACTGGCTCAGGCGACCCCCGCGCGGGCGTAAAGCTTCGTTGCGTTGTCCCACAATAGCTTGCGTTTGCGTCGCTCCGGCATGTCCCAGCCGGCTACAATCTCCGCCGATTTCGGGAAGTGGCTTTCGCCATGCGGGTAGTCGGAGGCGTACATCAGCAAATCGTCGCCGAGCAGGTAGGATATTTCGCGGGCCGATCCATAAGCCCGTCGGGGCGGCGTTTCGGTTGCCAGCCTTCGCGCCCTCGCCCATCATGGGAAGCCCTGACAGGCCTAGAGGGATCACGCCCATGATGAGCCTCTCGCCTAACCTGCCGCCCGACAAGCAGCGCGAGATGCTGCGCCAGATGCTCACGATCCGCCACTTCGAGGAGCGCGCTTCGGCCGACTATCTTGCCGGCAAGATCTATGGCGTCGTGCATTGCTACATCGGTGAGGAGGCGGTCGCCGTCGGCGTCTGCAGCGCGCTCGACCGCGGCGACCGGATCATTTCGACGCATCGCGGCCATGGCCACTGTATCGCCAAGGGCGCCGACCTGAACCGCATGATGGCCGAGCTTTACGGCCGGCAAACCGGCTACTGCAAGGGCAAGGGTGGCTCGATGCACATCGCCGATTTCGGTATCGGCATGCTCGGGGCCAATGGAATCGTCGCCGGCGGGATCGCGATCGTCACCGGCGCAGGCCTTGCGGCGCAGATGGAAGGCAAGGGCGGTGTCGCGGTGTCGTTTTTTGGGGATGGCGCCTCGAACGCGGGGCCATTCCACGAATGCCTCAACATCGCGGCGACTTGGAAGCTGCCGATGCTCTACGTGTGCGAGAACAATATGTACGCGGCGCAAACTGCGGCCGCGGCAACGCATGCGCTGAGCGATGTGGCGGGGCGCGCGGCCGGCTACGGCATTCCGGGCGTCGTGGTCGACGGCAATGACGTCTTCGCGATCTATCAGGCCGCGAACACCGCCGTCGAGCGGGCACGCTCGGGCGGCGGCCCGACCTTGATCGAGTGCAAGACCTACCGATGGCGCGGCCATACCGAGCGCCGCGGGCAGCCCGATCCCCGCGACATAGCGGAGATCGAAGCGTGGAAAGCGAAGGATCCGATCGCGCTGATCGAGCGGCGGCTCAGGGAGCAGGGTGAGCTCGATGATGCCGGGCTGCAGTCGATAGAGGGCGAGATCATGGGGGCTATCGAGGCCGCCGTCGCCTTCGCCGAGGCGAGCCCCTTCCCCCTGCCGGAACAAGCAACCGACGACGTGTTTGCGGCCTGAGGTGAGGATCGAACCATGCGAGAGCTGACGTACAACGAGGCCGCCCTCGAAGCGATCGCCGAGGAGATGCGGCGCGATCCCACGGTGTTCTATATGTCGACCGACGCGCTGCCGCCGCTGCTCAACGAATTCGGCCCGCAGCGGGTCAGGGCGACGCCGATCACCGAGGCCGCCTTTACCGGCATGGCGATCGGCGCGGCCGGCTCCGGCTTTCGTCCGATCGCCGACTGGCGGCAGGTGACATTCTGCTTTGTCGCGATGGACCAGATCGTCAATCAGGCCGCGAAGATCCATTACATGTTCGGCGGCCAGGTGAATTTCCCGATCCTGTTTCGCGCCGGGGTGGGCGGCGGCGGTCGCATCGCGGCGCAGCACTCGCAGTCGCCCTATTCGATGTTCATGAACGTCGCCGGGCTGAAGATGTTCGTGCCGTCGACCCCCTACGACATGAAGGGTCTTTTGAAGACGGCGATCCGCGACAACAACCCGGTCATCTCGTTCGAGTCGAACCGGCTTCTGGCGACCAAGGGGCCGGTCCCGGAAGAGGACTACACGATCCCGCTCGGCAAGGCCGACGTCAAACGCGAGGGCAGCGACGTAACGGTCGTCGCCCTCGCCTGGCTGGTGCACGAGGCGCTCGCCGCAGCCGACGAGCTCGCCAAGGAGGGGATCTCAGTCGAAATCGTCGATCCGCGCTCTCTGGTACCGCTGGATACGGCAACGATCCGCAACTCGGTGCAGAAAACGGGTAGGCTGGTCATCGCCGACGAGGCGGGACCGACCGCCGGTTTCTCGGCGGAGGTCGCCGCGGTTGTCACCGAGGACGCCGCGACATTTACCCGCTTGAAGGCCCCGGTGAAGCGGGTCTGCGCCTTGCAGGTGCCAATACCCTACAGCCCGGTCCTCGAAAACCATGTCTTCCCGGACCGCAATCGCATCATCGCCGGCATCCGCGAGGTACTCCAAGGGCGGAGGTCTGCCGCGGCGGCGTGAGCATGCCCGCTCCGATCGTCATCGCCGACAGCATCACCCGCGTCGGACCCGAAGCCGCTGGCGCCGTCGTGATCAATGCCTCACATGGCGGCGTCTACGCTGCCTATCTCGCGGCGAAGCTCCATGCCACTGCGACGATCTTCAACGACGCCGGGGTCGGCCGCGACCGCGCGGGGATCGGTGGCCTCGATTACCTGGAAGAATTCGGCATCGCGGCCGCGACCGTCGGTCATGACACGGCGCGGATCGGCGACGGCGCCGACATGCTGGAGCGCGGTATCATCACTCATGCGAACGGGTTGGCGGCAGCGCTCGGGGTGCGGCGCGGCTTACCGTGTGCCGAGGCGGCCGCGCTGCTGCAACAAGCGCGGCCGTCGGATCGCTCCCCACCGGAAGCGATCGAAGCGGCGTTCCTGCTCATCTCTGAAACGCCACAGGTCTGGGCGCTCGACTCCGCCTCGCTCGTCCTGCCCGAGCACAGGGACGCCATCGTCATCACCGGCTCACATGGCGGGCTGCTCGGCGGCAAGCCGGAGACGGCGCTTAAATACGATGTCAAAGGCGCGCTCTACAACGACGCCGGCATCGGCATCGACGAGGCCGGCGTGTCGCGGCTGCCAGCGCTCGACGCCCGTGGCATTCCCGCCGCCACCGTATCCGCGGCCAGCGCTCGCATCGGCGACGCGCGCTCGACTTATGAGGACGGTGTCATCAGCCGGGTCAACGCCCGCGCTGCGGCGCTCGGCCTCCACGCCGGCCTCAGCGCCCGCGATTTTGTCGCCCGACTGCGAAAAGCGCTCGCCTGAGAGGAGACACTGATGGCCGTTACGTTGCAGAACCGCCCGTCGGGCACGATGACCGGCGGCCGCGCCCTCGCAGAGATGCTGCATTTGTCGGGCGCTGGGCCGATGTTCGGCATGGGCGGGTTCCAGCTCTTGCCATTCTACGACGCGATCGGCCTGGTTGGGCTCAACCATCACCTGATCAACGACGAGCGCTGCGGCGCCTTTGCCGCCGACGCCTATGCCCGCGTCACCAACCGTCCCGGCATTTGCGACGCGACGCTCGGCCCCGGCGCGACCAACCTCGTCACCGGGCTCGTCGAGTCGCTGAACGGCGGCATCCCGATCGTCGCGATAACCGGCGACACCAACCGCGCGCATTCGTGGAAGAACATGACCCAGGAAAGCCGCCAGGTCGAAATTCTCAAACCGGCGGTCAAGGAGCTGATCCGGGTCGAGATGACCAGCCGCATCCCCGAACTGGTGCGCCGCGCCTTCGCCATCGCAACTTCGGGACGACCGGGGCCGGTGCTGCTCGACGTGCCCGAGGACGTGGCCCACGGCGTCCACGATTTCGCGCCCGAGGATTTTGTCGTCGACGAGGCGACGCTGAAGGCGCCGGCGCGCCGCATCCGTCCGGCCAGCGACGACATCGAGCGCGCCGCACGGCAGATCGCCAAAGCAAAACGGCCGCTACTGCTGACCGGCGGCGGTATCCACCTGTCCGAAGCCTGGGACGCGCTGACCCGTTTTGCCGAGGCGCAGTCGATCCCGGTCGCGCATACGATGAGCGGCAAGGGCGGCATCGCCTGCGCCAACCCGCTCAATGTCGGCCTTTTCGGCCGGTATTCGCGCATCGCCAACGACCTGATCGAGGCGTCGGATTGCCTGATCGTGGTCGGCTGCAAGCTGGGCGAGATCGCCACCAAACGCTTCGCGCTGCCGCCGGCGCACATCCCGGTCATTCATCTGGAGATCGTCGCCGAGGAAATCGGCCGCTGCATCCCAGCCGAGATCGCGCTCTGGGGCGATGCGCGCGCCGGGCTCGAGGACCTCGCCACAGCCCTATCCGACAACGGCAAGGCGGCTCGCGCCGCGCGCGCTAATTACGTCGCCGAGATCGCCCCGCGCATGCAGGCCTGGGAGGCTGATGCCGCGCCGCGGCTCAACTCGCGCGACCGGCCGGTGCACATGGCACGCCTATGCCGCGAGCTGAACCGCACCTTGCCCGAGGACGCGATTCTCGTCGCCGATGGCGGGTTCGCCGGGCATTGGACCGGGCTGCTCTACGATACCAAGGCGCCGGGACGGCATTTCATTCCGGACCGCGGCTTCGCCTCGATCGGCTATGGGCTCCCGGGCGGGATGGGCGCCGCGCTCGCCGCGCCCGAGCGGCCCGTCGTCGCGATCAGCGGCGACGGCGGGTTCAACATGATGCTCGGCGAGCTCGAGACCGCGCGGCGTACCGGCTGCGGCCTGACGGTGATTGTCATCAACAACGCCGCCTCCGGCTACGTCAAGGCGTTGCAGCACGCGATGATGGGCGGCCGCTATCAGTCGGCCGACCTCGCCGAGATGGACTACGCCGCGATCGCCCGCGCGATGGGCTGCGGTGGCATTCGCGTCGAAGACCCCGAGGCGCTGTCTTCAGCATTTCGGCAGGGCATGGAAGAAACCGACCGCCCGACAGTCATCGACGTCGTCGTCACCCGCGACCCCGCTCAAATGCTCCCCGCGGTCGACAATCGCGCGGTGCAGATCAAACAGGGCGATCGAGTGGCTTAGCGCCTCGGGTGACAGGCAAGAGGGGTGCCTGGATGGTAGAAAGGCCAATTCTCGCCGGACTGCCGCCCAACTATCCGCCGAGACGAACAGCCAGGACCGCGGCGGGCCGGGTGCCCACAGCCTGCGTCGTAAGTGGCGTCAGCGTTCCGGTTTCGGCGTTTATGCGATACGACGCCAGCCGGCCGGACGCCGTGCCCGCGGCGAACAAGAAGCGGCCCTCCGGATCGAGACCAAACGCGCTCGGCACCGCCTCAGTCGAGGCGTTTCCGGCGGAAGTTAAATGACCGGCGGCATCGACGGCGAACCCGGTGATGCTGTTGTGGCCGCGGTTGCCGACATAAAGGAACCGTCCTGAGGGTGTGAGGTGAATCTGGGAGCAGGTGTTTCGTACCGTGACACCGTCCGGCAAGGAGGAGATCGTCTGCGCCGCGGACAAGGTGCCTGCCGCACGATCGAGCCGATAGGCGGTGACCCCACAGCCCTGCTCGTTGGAAAAATAGGCCAGGTCCAGAGTGGGATGGAAGCAATAGTGGCGCGGGCCGATGCGTTCCGCCTGTTCCACCCGGAATGGCGAGTTGGCGGTCAGGCGGCCGGTCTGTGGGTCAAACCGGAACTGCGCGATGAAATTGGGGCCGGGGTTATCTTTGGGCGGCTCCAGCACGTTGTCGTTGAGTCGAGCGATATGCGGTACGAAGGCAAACCGGTTGGAGGGATCGGTGGCTATCGCGTGGGCGCCATTGGCCGTGTCATGCCGGTCGAGTTGCGGCGCGCCTACCGAGCCGTCTGCTCCGAGAGGGTGAACCGCGACATAGGCGCCTTGGTAATAGGCGGATAGCAGAAACTTGCCGGTGCGATCTGTCGCGAGAAACGTCGGCGCCTGGGCCGTCTCGACCCTGCCCTGTGGCACCAATCCCCCGGTGCTTTGGTCGATCCGGAAGCTTGAGATCGCCGGCTTGCCCCGCGTCCCTACATAGAGCATCTGCCGGTTGGGGCTGATCGCCATCACCGACGGCCCACCTGCCACCGGCACCTCGGGCTGCGGCGTCAGCCGCCCGCTGTCGGCTTCCGCGGCGAAAGCCGCGATCTTGTCGTCGTCTTGCAGGCAAACGTACAGCGAGCAGGGCATGGTCTCACCCTCCGTAAGCATTCCCTCCGAGGAACACTACCCTATGCCGGGGTGGGCGATCTCGCGTTAGCCCATGCGGGCGGCGTTGATCGCCTGCCAAACCCGCTCCGGTGTTGCTGGCATGTCGATGTGGCGAATGCCGAATTCCGACAGCGCATCGACGAGCGCGTTCATCACCGACGGCAGAGCGCCAGCGCACCCCGCCTCGCCGCAACCCTTGGCGCCGAGCGGGTTGGTCGTAGCCGGGACCGGATGGCTGGCATTGACGAACGCGGGAGCATCGTCGGCACGAGGCATCGCGTAGTCCATATATGAACCGGTCAGCAGCTGCCCGTGCTCGTCATAGACAGTGCGCTCGCGCAGTGCTTGCCCGATCCCCTGGACGATGCCGCCATGCGCCTGGCCGTCGACCAGCAGCGGGTTGATGACCACACCAAAATCGTTGACGAAGCTGTAGCGCACGACATCGACCACGCCGGTATCGGGATCGACCTCGACTTCGGCGATGTGGCAGCCGTTGGGGAAGGCCGAGGGCGGGCCATTGCTGATATGCGCCACATCGAGGCTTTGCGGCAGCTCCGGCGGCAGTTCCAGGCCGCCGTGGAGCCTGCCGGCCAGTTCCATAATGCCGATTGAGCGGTCGGTGCCGGCGATCACGAAACGGCCGCCGCGGAATTCGATGTCGGCTGCTGCCGCTTCGAGCACATGGGCCGCGATGTGCTTGCCGTTCTCTATCACCTTGTCGCTGGCTTCGACGATGGCGGTGCCGCTGGTGATCATCGATTTGGAGCCGCCGGTGCCGCCGCCGGCGATCAGCTGGTCGCTGTCGCCTTGCAGCAGGCGGATGCGGCCAAACGGGATGCCAAGCTTCATCGACAGAACCTGAGCGAACGGCGAGGCGTGCCCCTGGCCGTAATCGAGCGTGCCGGTGACGATTGTCACATCGCCGTTGGGTTCGAAGCGGATGCCACCCATCTCCCGCCCAGTTGCGCCGGTCAGCTCGAGGTAGTCGCCGATGCCGCGGCCGCGCAGCGGGCCGCGCTTGCGGCTCTTTTCCTTGCGGGCCGCAAACCCGTCCCAGTCCGCCAATGCCAGCGCCTTGTCGAGCAATGCGGTGAAGTCACCGCTGTCGTAGGTATGGCCGTTGGGGCTCTTATACGGCATCGCCGTCGGCGGGATGTGGTTGCGGCGGCGTAGCTGGACTTTATCGATGCCCATCTCGGCGGCGGCGGTATCGACCAGCCGCTCCATGTAATAATTAGCCTCGGGCCGACCGGCGCCGCGATAGGCACCGACCGGGGTGGTGTTGGTGAACACGGCCTTCGCAGTGACTTCGATCAGCGGCGTCTTGTAGACGCCGAGTGTGTTGCGCACCGCGTTGTTGCTGACGGGCCCAGGCGCCCCGTAGGCGGCGCCGAGATTGCCGAAGCCATTGAGCCGCACCGCCAGAAAATTTCCTTCGGCATCAAGCGCCAGCTCTGCGGTCATCTCGTGGTCGCGGCCGTGGCTGTCGGAGACGAAGCTGCCGGAGCGATCGTCGGTCCATTTGACCGGGCGGCCGAGTTCGCGCGCCGCATGCAGGATGCAGTAATACTCGGCATAGGTTGCCTGTTTCATGCCAAACGAGCCGCCAACTCGGTCGGTCAGGATCCGCACCTTGTCGCGCCCGACGCCGAGCACATCGGCGATGTAGTTGCGGAACGCGAATACACCCTGGCAGCCGACGTTGAGTGTCCAGTGCTCTCGGTCGGGGTCGTATTGGGCGAGCGCTGCGCGCGGCTCCATCGCATTGACGACGATGCGGTTGCTGCGCAGATCGAGGCGGGTGACATGGGCAGCGGCGGCAAAGGCGGCGGCCACCTTGTCGCTGTCGCCGTAATGGAAATCGAGCCCGACATTGTTCGGCACATCGTCATAGAGTTGCGGCGCAGAGGGCGCTGCCGCCTCGCCCGCCTCGGTCACCGCCGGCAGCGGGTCGATCTCCAGCGCCACCGCCTCGGCCGCATCCCTGGCGGCGGCGACGGTCTCGGCGACGACCGCGGCGACCGGATCGCCGACATAGCGCACCTTGCCGGTGGCAAGGGCGGTGCGGACCGGCATCAGCATCGGGGTGCCATCGCGGTTCTTCATGACCTGCCGCGCCGGCAGTGGTCCGATCCCGCCTACCGCCAGATCGGCTGCGGTGTAAACCGCCAGCACCCCCGGCATCGTCTGCGCCGCCTCCGCATCGATATGGCGGATGACCCCGTGCGCGTAAGGGCTACGCACCATCACGGCATAGGCCTGGCCGGGGAGATTTATATCGTCGGAATAGCGGCCTTTGCCGCTGACCAGCACCGGGTCCTCGGTGCGCGGCACCGGCTGCCCGATGGCATACCGCTCCTCGGGCTCTAGGATGCTCGGGTCGATGTAGTCGTCCATTTAGTCACCCCTTTGCGGGAAATCGTGTCGCGCCACCGAGCCGGACTTGCCGCGGCAAGCCTGGCTCAGGATATCGCCGATGGTAACGATTGCAGGACAAAATTGCGGCGGTTGTCGGTCACGCGGCTCCGCTGCCCGCAGCCATCCGGACCGCGCGCCATACCTTCTCCGCGGTCGCAGGCATCTCAACCGCAGGGGCGCCGATCCGCGCCAGCGCATCGTTGACCGCGTTCATCACCGCCGGGATCGCCCCGAGAGTTCCGGCCTCGCCGACCCCCTTGACCCCGAGCGGGTTCCGATCGGTCGGGCTCTCGTTCTTGCCAAGCTCGAAGTGACAGAAATCATCGGCGCGCGGCATGCAGTAATCCTGAAACGAGCCGCTGAGCAGCTGCCCGCTCTCAGCGTCGTAGACGATGTTTTCCATCAGAACCTGGCCGATACCCTGGACGATCCCGCCGTGGATTTGCCCCTCGCACAGCAGCGGGTTCAGCACCCGGCCGCAATCGTCGACTGCGGTGTAGCGGGTCAGCACCACCGCGCCGGTTTCGGCGTCGATCTCCACCTCGCAAAGATGGGCGCCGCTGGGAAAGGTCGCCGACCCTGCCGGCCCGAAATTCGAGCGTTCGCTAAACCCGGTCTCGATGTCATTCGGCAGCATCGCTGAGTGGAAGGAATGCTTGGCCACCTCGGCGACGCTGACCGAGCGGTCCGTGCCGGCGATGACGAATTTGCCGGCTTCGAAAACGATGTCGTTCGATGCTGCTTCCATCATGTGCGCGGCGATGCGGCGGCCCTTGTCGATCAGCTTGTCGGCCGCGCCCAAGATCGCCGAGCCGGCAAGCTGGGCCGAACGCGAGCCGAAGGTGCCGATGCCCATCGTCACCAGATCACTGTCGCCGTAACGGTAGCGGATCAGATCGGCGTCGATACCGAGCTTTTCCGACAGGACCTGCTTGAAGGTCGTGGCGTGCCCCTGGCCGTGATCCATGCTGCCGGTCAACAGCACGACACCACCCGATGCGTCGAAACGGATTTCGGCGTGTTCGTAATCGCGCCCGCCGGTGGCCGCGACAGCCGTGGCGACGCCAATGCCGAGCAGCTTGCCACGCGCCCGCGCCGCGGCCGCGCGCTCTGCGACGTCGCGGTAGCCTCCCAACGTCAGGCAATCGTCGAGGTTTTTGATGAAGTCGCCGCTGTCGTAGATCTGCTGCATCGGCGTCTGGTACGGCATTGCGCTGCCGGGAATCGTGTTGCGGCGGCGCAATTCGGCGGGTTCGATGCCGAGCTGACGGGCGGCCTTCTCGATCACCGACTCGGTGACGTAGATCGGCTCGGGACGTCCGCCGCCGCGATAGGGGGCGATGGTCATCGTATTGGTCAGCACGGCGGCCACCTCGACATGGACAGCCGGAATTAAGTAGGTGTTGACCAGACAACCGAGCGCGACCGTCAATGGGATCGTCGGCCGATCGGTCGAGTAATAGGCGCCGATTGCCGCCACCCAGCGGGCACGCAGGCCGAGGAATTTGCCTCGCCTGTCGAGCGCCATCTCGCTTTCGATGACGCTGCCGCGGCTCTGCTCGTCGCTCATCAAGCCTTCACTGCGCTCGGCAATCCACCGCACCGGCCTGCCAGTGACCTCGGCACCCCACAGCGAGAGCGCATATTCGGGATAGCAGCCGCCCTTCATGCCGAAGCCGCCGCCCATGTTGTCGCAGACCACGCGCACCTGATGATGCGGCACCTTGAAGATCTGCTCGGCGAGCGCCGCTCGAGTGCCGTGCACCGACTGTATCGTGCAGCGAATCGTGTAGCGGCTGTCCTCCGCATCGTATTGGGCGAGGCAGCCGCGCGGCTCCATGCTGTTGGCGGTAATACGGTTGATGACCATCTTGTGGCGGACGATATGGTCGGCCCTCGCGAAGGCTGCGTCGACCGCGGCTTTGCTGCCGGCCTCGTGAAAAAATGCCTCGTTGCCGGGATTGTCCTGCCAAACCGCCGGCGCACCCACTTCCAGCGCGGCCTCGGCGGTCGTCACCGACGGCAATGGCTGGTAATCGGATTAGTTCAGCGGCGTCCCTCGCCTGATTAAGGGTTTCGGCGACGACGAAGGCGACCGGATCGCCAACGTAGCGGACGAACTCCTGCGCCAAGATCGGCTGGGGGCAAACGAAGGCGCGCGAGCCGTCGCGGCGCTTGCGCGGCACCAGCGGTCGCAAGGTGCCGAGCCCGCGCCGTCTGAGATCATCGCCGACGAGGATCGCCAGCAGCCCAGGCGCCGCCGACGCCTGGCCAGCATCGATGGACCGGATACGCGCATGCGCGTGTGGCGAACGAAGGACATAGCCACGCGCTTCGTTCGGAGCCTTGATGTCATCGACGTAGCGGCCTTTGCCCTTGAGTAGGCGCGGGTCCTCTTCGCGCCGCACCGCTTGCCCGATCATTTGCACGCTCATAAACGCTCCCACAGGAGGAGTTGGAGGGTGGCGACCCCGGCAGGATTCGAACCTGCGACCACAAGCTTAGACGGTTTGTCGGTGAAGACCAGCATCCGCCAATTGCAACAAGGCCTTGCGCGTGGATCTTGATGTCTCGTGTCCGAAGCGTGTCTCGTTCAGGCACTGACCTCCCTGCCCTGCTCCGCCCGCGGATAGCCCCAGAAGGCGCGGATCGCGTCCTCGTGCCCGTGCGGCATCAGGTGGGCATAGCGCTCGACTAGCGCGATCGTCGACCAAGCGCCCTCGACCTTGAGGGCGAGGAGATCACGGTGGAGCGCGTAATGCCAACTAGCCCAACTGTGCCGCGCATCGTGCGGGGTGAGCGCGGGGTCGAGCCCGGCTCTGCGGACCGCCGCGCCCCACGCGGTCTTGATCTGACCGCCGCCGCTTTTCGGCTTCGTGTAGGCGATCGTGCGTTTTACCTTGCCGTCAGCCGTCGGCTTGGTGTGCCAGCGGAACACGCGCCCCTCGCGATGTGGCAGGCTACCCAGTGCGGCGATCGCGGTCGGCGGCAGGCGGGCAATGCGGCGGCGGCCGCTCTTGGTGTTATAGGGCTGAAAGAGCGCGCGGGCGCCCTGCAGGTCGACGTCGCGCCAGTCGAGGGCAAGCGCCTCGCCGAGCCGAGCACCGGTGCCGAAGAGGAAGATCAACAGCGAGCGTAAATGCGGCGCCGAGGCGGAGACGAGCCGTTGCGCCTCGCCGGGTAACAGGTAGAGAGTCGCAGCCTGACGCACGCGCGGGATCTCGAAATTAGGCTTGTCGCACCAGCCGCGGCGGTGCGCGTGGTTGAGCACGGCGCGAAGCGGGGTGATGACCATTGCGCGTACCGTCGACGGCGACGGGTTTGGGCGCAGCACCCGGTCGCGCACACGATCGACCGCCTCCTGGTCGACCGCTGAGATCGGCACGTCGCCGAGGGCGCGGATGATGCGGCCGAGGCGCCGGATGTTCTCCGGGTGGCGTGGTTCAGCCTTCAGGTAGGATTCGACCGCTTCGGCGAAACCGCGAGCGCCACGACGCTCCCCGTGCCATGCGTCGCGCAGGAGTCTTGCTTCGAGAGTCGCGGCCTCTTCGGCCGCGAGGTCGACGCGGTCAGACTGAGCACGCGCTCGAATGCGCCGCCGCGTACCATCCGGTAGCTTGATGGTGCCGACGATGGTGAGGCTGCCGGTGTCGGCTCGGCCGGTGACGATGAGGGGCATTGACGGAGGGCCTCTTCGAGAGCGCGCTGTGCGAGCGCATCGAAACGAATTTGTCTGCCCATGCGCAGCACGGGATGGAAGCCGAACTATTCGGGCGGCGTGCCTATGCCGATGTCGGGCGGGATCGGCGGGGGTGATCACCTGACCGGCACTCTCGAATGGGAGCGCCTCAGAAACATGGGGAAAATATGACCACGAAGACACCGATCGATCCGATTGCCGCGGCCGAGCAGGAAATCGCACAAGCGCGGGCGTCGATCGCCAAATTGCTCGAGCGTAAGCGCTCGTTCGAGGAGATCGGTTACGCGCTCGAGGCCGAGCGGGCCGAGATTAGCTTTGCCGCGTTGGCAGAGGATGACCCGAAGGCGAAGGCGAGGCTGGCCGAGATCCATCGCGCCGCCGGCGAGGCAGCATCGGAAGCCGCTTCGCTTGACGCCGCCGCCGCAGAAGCCGAGCGCCGTCTTAACATCGCCGAGCAGCACCTGGCGCGCGAGCACGAGCGCGACAACGCGAGGGAAGTGCTGCGCTTGTTCGAGGAAATGGAACGCGAGGGATTGCTCGTAGATGAGCATGTCCGCGCGCTCGCCGCTGCATATGAGAGGTTGGAAGCGGCGCATCGCAAGATTTGTCGCGCGGGGTGCGGGACGATCTCGCACCAAACGTTTTGGGCGCTAACGTCGAGAGCGATCCGGTGGATCCTCCGGCCGATCCCGCATCTTGGTGAATTCGTCGCTCCGGCCCAGCGAGCTGAGATCCCGGCGATGCTGGCGGCTTGGGGGAAAACATACACCGGATGGGCGGTGCAGCGGCTCGGCGACGGCCCGATCGACGACGAGCTCGAGCCGGCGGAGTGACCGATGGCAAAGAGAATTAAGCGGCTGACCCGCCTGCAGATATCCGAGGTGAGCGCCGTGGATGCAGGCGCTGCGGTCGGCGCGCGCGTGGTCTTGATGAAGCGCGCCACGGGTTTCAACGACGCTGGCGAACTGCTCATTGACGGCGTGCCGCGGTGGCAGCGGAAGAAGAAGGCCGCGGGCGGATCGGGCAAGGGCGACAGCCTCGCGAAGGCGCTCGCCGAGATTGAGGCAAATCGCGCGATCGCCAAGTCGGCCGCGCCACTGATGGGGGACACCAAAATGCAGACACAAGAAATTGACGTCGTGAAGGCGATGTCCAGCCGGATCGCCGAAATCCGGAAGGCCTTTCCGACCCTTTCCGAGGCCGGAGCGATGGCGCGCATCGCGGAATCGCGGTCGCCTTCTGATCAAATGCTGTGGAGGATCTACAAATCGGCCGGCGCGTCGACGGGCTCGATCGAGAAATCGGTGAAGGTCAAAAAAACCTTGCGGCACATGGACGAGCGGATCACCGAAATCATGAAGGTGGACCCGACCGTCCGCTCGCGCGAGTCGGCGATCGGCCGCATCGCGTCGTCGCGTCTGCCGAGCGACGCCGAATTGTGGCGTGACTATAGGGTCGCATCGCAGCAGGTCGATCAAGTCGTCCTTCGAGAAGACCTAGTACCTGTCGGCAAGGCGGCCGGACTGCCGGATGCGCTCGAAGTGCTGACCGAGACGCTGGATGCGCGCCTATGGGATCGACCGGGCGCAAGCCGAACGCTGGGCCCGCCTGACGCAGCAGCACCGCCCGCCGGCAGCGATGAATTCGCACACGACGCGCGACGCGCGGTAACGAAGTCCGGTCTGGGGCCGGCATTCCTCCGCGCCGTTGTTAGTCAAACATGGTGGCGCGTGACGGGAGCCGCCGCGATGCGAGGGGCACCCCGCCCACGGGCGTCATCTCGGCGACGGGGAAAGCGGGCACCGGGTTTCCGTCATGATCCCGGTCCCGCCGACCCGCCTTGGTTGTAGGGAGTAGGAAAGTGTCAGCGGACCGCATACGCCGTCGTGGCCTCGACGATGATGACGACTACGGTCTCGGCAACCGACCCCGCGTCGCCTATCGCAGGCCGTCCGCCGCTGCCGAGGCGCTGTTCACGGCGAAGAAGGTATCAACAGATTCAATTGTTGAGACCTCGGAGCCAGCCGCCGAGGAGTCGCCGCGCACCGGCCACGTCAAATGGTTCAATCCCCGCCAGGGATTTGGATTTGTCACCCTCGCCGACGGTGTCGATGCTTTCCTGCCCGCCCGGGTACTGCGAGGTGAAAATGCCCCGATGGGCTCAACGATAACGGTGCGCGTTGCTGGAAGTCCCAAGGGGCTCGAGGTGACAGAGATGGTCGGCGAAGTAGACACCTCAACCGTGACTATCTCGCCAAGTTTTAGAAAGCCGCGCCGCGCAGATCTAGGAGAGTCGGAATGGACCGCCTGCGGCACGCTGCTGGGCGAAGATTGGCGGGGCACATACGGCTTTCTCAAAATGGACGATGGCGATCGGGTCTTCGTCGCCGGTTCGACCCTCGGTAAGTGCGGCCTCACCGCTGAGACAATTATCGGGTTGAAGCTAGAAGTCGGCGTCGCTCGCGGAGATCGCGGCCCGGCAGCCCTCAGCGTCAAGCTGCTTGTGAGGCCTTCCGACTTGCACGGCGATATTCAAGGCCCGGTCCCGCGAGCCGAAAGCGTGGCGGGCCAACCGCTTGCCCGCCCACGCAAACCAAGGGGAAGCAGCAACCCACAGTGACTACGGCTTTGCCGGCGCGGCGGTGGGGCGCCTTACATAGGCAATCCTAAGCAATTCCCTTCTGTCTACATCCAGTAGGCCCCGGGCACCGGGGCATTTCTCCTCGTCGAGAAAGGTGGCGGCGAGTTCGGCGGGATATGGGCTGCCCTCCCTGAGCCGCGCTTCACCCGACGGGAAGGCGGTATCGAGCTGCAGTATCATCCGCGAACAACATATGGCGCGCCCGCTGCCGCGCATCCCGTCTCGCGTAAGATATCACTCAGTTCCTTTTCATAGTCCTCCCTGCTTGGTGGTGAATTAGAGAGGTCGCGCCGCCGTAGGAAAATGGGCCGCGCTCGCGCACGGCCCCGGATGTCGAGGACAACGCGCAAGCTCAACGAGATTCTGGAAAGCTGGGCCGCAGCTTTTGTCGCCGAAAGAATCGGACGCGCGCGTCGGGGGAATGTCGGATAAGATGTTTCACCCAGCCGGAGAGCCTGGGCGTATATGCAAGCCGAGCAGGAGGAGCACTCATGAAAAGCGTACTTATCGGCTCGGCGTTCGCGCTGTTGCTGGCTTCGACACCGACTCAACGCGCCAGTGCGCAGGAAGGGGTTTTCCAGCCTGCCCCTTCCCCCCCGCATCGGTCGATTACAATGCCACGATTGGCACAATCCAAAAGCCCCAACGGCTCCAAGTGCAAACTAAGCATGGACTGCACCTCCGGGTGCTGCGTGATACCGCTGAGTAACTCGGGGGATTTGGTATGCGGTGATAGAACGTCGAGCGTAGTATGCAATGATTAGCAAACATACACCCATTGTAACCACTGCACGCACACTGGCCATTGCGTTATTGACCATTGGCATGGGCGTCAATTCGACATGGGCCGGGTCGGACACTCGCATATCGTGCGGAGTGATTTTCCGGCCTGTCACTGCGGCTGGCCACCCACACCGGCCGATCACAATGCCACGCACTGCGGTATCCGCGCCTATTGCGACCAGCCTGAAGACCCTCGTCGCCCAGGCCTGCTTAGCCGTTGGCTACGCCTGTTCGAATGGCCCGGACTGCTGCTCAGAAATTTGTTCAACGGACGTGAGAAATCCCGCCCCTGGTACTGTTTGCATCTGTATTCCATCTCAATCTCCCGCCCCCTGCACCACAGACGCGCAATGCTGCGGCGCCGCCATTGGCAGTTGCCATCTCAATCATTGTTTATGACGGCTAATTTTGTGCGTCAGTCACCGGTTTGTCATGTAGAGCGCGGACAGCCGGGACCCGAGTCCTAGCAAGCCGCCAGTGTTCGGATGACCCTGCGGGACGCCGTTCGGCGCCCGAGCGCTCCGGTCGCCGCCGCAATCCTGGGCGCGTGTTCGGCCGCGAGCCCTGACGCAAACGCAACCGGCCGAGCGCTTACAACCGATCAGGGCAAACTCGCCCCGCTTGAGCGCGGCCGGATGCAATGACCATCCACACGTTGACTGCAACCCAGAAAATGCCATTAATCCGGTCAGAGGAGAACAGCGCCGAGAAACCAGGCATGTTTGTGGCGACGGGAGCTATGTCATGTCGAAGTTCATGCTATCGATGGGTTTGGGGCTTTTGTTATTCGCGATATCGTCCGGCGCGCCAGCGGTCGCTAAAGACGTTGGGCACGCTATAGCGGGGACCCCGTGCACCGACCTCGGCGACACCGGCCACAGTGGGATTGTCCTTTTGGGGGTGGAGTCCCCCTGCGCCGGCCCAGTGGGCGACTGCGTGTCGGTACAATGTTTATTCGACGCCAATCGGAATTTAGTCTGGACCATTGTTAATCCGTAGCGCGGGCCGTGTTTTCCACCATTTGAAAGACCAAACGGATCGGGCAAAAAAAGCAACCTCGTCGCGCCGGCGATCGTAGAGCTGGTTGTGCGCGTGGAAGCGTGGTTCGCCATCGCGCGCCGTGATCCTACGCGCTCTCATCCGGGATGAAGAAGCAGTGGCGTTCGTGGTCGTGAGCCCGGCAGATTGTCGCTACTCAACCAACGGCCGCTCACATGGGCATGTTCGAAGTCAAGGGTCAGGTTTAGTGGTTCATAGGCAGTTCTCCGGCGGTTGGTTTGGATCCAAGGTCTGAGCCCGTTTCCATGACCCGATGGCGTGCTGCACCA
>Ga0209517_10002376_pt1 | contig 26622 bp, 14 predicted proteins | sample PeaSoiMetSII2010_FD_187695 | JGI IMG/M metagenome (GOLD analysis project Ga0209517, IMG submission 187695) | Peat soil microbial communities from Weissenstadt, Germany - SII-2010 (SPAdes) (version 2) | ecosystem: Environmental > Terrestrial > Soil > Wetlands > Peat | place: Germany... | reverse complement strand
CTGGGACAAAGCGCCACTCCGCCCGCCATTGAAGACAGCGTCCGGCAGATCGACGATCTGGCGGTGCAGCAGCGCATTCTGGAACGGGAAACGGTGGTGGGCACGGACCATCGCGAAAGGCTGCAGGACATTGCCACGAAGAGCGCGGAAATCGAATCGCGTCTGGCGGGATTGCGGACGCGTTTTGAAAAGGAACGCGGCCTGGTGACGACGATCCGGGACTTGCGTTCCCAACTCGAGAGTGCGGCGAGTCCGCAGAACGGCAATGCCGCAACGGCGCGCACTGAAATACCTGGTGTTGCAAGCGATGCGGGCGCAAGCGCTCAGGCGGCAGCGGCTCCGGCCGCGACCGCGACCTCTCCTGCGGCAGCAGCGTCGTCCGGTACAGCGACTGCGGTGGAAGAGGCCGCCAAGCCGGTGGACGTGGCCGCGGCGCGGGCTCAACTGGCGCAAGCCGAGTCGGAACTGGCGGCGTTGCAGGGCGAAACGCCGATGATCCGCGTGGCGGTCGACGCGCAGATTATCGGTGAGGTGATCTCTGCGTGGACGGGAATTCCGGTGGGGAAAATGATGAAGAACGAAATCTCCACGGTCCTTTCTCTGCCGTCATTCCTGGGCCAGCGCGTGATTGGGCAGCTGCATGCGCTGGAAATCATCAGCCAGCGCATCTCGACGGCGCGGGCGCGTTTGGATGACCCGAACAAGCCGGTCGGCGTTTTCATGCTGGTGGGGCCGAGCGGAGTGGGCAAGACGGAAACCGCGCTGGCGCTGTCGGACCTGCTATTCGGCGGCGAGCACAACCTGATCACCATCAACATGTCGGAGTTCCAGGAAGCACACACCGTGTCCACGTTGAAGGGCTCGCCTCCGGGCTATGTCGGTTACGGCGAAGGCGGTGTGCTGACCGAGGCAGTGCGGCGGCGGCCTTATGCGGTGGTGCTGCTCGATGAAGTCGAAAAGGCACATCCGGATGTGCTGGAGCTGTTTTACCAGGTGTTCGACAAGGGAAGAATGGAAGACGGCGAGGGCCGCGAGATCGACTTCAAGAACACGATTATTATTCTCACGACCAACGCGGGCACCGACACCATGGCGAAACTGTGCGCGGACCCGGAGACAATGCCGGGGCCCGATGGTCTGGTGAAGGCGCTCAAACCGGAACTCAACAAGATTTTCAAACCGGCATTTCTGGGGCGCATGGTGGTGATTCCCTACTTGCCGATTCGTGATGAGAATCTGAAACAGATCATCCGGCTGAAGCTGGGCAAGATTCAGCGGCGTATCCAGGAAAATCACAAGATCGAGTTGTCGTACGATCCCGCCCTGGTACAAGAGGTTGCGAATCGCTGCACCGAGGTGGAGAGCGGCGCCCGCAACGTGGATAACATTCTGACCAACACGTTGCTGCCCGACATTTCGCGGCAGTTGTTGGGACGCATGGCGTCGAATGAACCGATGGAGCGAATTCACGTGGGAATTGGCGCAGACGGGGCATTCGAATATCGATAAGCGACCAGAGGGCCGCGAAAGGCTAATGCAGTTCACTCGGGCCGGGGGACGCGGCTCGCCAACAACAAGGGAAGGACCTCGTGGCAGACGAAAACTACACTCAAGATCACCGAGTGCTGGCCCTGGACACCCCGCTGGGGAAAGACGTGCTCCTGTTGCAGGAGCTCAGGGGATACGAGGGAATCTCGCGTCTGTTCAACTACGAACTGGATCTGCTGGCTTACGATAACAATTCGATTTCCTTCGAGGATATCGTAGGGCAGAAGGTCAGCATTACCCTTCATCTTCCTGACGGTACGCCGCGCTACATCAGCGGGTACGTGAGCCGATTTACGCAGGGCGATACCGATGAGCGGTTGTTTACCCATTACTACGCGCAGGTAGTGCCGTGGCTATGGTTTCTGACCCGCCAGCAGGATTGCCGGATTTTTCAGAACCTTGCGGTGAATGACATCATCAGCCAGGTATTCAATCTGTTCGATTTCAAGGATTTCCGGCTCAGCCTGAAAGCCAGTTATCCGCAGCTCGAATATTGCGTGCAGTACCGCGAGACATCGTTCAACTTCGTGTCACGCCTGATGGAAGAGTTCGGCATCTTCTACTATTTCGATCATTCGACACAGGGAAAACACACCATGGTGCTGGCCGACCAGTCCAGCACGCTTCCCGCGTGTCCCGGTTCCCCGCTCAGCCATAGCCTGCAAGTGGGAGGTCTCGACGATCCCGAGGCGATCAGCGGCTGGCACGTGGGACAGGAAGTGCGCACCGGCAAGTACACGGTGACGGACTACAATTTCACGACTCCCTCGACCAGTTTGCTGGCCAACGATCCGACGGTGGTGAGTCTCTCGGCCAGCCAACCTCTGGAATTGTTTGACTACCCCGGATTGCATACCACCAAGGATCAGGGCGACACCGTGGCCAAGGTGCGCATGCAGGAAGAGGAAGCGGCCTACATGGTGGTGTCGGGATCAGGGAACTGTCGCGGCCTGACGTCGGGGTACTCGTTCGAATTGAAGAACCACTATCGTGGAGACCAGAACACGAACTATGTGACGACCGAGGTGCGGCACGTGGGGTCGGCGGGACAATCGTACACGACCGTGGGCACGAGCGAGGCAGAGACTTACTCGAACCAGTTCACGTGCATTCCAGCTTCGGTTCCCTACCGCCCTCCGCGGGTGACGCCGAAACCCTTTGTGCAGGGTCCCCAGCCCGCGCTGGTGGTGGGCAAGGCTGGCGAAGAAATCTGGGTGGACAAGTACGGAAGGGTGATCGTGCAGTTTTACTGGGACCGGCTGGGGACCAAGAACGAGAACAGCTCGTGCTGGATTCGCGTGTCGCAGCCGTGGGCCGGAGGGAATTGGGGAGCGATGTGGATCCCTCGCATTGGACAGGAAGTGCTGGTGGATTTTCTGGAAGGAGATCCGGATCGTCCCGTCATCATTGGCCGGGTTTACAACGCCGACCAGATGCCTCCGTATACTCTGCCCGACTACCAGACCCGCAGCACGTTCATGTCGCGCAGTTCCAAGGGCGGCGGCGCTTCGAACTATAACGAGCTTCGCTTTGAAGATCTGAAGGGGCAGGAACAGATCTTCATGAATGCGGAAATGGACATGGACCTGCGCGTCGAAAAAGACTCGCGGGAATTCATCGGCGCCAATCGCCATCTGGTCGTGACCACGAACCAGGTGGAGCAAATCCAGACGGATAAGCATCTGCATGTGCAGGGAAAGCATTTCGAGAAGGTCGACTCCGACATGTCGCTGCAAGTTGGCGGCAACCAGATGGAGAGTGTGACGGGCAACAAGTCCCTCAACGTTACTGGCGACCAGAAAGAGAGCGTCACCGGCAACGTATCGCTCAGTGTCACTGGGAATCAGAGCGAGAGCGTTACCGGCAACGTGTCGCTGTCGGTCACGCAGGGAAAGTCTGACTCCATCACGATGGGATACGCCATGACCGCCATGACCATTCATCTCAGTGCAGAAATGGGTTTATTGATTGAATGTCCTTTGGGAATCACGCTGAGTTCGGGAGCCAATTCGATTGATATCGGCCCGGCAGGCGTGTTTGTCACAGGAGTGCCCTTTGTATACCTCAACAGCGGTAGTTCTCCATCCAGCACCAATGACCCCAGCGGAGGATCTCCAGACAGCCCCGACGCTCCCACCGATCCGAAGGACCCGGATACGGCCGACGATGGCAGCAAGGGAACGAAGTTGAATTAAATCCCGGGTAGCATCCGAGCTTCAAGCCTAAACCTCGTTCAGCTTCGTCTGCTTTTTGTACGTGCTGCAAAATCTGTAAGGAGATTTCTCTAATGGACTACGTTACAGTACCCTACCTTCGCTCTAATGCCGTGCGAAAGACTCGTCTGATTGGCTTCGATGCGTCCTATTCGGCGAATGGCTATGCACTCAAACCGGAACACACGGTCGAACTGGACAAGGTGCTGGATTTTGTCTCGCACACTTCTGAGTTCAGCGTCTGGATCGTGGGTTACGCCTCCAAGGCCGGCAATCATCATGCCAATAAGACGCTGTCGGCGAACCGTGCGCTCGCTGTCGAGGATTACCTGAAATCGAAGAACGGACTTTTTGGGGATCTCGACCGCCTAGCCGTGTTCGAGTGGAGAGGTGATGAAGGCTATGTCGCGTCTGAAGGTGACAACTCCGCCGACGAGCGCGCGGTTGAGGTTCACATTTTTCTAAGTCCCGAGCCTCCTCCGCCTCCGCCGCAGATCGTTCCCCCAAGACCCAAGCCCCCGCTCCCTGGCGGACCGCGTTACGTGAAATGGGAGGTCGCCACTCCGGGGGGCGTATTTGTCGCCGAGGTGATTGGAGGGGGCTTCAACGTTTTCTTCATCAAGAACACCGACACCAATGAAATGCGAGGATACATTCAGCCAGTCGTGGGGGTTGGTGCGGGCATCAGTATCGCGGGACTGAAGATGGCTTGGAGTATCCTGCAACGCTTCATCACGGGCGTACAGTATTCGGCACCCGAGTTCAAAGATGTGACTCCTCCGCATCCGGTGACGTGGGAGGAAGTGGAGGGGTGTCTGGTGCGAGTTGCATCGGCCGCCGGGGGCGTCCTGAAAGCTAGCTACGGCTATGCCGTCATTACGTTCGCCAGTGATGGCGTGTATCACTACGGTCCTTCCGGCGTTCCCATCAAGGAAGATATGGATCTGTGGCAATTCACGGTGAGCGGGTCTACGTGGCAAGCCGGGGTAAATGCCTCCGAGGTGGTAGGAACGCTGAAGCGAGTTGACGGATAAAACGATTGCTGTGGCCGCTGGGAATGCGGTAGTGCCGGCGCTGGCTACGGCACCATCACGGTGAACTCTCCCGGATCGACGAAGGTGATGACGCCCGCCCACATGCACATCAGCGTCGAAGTGTTGTCGAGGGTGGGCATTTCTGCGAGCAGAACCGTGGGAGCTCCTGGAACCCACGGGGCGACCGTCATGGGAATGCAGGGCATGGGAGTCAACACGCCCATGGCGGCGGCGGTCGCGGCAGCCACCATGGGATTGGCGGGCGACATGCACATGCCGAACGGCATGATGTTGACCAGGGGAATATTGTCCATGATGTTGGCGTCCGGCATTTCGTCGGTCAGGACCATGTTGATAGGCAGAACCACGAGCGAACTGGGCGCGATCCCCATGGTGCACATCATCATCGCTCCCATGCAGACTTGCATCGCCATATGAGACCCCCCGGGCCAATTGGCTGCAGGGCATTCTAGCAAAGGCGGGAGCGAATGCAACCTCGCGGGGCGACGCCTGGGAGGCATGGTTCCGGAGAATTTCAGCGCTTCGAATCGTCACTTGGATCATTGCCAAGCAAACCTGCAACGTTGGCAAGTTCAGCCGTGCCGATAAAGACGCAAGACATACGGGCTTCAGCCCCTGAGGGCGTTGCGGAAAAAGTATTTTGTACGGCTGAGATTGCCCTCAGCGGCTAAAGCCGGCACTGATTCGATTCGACTTACGGCGCGGCTTGAAGCCGCGCCCTTTCAAGACAAGACAGAATCGTGAGCCCTTTCAAGACAAGACAGAATGGTGAGTTTCTCCGCAGCCTCTGAAAGCCGTGCCCTTCCCAAAACCTGTCGGCTAGGCGTTGATCTTCACCGGCTAACCGCGGTGAAAAAATGGCGAAGGGCCTTAGTTGCCCGCACGGGGAAGGCTTTGATTTGAAATGGCTTGGAAACAATCTCTTAGCCACAGGTTCATATCCTGATGGTTAGCGGGCTCTAATTGAGGGAATCCCTCCCGTTAACCCCTCAAGAACCTTAGTAACCTTGCCGTTAGCTCCGGCATCTTACACTATTAATAGTTAGATACATAGAAGTGGACCTTCTTAAGGGGTAGCATGGCGAAATCCAAGTTGAGTTCGGGTATGTGGCGGATTGATCCGCAGAAGTGGTCGCGAGTGATTGACCGGTCGGGGCAGCAGGTGGCTTCGGTGGATTCGGATGTGGAGTCCAATGCGAATGCGAGCCTGATCGCGGCCGCGCCCGATATGTTCGAGTTGCTGGAAGTCCTGGAGAACGACGCCTCGGTTTCGAAAAGCCTGCAGGAGGAAATTCAGCTGGTGCTTCGTCGGGCCCGCGGTGATTTTGGTTTGGCGGTCTTTTCCCGGAACGTAGCGAAGAACATGCGTGCCAGAACCCAAGAATGGATCACGTTCATGGAAGGTCTGTGGAAGTCTGATCGCGACGAGAGAGTGTAGCGCATCAGCGGTTTGCTGAAAAACTCGGTTCAGCCGCCTCGGGGGCTAAAAGCCCTCGCAGAAAAGAGAGACTTTATCGCAGCGCTTTAATGCGCCGTCCCACCCACCTTGCCGTCGCTCCTTCCGATTTGCCCTTTGCTTCCTGGCTCAGGAATTGTTATTGTGGGCAGCCGTGCTGAGAATGGACAGAGACGCATCTCCAGTCCAACTCGGCGCGGATGCCGCGCATGCTATGAAGCAGCTAAAACCAGTTCTCTGGACCAAGGGGACGTTCCTGACGCCGCAGCATCTGCAGGTGCAGGATCGCTTCATTGAGGACGCGCTCAATTTTCGTCTGCAGGCGCTTAAGTTTTGTCCATGGGGCTTTCGGGAACTGGCGATCAATGCGGAACTTCTGACCGAAGGGCAGTTTGCGGTGACGCGCGCCACCGGAATCTTTCCGGACGGCCTGATGTTCGAGATTCCGGAGGCTGATCCACCGCCGCCGTCGAAGACCTTGGAGGAATTCTTCGATCCCGGGACGAAGAGCCTCGATATTTACCTGGCGATTCCGGACTACCGGCAACGCGGCCTGAACGTCTCCACCGGAAAAGACGGAGGCACCCGCTACCTGGCGGAAGTGACCGCTTTTCGCGACGAGAATACGGGAGCGAGCGAGAAGCCGATTCAGGTGGCGCGAAAAAATATGCGGCTGCTCGCGGAGTCGGAAAACCGCGAAGGATCTTCGGTGCTGCGGATCGCCAACGTGGAACGGACGCCGGCGGGCACGTTTCAACTCAATCCCCGGTTCATTCCGCCGCTCATCGAGATTGGCGCGAGCGAGTATCTGGTGGGACTGCTGCGCGGCATGGTAGAACTGCTGTCCGCCCGCAGCACGCAGCTATCGGCCGGACGGCGGCAGAAGAATCAGAGCCTGGCGGATTTCACCGCATCCGATATTGCCAACTTCTGGCTGCTGTATACGGTGAACTCGAACTTCCCGGCCTTTTCCCATCTCTACGAGAGCAAGATGGGCCATCCCGAAGAGCTGTACGCCGCGATGGTTTCGCTGGCGGGTTCGCTGACGACGTTTTCGCAAAAATTGCGGCCGCGCGATCTGCCGCTCTACGTGCATGATTCGCTGGGGACGGTTTTTTCAGAGCTCGACGAGAAGCTGCGATCGCTGCTCGAAACCGTCGTGCCCACCAACCTGGTGTCGCTGCCGTTAAAGCTGGTGCAGAACTCGATTTATGGTACGGCCATCGATCAGGACAAATATCTGGTCAACACGCGCATGTACCTGGCGGTGAGCGCGGAGACCACTGAAGAGACCATCATTCAAAAAGTGCCGCAACTGGTGAAGGTTTGTTCGGCAACGCACATTGAGCACCTGGTGCGGCAGGCGCTGCCCGGAATTCAGCTGCGGCATCTGACCAATCCTCCGAGCGCGATTCCGGTGAAGTTGAAGTATCAGTATTTCGCTTTGAACCAGTCTGGGCCGGCCTGGGAAGCGGTCAACCGTGCGCGCAATTTTGCGGCGTATGTTCCGGGAGAGTTGCCGAATCCCACGCTGGAATTGTTGATTCTGCTTCCACAGGCGAACTGAAGAATTCAAAACCTTTACCACGAAGGACACGAAGTCACACGAAGGAAGCACCTGCAGATTAAATCCTTCGTGATACTTCGTGTCCTTTGTGGTTCGGGGCTTTCTTCCCGCGCAGTGCTCTGTCAGTGCTTTAGCCAGAAGTACAGTACCAGCAGAACAGCGATAAAAAAAATCACTGTCAGGGTCAGAACCAGCGGCCAGTAGGAGACCGGCGGCGGCTCCGGAACCCCCACTTTAGGAGGCTTCGGAGCTTTGGGCGCAGCGGGCGCGGCCATTTTCGGCATGGGCGGAGCCGCCGGCATCTTCAACGGGACCGGAAGCGGCGGGGGCGCCATCGAGGGCAGGGGAGGCATGGCAAACGGCGGAGCCGACGAGGGCGCTGCCGGCTCCTTGGATGTGCCTGCGGGGTCTGCCGCCGGATTCATGTTCTTTACTGAAATGATTTCTGTGTAGGCACTGGGACCGCTTGGGGGCGGCGGCGCGACGGGAGCGGGCTCGCTGACCGGGCGAGAAAATGCATTCGTGGCGCCGCTAGAACCCACCCCCGGCGGTGCGGCCACGGGGAGCTTCGGCATGGGCGGACTCGGAGGCGTCGGAGCCGGGAAAATCGGCGGGGCGGGCGCAACATATGACGCTGGTGGTGGCGGCGGGACGAAATGCTCCTTCACAGGCTCGGGAAAGATCGGCCCAGAGTCGACTTTGGGTCGCGGCAACCCGAGGGAGGGTGGCGTCGTACTGGAGGTCCGCGAGGGAGCGTCGGGGGTGAACCATCCCGTGAATCCTGTGCCCGCAGGCTCGTTTCCCGCGATTCCCTTACTCGGAGGCGGCTCCTCTTGCTGCGGCTGCGATTTCACCGAGCCAAACATGGCGGTGAAGTCCCCGACATTTTTTTTGGGAGGCTCCTGCGGCAGCGATGGCGAGGATGAAGATAAAGCAGGAACATCAGATGGCCGGTCTCCACGAAACGGGCCCTGGAAAAAACTTGTAAACTCGCCGGGCTTGGGGCCGTTGACCGGTGGAGCGCTGGGCTCCGGAGGAAAGTTCTTGGCCGCGAAATCGGGGCGAAAGGGGCCTGAAGGCCGATTGATATCCGGTGTAGATCTGGGCGGGACTGAGGTGCGTGGAGGCTCTGGCTCTGGACTCCAGAGAGGCGCCGCACGAAGGGGGGACTGGTCCGCCGCAGGGGAAAGATTCGGAGGAGGCGGGGGAGCCGGTTCGGTTGGTTTTGGAGGGGCGCCGGTCGCGGCTGGTCTCGATTGCGATTCAAAAGTCCGGAGCAACTGCGTGACCGGGCCGGGGACATGTGGAGGTTCGTTCGAGGACAGGTCCGCAGGGGGAGCCGGCGCTGACGGAGCGGGCACGGGCGGAGCGGGCACCGTGACGGTCGCCAGGGTCTCACGGGTATCGCGCGCCTGGGATTCGTACTGCTGCACCCAGCGACGGAGCGCGGTTTCCTCCGGCAATTTAGTGACGAGGTAGGCGTAGAGCGTTCCGCTGTACCGGCCAGTTTCGAGCACCAGCCCTGCGGGCTCTGGGGCGAGACGGCGAAAGGACTCAAGAACCCATTGCACCGTGGGCTGGTTCGGCTTCTGCGGGTCACAGTGCAAAATGTGCACCAGCACCCGCTCCCCTCTGATTTTGTCGTTGGCGACAAAGGTCTCAACTCCACCGGTGGTGAGTGACTCCTGAAGATCGTATTTTTCTCCGAATTTCATTGCTTGACGGTGGTTCCCTTCACATATCGACCGAACAATCGACCGACGATTCTTGAACTCATGAGGAGAGCGTTCTACTCGAGGCGCAGAGTCTGGTTTTTTCTTTGGAACTCGCTGCCCCGACGCAGGATTATAACTCCAGTCGCCCAGGCAACCGCGAAGAAAGCTGAGAGGTGCATCCGCCAGTGAACCTGGCAAGACGCGGGGAGTAAACATGGAATGGAAGGGGCGCAGGCCGGGGTCTTGAGAGGGGGGAAGCCTTAGCCCAGAACGGGTGCAGACCGGGAGCAGTGGGTCAATCTAAAGGGCCTCACCACGAAGGACACGAAGGTTCACGAAGGAAACCCTTGCAAATGAAGTCCTTCGTGAACCTTCGTGTCCTTCGTGGTTCACGTTTCTTCTTCTACCGTCAAACTGCGCCATTACGTGACCGGGATTTTGCTTGACTTGCAGGGTTGCCGGGATCAAAATTGCCATCACTCCGACGTCGCAGGGAAGCTGTGTCCCAGACGATCAGGGGAGACCGACGACTGTCGCGATTTCCTCATCTAGCCTATGAATTGCCGCATCCGACTGCTTGCGCACGGCCAAGAGTGTAGTGGCCAAGGGCGAGAGCATGCATTTGCATCCGTACCATCTGACGAGTTTCGATCTGCTGAAACGTTTCTGTTGGTGGAGTCACAATCAAAGAGGACTTGATTAGCCAGGAGTTTGCGATGAACTTCGTTGCGCGTAGTGAAAAGATTCTCCAGGCCTCGGTGGTGTTTCTGCTGTTGCTTGCCGGAGCCGTGGTTCCTGTGTCTGCTCAGAAGAAGACGCCGCCGGCGCCGCACCCATCCGCTCCCGCACCCCATGTCAGCACGCCGCATGCCAGCGCGCCCCATAACGCTCCGGCAGCGCATCCTTCGACCACCCGGCCCGCGACGGGAACTCACACGACTCCCATGGGCGGCAGGACTGGCACGGCGACGGGAACCAGGCCGGGCGTGGGCAAGACCGGAACCGGAACAGTGGGTAAGACCGGAACTGGAACTGTGGGCAAAGGCGGCCCCGTGGGAAAGACGGGCCCGACGTCTGGCATGAAGACGTCTGGCATGAATAAGACGGGCACAAACATGGGCAAAGGTGGAACTGGCGGCGTAGCGAAGACGGGCAGTCGGCCACTCCCCGGGAAACAGGTGTCACTCAGGGGCGGCGGAATGGCGACTATTCGGCCGAACGGACAGATCCGTTCCATCAATCGCAATGGCATGCATATCGAACACGGGCTCAACGGAAGCCGGCGGATCGAGACCACGCATAACGGTGCGCACATTGTCAGTACAGGCAAGCATTCGGGCTACGTGCAACGCCCCTATGTCACGCGCGGCGGGCGCACCTATGTGTCCCGGACCGTGGTGGTGAATAACGTGAGCTATACCAGCGTGTACCGCTCCTATTCCTACGGAGGCTACTGCTGCTACTACGGTTATACGCCTGCGTATTACTACGGGCCCGCGTATTACGGGTGGGCGTACAATCCCTGGCCCGCGCCGGTTTACTACGGCTGGGGCTGGGGCGGCGCGCCGTGGTACGGATACTACGGCGGATATTTTGCGCCCTATCCTACATATCCTTCGGCGGCGTTCTGGCTAACGGATTACCTGCTCTCTGCCAGTCTGCAGGCAGCTTATCAGGCGCACGCGGCGGCGAATGCCGCAGCCGCGGAGAACGCTTCGGGTCAACCTGCAGAGCAACCCGCAGAGCAACCCCAGGGGAACGGGGGCGGCGATGCTTCGGCCGCAAGTTCTGGCGCGGTTACATTGACTCCGGAAGTGAAAGCGGCAATCGCCGAAGAAGTGAAGGCGCAACTGGCCGCCGAACAGGCGGCAGCGGCGAAACCGGCGGCCACCAGTGCCTCGAGTGCACAGGGGCAGGGTTCAGCGACCACTTCGCAGGCCAGTGGGGAAGTACCACCCGCGCTCGATCCGGCGCGACGTACATTCATCGTGGATACCGATCTGGCAGTGTCGGCCGACGGGCAGGAATGCCAGCTGAGTTCCGGAGACGTAATCACGCGCATTTCGGATACGCCCGACAACGACAGGAAAGTGACGGTGAGTGTTTCCAGCAGCAAGAAGACAGATTGCTCGCCTGGTAAACAAGTGGCTGTTTCGGTCGATGATTTGCAGGAGATGCATAATCATTTCCAGGAGCAACTCGACAACGGCATGAAGGAGTTGTCCTCCAAACAGGGAACGGGTGGGCTGCCGAAGGCTCCCGATACCAAGACGACCGCGTCGGATGTTCCGCCCCCACCGCCGGATGCAAGCGCCGCGAAGGCTTTGGAAGATCAGCAGGCTGCAGCGGACCAAACGGAAGCCCAGGTCGCGAAGGAAGCATTCAGCCAGGGGTCGTGACGCGGCTACATCTTGAGCCAGTAACGTTGCGACCAGCAGTGCAGGCGCGGAAGAACGGGAAGGGGCTAAAGCTGAAAGTTATCGGCGGTTTTTGAGAAGTAGCTCTTCTGTCTCCTTCGCGCGCGTCGCCCGCTGCTTCAGGTCTGATGCCGTTTTGTTGTTGGGGTCCGCTTCTGCTGCTTTGGAGAAGCAACGGATCGCTTCGTCATACTTGCCATCATCCAGAAATTTATTCCCATCGCTGATGAGGGACTCGGGAGTTTCCGCGGGAACGGGGACCGGCTTCGGCGGAGTTATGGGAGCCACCACGACTCGATTGATCACGTTCGCAACGCCGGGAACCTTAGTGGTCAGATCCAACGCCGTTTGGAGATCGTCTGCACTGGTCACGGCGCCCTCGAGCGTCACTTCTCGGTTGTCGGATACGGACACTCGAAGCGCGGCCAGGCGAAGACTGAGCGACGGCGCGGCACTCAATTGCTCATAAACGGCTTTCTCAATCTGAATCCGGCGAAGCGTTTGGTATTTCAGATATCCAACACTCGCCACCAATCCGGCTGCTATCAGCAGAACTACTAGAATCAGGAAGTGCTTCAGCCGAAACCTTCGAGGCTGGAGAAGCACATGTTGTTCGGCGCTCTTCACGAGAACCGAGTCTGGCGTGGGCGCGGTGCTGATGCTTCTTGAAGACGGAGCCGCAACGGGAGGATTCACCGGCTGAACCGACGACGGCGCTGGAGCCCACACCGTCGCCGCCACCGAAGGCGTGGACTTAGGTTGAGTCGACGAAACCTGCGACACAGGGGTCGGAGGTGGGGCGGCTACGGTCGAGACCTGTGCTTTCACGACTTGGCTGGGCGGCGCCTGACTGGTCCCGATGGGCGGATTCGCTACCTGCTGGCTAACGGGCTGATCACTGGCGACTTGATCGAGTGCGGCAATGAATTCTTCGGCAGTCTGAAATCGCTGGTCGCGGCTTTTCTCGATGGCTTTCAGAATCACTCGCGAGAGCGACTCCGGAATGTGCAACTCGGGGGCCAGTTCGTGCGGGGGCCGCACCGTTCCTTGCATGTGCTGCAGCATCAGGGAGTATGGAGTGTCACCCTCAAAGGGCAACTGCGCCGTCACCATTTGATAGAGCACCACACCCAGCGAATAAATATCCGTGCGGCCGTCGATTTCGCCGGCCGCCTTTTTCCCCATGAACTGCTCCGGGGACATGTAGAGCGGCGTGCCCACAACCATGCCGGTCATGGTCATGCCCGGGTTGGCGTCTCCAGCGGCTTCCCGCAGTTTTGCGATTCCGAAATCGAGGACCTTGGCGGTTTCCTGACCTTGCTCGTCGGTAGTGAGGATGATGTTTCCGGGCTTGATATCGCGATGCACGACCCCGAGCTTGTGGGCCACCCCGAGAGCCCGCGCCACTTGGGTGGCAACCCGCACCGCGCGCGGGACCCGCAATGGCCCCTGCTCCTGGAGGATCTCGCCGATGTTTTTGCCCTCCACCAGTTCCATGACGATGAAGGGACGGCCGTCCTCGGTGTAGTCGAAGTCGTCGACTCGAACTGCGTTGGGATGGCGGAGTTTGCGGGTGACCACGGCTTCGGTCTGGAAGCGCTGCAGGAAGTTCGCGTCCCCGGCGATGGACTCGTTGACAATCTTGATGGCGCACACCTCGTTGAAGGTGAGGTGGCGGCCGCGGTAAACCACGCCCATGCCGCCAACGCCGATGCGATCCAGAATCTGATACTTATTGCGAATGATCATTCCGGGCTGAAGCTCGTGAACGCTTTGCAGACCAGTCTGATCCCCCGGACAGACGTTGTATTCGCCCGGATACGTCTTGTGACATGCAGGGCAGTATTTCATTAGTCGCGCGGGGGTAGCGCCCGACCCGCGGAAAGGCGCTCGCCCAAGAATGGCCTAGAGTAGCACGAAACCTTGGCCCAGGCGCAGTGCCAAGTACGGAGCCGCTGGGAGGAGGCGGACCAAAATAAACAAGCCTAACCACCCACTCACGGAAGCCCCCACGCGTATTGTCAGGAGCCTTTCAGCAGCGACTCTAGGTATCCGGTGAGTGCCCCAACGGCGATCTTTTCAGCGGCTTCACCGGCCCTTTGCGCTGCCTTTCTGAGAAAACCGCACAGGCGCTGTTTCGCATTTTGTCGGGCGGGTTCAGGCGCTGACTGATCCTTCAGTTGGTCGAGGTCCGACCGACTTTGGACTGCCTCTAAGCTATCTGCATACTGAGAGAACAACTGCATCAGTGCCTGATCGTTCTGGTTATATTCAATTGAGCCGTTAACAAGTTGATTGACTTCTGCCTGTATTGATTTGGCCTGCTGGATGGAGATGCCACCAATATTGACAACAACTCCCGAGCCACCCGCGGCGACTGACACGAGACCAGATAACTTTTCGGACGGGGAGGTAAGCGCTGGCGCACCGGCATCGACCCCTTCTGATTCGAACTTCTGTTTTAGAAACAGCATTTTGCGTTCAAACTCATGCCGGGTATCCAAGACAATACGACGATAGTCCTTTGAGTATCTGTCAACATACAACGCTGCGTCCCGGTCGCTGAATCCCTTACCTTTCAGGACTGACTCGGCTTGTGAAGCGTTATCTCCGCAGAGTTTCATGAAATCATCAAATCTAGCGAAGGCTTGGCTAAGACGTTCCAGACTGCCCGACACTGCGTTCCACTTGAAAACATAAATAGTTCCCTTTTCGGATTTTCGAGACTCGATTGAAAAGTCTTCATGCTCAATTTGGCGAAGGTATCGTTCTAGGACGGTAAGGAAGCCTCTAAGTTGGTCCGCCTGGAGCCTGTCATCGGGGACAAATAGCCGAAGGAAGATTCCCTGCTCGGTGTCATCCAAGAACTCCTGAAGCCGTATCGTCACGTCTGATCGCAAAAAGAAAGGCGCCACCTGAGCGCCGCTTTCATACAGGCTCCGAATTAGCGACTCGACCTCCTGCCTTCGGGCCTGATAGTCGCGAAGTCGGTCGATCGCACGCCGGAGCTTTATTGTTTCCCATTTCTCGTCGGCTTCTTCATCGTACTCTTCATCGTTCTCTTCACCGTTCTCTTCGCCGGTTCTTCCGGCAAGTATCTCCTCGATCTCTCGAAGGGACATTGGTTCTCTTGTTTCCACGTGCCGCATGGCAAAGACGCCATCCAGGTTGTCTTGAAATACGAAAACTATCGTCCTCTGCTGCGTCGCGCTTTGGAGGATGGCGGCAAACGCATCCCGATATTCCGCTCTACTGGCCTGTAGCAGTAGTGTGGTGTGAAGGTAGATCACCGTCGCCCCTAGGCGGCCAGAATCCTGGAGTGACTGAATTGCCGCTGCGCGCTTGCGCCACGTTTTGGGGCGGACATTGTCGAGATTCATGGAGACTCCTTCGTAACCGATGGCCTTCAGAGTCGCTCTCAATCCCTCGTGATCGAATCCGCCGAGGATCACTACTTTCTTCTGGTTCCCGCCCATCGCTTGGACTCGCCTCCTTTCGCCGGGCGCGCATAAATCCGACGGCTCCGTCATAATCAGAAGATCTGAGTTCCAACCTAGTTGAATCGCCGCTCGGGAGCAAGCGCCCCCAAATCCACATCCGCGCGTCACATCATCCACAATATCTCCAGATGTTTATCATTTAGTTAATAAAGGTGTCTAGTTTCATCGTCTCTATCTCCTATCCAGGCTTCCGATTGACTTCGGGCCTAGGCAGAACTAACATCGGCCATCAGCCTTATGGGCCGCTATTTTCACAGATCGGTCGTCTTGCCCATGAATCTTGATCAGCCTCTGATTCGGGCAGTTCTGGGGCGCATAGTCTTGGTGTGCGTCATCGCGGCGGGCGTGCAAGTCGCGGTCGTACCGGCGCCAGCTCAGAGTATCGATAGCCTCAAAAAGCAAGCGAAGGATGGAGTTGCCGAGGCCCAGTACGAGCTCGCCAAGGCCTATATTAACGGGGAGGGCATTGGCAAAGACGTAAAGCAAGGAGTGGAGTGGTTGCAGAAGGCCGCCGTTCAGGAGCATGCGCCGGCGCAAGACGCGTTGTGGGTCATGTACCGGAAAGGCTTCTCACCGTACCTTGCGAAGGATCCCAAGCGGGCACTGGAATGGCTGCGAAAATCTGCAGACCACAATTATGCAACCGCGGAGTACGAGATAGCGCTCTTGTATCTGGATGGTGATGGGGAGACCAGCATCCCGCGGAACCCGAAAGAAGCCGCCAAGTGGTTTCGCAAAGCGGCCCGGCAACCGGGTTCCGACAAGTCGCGAGCTAGCCTGGAAGACATGCTGCACAAGGGGTGGATTACCAAGCAGGAGGCAAATTGGCACGCGCCGGAAGGTGTGGCGTCGATTCCGCCGAAGGAGCCAGCCAAAGGCAAGGCAGCGCCATTCTCACTTGCTGAGGTTGAAACTGGGCTCAAGGGCTGGATTCCAAACAACCGGATGTCTATTCTCGTTCAAACTTATGGCGTGAATTTCAGCCTGAACGGGGAGGCACGAAACCGTTTGCTCGCCGACGGGGCAGACCCAGATTTGCTGCAAGTGATTTCCAATTCCAAACGGTAGCGTTTCGAGGTGTGTCCGGTCGGGCGATTATGTTGGTATGAGCAGTTGTCGATGAAATGGCCACCGGGCGGTTGGCCCTTTCGATGCTGTCTACCGCCTGCTTCGAAATAGCGTTCCTCCCCCGTGCTGGTCGCCGACAGCCCATGGTTCCGCCCAAAGTCAACAAGATCGGTAAGTACGAAATCCTCGAAGTGATTGGTCACGGGGGGATGGGGCAGGTCTACAAGGCGGTCGATCCCACGATCGGCCGGATGGTCGCGATCAAGAAAGTCACATCGGTTTTCTCCGATGATCCCCTGCTTCTGAAACGCTTCTACCGCGAAGCGCACTCCACGGGAGCGCTGCAGCACCCCAACATCGTAACGGTTTACGACCTTGGCGATCAGGACGGGATTCCGTATCTGGTCATGGAGTATCTCGAGGGCGAGAGTCTCGAGAAGATCATTAAGGAAAAACGATCCTTCACCCTGACCGAGAAGTTAAACATCATGATCCAGGCTTGTGAGGGGTTGGGCTACGCTCACCAGCGACAGATCATTCACCGCGACGTGAAGCCGGGCAACGTAGTCGTGCTGAAAGACGGCGTGGTGAAGATTGTCGACTTCGGCATCGCTCAACTGGGGAATGAGAGATTCACGCGAACCGGGCAGGTGATTGGGAGCCTGTACTACATGTCTCCCGAACAGATTCAAGGTCTGGATGTCGATTCCCGCTCCGACATCTATTCCACGGGCGTGCTGCTGTTCGAGTTTATCGCCGGTGTGCTGCCGTTCCAGGGGAAAGATCCAACTTCGACGCTGGCGAAGATTCTGCAGGAGCCGCCTCCGTTGCTGTCGAACTTCGTGCAGCCCTGTCCTCCGGAACTCGACACTGTGATCCAGCGGGCGCTGGCAAAAGACCGCAACGACCGCTTCACGGCGATGGAGGACTTCATCTTCGAACTGCAGTCGGTGCAGGAGAAGTTGAGCCGCGACGTGATCGCCAAATGTCTCCGAGTCGCCGAAGTGAGCATGGAGACGCGGGACTGGACGAAGGCGCGGGAGCAACTCAAGCAGGTTCTGAAACTCGATAAACAGCACCGGCGCGCCAATGAGTTGCTGCGCGAAGTGCAGAGCCAGATTCAAAAGCAGCAGATCACCGAGCAGGTCGGGGTGCTGCGGTCGCAAGCCGAGGAGGCGCTCGCTGCCCGGCGATGGGACGACGCTCTGACTTTGCTCGACCAGGCGGTCCGGCTGGACGGCACTAATTCTCAGCTGATCGAGTTTCGCAACTCGGTGCGGCGGTCGAACGCGCTGCTGACCGATGCCTTGCGCCGAGCGGAGATGGCGCACAGCGGAGGAGATCTGGATACGGCCAAGCGCGCCGTGGAGGAAGCGCTCAGCGTCGACCCGTCGGACACGACGGCCAAAGCTCTCAACGCGATTCTGTCCAAGGAAATTGGCGAGCGGAGCAAGAGGAAGAAGATCGACGAACTTCTGGGCGAAGCGCGCAAAGAGATCACTTTGCGGCACTACACTTCGGCTCTGGAATTGTTGCGCCAAGCCGAAGCGGTCGACGGCACGGTTGCGGAACTCCATCAACTGGTGCGCACCGCGACCGCGGGCCGTGAACACGAGTTACGCCGCCGTGCCCTGGAAGAAGCGTGCAGCGAGATTGAAGACCTGCTGAACCGGGACGAATATGCGGCTGCCTGCGACAAGGCCGACACGGCACTGCAGCGGTTTCCCGACGAGCTGGGCCTGCTGAAATTGAGAAGTTTCGCGGAGAAGCAGCGCGACGCCTGGACCCGGCGCCTGTTTATTGAACGCCAGATTGCGACCGCCCGGGAGTTGCTGGAGGCGGGTCAATTAATCCGCGCACAGGGCGTGTTGAACGATGCGTTGGAGCGCTATCCCGATGACTCGGGCCTGATTTCGCTTCTGTCGATGGTCACGGATACGATCACGCGGCAGGATGCGCAGCGGAGAGAAGCGGAGCGCCAGGCGGCGGAAACGCGCCGCTACATCAATCTGCAGATCTCGGCCGCGGCCGAACTGCAACGGTCGGGGCAAACCGCACTGGCACTCAAGAAGGTCCGGGACGCGCTGCAGCACTACCCCAGCAGCCAGGAGTTGCAAGCTCAAGTCGTCATACTCGAAGACTTGCTGGCGCTGGAACAGGAGCAGCGGGAGCGCGCCGAACAAGAGGCGCACCGCAAGCGGGCAGAAATAGAGAAGGAGCTGGCCAACTCGCAGCAGTTGTTGGGATCGCGGCAAACCGGCCAGGCAGTGGCGGTCCTGGAGCAAGCGCTGCGCCGGTATCCAGAGAGCCAGGAACTCAAGTCGCAGCTGGAATTCGCGCAGCGGCGCTGGGCGGTGGAGATAGCGGAGAGAGAGCGCGCCGAGCAGGAAGCGAGACGTCAGCGGGCAGAGATAGAGAGAGAGCGCGCCAAGGTTCAGCAATTATTGGACGCCAGGCAGGCGAGCCGGGCGGTGGCGGAACTGGAACAGGCGCTGCGCGAGTATCCCGAGAGTGAAGAGCTGAAGTCGCAACTGGAAATTGCCCGGCAACACTTCGCGATAGAACAAGCGGAGCGAGAGCGGTTCGAGCAGGAGACCCGGCGGCAGCAGGCTGAAATTGAGAAAGAGATCGCGGCCGCCCGGCAACTGCTGGACTCCAATCAAGCCAGCCGGGCACTGGCAAGCCTGGAGCAGTCGCTGCGCCGTTATCCCGAAAGCGAGAAGCTGAAATCGGAACGGAGCGTGGTCCAGGGCTACGTGGCGGCCGAACAGGCGCGGCGGGAGCAGGCGGAGCAGGAGGCGCGGCGCAGACAGGCGTGGATCGACGGCGAAATCACAAGCACCCGGCAGATGCTGAATTCCAATCAGGCCGGGCGGGCGGTGGAGGCGCTGGAGCAGGGGCTTCGCCAGTATCCCAGCAGTGAAGAGCTGAAGTCGCAACTGGAGCTTGCCCGGCAGCGTCTGGCGATCCAACAGGAAGAGCAGGAGCGGGCCGAACAGCAGGCGCGGCTGAGGCAAGAAGACATTGAGCGGGAGGTCGCCAAGGCTGCGCAACTGCTGGAAAGCAGGCAGACAAGTCTAGCCATGGTGGGCCTGGAGAAGGCGGTCCGCAGATACCCGGACAGCACAAAGCTCAAAGCGCAGTTGGAACTTGCCCAGCAACGGATGGCGGAGGAGGAGGCCGAAAGGCGAAGGATCCAGGCGGAGCTGCGCCGGCAAACCGAGATTGATGAGGCATTCGCCGCCGCTCTGCACCTGTTGAATTCCAGGCAGACCGATCGAGCGGTTGCCACTTTGGAGGAGTCGCTTCGCAAATTCCCCGACAGCCTCGAGATCAAGACTCAGTTGGATCTCGCCAAACGGCGCTTCGCGGAGGAAGAGGCCGAAAAGCAAAGGATCCAAGCGGAGCTGCTCAAGCGGGCGGAAATCGAGAAGGGCATCGCCGCTGCGCAGCAGCTATTGAATTCCAACCAGGCGGCTCAAGCGATTTCCAGTTTGGAGGAGTCGCTGCGCAGATTTCCCGACAGCCTCGAGATCAAGACTCAGCTGGAGCTGGCTAAACGGCGCGTGTCGGAAGAGGCCGAAAAGCAAAGGATCGAAGCGGAGCGGCGCAGACGAGCGGAAATCGAGAAGGGACTCACCGCTGCGCAGCAGTTATTGAATTCCAACCAGGCGGCTCAAGCGGTTTCCAGCTTGGAGCAGTCGCTGCGCAGATTCCCCGACAGTGTCGAACTCAAGACACAACTGGATCTCGCCGAACGACGCCTTGCGGAAGAAGAAGCCGAAAAGCAGAGGATCGAAGCAGAGCGGCGCAGGCGAACCGAAATCGAGAGGGCAATCGCCTCGGCGCAGCAACTGTTGGAGTCCAACCAAACCAGCCGAGCGGTTTCCACTCTGGAGCAGTCGGTTCGAAGTTATCCGGACAGTGAAGAGCTCACGAAAAAACTGCAGGATGCCCAGCGGCAACTGGCAGCGGAGCAGGCGGAACGAGAAAAAGCTGAGCAGGAGGCCCGCCGCCTGCAAGCGGAAATCAGCAAGGAGATCGGTGCGTCCCGCCGACTTCTAGATTCGGGCCAGACCGCGCAAGCGGTGGCGAGCCTGGAACAAGCGGTGCAGAGGTTTCCGCAGAGTAAGGAGATCCAGGCGCAGCTGGACGTCGCGAGCCAACGCCTGGTCCGCGAGCAGGAAGAGAAGGCTCGTGCCGAGGAACTGGCGGCCCGCAGACGCAGAGAGATCGAGAGCCGGATTGTGGCGGCTCGTCAGTGGCTGGACTCGAAGCGAACGCAAGATGCAGTGGATGAAATCCAAAAATCTGCGCGTGAATTTCCGGAGAGCGCGGAGTTGCAGTCTCTGCTGGCTGCAGTCCAGCAGCGGCTTAAGCAGGAACGCGAAGAGCAGGCCAAAGCAGCGCGGGAAGCGCAAATTCGCAGAGAGCGAATCGCGGCTGAGGTGGAGAGTGCCAGGCGGCTTTTGAAGGCGAACCAGAGCGCGAAGGCTTGCGAAGGGTTGGAAAAAGCGGTCGAGCTGTATCCGGAGAGCGAAGAGTTGCGCTCCCAGCTCGCAGCCGGGAAAGGAAAGCTGGCGCAGGAACAGGCGGAGCGGGAAGAAGCCGAAAAACGGCGCGCCCGGCTGGCGGCCGAAATCAGCCGAGCGCAAGCGCTGCTCGACAGCGGGAAGCCGGACGAAGCGGTCCAGGCAGTCGAAGGTGCTGTACGGAGCCTGGGCAAGAACCCGCAGTTGCAGTCCCTGCTCGAGGCTGCCAAGGCTGCGGTCAAACAGAAAAAAGCGGAAGAGAAAAAGCGGCTTGAAGTACAAAGGCAGGCCGCTGAACTGAAACGCCTGCGCGAGCGCGATCTTGGGGAACTCAAGAAGCTTGCGGATGGAATTGCCAGTGCCAGTGTTGCCGTGCTTGAAAAGCGGGTGCGGCAAGCACAAGCACTGGCAGGGAAGCATCCGGACGATGGTGAGTTTCAAGAGAGTTTTGCGAGGGTCAGGGGAACACTGCGGTCGGCCATCGACGGCATCGCCGAACAGGAAGTGGAGCGGGCTCAAACCCGCATGGCGACTCGAGTCTTTGCGCCCGCCGAGGAGCCCCGTGCCCAGGTTCCGGTGGCTGAGGAACCGGCCGAAGTTGAGGCTCGAGAAATTTCAAAACTCGAACCTGAAAGAAAGCGGCCACCGCTCGCGAGTAAATGGATCGTCACGGCAGCAGCTATCGCGGTGGTAGTTGTGGGGGGCATCGTGGTAAAGGTGGTCGTCTTCCCCACGCCGAAGCTGTTTACCGTTCATATCGAAAGTCAGCCGGCGGGAGCGAAGGTGCGGGTTGGAAACCAAACCTGCACGACTCCCAACTGCCAGCTGAGCTTGCCGGCGGGAACTTACCAGGTGAACGCTGAACTACAAGGCTATCAGCCACACTCAGAACCGCTGGTGGTTGATGCAAAGGCGGCAGAGCCGACGGTGAGCGTAAATCTGGTTGCGATTCCTCGCGGCAGCTTTCTCGTCGTAAGAACGGGAGTCGATGGAGCCGATGTTCTGGTCAATGGCAAGAAATCAGAGCAGCCCACGGCCGGCGGCATTTTACGTTTGCCTCTGGCCCCGGGAGAATATCAGGTCGAAGTGAGGAAGAGCGGATATTTGCCGGTAAAGCCGAAGCCGGCGCGGGTCAGCAAAGATGAAGAAACGACGGTTAGCTTTGACCTCAAGTTATCACCGACCATGGCGGCGCTGACGATCCACGACGCGAAGCCCAATGCCCAAGTGTTTGCGGATGGTCACTACCTGGGGTTGACCGCGAGTGACGGAAGCTTCACACACGAACTGGATCCGGGCAAACACCAGGTTTTGCTCTCGCTGGATGGGCGCAAGTCGTCGGTGGTCAGCAGTAGCTTCACCGCAGGAAATACCGGGAACCTCGACGGCAAGGAATTTAAATTCCCCGACGTTCCCCCTCCGGTTCACTCCGTGATGGTTGCGGTTCGGAACCTTCCGGCCGGCGCTTTCGTCACGGTAGATGGGCACGACAGGCACCAGGCGGACAATTCAGGAGTCGCCAAGTTTGAGGTCCCGGCTGGCAGTCACACCCTGGAACTTTCGAGGGACAACTTCAAACCCAGGACGTTGTCGCAGTCGTTTACCGGCCAGACGACGCTGGATGGTTCGATGGAAGCGGCGCCAAATCCCGAAGATGCGGAATGGGCGAGCCTCAGCTCCAGCAACGATATGGCAGCGCTGCAGGGATTTTTGAACAAGTATTCCGGAGGCAAGTATGCGCAGCCGGCCGGTTCGCGACTGGAGAAGCTGGTCGCCGACAATCAGAATGAGAGTGAGCTGGAGAATTTTGCCAAGAAGTTTCCGAACACTCCCGCGGGTGGCCTGGCAGAGAAAAAAGTCGAGCGCTTCCGCCTCGATGCCGATCAGAAGCGCACTGAAGAGCAGGACAGGCGCGACATTCAGAGTCTGATGAACAACTACAAGGCGGCGTATGAGCATCGCGATTTTAATGCCCTGGTCGCGCTTTATCCTTTGGCCCAGAAAGCGAATCAAACGAAATTCAAGAACGCCAACTCAGTCACGATGGAACTCAGTACTGATCAACCCGACATTAAAGGTGAGCAAGCTACCGTGAAGGTGAAGCAGAAAGTTACGTGGGTGGGAAAGGACAAAGCGGAGAGCGTTGAAACTCCGCCGCAACTCACCTTCACCCTGGCGAAAAAGGACGGGCATTGGTTGATCCAGAAGGGCCCGTAGTCAAGCCACCAACGCCCGCCGTCCCCCAGCGACAATCATGCAGGCTATTTCTGAGGAGCGCCCGCTACCTTAATCGTCATTTCCCGGACTCTACTGTGAGCACTATGCTGGTCGAATCGAAAGTGACCGCGAAGTGTTCGTTGGAGTTGATGCCGCTGCCGTTCACGGTCGAGAAAGTGCCGGTGATCCCGGACGGCGCGTTGAAAGTCGTGAACGTTTGTCCTACTAGTGGTTTGAACTTGTTGATCACGGCGAGGTTCAAGGTTCCGGCAAGCTTGACGGCGTCGGTCACGGTGAGTTCACTGTATTGACTGCCGGCGCTGGTCCCGCCGATCTGGACGTCCATGACGCCAGTGGCGAGCTGCGTATATTTGTTCGCGATGGAGACCGAGGCTGACGTTTTCTTGCTGTCTCCGATGATGAACGTAGCCACCGCGCCAGACGCATTGCCCACCGAGATATCTCCGTTGAAACTTCCCGAAGCTTGCAGAGTGCCACCGGTGATGTCGGTCAGGCCTCCGGCGGGGACCGTGAGAGTTCCGTCCACAGTGGTGGTGCCGGCGGTCTGGTTGTAATTCGTGCTGGTGCCGCCGACGGTAAAGGTGCTGCCTCTGGAAATGATGAGGTTGCCCTGGTTGCTGAATGTCCCGCCGGTTTCGAAGCTCTGGCCGCCGGACAGTTCGAACGTGCCTTTGTTGTCGCTGAAGTTCAACAGGCCATCGGCGCTGTTCTGGTTGAGGATCTGGCCGTTCCCCGACAAAATCAGCTTGGCGGCGTTGGTGACGAGATCTGCGTTGGGAAATTTGAAGGTTCCGTCGAGAATATAGGTGCCGCCGGTCAAGGTGTTGGTCTTGCTGTTGTAATTGGCGAAATTTCCGATGATTTCAATGGTCCCGCTGGGCGATGTTTCTGCCAGTGTACCCAGATTCTTGAAGGTGTTGTTGGGGCCCACGTCAAAGATCAGTGGATAGCCTCCGTTGTTGGTGACGGTGGTGTGGGCGCCGATGATGATTCCCATGGAGCCATCACCGATGGTTCCCGAGGCCGTGAGCGTTGGGGCGTTGATGGTCAGCGTATTCTTCTTGCCCGCAGCGCCGCCCATGTTGTTATGGGGGTTGTTCGAAGTAGTGATCTGACCAGTACCGTTTACAGTGACGGCACCGTCGATCACGACCAGGGAGGCGAACTCGGCTGAATTCAGAAACAGTTCACCCGGGGCGATCAGGTCGAGCGTCCCTTCTAATATCAGCTCGTAGTTGTCATCAATCTCGATGATGATCGCGATTGTATCCGGGCTGATGAGGCCGTCGAGAATGGCATTGACCGCGATCACTGTTCCAAGTCCAGAAACGTCGAGGCCGGAGAGTATCACACCGTTTTCCCACTGGATGGCCGCGTTGCCGTCGACGATCATTTTGCCATTTGTAATCGCGCCGCCCTTGAGGAATACGGTGCCACTGGTAACGCTGAAAAGTCCGTTCGTGTTGTTCAAGGTTGTGACTTGAACGGTAAAGTTGCCGCTGCTGCTGAGGGTGCCCTGGTTAATAAACTGAGTGACGGCGAGTTGTCCTTCGCTGCCGTAGATGATCTGCGGGCTCACGTTGGTCAGGGTGCCAGTGCCGATCAAGGACGCGTTCTGGCCCGCGAGGTCTACGCTTCCGGTACCCGCCACAGTGGCAGCTCCTGGGACCATAAGCTCGGCCGGCTGAGCGCCGGGAGGACCGGTGACCTGAATCGTCCCGTTATTGGTGATGTCTCCGGCGAGGGTTGCACCGGCGGTGTGGGACGCATCGCTGGTGACGAAAAAGCTTCCGATAACCGTTACTCCGTTCAGAGTGGGTGCGCCCGTCACGGTGGTAGAGGTGGTAGCCGCCACTGTGGCACCTACTGCGGCGACATGGCCCCTGACCGCTGCGGCGGCGGCAACTGGCACGGCATAGGCCTGGCCCGCAAGTGTGCCGCCGACGATTGTGCAGCCTTTCAGCAAGGCTTGGCCTTCACCTCCGGCGATGGAGCCGCCTCCGTTCTGGATGGTGTTGTTGACGAACTCAATCGCTCCGAAACTTTGAGTCGCGATCAATCCGGAGTTGGTCACCGATCCGGTGAATATGAGTGGGTTGGTGGAGGAGATTCCCTCAATCTGTCCGCCCGGTCCCTGGTTCTGCAGAGTAGCGACTGAGATGGTTCCCAGCCCAAGTATCTGTTGCTGGTTGATCAGGGTTCCCGTTCCGGAAATAAAGGCCACGGGAGAATTCAGGGTCGTCACGCCGCTGCCGGAGAGAGTCACCGTGTTCGTGATCTTCAGGATTCCGCCGGTGCCTCCGCCATTGTTATCAATCTCGAGGTCGCCATCGTTGCTGATTCCCGTGCCGGTAATGGTGAGCTGGCTTCCGTTGGTGATATTGATAGCTTCATTTTGACCGATTTGCAGATTAACGATGGAGGCGCTGACGTCCATTGTGGGCGCCGGCGGGCCAATGACATGGGGGATTACGACGTTGAAGTTGCCATTCGGACCACCCGGCTTGGTGTTGGGGTTCCAGTTGCCGCCGTCGCTCCAAAGTCCTTTGGGATCGGTCGGAGCCCAAGTTTCCTGGGTGGGGCCTTGGGCGGAGGCCGGCGCGCCCAGGGAAAGGAACAGGCAGAGCAGGACCAGAAGCAGCCAGCAAGCGGGGCAAGCCGTCCGGCAAGGGGAAATCGATCCCGCGGGGGATCCCGTTCGGGAGAAAGCAGGTCGGGTGTTTGCCAGCATTGCTTCGAACATTGCTTCGAACCACATCGATTTCGGCGAGTTCATGGGGATTCTCCTTGAAAATCAACGATTTATATCGGTTTTCCGGAGGGCTCGCGATCAGGCCAACCAGTCTCAAGGCTGAATCCCAACTTCGGCCCTCTGGTGGGCAGCATCTCGTAAATCGAGTGTGGGGTACTTAGGGTTCTCTGAAGAAGTTATGAAGAAACCCTGAAATACGGATTACCAGCCCATGGGTGGGGGACGGGGACGTTGGGATCTACCGCGATAGCCCCCACTGGGATAGCCTCCACGCTGCGCCAGGTCTTGCAACGTGTGGCGGAACCAACATCGAACCGGGAAAGCGAACTCAATCCAACCCGGTGAATGAGATTTCGCGCGCCCAGGGTCTGGGAATTGGCTGGCAGCCTGGAAACGTCTACCGCATCGGGCGTACCGGGTCAGCGAAATCTTGCCTTGTGCAATTTGACACGCAGGGGAGGGAATTAGCTAGGTACGGGTCCTGGTGAAGCCGATGCCCTCACAGGATGAACATAATCTCCCGGCGTGTCCTCAACGAGTGCAATTGATTCCATGACAATG
>Ga0209517_10002375_pt1 | contig 26623 bp, 26 predicted proteins | sample PeaSoiMetSII2010_FD_187695 | JGI IMG/M metagenome (GOLD analysis project Ga0209517, IMG submission 187695) | Peat soil microbial communities from Weissenstadt, Germany - SII-2010 (SPAdes) (version 2) | ecosystem: Environmental > Terrestrial > Soil > Wetlands > Peat | place: Germany... | reverse complement strand
GAGCCCGAACGCTGGGAAAGAGCGGCGCAAGGCGATCGAGGAATACGCCATCGAGTGCTCGATCCTCAAAGTCTGGGGCTCGGAGATGATCGATTACGTCGTCGACGAGTCGCTCCAGATCCATGCCGGGTACGGTTTCGTGGAAGAGTATCCGGCGGAAGGCGCTTACCGCGACGCTCGCATCAATCGCATTTTCGAGGGCACCAACGAAATCAACCGCCTGATCATCACCGGATTCCTGCTGAAACGCGCCATGAGCGGCCAGTTGCCGCTGATGCCGGCGATCAAGAAGTTGATGGACGAAGTGCTCAGTGGGCCATCCCTCGGCGAAGAGATCGAAGGTCCGCTGGCCGAAGAACGAAAACTGGTCGCGCAGGCGAAGAAGCTAGGCCTGTTCGTCTCCGGAGCGGCCACGCAGAAATATATGCAGGCGATCCAGGAGCAGCAGGAAGTGATGGGCGCGATCGCCGATATGACCATCGAGATTTACGCCATGGAATCGGCCGTGCTGCGCGCGCAGAAGATGGTCGAACAAAAAGGAGAAGCGTCGGCGGCGCCGGCGGTTGCGATGGCGCGAGTGTATCTGACGCAGGGGTTCGAAAAAGTCGAAGCGGCGGCAAGAAAAGTCATTGCCGACGTGGCTGAAGGCGACATGCTGCGGACGCAGTTGGCGATTGTCCGCCGCTTGTCCAAGCACGAACCGTTCAACACGATTGCGCTGCGCCAGCAGATTGCGCAGAGGACGATCGAGGCGGGGAAGTACTCGCTGGCGTAGGGAGTAAGAACGTTTACAATTTTGTCATCCTGAGCGGAGCAGGAGGATTCGTGAAGCGAATCCTCCTGCGGAGTCGAAGGACCCCTACACCAGCAACCGCTCCCTTTAGTTAGGGCTCACTCGAACCAGCCGCTGCGGTAAGCCACCCACCACGAGGCATAGGCGATAGGAATGGTCGCGCCCAGCGCCCACCACAGTGGCAGCACGAAATCGGCGGCGAGCCCAAGCCCGGTGAAGGAGATCCAGAAGATCTTGCGCTCCATATCCGGATTGTAAGTCCTTCCCGCCACTTGCGATCTCGCGTAACCGCCTGCGGAAAAACTTCAGTTTCGTATCGAAAGTTTCTTCCGTCCGCAGGAGACGCGGCAAGCCGCGTCTCTACCATCACGCTTTGGGCCGGAGCTCTTCCATCACACTCTGAATCAGCTCCTTGGCATCCGCGAGGTTCTTCATGACGAGTTGTACATCCATAACCGGCTTGCCGGGCCAGCGCTGGCTTTGGCAGTAGACCCCGTGCTGGCCGACGAGGGCCATAGCGTCGTTGACCAGGTCCATGGTGACCGCGAGGCGTCCGCGGGGCACACCCATGCGCAATTCGAAGTGCTCGAGCTCTTCCCGCTTTTCGTTGAAGACGGCCATGAACAGATTGTAGCGGGGATGTGGGTATAATTCTGGTGCAGCTCTCGGCTCTTAGCTCTTAGCCAAAAGCCAACAGCTAAAAGCTAAGAACCAATCGTCAGTGCCATCTCAGGAGGAAACGAATCATGAAGAAATTCTCATTACTCACAGCCTCGCTCTTTGCCATCGCCACTCTCGCGTCGGCGCAGATGGGCATGTCGCATGACAAATCCAAGCGTCCCAGTCCGCCGGCCAGTGCGGCGTGCAAGTTCTCCGATGGCAAAGCCATCCACATGGACTATTCGAGTCCGCGCGCGAAAGGGCGGAAGATTTTCGGCGCCGCCAGCGAGAAGGCGCTGGTGCCCTACGCAGAGGTCTGGCGCACCGGCGCGAATGAAGCGACCACCTTCGTCACCGATGCGAATTTGACGGTCGGTGGCAAAGCTGTGCCCGCAGGCAGCTATACCATCTTCACCATCCCGAACGCGGATGCTTGGTCGTTAGTCATCAGCAAGAAGACGGGCGAGTGGGGAACGGACTATCCCGGCGAGAAGGAAGATCTGGTGCGCGTGCCAATGAGTGTTTCCAAAACCAGCGCGCCGGTGGAGAACTTCACCATTGCGTTCGACTCGGCGGGCAGCAAATGCACACTACGCATGGAGTGGGAAAACACCCGCGCCAGCGTCGAGATTACAAAGTAAGAGTCGGTCTATAGAGACGGGGCTTGCCCCGTCTCCTTAGGATTGCGGCAAGAGACGCGGCAAGACGCGTCTCTACGGAAGATCACGGCATCGGCGGCGCGTCTCCGCGCTATACTGGAACCCGATGCGGCCGATGCTGCGCTTTCTTTGGAACTCCACCCGTGGCCACCGGATTGCCCCCTGGCGCAGTCCTTATCTTCTGTGGCGCATCGAGACCTACACCGGCGTCAAGATGACCCAGATTGGATTTCTGGAATTCTGGGAATTCTTATGGACGGAACGCGGCAACTTATGGCGTTTCCTCAAGTGGACCGCGGAGATGGACCGCTACGTCCATCCTGTGGCAAAGAGCGGCAATTAGCACTTAGCACTTAGCCGTTAGCCAAAGCGTGGAAACACAACAGTGTCGATGGGTCCTCGCTAATTGCTAATTGCTGAATGCTGAATCACGGCCCTTCCAGCACCACATTCACTTCGCTGCCCTTGCCCGCGCCCAGCAGTTGATAGGCGGATCCCCGGTTGGCGGCGACTTCCAAAAAACCCATGCTGCCCAGGATCCCGAACACTTCGCCCGGAGCGCCGTCGGCGTAGCTCGTGCACATGCGCGTTGCCTGCAACTTGGTTCCAATTGCAATCTTGAAGGCGGGCGGCGTGGCCTCGAAAAGTTGGGGCGCATCCTGCGGCGTGATGTTGGTGATGAGATTGCCAAAACGATCCACTTTCAGCACCACTCCTCGCAGTGTGCGTTCATCGACCGGCTTGGGGCGGGGCGCGCCAAAGCGGACGTAGTCGGTGATTTCTTCGCCGAAGCGGCTAGGTTCGATTCCCTTGGCGAGAAAAGCCGCGATGGGCGAGAAGATATCGCGCGCGTGGAAGGTGTTGCTGCGCGGCTGCAGGAAATAATGCTCAGCCGTGACATGGCGCACCGAAAGCCGCTCTTCGCGGGCATACACCAGAGAAAGCACGCCGTTGTCGGGAGCCACAAACAGGTGGCGGTCGCCGGTCAGAATCACAGGCCGCCGCGCCGTCCCGACGCCGGGATCGACGATCACCATGTGCACGGTGCCGGAAGGGAAATAAGAGTAGGCCTGTGAAATGGTCAGCGCGCCATCCAGAATGTCGAACGGCTGCACCGCATGGCTGATGTCGATGATCTGCGCCTCGGGGGCGATCTCCAGTATGACCCCCTTCATTGCGCCGATGAAATGATCGTTGAGTCCAAAATCGGAGGTGAGCGTGATGATCGGGATGCGTGCCAATCCGTTGCCTCGTCGAGCCTGAAAGGTTTCAGGAACTCCAACGAAGTATCGGACGTGGCACGATGGCACGTCAAGGAGCAGTCAGCAGTTAGCACTTAGCATTTAGCATCTAGCCAACCCAGTCTCGACTCCGTTTTGGCTAAATGCTAAGTGCTAATTGCTGTTCTTAGTCCACGGCTACGTCGCCCGAGCCAGTATGCACGGAAACGATCGGCCCGCCGCCACGCACCTTGCCAATCACACTCTTCCGCGACTCCTGAATGCGGCCCTGGACGGTCGTAGTCACCGGATGGCCCAGCGTGACGGTTCCGGAACTCGAAGAGATGTCGACATCGAAGGCGGCGTCGGATGGGACTCGCAGGGTCACGTTTCCCGATCCGGTGCGGACGCTCCACATGTTCTTGGGCGAGCCGTTGCCGTGAATGTCGCCGCTGCCCGCCTCGGCGTGAAATCCGCCATTGATGCCGTTTACCGTGATGTTACCGCTTCCGGTGCGGATGTCCACGTCGCCCGCACCCATTTCCTCGATTTCAATGTCACCACTGCCCGCTTTGACCTTCGCAGGACCGGAAAGGCCGCGCCCACGGACGCTTCCCGATCCCGTCTGGAAGCGCATTTCACCGGCAAGACGCGCCAGCCGCAGGTCGCCTGACCCGCTCTCGAGATCGATGTTGCCCTTGAGGCCTTCGACAGTCTGATCGCCGCTGCCGGTATGGGCGCGAATCGCGGTGTTCTCCGGGACGGTAATTTCGTAGTCGATCGAAATGTTGTTGTAGTTCACGTAGTCGATGCGGATGCTGTTGCCGTTCTGGCGAATCGGAGGATTCGTCTGCAGCTCCTGCACCTCGGCCTTGTGGTCGCCGCCAAACCAGGAATTCCCCGATTGAATCTTGGCATGAATCGAGACCGTGCCCGCCGCCCCGTTGCGGACGGTGATGTCGCCGGAGCGAGTCAGCACTTCGAGGTCGACGGGTCCGCTGACCTGGAACGAACGGTCAAAGGTTCCGATGGTCGAGGCGAAGCCGGCCAGCGAAGTGGCGAAAACAAAAACCAGCGTACGAATGGCGCGATGAAAAACAATCTGTGTCATGGAATTCGCCTCTGTTCTCTACTCACATAGCGTCTCATTACCCGAAATTGTCATCCTGAGCGGAGCGAAGGACCTGCTGTCTCCTGCGCGCAAAACAAAGCAGGTCCTTCGCTGCGCTCAGGATGACAAACGGTTGCTGCTAACACCTAACACCTAACACCTAACACCTAACACCTAACACCTAACACCTAACACCTAACACCTAACACCTAACACCTAACACCTAACACCTAACACCTAACACCTGCCTTTCTCACTGCAGCACCACCTGGTCGCCTTCCTTCAGTCCTTGCAGCAACTCAGTCTTGGCGCCATTCGAGATGCCGATGTTGACCGCGATTTTCCGTTTGCCTTCCTTAGCTTTGCGATCCGGCACTTCAACCGAGGCCTTCTTGTCCTTGTCGTACAGGATCGAGCCTTCCGGGATCTGTAGCACGTTCTTGTGCTCTTCGAGGATGATCTCGGCGTTAGCCGTCATCATGGCTTTGAGTACGCCCTCGGGATTGTTGATCGAGACGCGCACTTCGAAAGTCGTGACGTTGTCTTTCTCGACTCCCATGGGAGAAATCTTTGTCACTTTGCCGGTGAAGGTCTTGTCCTTGAACGACTCAACTTTGATCCGGGCGGGCTGTCCCAGGTAGACCTTGCCGATATCGCTCTCGTCCACTTTGCCTTTGACGTAAACTTCGCTCGTGTCGCCCATGGTCATGACCAGCGTGGCCGTCGAACCCAGCACCAGGATGGAACTGACGGCATCGCCAATTTCCACATCGCGCGAAAGAACGATCCCGTCAATCGGCGATTCAATCGTGGTGTATCCCAACTGTTCTTCCAGTTGTTTCAGGTTGGCGCGGTCCTGCGACATCTGTCCCTGAGCCTGTCCAATCTTGGCCTGCAAAACCTGCAACTGCGCCTTGGCCACATTTTGTTTATTCAGCGCCATCTCGTAGTTCTTCTCCGCGTCGTCGAGCGCGGAAGCGGAAACCACGCCATCACTCGCCATGCCCTGGGCGCGGTCATAGGCGCGTTTCAGCAGCGGCACGTCGGGGCCCTCGGCGTCCACCCTGGCGCGCACCAGGTCGGCGCGCGTGCCGTTCAGGCTAGCGGTCGAAGCCTCCAATTGCGCGCGGGCCTGATCGACACGGGCCTGAATCTCTTCCTTATCGAGTTCGGCGAGCAATTGCCCCTTCTTCACTTTGTCACCGTACTCGACGTAGAGCTTCTTCACAATGCCGCTGGCCTTGGACTTGACTTCGACCTGCGTGATGGGCCAGATCTTCCCCGTGGCCACTACGCTTTTCGCCAGGTCTCCCTTTTCGACCTTGGCCAGCTTCGAGGGATCGATCTTGGTCCCGCTGCTGGATGCGATCAGCGCACCGGCAACGACCAGAGCCACAACGGCTGCCGCTATCGAGCTCCAGATGATGATTCGCTTACGCCGCTTTTTCCTGCCATTACCGTTACCGTTGCCTTCCACGACCGCCTCCTGCTTCAATTCAAATCTTAGAACCGACCTTCACCTGTTGTTACGAGAGAACCGTTGTAATAGTTCCCCAAGAACTCCCGAGCTTGGTATCAAAGCATCGCTTTAGCAATACCGCGCTTCGTATCAGGTTATCGCTTTAGCTATACCGGAAGGACCGAACATCAGATCCCCCTTTAGGGGCTGGCCTCAGCGTCCGCGCTCTAACATGCACTTAGACCGCCGGACAACGAAAAAGAAAGCGATCAGTTTCGGATAGCAATCAAGGGATCATTTGATTGTACTGCCGGCCCGCTCTCAAAAGCGGGGCATTATCCCTTTGGAATGTTAGAATTAGAGTTCCATGATTGCATCCGTGCTGCTGCGGGTGTTCGTCGTCCTGCTCCTGGTGGCGGTCAATGCTTTCTTTGCCGCAGCCGAGTTCGCGCTGGTCAGCGTGCGCGAGACCCGCATCCAGCAGTTAATCGAAGCTCACCGCGTGGGCGCCCGCACCGTTCTCAAACTTCACCAGCAACTCAGCCGCGTAGTCAACGGCGTGCAACTGGGAATCACCATTACCAGCCTGACCCTGGGCTGGCTGGGAGAGCCGGTTCTAGCGCGATTGTTCGAGGGCTCGATCGGAAGCGTGCCGCATGCGTTGATCTACGCTCATGCCATCGCCGTAGCGGTAGCCTTCGTGATGATCACCAGCCTGCACGTAATCCTCGGCGAACTGGTTCCGAAGTCGCTCGCCTTGCAACGGGCGGAGCGGGTTGCACTGGCAGTCGCCGCGCCCATGGACGTTTTTCTCACCATTACCGCCCCCCTGACCCTGGTCATGAGCCGCGCCGCTGGTTTTGTTCTGCGCGCATTCGGCACCCGCGAAATCCGCCACGGCTCAGTCCATTCTCCCGACGAACTCAAGCTCATCGTGACCGCCGCGCATCACTCCGGCCAGCTCTCTTCCGCCCAGGAAGAGATGCTGCTGAATGCGCTCGAACTCGACAGCATCACGGCGCGTCAAGTGATGGTGCCGCGGACCAGAATCTTTTCCTTGCCTTCCGACCTGAGCCTGGACGAAGCCTTGGCGCGAGTGGCCGATGAACAACACTCGCGCATCCCCGTGTACGATCCGCAACGCGGCCCCGAACATATTGTCGGCGTCCTTTACGCCAAGGACTTGATGCGTTGGACGCGCCTGCGCCTCGGCCACGGCGCCGATCCTCCGGCCGCCGCGCGCATTTCCCAGATGAAGATCGGCCAGGTAATGCACGATGTGCTGGTGGTGCCGGAAACCAAGTTATTGCTCGACCTGCTCGGCGAATTCCAGCAACACAAGCGCCACCTGGCGGTAGTGGTCGACGAATTCGGCTCGACTGCCGGAGTGATCAGCGTGGAAGACGTGCTCGAGCAACTGGTAGGCGAACTGGAAGACGAATTCGACGTTGCCACCACGCAGCCCGCGGTCGCGGACGCGAACGCGCCCCTGGTGCTCGACGGAACCATCAACATCCGCGATTTAGAAGCTCAATACGACCTGAAACTTCCCCAGGACGAGGGCTACGAGACTCTGGCCGGTTTCCTGCTTTCGCGCTTGCAGAAGCTGCCCGCTGGTGGCGAGGCGTTCGACTATGAAGGCCGGCGTTTTGTAGTAGAAAAAATGGACGGCCATCGCATCGCAACCGTCAGGATCGAGCCGCTGCCCGCAGCGCCGGCGGCAGCGTCCTCAGTGTCGGCGGAATCAGCGCAGCGGGCCGGAGACTAGAAACGTGTGGTGACGGGGCTTCGCCCCGTCCCGCCGAGCGGAGCTCGGCAGCTGCCGGCAGCCAGAGCAACTCTAGATTCCCTATGACAGCCCGTGGTACAAGTGAGCTTCGTATCAGGGCATCGCTTTAGCGATGCCGAAAAGTTCTTAGAAATCCGACTCCCCTTTAGGGGCTGGTCACTTATGCCGCGCTACATTATCTCCCGCGTCCTCTACACGCTGCCGGTCATCTGGCTCGTCGTCTCCACCGTCTTCCTGCTAATCCACTTCGTTCCCGGCGACCCCATTCAGCAGATGCTGGGAGAAGGCGCCGCCGCCGGAGACATCCAGGCTGCAAGACACGCCTATGGCCTCGACGTCCCGCTAGGCCAGCAATATCTGAATTACTGGAAAGGCGTGCTCCACGGAGATCTAGGCAAGTCCCTGCGCTTCAACCAGGGAGTTACAACCCTGATCGCAAAGCGCTATCCCTTCACCCTGCAGCTAACATTGGCGTCGTTGTTCGTAGCGATTGTGTTAGCCATTCCCGCAGGTGTGCGCTCGGCCCAGCGCCGTAATCAATGGGATGACCGCGTGCTAAGCGTAGTAAGCCTCTTCGGCCTGTCGTTTCCAAACTTCGCGCTAGGACCGGTGCTGATCTTATTTTTCGCCGTCAAGCTAGGATGGCTTCCCGTCTCCGGTTCCGGCACCTTAGCCCATCTAGTGCTCCCCGCCATCACCATGGGCGGCGCGCTGGCGGCGATCCTGACCCGCATGGTGCGAACCTCGATGCTGGAGGAGTTAGGCCAAGACTACATAAGAACCGCCCGCGCCAAAGGCCTGCCCGAGCGCACCGTCGTCTATCGTCACGCCCTGCGCAACGCCATGATTCCAATCCTAACCGTCCTAGGATTACAGTTCGGCGCGCTGCTGGCCGGAACGATTGTGACCGAAACCATCTTCTCCTGGCCGGGAATTGGCCGGCTTACGATTCAGGCCATTGCTAACCGCGATTACTACCTGGTGCAGGGATGCATTCTGGCGATTGGGCTAACGTATGTCGCGGTGAACTTTCTTACGGACTTGTTGTACTCGGCAGTGAACCCGAGGATACGGCAGTAGCCCCATGAGATATAATGTCAGATCATGGAGCCTAACCAACAATTAGTTGACGAGTTCACCTCCGCGTGCGGATTGGGCGAGAGCAATGGGATCGCCGTCGAGCACGCGTTAATCGACCGTTCTTCTTTGACCGAAAGCATTCGGCGAGCACTTACTAAAAAGCTTCCAAGATTGATTGAGGCGGAGGCTGTGCGCCGGATCTTGCTGCTGGAGAAGGGTGACGTTGCACACGGCTACTCTGCCGTGAGGGCAGCGATAGACGAGATCAGGCCCGAAATCGTTGGGTTCGAAAAACTCGACGAGATCTGGCTCGCCAACACCTCCATCTGGCGATGGGAGGGGTTTCTGTCCTTCTTCGAACTTTTCCCGGTTTGCGGCGGACGACAAGCTAATGGCAAGTCCCGACCGCATGGTGCTGCTGTTGCAGCCGCCCGATAGCGCCCGAGTAACCGCCGGAGCGAGGCGCGCGTCGGGAGGGGGCGAAGGGCTGACTCGCGCGAATACAATGTAGGTCTAGGGAGACGGGATGCTCTGCGGCCCCTTCAACGGCTCAATCTGGCACGCACTCTGGGTCCTGCTTCCGCTGTTTAGCGTCGTGGGCCTTCTGGAGTACTTCATCCTTCACAAAGCCCCCCACTACTTCTTCGACCCTAAACACAACGAGGATCCAAGACTGCAGGAAGCGGGCGACTACGAGCCCCATTCTGCGCGCTACCAGGGCCTCGCAAAGCTCGCTATCACCCTCTCGGCGGCAGCCATCGCTTTCTTAGTCAACGCTCTCGCAAGTGACAAGCCCACGCCATCAGCATTCTCTCTTAGAGTCCAGGCCGTCGCTCCAATCGTGATCGGTTTCTTTGGTTCCTGCATCTCGATGCTCGTTGCCTTCATGGTGTTGCAGTCAATGTGGTACGAGACGTATTGTCATTCCCCGGATCACAGCACATACACACGCTGGAAATACGCCTTGAGCACGAGCCTAGGATTAACGGGGCTACTTTCCTTCGTCATCGGGTTCATTTGGCTTGGCGACAACCTGTTTAACTGAGGAAGGTTGCCCGTCGCGGGTGGGCGGCAAACTATGCACCAAACTGGTGTATAATGATGCCATGCCCGCAACCAAGCATGTCCGACGGAGCGTGTCCCTTCCCGCTCCCATTGCTAAACAAGTAGATCGTATGGCGAAGAGCCAGCCGGGTGCCCCATCCTTCGCGTTTCTTGCGAAGGGTGGGCGCCGCGGGACTTGTCAAACCAATTCGATCATGACCCGCTGACCGACCAAAGCCGCCGCCCGCTGCAGGCTCGACAGCGTGATGTCACGCTTCGGATCGAGAATGCGATCGACCTGGGAGCGGCTCGTCTTCAGCAAGACCGCCATGCGCGCCTTGGAGATCTTTTTCTTCTTCATCGCCTTGGCCAGTTGCCAGGACACGACCTCTTTGATGGCTTGCGCCTGCGCTTCCTCAAAGATGTTCTCCCTCTTCAAGAAGTCGTCAATGCTCGATCCCATATTTTTCTTACTCATTGCTCCAGCTCCTTCTGCCGTTTGCGCGCCAGCGCTAAATCATCCTCGGGTGTGGCTCGTGTTTTCTTGATGAATCCGTGCAGCGCTACCAGACAGCCCTGATAAGAGCAAATCAACACGCGTGCCGTGCGGTTTCCGGGCAGATCGGTTCGCACTTCCCATAAGCCTTTCCCCATCGGGCGGCACAGCGGCATGCCGACCGGCCAACGCCATTGCGCCCGCAACAGATCAGTCCCGATGGCGCGGCGGTCTGCTTCGGCCATTTCCTTCAGCCAATCGCGGACCGGCTCAGTCCTAGCGTCATTGCGAAAGAATACAAGTTCGACTTTTCGTGGCGCTCTGTCACTAGCCATTTCTAGCCATTCTCAGTGTACCACATATGGTACATCGTGGATTTCAAGACTGCTTCTGGGAACGTAGCGGCATACACCAAACTGGTGTAGAATGATGTCATGCCGGCAACAAAGCATGTCCGACGGAGCGTGTCCCTCCCCGCTCCGATTGCTAAACAAGTAGGTCGTATCGCCAAGAGTGACCGATCGAGCGATAACCGCGTGTTGGTCGAACTCATCGAGTTGGGCATCGAAGCGCGAAAACAGAGAGAGAAGGCATTTTTCGAACTCGCCGAACGCTTCCGAAATGCGACCGATCCCGAAGAAGTGAAGCGTTTAGGCGATAAGATGGGCCTCATGGTTTTCAAAGACTTGATGAGAAAGAACGCAGGGAAGCTCTCGTTCGCCGGGTGTGATGAGTGAAGCCGGGGTACCAGATCCTTCGCGTTTTTTGGGAAGGGTGGGGTGCCGCGCGTGAAGTCACCTTGACTCCGCCTGCTAGAATAGAACTACAGCAAACAACTCTTGCTCCTGCTTTCCGCCTCTCAGGAGGCGGCGCACCAAGCGATCTTTGACATTTTGGTTCCTAATACCCCTGGGCGGACATCCATCAGAAGACGAGAGACAGCCCACCAATAAGTCATTTACTTTGAATACTTTGCATGTAAAGTATCTAGAATCAAGACTTTGAGAGCGGATCTCGCGGGAGCAAGGCGTTTTCCAGATACTAACTTCCACCCGCTCAAGACTTTAGCTCTAAGTCATTTCCCTTGAAGACTTTGGCGGGAATTATTCTCTAAGTCTATGATTTCAATAGACCGAGGGGGGAGGGGGTACCACAGGATAATGACCGCGCGGCACCATCACAGACCAGATCACGCAGCCACTGTCCGATCGCAGCTAAGAATGCCCCACGGCGCAAAGGCGAAATTCAAGTTCGATGGCCACAAACGCACAATTAACAACCCACTGGCAACTGAGCAGTACCACCCGCGTCGCTCGCCGCAATCCGCTGGCGGCAGCGGGAGTGGTGCTGGTGTCCATCTTCGTGTTCTCCGCGATTTTCGCGCCCTGGATTGCTCCGCAAGATCCCGCGCACATCGATCTCCCGAACCGCCTGCAATCGCCCTCGACGCAGCATTGGTGCGGCACAGACGAACTCGGACGTGACATCCTCTCCCGCCTGATCTGGGGAGCGCGAATTTCTCTGTTCGTCGGCAGCAGCGTAGTAACGTGTTCGCTTCTGCTCGGCCTCATCATCGGCAGCCTCGCCGGATACTATGGCGGAGGTATCGACCGCTTCGTCAACGTCGTGTTAATGAACGCGTTTCTCTCGTTCCCCGGAATTCTCATCGCGATCGCTTTCGTGGCCTTCCGCGGCCCCGGTATTTTCAACCTGGTTCTTGCCCTGTCGCTCGGTGGATGGGTCGGTTACGCCCGCCTGGTGCGTGGGCAGGTGCTGGCCGTGCGCGAACGCGAATTCGTCGAAGCGGCGCGGGCGCTGGGCGCGGGAGATCTCCACATCATTACTAGGCACATTCTGCCCAACATCATTCAGCCCGTAATTGTGCAGGCGGCCATCGGCATGGCAGGCGCGGTCCTGGCCGAGGCGACGATGAGCTTCCTGGGATTAGGCGTTCCGCCGCCCACCGCAAGTTGGGGATCGATGCTCAACGACGCCCGCTCGCACCTGTTCGACGCGCCTCATCTCGTGCTCTTCCCGGCGGTGACGGTGATGTTCGCGGTCCTCGCCTTCAACTTTATCGGCGATGCGTTGCGCGATCTGCTGGACCCACGATCGCGGATTGAGGCGGGATTGTAAGTTTGTAGTTCGAAACTTCGTAGCATGAAAACATTGTCATCCTGAGCGAAGCGAAGGACCTGCTGTCTCGCGCGATGACAAGAAAGCAGGTCCTTCGCTTCGCTCAGGGTGACAAACTTGTGATGAATTTACCTATCTATAACATTCAAGGATTTGCTGTCTGCAAACGGTTTTTCCGCTGATTACCATTCTCGGTTTTCCGCGTCCAATACAGTGACGCGAGACTGGGGAACTTTCTTCCGGGTTGATTCGTATCAATAGGCGTCAAGGCTGGTTCGTATGGACAAAGATATGGAACTCAAATTTCAAGTCGAATGCTCGCAGGATGTGGCGGTCGTTAACTGCTCGGGACGCATGGTGCGCGGCTCCGCGCTCGACGAGTTCCGGCGCCGGATCGAGCAACTCGAACGTGTCCGCGTGCTGGTGCTGGATGTCTCGGAAGTCGCGCAACTGGATGCAGGCGGTTTGGGGACTCTGCTGCTGGTGCGCCGTTGGGCGATGCAAAAATCGGCGAAGATGAAACTGGTGAACCCGCCGGTCTTCTTCCGCAGAATGCTGGAGGCGACGCATCTTACGCCGGTGTTTGAGATTTCTTCCATGAAAGAAGCGATCTGCATCTTGCGATCGACGGAAATCCCGCAGCGTCTCGCCGTCGCCTAAGCAGCCCGGCTCGTGGGCGCGATACGATATAATTCGCGCCCATGAGCCAACCCTCTGGTGTTACACGTAGCGACAGCCGCCCTCCGCTGTCGAGCCGAGCGCAGCTCGGCAACCGGCCGCTCCCGACGAAAAACCTCGGATGACCCAGCTCGCCCGCAAATTGCGTGTCACCGATTACTTCTCTCTCGGCTGGGGAACGATGGTCGGCGTGGGCTGGCTGGTCGTGATGGACGACTGGCTGCTGCGCGGCGGCCCGCTCGGCGGCATTCTTGGCTTTGCGATTGGCGGCATTCTGCTGCTGCCCATCGGCTACGTGTACGGCAAGCTGGTCATAGCCATGCCCGACGCGTCGGGCGAAGTGGCCTATACCGCAAAGGTTTTTCCGCGGCCGGTCAGCTTCTACACCGGATGGATGATGATGCTCGCCTACTTCATTGTCTGCCCGTGGGAAGCGGTGGCCGTTGGCCGCATCGCCGGTTATATCTTTCCCGCGCTCGATTCCATCGAGTTATACCGCGTGGCGGGAAAGCCGGTTTACTTGCCGCACCTGGCCATCGGGCTTGCGCTCACGGCACTGGTGACGGTGGTGAACTACCGCGGCGTCCGGCTCAGCGCCACCTTTCAGAACTGGAGCACGTTCGGCACGCTGGCGCTCTTCGTGATCTTCGTCGGCGTCGGCGTTACGCGCGGATCGCCCGCGAATTTCCCGCCGCTGTTCACGCACACTCCGTTCGTCTCCATTTTGCTGGTGCTGCAGATCGTTCCATACTTCATGGTGGGATTTGAATCGGTGACCAAGGCGGCCGAGGAAGCTAATCCCCAATTTCGAGCTCAGGGTTTCTCGCGCGCCATCTTTGCGGCGATCATCGTCGGCGCGGTGTTCTACATCATCGTGATCGCGGCGGTGGGCTTTGTGGCGCCGTGGCGTTCGCTGACCGGCGCGCCCTTCATGACAGCGGTCGCGTTCGAACATGCGGTCGGCTCGCGCTGGATCGTGAGCGTCATTCTGAGTGCCGCGTTGCTCTCGCTGTTCAAGGTATTCAATGGGAATTTTATCGCCGCCAGCCGCCTGTTGTTTGCCATGGGGCGGCGCGGGCTGGTGGATGCGAGACTCGCCAGCGTGCATCCGCAAAATCAAACACCGGCAGCGGCGGTCGCGTCGGTGGGCGTCGCCACGGCTTGCTGCATGTTTCTGGGCACTGCGATTCTGGTTCCGATCTCTGAAGTTGGATCGGTCGCTGCCGCGTCCGGATGGTTCGCGGTGTGCGCGGCCTATCTTTGCATGAAACTCGAGATGAGGCTCCGGGTCCGAGACCGCTTGATCGCTGTGCTGGGCGCGTTAGTTGCTTTGGCGATGGTGTTGATGAAGTTCGCGCCGTTTGTGCCCGGCCATTTTTCTGGCTGGGAGTGGCTCGCGCTCACCTTGTGGATTATTCTGGGCGCGTCGATCGGCCACCCGCGAAGCACGCAGCTTGCCGCCGGAAAATCTGATCAAGACCAAGTAAGAAGTGAAAGAAGCTCATGACCGCAACTCGCCGTCTCATGCTGGGAATTTTACTGATTCTCTCCGTCTTCAGTTTTGCCGCCGACTCGCCCTTCGACCTCGTCATTGCCAACGGACGAATCGTGGATGGCACCGGCTCTCCGTGGTACTCGGGCGACATCGGAATCCGCGACGGCCGCATCGCCGCCATCGGCAATCTTTCTGCTGCCGCGCGCAAGCGTACCGTTGACGCCAAAGGCAAGGTCGTTGCTCCCGGCTTCATCGACATGCTTGGCCAGTCGGAATTGACGATGCTCGTCGATTCGCGCCTGCCTTCGAAGATCTATCAGGGCATCACCACCGAGATCACGGGAGAGGGCGGATCCGCCGCTCCGCTCAACGACGCCATCATCGCTGCCGACCGCGCCAGCTACGAACATTACAAGATCAGTCCCGATTGGCGGACGTTTCGTCAATATTTCTCGCGCCTGGAAAAGCAAGGCATGGGGATCAATCTGGCCAGCTACGTGGGCGCGACCGAGGTGCGGCGTATGGTGCTGGGCGACGTCGACGTGCAGCCCACGCCCGAGCAACTCGAGAGGATGAGAGCGTTGGCGCGAGAGGCCATGCGCGACGGCGCCGTCGGAGTCTCGACTTCTTTGGAATACGCGCCCGCGCCTTACGCCAAGACGGAAGAACTGATTGCGCTGGCTTCGGAGGCTTCGAAATTCGGCGGAATCTATGCCACGCACATGCGGAACGAGAGCGACAGCGTTCTCGAAGCGTTCGACGAGGCCGTTCGCATCGGGCGCGAGGCGCGCATTCCGGTGGAGATATGGCATTTCAAGGTGGCGGGCAAAGCCAACTGGGGACGCATGCCCGAACTGATAGCGCGCGTCAACCGGGCACGCGCCGAAGGGGTTGACGTCGCAGCCGACACCTACGCCTATACCGCGTGGGATAACGGCATGTCGGCCTTCGTTCCGGCGTGGGCGCATGATGGCGGCGATGTTAAGTTGATCGAGCGGCTCAAAGATCCCGCAACCCGCGCCCGCATTCGCAAAGACATGGAGACGCCTTCCAAAGACTGGGACAACGAGTGGCAGGAGATCGGTGGTCCGCAGGATGTGATGATCAGCGCTGTTCAAAACCCCGCGCTGAAAAACTTTCAGGGCAAGCGGCTCTCCGAAATTGCTAAGACGTTGAACAAAGATCCGATGGACACGCTCTTCGATCTGCTCATCGAAGATAAGGCGTTTACCGAATGCGCCGTTTTCGGTATGTCAGAGCCCGACGTGGCGCTGGCGCTGCAGCAGCCCTGGGTTTCCGTCGACAACGATTCTTCCGGCGTGTCGCCGGAAGGCATTCTCGGCGAGGAGCACCCGCACCCCCGCGCCTACGGCACATTTCCGCGCATCCTGCGAAAGTATGTACGCGAAGAGAAGAAGCTGGCGCTGGAGGAGGCGATTCGCAAGTTCTCGGCGCTGCCCGCCCAGCGCATGAGGCTCACCGATCGTGGCGTGCTGAAACAGGGGATGTGGGCCGATGTGGTTGTGTTCGATCCTCAGACGGTGCACGATGTGGCGACGTTCGACGATCCCAACCGGCTGTCGGAAGGCATGGAGTATGTGCTGGTCAACGGAGTACCCGTGATTGAGGAGGGAAAGATGACCGGCGCGCTGCAGGGAAAAGTGTTGCGAGGGGCGGGGTACGTGCCGTAGCGTCGGGTCCCCACAAGTTCGTTGCATAAACCAACAATTCAATTTGCGGCGGGATGAACAATCCAATTACGGTTTGACAGTCTTTGCGCTTGCTGCGGTCCGATGACTTTCTGTCCGACTGACGACTCGGGGTTTTGCGAGTGTCCCCGTGAGAGACCACGCGCGCTCGTCGCCGCGCGTCAAGACGAAGTCAAAACCGCTTGCCGGGGACGCGGTTCCGCGTACTTGATAAATGCCGTCGCGCGATTCCAGTCTGCCTGCAGAGAGTTCCCAGGAGCCTTGTTTCAGATGCAGGTCACCCGAGAACCGGTGCACCGGCAGAGGCGTGGACGAGCCCGGAATTTCAACATAGGGCAGACTGCCGTTGCGCATCACGAACTGCAACTTGCCGTCGGAGTGCGCCAGTAGATCACGAAAAGCGCCTCCGTATGCTTCTAGATTGAACTTCCCATCGGCCGTTCCGGTAATCCAGGCATCGTTCATCAATGTGCTTAACTGTGCCAGTGAAATGTTTTGTAACACACCCGTGCCGTGGTAGCGCAGCGGCGGACTCGACACATCAAGGATCCAGTTCCCCTGGTGTGAGCCCTGCAGCAACTGCCCGCGCAGAGCCGTCAGTGTGATTTTGCCTCGATCCACGTCCACTTGCGCCGCAACCTCGGTGGCGAGCAACTTCTTCAATCCGAGCCGGCCAACCTGAAGGTTGCCATGCGCCTGAACCGCGAGCAGGGGCGAAAGGTCCCGCGCGTCTTCGGAGTTGGAATTGGAATTGGAACTGGGATTCAAGATGCGGTACCACGGACGTTTGGCGGGATGCGGCGTGAACCATTCGGCGAGATCTCCGGTCGAGAGCTGGTCGGCCGTGAGATCGAACTGAAATACACAAGGTGGAACGGCGCAATGCCGTGCTGCCGTGACCGCGCCGCTCCAGTGAGTGCTTCCGGTGCGAGCGGAAATCTTATCCACTCTTACAGCGTCCGGAGCAAGAGACATGATCGCAGAGCCAATCTCAATCGGCGTGTTAAGCCCGCGCATCTCGGCGCGCACGTTTCGCAGTTGAGCGGTTCCCAGCGTGGTGAGGGGTGCAAATCCCTGCCAAGGGCCGGAGACGTTCACATCGAGTTTGGCCGCGCCTTCCGCCGCCGGGCGCACTGCCGGCAAGCCCAGGTCGTTTTCCAGGCGAAACAGATCTTTCAATTCCATATCCCCGCGCAGAAAGAATCGATAACCGGCAGCGGACATCCACCCGCCGGCGTTCATTGGCGCGGAGGTGTTCATCGTCAGTGCGACCGGGCCAATCCGCAGGTGCGGTTCCGCGGGCTCCTGCTCTTCTTCTTTGGACCGCGGGTGCGCGAGCCTGGTTCTCGGGGAATCGGGCGCGACCAAGGTCAGGGGAATTGTGCCGAGCACCACTTCATCCTTTCCGGCATTGGACGAGAGGCGCACGTTCGTGGCCGTGCCGCTGCCGGCCCATTGCGTCAACAATGCGTGTCGCGGAACATGGGCCATCGCATCGGCACCCGGAGAAGTACGCGGCTGGGTACCTCGGGGGCTAAAGCCCGCGTCTTTGGCGGCTTCTGGCGGCACGGCTAAAGCCGTGCCCTTCCCAGAGCGATTTATAAGATCACCTCCAAGGACGTTGCGCGTGGCGTGGAACTCCGCATTCAGCAGCCCGCTCGCCGTGAGGTCGCCGGGAAGTTGTTTTTTGGCCTGGCGCAGGAATCGAACCACCGAGGCGAGCGGCACCTTCTCGATCGCCAGCGTCAAATCGTAGACTGGCATTTGATTATCCAGGGCCACGTTCCCGCGCAGACGGAGCGTCCCGCCATTCACGGGCGATTCGCATAGCAAGTCGGCAAGCGTGCTGGTGACGGCGTTGTACTGCCCCGAGCAAACGGTTGCCAGGCGCACGTTCTCGCTGCCAGCAATGTCGAAGCGACGGAAACCGAGGATCGCGGTCTGGCTCTCGATCCGCAGCGCTTCCGGAGTGCCGGATAGGTTCGCCGTGATCGTGACTCCGCCACGCCATCCCCGGTCTTTTCCGCTCAACAAGGTCGTGATCTGTCCGAGTTGTCCATTGTTCCATTGTGCGGCGATCTGCACAGGCGTCGACTGCAGGCTCGAAGCGCGCTGCCAGGTCGCGTTGATTTGGACGAGGCCAGTGTCCGTGAGATTGAAATCGGTGCGCACGGGCTCGGCCTTGATGCGCGCGGCCCATGAATTCTCGGAGTCCTGCCAAAGGGCTACGTCGGCATCCATCAGCGCGTAGGATTTCTTGGTCTGCCCCAGCTTGAAATTGATGCGCGCGCCGGTGGCTTCGAGATAAGGGAATGCCGGGCGGCGCTCGGAAGCGGGCTTTCCGGTCGGAGCCGCCGGAATCTGCGCGTTGCGCTCGAGGAGGCTCGCCAGATTCCAGCGGCCGTTATCGCTTCGGCCGTTATCCCTTCGAACTAGGTTAATGCTGGGGTCGGTTGCGCTGAGGGTGGCAATCTCAAGCCGGCCGCGGAGCAGGGAACGAAAGCGGATCGCGGCGGAAACTTCCTGCGCGCGGATCATCGGCTCCGCGCTGAAGTCCGGATCGTCGTAGACGACGAGTCCCTCAAGAGCGAATCCCGGCCGCGGCAGAAGATGGAAATGCACGCTGTCGATCGAGACCCTCCGTCCGAGAGCGCTTCCGATGGAATTCGAAATCCGGTTGCGCAACCTGTAAACGCCTGGCCGGAACAGAAACAGGATTAGCACGAGAGCCACGAGAGCAGCCACGCCGCGCCGCGATCGTAGAAAGTTTGATCGCAGAAATTCAAGTCGCAGAAAGTTGGATTGCAGAAACTTCACCGCACGATCCTGAGGGTGCGCGACCAGCGCGTTTCATCGAAGAAGTGAATGACGATGTGGGCCAGAAATCCCAGCCGATCGCCCGCGCTGCGCATCTGGTACTGGTCCGCCGGAGTGATGAACGACCAGTACACGAACATGGGGCGGCCGATCACATTCTTTCGCGGGATGAAGCCCCAATAGCGGCTGTCGTAGCTCACGTCGCGGTTGTCACCCATGGCAAAGTAGCTATTCGGAGGCACAACAATGTCTCCGCCCTCCAGATGCGAAGGCAGTTCCTGCGTCCATTTTTCGTTTCTCACCCCATACATGTCCGAAGGTGGCACGGCCGGGAAGTTGTCGCGGTAAGGGTTGTAATCTCCGAGTTTGTGCTGGGCGTACTTCTCCTCGAGCTTCTCGCCATTGCGATAAACGACGCCATCGCGCAAGTGGATGCGATCTCCCGGCACGCCCATGATCCGTTTCACCACGAACAGTCCTTGCTCCTCCGGCGACAGGAACACAACAATGTCGTTGCGGCGGATATCGCGATAAGGCAGCAGCGGCCCCATCCAGCGTGTCGGCTTGGCGAACTGTTCCCGGTTCACGAATACGTGGTCGCCGATGAGCAGCGTGTCCTCCATGGAACTGGAGGGAATCTCAAAGGCCTGCAGCACGAACGTGATGATGAACAGTCCGGTGACCAGCACTCCCGCCAGGGAGGCTAGAAATTCGACCGTCGTCTCGCGCGGTTTCTCTTCCACTGCCACTTCTTCTTTTTCTTTTTTCGGCACGTTTGGTATCCGTTCGGAAAATGTCTTCTTAGCAGTCCTTGGTGAAACTCCAGCGCCTAAAGGCGCTCTTCTAACCCAGCAGTTACGGTATGCCTGAAGGCATACCCTGATACAAATCGTACCTGCACCACGGCCTGTTAGCGCACTTGCCTGAAAGTGCGTTCCCAGCGCGTCATCTGGTACACGTGAGTTACCGCATAGGCAAGGTGATAAAGTCTATCACCCACGGTCGGCGATCCGGGAAGATCGTTGTTCAAATTGCCCGACGACCAGTAAATTAAAAGTGGCCGCCCGATGATATTTGCGCGCGGCACGAATCCCCAGTAGCGGCTGTCCTGGCTGTCGTCGCGATTGTCTCCCAACACAAAATAATAGCCCTCGGGGATGATCAACTGGTGGTCTTCCACCAGCTTCGGCATTTCCTTCCACCATTTCGCATCCACTCCGTAGTCGGGAGTATCGGTGCGCGGGAAGTCGTCGCGATAATGATTGCGCAGCGTGGTGATGTACTGTACATAGGGTTCCTCGACCGGAGCGCCGTTGATGTAGACGCGTTTGTTAACGAGGCGCAGGCGATCTCCGGGCAAGGCCACCACTCGCTTCACAAAGTCTTGCGCGGGATTCACGGGGTAATGAAAGACGACGATGTCACCGCGCCGGACGTTGCGGTAAGGCATCAGACGGTTCCAGGCCGCGCCGCCGCCGTAGCAAAATTTGTCCACCAGCAGGTAATCGCCGATGAGCAGCGTTTGCTCCATGGACTCCGAAGGGATGGTGAACGCCTGCAAGAGGAAGGTAACCACAAAAACGGCAATCACCACCGTTCCCGCGACCGACTGGATGGTCGCGGGCCAATCGCCCACGGAAATCTTTTCGCTCCAAGACATAACTACGACATAACCTAACAGGCTGCGAGAGACTCCGGTTTCGTATCATGGCATCGCTTTAGCGATGCCGAAAGTTCCACGAAATGGAATGCCCCTTCAGGGGCTGCGCAACTCCCATCTCCGCCCCCAGCGCCTGAAGGCGATCCAATAACCCCGCCCTTGCGGCATGCCTGAAGGCATGCCCTGATACGAACCGCACTTTGCTTCAGTTACTACCCCGCCGCCTACTACCCCGCGATGCCGTTCTTTCCAACACTTGGCGGCCGCGCCCCGGGCAACGCCGCCAGGTGCTCCAGCGCCTGTCTTGCCGCTTCCTGTTCGGCCCGTTTCTTGGTCGCGCCCTGCGCTCGCCCCACAAATTGCCCCATCTCGGCTGCCGGCAAGCGCACCTCGACCGTAAACGTCTTCTTGTGTTCGGGGCCTTCCTCTTTCACCAGCGCGTAAACCGGCTGCGACCCACCCCTGGCCTGCAGCGCTTCCTGCAGAGCGGACTTGAAATCCATCACCGGCATGGCGCTGGTCTCCAGTTTCATTTGGGCCAGTTCCGGCTCCACAATGACGCGCACAATAAAGTCTTGCGCCACCGGCCACCCGCCATCGAGATAAAGCGCCGCCAGTATGGCTTCCAGTGCGTCGACTTGCAGGCTCGCCTTGTTGCGGCCACCGCTTTTTTCTTCGCCGCGGCCGAGACGCATGTAATGTCCGATCCGCAGTTGCTCGGCCACCCGCAACAGGTGCCGTTGCCCTACAAGATGAGCGCGAAGCTTCGAAAGTTGTCCTTCCTGGAATTCAGGAAAGCGGTGGAACAACGTCTCACTGGTGACCAGGCCGAGCACGGCATCTCCGAGAAACTCGAGCATCTCGTTATCGCCGTTAGGCGAACTGCCGCCAGACGCACCACTGCCTGCGCCGAGCGCCTCCACCTCGCGCGCTTGCGAGCTGTGGGTCAGCGCCTGTTCGAGGAGTTCCCGGCGCTGGAACTGGTGACCCAGGCTTTCTTCCAACGCCATGATTTCGTTTTCGCGTGATTTCATCGGGTGGAGACGCGGCTTGCGGCGTCGGAGACTGCTGAAAAACTCAAACGTCACTCTTCATTGCGAAAAGGGAAGGGCACGAGTTCACCCGTGCCGCTAAGTCGCTGCCATGCACTCGCGCTTTAGCGGATGTACGGATTACCACGAGGTGTGCTTTTACTCCCTCGACTAATTTTCCCGCGCCGGAGACGAGGCAAGCCTCGTCTCGACAGGCGCGGCGGTTAGTTCTTGGGCGGGCTCTGCGGTTGGGCCGGAGCCGCCGCTCCGGTGAGCTGTTGCAGGCGGTCGCGCTCGTGGCGGGCAGGGGTTCCAATCATCGTGTTGTCCTGCGTCAGTTCCACGGCGCGGTTTGCCACCTTAAGCGCCTCCGGATATTTTCCCTGTTTATCGAGCGCCAGCGCCAGACGGAGAACGTCCACGGCCACCGGGCTGCTGGGGTACGCGTCGATCGACTTCTGCAGATTCTCCTGCGCTCCCGCGTAATTCTCCTTCTTGAAATCAATGGTGCCGAGAATCGAATATGCGTTGGAGCGCAGCCCCGCCTTGTACGCGTCGATTTTCTCCTGCGGAGTGCCCGCAGGCACGCTGATGTCGGTTTCTACCGTCTGCATTGCCTTCTGCGCCATGGTGACGGCTTCGCCAAAGCGCTGGTCCTTGTCGATATCCGAGTCGTGCGTGCGCTCGGCGATCACCTCGGCGACGATGACCAGAGCCTCGGGATTGTCCGCGTCAAGGCTGAGCACCTTGCGGCCCATGGCTTCGGTCTTCTCGGCGTTGTTGGCATTCTGGTAGAGTCGCATCGCGTTCTGATAGAGCAACACGCGAAGTTCGCTGTCGGGGAACTTCGTGGCAAAATCGTCTGCTGCCTTTTCCAGGTCGGCAACGCTGGTGCTTGCCACCGCCAGTTTGTAGGCATCGAACTCGGGCTGAGTCTTGGCTTGCGGCGGACGCTTGGCTGCCGGTGCTGTCGCGGCACCCTGTGCCGGCGCCGCCTGACCTGCTGCCGGAGGGTTCTGCTTCGCCGGCTGTCCGCTGGCCTGAGCCGCCGCCCCAACCGTGAAACTCAGTATCCCCAGACTCAGTATTGCTAGAATGACTGCTGCTCGCTTCATGCTGTCTCCCATGGTGCAAGATTTCAAACCTTGGATTCTACCTCGACTGTCGTCTTGAGCGAAGCGAAAGAACTAGAACTGGTTTCATAAATGTCTTTCAACCCGGAAGGCACATCCCTCAGGGGCTAAAGCCCGCGTGTTTATTGGCTCTGGGCGGCACGGCTGAAGCCGTGCCCTTCCCAAAACCGTTTATGAAACCAGCTCTATGGACTTAAATTCCTAAACTTCGCCAACTTGCTCACTCCGGCTGCTTCGCCACCGGCGGCTCATAGGGCTGTTCCAGACCCTTCTGCGCCGCCAGCTTCGCTTCCGGAAGCAGGCTCGCCGCATCCAGCGCTGCCCGATACTGGTCGAGGGCGGCGAACCGATCCTCTTTTAAATCGAAAATGCGCCCCAGGTAAATATGCGACCAGGCAATTACCTTGGGTTCATGGGCGTTTTCGAGGGCTCGTTCAAAGTAGGTGCGCGCCCCTTCCATATCGCGGTTGGCGGTGGCGATTTCCGCCAAAATGAAGAGCGCGCGTCCCGCATCCTCTTCCTGCTCATCGAGCGCCTGCTGCGCCAGTTTCTGCGCCGTCTCGGGATCGCCCGCCGCCAGCCGCCGCTCCGCGTTCAGCAGCAGGTGCTTATTCGGCCGGCCTGCCAGGTGCAGAAGTTCCGGCGCCGCCTCGTTCGAGAACTGCAGCAGCGATGCCCGTTTCATTTCTTTGCCCACGTCAATCGAACCGACCAGGTCCGGATACGCATTGCGCATGCTCGCGGGATCCTTTTCAAACTTGGCGAGCGCGTCGTAGAAATACCGCGTCAGCACGTACCCTTCCTTGTCGGCTTCGTCGATGGCCTGGGCCCGCTCCGCCTCCGGAACCTTGGCCAAGCGCTCTTCAATCGCCCGGATCAGGCATTCGGTTACCAGCAGCGAAATGTTGCTCTTGAAGGCCTCATCCATGGGCGCCATTTTCACGTCGTCGAGCAAAGGCGCGAGGCGCTTGAACGAGCTGCCATTCTTTAGCGCCAGCGGATCCAGAAGGTAGTGCAGGTAGGTATGCCGGATCTGCTGCAGCTTGATCGCCGTGCCCGAGCTCGGTGAAATCACAACGTAATAATCCGCCGCGTAGTTGCGCGCGTTGGTCTGGCCGGGCGCGCCCATCGCATCCAGATAGACGGTGAACTGGCGCCCCAGATAGCCCGCCGACGCCATCTTCAGATAGATCTCGGTATCAAACGTCATCTTGGCCAGCGGATCGTGATAGATGCCGGTCAATTCCGCGTAGCGCGCGCGGTTCCGCTCCCAAATCGCGTGCAAGCCGATCTTCTGATAGAAAGCCTGCATCAGAGGCACGACCTCCGCCAGCGGTGCGGCGTCGGGAGGCAATTCCGCCTGCTTCACTTTCGGCGTGAACGCCGGCGGCTCCTCCAGATAGAGCGCCAGCGATACGTACTGCGACAGGTCGCGCGCCTCATCCGCCACCTGGTGCTGGCGGTAGAACGCGCACATGGGAGCGATCGCATCCTGAGCGCCGGCGGTATTCTCCACCGCCTTGGCCACTTCCGACCGAATCTGCGCGCGAAGCGGGTCGGAGGCGTTCAGTTCCTGGTCATAGCCGCATGTGTTGATGGCGGTCAGCACCGTAAACAGCGTCTCGCTGGTTTCCAGAGACACCTGCGGCGGGTTCTGCGCCCAGCCGGGCGCCGTCACCAGCACGATCGCCAGGAAGAGCGCGAAGGTCAGGCGAAACGCAAGTCGAATGCGTCGTCCCGGGAAGTCCCTTTGGAGTTCAGGCATAGGCGGATGAGCTAGAAGTAGTGTACGAACTGGTCAATTCGCGGTCAAACCGGGAGGAATGGAAATATCGGAACGTATTGGCGGGACTTGCCCGCCTTCTTCTTGAACGCGGGGAAGACACGGCAAGCCGCGTCTCTACACCCGCTATCCCTTCACGCTGATCTTCGAAAACGACAGCACTGCCGTTCCCGTCGTCGGCCGTCCCATGGACAGCGCCGGATGGAAGGTCGTGAAAATCAGCAGGTTCTTCAACTGCGGCAGCACCGCCTTGGCATCGTCCGGTTGCGACAGGATGCGATAGTCCTCCACGCGGCCGTTGGCATCCACATAAGCTTCAATCACCAGCGCCTCGTCGCCCATGGTGCCGAGCGACGTGCCAAACGCCGACCGTTCGAGTTGAGGCCCGGTATAGAGCATGAGCGGAACGTCTCCACTGCTCGCCCGTAGTTGCGCAGGCAAGGCAAAGAAGCCCAGCAGCAGTCCGAAGAACAATACCGCGCTGACCAGCCCTGCCGTGGCCGGAACCATAACTGCGTTGAGCGTATTTTCCAGCCTCACCAGTACACCTTCATACCGCGGACGGCGCGCCATGGCCGCCTCGCGTGAAATCGCGACGCGCAACTTCAATGCCAGGTCCGCCGGAGCCTTCTTCCGGCCCAGACTGGCCAGCAACTGCTGCGTGCGCTGCAGCGCGGCATATTCCCGCGCGCAACCCGCGCACTGTTGCACATGGCGCGTGAGCGCGCGCATCTCGGTTCCGCTGACCTGGCCGTCGAGATACGGCGAGAACAATTTCTTGATCTCAGAGCAGTTCATGGCGTCACCTCAACTTCAACCTCTCTGCCACCACGCGATCTTTCCCGCGAACCTTGTGCAGCCACATCCGCAGGAGCGAGCAGTCCTAACTCCGGACCCACTTCCCGTGCATATCCCGCTAATATCTTGCGCAGGGCGTCGCGCCCCCGCGTGATGCGCGACTTCACCGTGCCCAGGGAAATCGCCAGAACTTCCGCGATCTCCTCGTACGACATTTCTTCCAGGTCGCGCAGGATCAACGCCGCCCGATAGGGTTCGTGCACGTGTTGCAGCGCCTGATCCACCGCGTCGCGCACTTCCGTGTGGGCGAACTTTTCAAACGGCGACTCGCCGGGATCGACCAGCCGGCCTTCTCCGGAAAATTCTCCGGAAAAATCGCATCCGCCGGCCATGACCGGATCGATCGGCGTTTCCTGTGCCTTGTGCCGGAACCACCAACGCTTCCGGTTGGCCGCCTCATGCAGCGCGATGCGGTAAATCCACGTCTTCAGGCACGACTCGCCGTGGAAATGCTTCATGCCGCGGAAGACCTTCAGAAACACCTCTTGCGTCGTGTCCGCCGCGTCGGATGGGTCATTCACCATCCGGCAGATGAGGCTGTAGATCGGCTGGTGAAACTCGCCGATCAGCCAGGAGTAGGCTTGTTCCGAACCCGCCTTCAGTTCAGCGATGATGGCGGATTCCTCAGTTCGGGTCCCGATAGCGCTGGCAAGATCGCCCAATGTCGTAGCTCCCGCCATGATGGCGTTGCCCCCAATTATAGAGTGACTCGAGCCCCAGCGGCGGGAATCTTCACCATACTGAAACCACGCCCGGCGACCTCTCCCGCTTGCTTACTTAGACTCCGAAACGGGCAGAAGAGTTCCAGTAGTAAGCCTTGTATTTGCAGCAAATTGGGCAGAGAAAAAGAGAAAAGAAGATGGGGTGCCCCACTTCTCGCGCTTTGAAGCTGTGAAAAAACCATCTTTAAGGATAGCCCTGAAAAGAACGCGGGTTGGTGAAAGTGGTGGGGGAACTGGAAGCGTGGTTTGGGTTGCGCAGGGGATTTCTCGATTTTTGTCTCGCGGCTTTG
>Ga0209517_10002374_pt1 | contig 26654 bp, 26 predicted proteins | sample PeaSoiMetSII2010_FD_187695 | JGI IMG/M metagenome (GOLD analysis project Ga0209517, IMG submission 187695) | Peat soil microbial communities from Weissenstadt, Germany - SII-2010 (SPAdes) (version 2) | ecosystem: Environmental > Terrestrial > Soil > Wetlands > Peat | place: Germany... | reverse complement strand
TGCGTCTCTGCGAAGTCGCGGATGACGTGCTGATTGACGATATTTTCCACCGTGTCGGTAACGAGGAGCGCGTCCGCACCGCCCTGCACCAGCGCCTCCAGGGTGCGCCGGTATTCCGTCTCGCCCTGCGGGCTATCGATCGGCCGGTAGAGGACAGCGCAGCCGAGCTGCCGGGCGGCCTCGCGCAAGGTCGGCCCATAGCTGCGTTCCCATGCCACGGGCGACGTCAACACGCCGATTTTTGCGGTATTCTGGCTTACTTCCCGCAAGAGCTCGAGGCGCTTGCTCCAGATCTCCGGGCCGGTATCCAGGCTGACGCCGGTAAGATTTCCGCCCGGCCGTCTCAAATTGTCGACCAGGCCGAAGCCGATGGGATCGGTGACGGAGGCGAGGATGGGAATCGTCGTCGTGACGGCCTTCACTTCACGCGCCATGGAGACGCTCAGGACGACGATCGCATCCAGCTTTTCATCGACGACCGCGCGAGCGACCTCGGCGTAGCGCTCACGCCGCCCCTCGCCGGAATAGGTTTCGATCGCAAGGTTCTGCCCCTCGACATAGCCGAGGTGCCGCAGCTCTTCGAGAAACGGCTGCAGTTGGGGCGACTTCTTGATTCCTGCGGCCGGGACCACGGGATCAACGATCGCCACGCGGAAGGCCTTGACCCGCTCCTCGGCGCTCGCGCGTGTCGCCGCGGCAATCGCCAACGCGCCCCCGATGAATTCCCGTCGCTTCATTCGCCGTCGCCCATCGTGATGACCGCCACTCATTCGATCACCTTGTCGGCGCGGGCGAGCAGCGTGGGCGGCACGGTGAGGCCGAGCGCGGCGGCGGTCTTCAAATTGATCGCCAGCTCGATGGTGGTGGGTTGTTCGACCGGAATGTCCGCGGGCGCCGTGCCGTTCAGGACTTTGACGAGCTGGCGGGCAAGCTGGCGGAAATACCGATCGAGGGGCGAGCCGTAGCCCACGAGAGCGCCTTGCTCGGCCCACTCCGGAAACTGGAAAACGGCAGGCAACCGGGCTTTGGCCACACTCTCGATAATGAGCGCTCGGTTCAGGTAGAATTTCACCGAGGCCAGGACATTGATGGCCGGCGCGCCGGCCGCCCTTGCGGCCTCGATCGCCGGCACGATCTCCTCGCGCGTTTTCGCACGATGGATCGACAGCTCGATGTTGCGCGAACGCGCATCCTCCTCCAGCGCTTGAAGCTGCTGTGGCGGCGTCGTGTCGGGATCGGCAAGCACTGCGACATGGCGGGCGGACGGGACCAACTCGAGCAGGATCTCCAGTCGCTTGCGGTCGAGCTCCGGCGAAAGAATGGCGATCCCGGTAATATTGCCGCCGGGATGCGCGAGCGAGGTGGCGAAGCCTTCGCCGACGAGGTCGTCGGTGATCGTCAGAATCGGAATGCTCTGCGTCGCGCGTTGCACGGCTCGCGTTGCCGAACCGCCAGCGGTCACGATTGCATCAACGTCGGCCTTGACCAGCTCCTTGGCCAACTCGCCAGCGGCCGCATCATATTTTTCGAAGGCGAACCCGAACTCGCCGACGATGACGAGATTTTTGCCTTCGACGAAGCCGTTGGCGCGCAATTCGTCAAACAAGGGCGCCCATACGCGCCGGTCCCGGGTAATATGATTGCCGATGCGATAGGTTCGCCCCGGTGTTTGCGCCCACACCGCGGGCGCGAACAGGGTCGTACCGGCAAGCAACAACATTGCGCGGCGCGACAGGGTCCGGGACGGCAGCCACGAACGCTTCATTCGATCACCTTGTCGGCGCGGAGGAGCAGCGAGCGCGGCACGGTGAGGCCGAGCGCGGCGGCGGTCTTCAAATTGATGGCCAGTTCGACGATGGTGGGTTGTTCGACTGGAATGTCCGCGGGCGCCGTGCCGTTCAGGATTTTGACGAGCGGGCGGCCATGCTGGCGCTCTAACCGATCGAGGGGCGGGCCGTAGCCCACGAGAGCGCCTTGCTCGGCCCACTCCGGAAACTGGAAAACGGCAGGCAACCGGGCCATGGCCACACTCTCGATAATGAGCGCCCGGTCCAGGTAGAATTTCACCGAGGACAGGACGTTGATGGCCTGCGCGCCGGCCGCCTTGGCGGCCTCGATCGTCGGCACGATCTCCTCGCGCGTTTTCGCACGATGGATCGACAGCTCGATATTGCGCGACCGCGCATCCTCTTCCAGCGCTTGAAGCTGCTGTGGCGGCGTCGTGTCGGGATCGGCAAGCGCCGCGACATGGCGGGCGGACGGGACCAGCTCGAGCAGGATCTCCTGCCGCTTGCGGTCGAGCTCCGGCGCGAGAAGGGTGATCCCCGTAATATTGCCGCCGGGACGCGCGAGCGAGGCTGCGAAGCCTTCGCCGACGAGGTCGTCGGATGTCGTCAGAATCGGAATGCTCTGCGTCGCGCGTTGCGCGGCTCGCGTTGCCAAAGGGGCGGCGGTCAGGATCGCATCGACGCCGGCCTTGACCAGCTCCTTGGCCAACTCGGCGCGGGCCGCATCATATTGATCTATGGTGAGTCCGAACTCCCCGACGATGACGAGATTCTTGCCCTCGACGAAGCCGTTGGCGCGCAATTCGTCAAACAAGGGCGCCCATGAGCGCCGCTCTCGGGCAATGATGCCGATGCGATAGGTTCGCCCGGTGTTTGCGCCCAAGCCGCGCGGGGCGCGAACAGGGTCGCACCGCCAAGCAACAACATTGCGCGGCGCGATAGGGTCTGAGAATATGGCAGCCACGAATGCTTCATTCGATCACCTTGTCGGCGCGGAGGAGCAGCTTGTCTGGAAATTCGAGGCCCAGCGCTTTTGCCGTCTTGAGATTAAAACAAGATCGAATTGGATGCCTGCGTCACCAGCAGGTCACCGAGCTTTTCACCCTTGAGGGTACGTCCAGCGCGCCTCGACCAACACCTAAAGCATAGCAACTTGCAACCGATTGGCGAGTACGAATCGCACACAACCGGCCTCAGAGTTTCGTCAGGCGCGACTTCCGGATCGGGTCATTCGCGTCGATTTTGGCGTTCGCGGACACGTCCGGTCAGGGGGTAATCTCGGAGATGCCGGTTGTCCAGTATCTGGCTTCGGTGGGATAGGGCTGGGGCGAGGGATTACGATCCATCGTCGGAGCAGCGCCCCCTCACCCGATTTGCACCGGACGCCGGGTCGGACTATCCCTCCGCCTTGAACGGGCGCGTCAGCAGGCTTTCGATCGCATCGTCGATGGTCACGGCGCCGCGCAGGATGTCGGCGACCGCATTTGAGACGGGCATATCGACGCCCTCGGCCGCCGCGAGCTCCATCAACACGGGCGCGGTGAATTCGCCCTCGGCAAGCCTGTCTTTCGGCCGCGCCTCGCCGCGCCCGAGCGCCAGGCCAAGCGCGAAATTGCGCGACTGCGGGCTCGCACAGGTCAGGATCAGATCGCCGAGGCCGGACAGGCCGACAAGCGTCTCGGCGCGTGCTCCAAGCGCGCGGCCGAAACGGGCCAGCTCGGAAAAGCCGCGCGTGGTGAGCGCAGCCTGCGCCGAGGCGCCGAGATTTTTGCCGACCGCGATGCCGACCGCGATCGCCAGCACGTTCTTTGCCGCCCCGCCGATCTCGACGCCGCGGACGTCTGTGGTGTGGTAGGGCCGGAAGGTCGCCGATCCCAAGGCTTGCACCAGGCGGCTTGCGAGTTCGGCATCTTTGGCCGCGAGCGTGACCGCGGTCGGCAGGCCGCGCGCCACGTCCTCGGCAAAGCTTGGCCCCGACAGGATCGCTGCCCTCGCAACGGGCGCGGCTTCCGCGATCACCTCGGTCATGAATTTGTGGGTGCCGCGCTCGATACCCTTGGCGCAGGCGACGAGCGGCGTCGCGCCGGCAAGATGGGGGCCAAGGGCTGCGACCGCGGCGCGCAGATGCTGCGCCGGCGTCGCGATCAGGATCACTTCCGCCGATGCGGCGAGCTTGATATCGCCGGTCACCCCAATCTTTGCGTCGAGCTTCACCCCCGGCAATCTCGGATTGGTGCGCGTGGCGGCGATCTCGGCCGCCAACGCCTGGCTACGCGCGCAAAGCACAACCTCGCGCCCGGCCCGCGCGGCCACGCCGGCGAGCGCCGTTCCCCACGCGCCTGCGCCGACCACGGAGACTCGATTGAATGCCGGCATCGTCATTGCGAAGTCTCAACTATGCTCCCTCTCCCCCGCTCTTGCGGGGAGAGGCGAAGATCGCGCGCGCGGCGTGATTTCGCTTCCATCTTCAAAACCCCGCCCGCGTATTCGAATACTCCGCCGGTGCCGTGGCGTTGCTGTCGAGCAGCCAGCGGGCGCGGGGGGCTGTGTCCATCGTGTCGGTCAATCCGATCGCCAGCCGTTCCGCGCCGGCCCATGCGATCATCGCGCCGTTGTCGGTACAAAGCGCGGGCGGCGGAATGATCAGTGTGGTCTGCGCCTTCGCGGCGACATCCTGCAAGGCGCCGCGGATCGCCTGGTTGGCGGCGACGCCACCGGCGGCGACCAGCGCGCGCGGCGGACCGAACTGTTCGTGGAAAAGTCTCAAGCCCACGCTCAAGCGGTCCGCGGTCGATTCCAGCACCGCCGCCTGAAAACTGGCGCAGAGATCGCGGATGTCCTGCGGCTCCAGCGGCGTCATCCGGCTGATTTCGTTGCGCACCGCGGTTTTCAATCCCGACAACGAGAAATTGGCGTCGGGACGGCCGAGCATCGGCCGCGGGAACGCGAATCGCCTGGCGTCACCGCCTGACGCCGCGCGCTCGACCTCCGGCCCGCCGGGGTAGGGCAGGCCCAGCATCTTGGCCACCTTGTCGAACGCTTCCCCCATGGCGTCATCGACCGTGGTGCCGAGGCGGACATATTTGCCGACGCCGATCACGGCGACGATCTGGGTGTGACCGCCCGAGGCCAGAAACAGGCAATAGGGAAACGCCAGCGCACAGGTCAGCCGCGGCGTCAGCGCATGGGCCTCGAGATGGTTCACCGCGATCAGCGGCGTGTTGTGCACCATCGCGATCGCCTTCGCCGTCGTCAGCCCCACGATCACGCCGCCGATCAGGCCGGGGCCGGCGGCAGCCGCCACGCCCGAGAGCTGCGCAAAGGAAACGCCGGCTTCCTTCATCGCGCCGTCCACGATACCGTCGAGCAGGTCGACATGGGCGCGCGCCGCGATCTCCGGCACCACGCCGCCGAAAATGGCGTGCTCCTCGGTCTGCGACCTCACGATGTTGGACAGGATCCGCCCCGTACCGTCGCTTCCGCGCTCGACCACGGCGGCTGCGGTTTCATCGCAGGTGGTCTCGATCCCCAGCACCAATATTCGCGTATCGTTAGCCAATCTGAGCTCTTGTGCTTTCGCGCAATCCGGAGTTTCCCTTAACTCGGTAGCATTCCTCCGTCGCAAGGTGCAATCGTCGTTGCGATAGGAATTCCGGGCCTTAAGAGTTTAAAGCATGGCCATTCTCGTGACACGCCCGCAACCGGACGATGAGGCTACCGCCGCTAGTCTGCGGGCCAGGGGTTTTGAGGTGCTGCTCGCGCCGATGCTGCGGTTCGAGGCTTTGGCCTTCCATGAGGACGCGGACACGCATTACGGAGCGATCATCCTCACCAGCGCCAATGCGCTCCGCGGCATCGCATCGCACCTTAAGGGCAATCCGATGCTCAAGCTGCCGCTGTTTGCGGTCGGAGAGCACACCGCGGCCGCCGCCCGCGCGGTCGGATTCGAGCAGGTGATCTCGGCCGAGGGCGATGCGGGAAGCTTGCGCGATTGCGTGCTCGCCAGCGTCAAGGCGAAGGCGCTGAAGAAAACGAGCCCGTTGCTTTATCTCGCCGGCGCCGACCTTGCCCGCGATTTGGCGAGCGAACTCGGCGAGCGCGGCTTCACCGTCGTGACGCAAACGACCTACCGGATGGTTCCATTGTCCAGCCTGCCGCGCGCGACCTGCGACGCCTTTGCCGCCAACCAGATCGAGGCCGTGCTGCATTATTCACGGCGCAGTGCGCGCGCGTTTCTGGAGTCGGTTCGCGCCGCGGGCGTCGAAATATCGGCGCTTTCGGTTCCGCAATGCTGCATCTCGGCGGGCGTAGCGTCGCTGCTCCGCGACGCCGGGGCGACCCAGGTCATGGTGGCGGCATCGCCGGTTGAAAATGCCTTATTTGCGCTGCTGGACCGTGCTTTGCGGGCCTGATCGCGCTAAAACGCCCCGCGCCGACCGGAGATGAGCGCATACCGATTCGCCTCCGCAGGCATCAAGAGGAACCTTAAGGATGGACGAAGACAGGCCCGAAGACCCCTCACACCAGCCTGATTCGGGCCGGCCCCGACGCGCGCCGCCGACCATCGACCTCGAGGCCTCCGAGGTGTCGGGGCAAACCCAGGGCGGAAATGCCGGCGCCCGGGCCAGGCGGTCCTTTGCGTGGCCTTTCTCTTGGCCTTTTTCCCGACCTTTCCCTTCGCGCCTCTCACTGGCTTTTTCTTGGCCGCCGGCAACGGCGATTTCCGCGACACTGGTGGCTGCCGCGACCAGCGCGGTAACGGCCGCGCTGGTGATCGCGGTCGCCTGGGCCATTGGATGGCCGGGCGAGACGGTTGCGCCATCGGCCAATCCCCAGAGCAATGCGAGCGCCATCGACACGCTGATGGGCCGCGTCGCCGATCTCGAGGCGCGGTCAGTGAAGCCCGCGGCAAACGACCCGGCGCTCGCGGGGCGGCTTGAGGCGCTGGAAAAATCCGTGACCTCGTTGCGCGGCGAGATCGCCGGCGCCCGCGCGCAGTCGGAGAAGATGGCCGCCAATCTCGACGCGGTGAAATCAGCCCCGCGCGAAGGCGGCTCATCGCCGGATCTTGCCGCGATCAACGAACGTCTGAACGAGATCGAACGCGCGACCCGTGCCGACAGCGCACAGCAGCGTAATCAACCGGCGGACGATTTAGCGCTTCGCCGCGTCGTCGTCGCCTCCATGCTCGACGTTTCGGTCCGGCAGGGCGAGCCGTTTGCCGGCGCGCTGACTGCTGCGAAGGCGCTCGCGCCCGATCCGGATGCGCTCAAGCCGCTCGATGGGTTTGCAACCACCGGCGTGCCGAACCCGGCCGGTCTCAGCCGCGAGCTTCTGACCCTGGTGCCAAAACTGTCGCCGCCGGCGCAGGGCAACGCCACCACCGGCACCGGCATCGTCGATCGCCTGCAGGCGGGGGCCGCGAAGCTCGTTCGCATCGAGCGCACCGATACCGCCGGCAATGACCGCAGCGCCATCGTCGCTCGGGCCACCGCGGCGGCTTTACGCAACGATCTGGCCGATGCGCGGCGCGAGCTGAACACGCTTGCGCCCTCCGATCGCGCCGCCGCGCAAGGATGGCTCGACAAGGCCAATGAACGCGACGCGGCGCTCGCGGCCTCGCGTCATTTCGCGACCGAAGCGATGGCGGCGCTCGCAAGGCCCGCGCCATAGGGAATCGATGTACCGGATCATCCTGTTCCTGCTGTTGATCGCGCTCGCAGCCGCCGGCGCGTCGTGGGTGGCCGATCAGCCCGGCGACGTCGTGCTGACATGGGGCGGGTATCGTGCCCGTCCCTCGTTGCCGGTGTTTGCGCTCGGCCTCGGCATTGTCGTCGTCGTCGCAATACTGGCCTGGACGATGGTGCTCGCCCTTTGGCGCCTGCCCGGGAGGCTCCGCCGGCGGGCGCGCGAACGGCGTCACGCGCGCGGACGGCATGCCATCACGCAAGGGCTGCTCGCGATCGGTCACGGCGATTCGACTGCCGCCCGCAGGCATTCCGAAATCGCGCGCCGCCATGCCGCGGACGATCCGCTGGCGCTGTTGCTGCACGCGCAATCGGCCCAGCTCGAGGGCAATCGCGACGCCGCGCGGCAGGCATTCCGCGCCATGGCCGAGCGCGCCGATACGCGGCTGTTGGGCTTGCGCGGGCTGTTCATCGAAGCCCGGCGCGCCGACGATCCGGTGGCCGCGGTCGCCATCGCCGAGGAGGCGCTCAATCTCTCGCCGTCATCGACCTGGGCCTCCCATGCCGTGCTCGGATTTCGCTGCGCCGGCGGCGATTGGACCGGCGCGCTCGCGATCCTCGACAATAATCTGGCTTCCGGCTTGATCGACAAGGCGGCCTATCGGCGTCAGCGCGGCGTGCTGCTCACGGCGCGCGCGCTGGAACTGGAAACGATCGACCGCGATCTGTCGCGCGAGGCGGTGATGGAAGCGGTCAAACTCGCGCCGACGCTGGTGCCGGCCGCGGTGCTTGCGGCGAAATATCAAAGCGAGGCGCATCAGATCAGGCGCGCGATGCGTATCGTGGAAACGGCGTGGCTCAAGCATCCGCATCCAGACCTGGCCGACGCCTACGCCCATGTGAAGCTCGGCGATTCCGCGCGCCAACGGCTGGTGCGGGTGGAGACCCTGGCGGCGAAGGCGCCGGGTCATCTCGAAAGCGCGTTGGCGGTTGCGCGCGCCGCCGTCGACGCATCGGAATTTGCCCGCGCGCGCGAGGCGCTTTCGCCGTTCATCGCGGCGCCGACGCAGCGCGTGGCGATGTTGATGGCGGAGATCGAACGCACCGAGCATGGCGACAGCGGCAAGGCGCGGGCCTGGACCTTGCGCGCGGTGCGCGCGCTGCACGATCCCGTCTGGACCGCGGATGGTTACGTCAGCGATCGCTGGCGGCCGGTCTCTCCGGTGTCCGGCCGGCTCGATGCCTTCCAGTGGCAGATGCCGCTCGCGGCGCTGCCGTCCGACAAGGGCGGCGCGATCGAATCATCCCCCTTCGAGGAGGCGATGCTTGCTACGCAGCGCCGCGTCGAGCCGCCACGGGAGGCAGAGGTGCCGCCTGCGGCACAAGACAATTCTCCCGCAAAGCCGCCGGCCGCGGAGTTGGCGCTTGCGCCGGCGCCACCGCCCACCGAAGCCGTCCCCGCCGCGGCGCCGCCTCTATTCCGCGCGCGCACCGACATTCCCAAAGCGGCCGACAAGCCCGCTCCCATAATCCCCGCGGTGATTCCGATCATCCGCCCGCCCGACGATCCCGGCATCGATGACGAACCCGAAATCGACGAATTCGCCGAACGGCTGGCCCCGGCGCAGGGCCAGCAAGGCGGCTGGCGCGGATTCCTGTCCCGCTGGGGCGGCTGACAAGGCGTTTTGGGGCGAAAAAGGGGCTTGGCTTGGCGGGTCAGCGTTTTTCTTGCCAAGCGGGGCGGTGCCCGATATCAGATGCGGGCGTTTTGAGGCTAGTTGCCTAACGCGAGGCCGCTTGGTCTGCCGCAATAGCTCAGTTGGTAGAGCACGTCATTCGTAATGACGGGGTCACAGGTTCGAGTCCTGTTTGCGGCACCAGTTTCCTAAATCCGAAATCGATCAAAAGTCCTCGCGAAGCCGCTTTTCGGTGGCCGCAAAAGTCTTGCGTGATCCGGCTCACATAACTCACCGCCGGTCTCCCCTAGTGTCCTGCCATCGATCAGCCAGGGGAGATTTTCACATGCGTAAATTCATTCTCGTTGCCGCGATGGTCTTGCTATCCGCCTCCGCGCAGGCCGGGGTGTCCCGCGGACTGACGATGGCCTCCAACGATGAGCCAGCGGTGGCCGAGCAGCCCAAGGCTGTCGAAACACCGAAGGCCGAAGCACCCAACGCCGACGCGCCGAAATTCGTCGAGCGGCCTGCCGCGGTCGATCCCGCCGCCGATCGGGCAAAACCCGACCAGGGCAAGCCGGTGTCCGACAAGAAGGCCGAAAAGAAGCGCAAGCGCGAATCGACCGAAGCGCGGGTGATCTACGAGCTGCATCGCCACGGCATTTATTGGTAAGCGCCGCTGCCACTTGGCCCGACCCCGCCTTTTGCTGATCGGGCCGCCACCGCACTTTATTTGTTCATGTGTGAAGCCATTCACAGCGGAATTTCGCATCCGCGCTAGAACGAGCTTGCGAGCTTTTTAGGAGGCATCCGTGCCGTTACGAGCCAACAACAGCACAACCAGTCGCCAAAATTTCTGGCCGGCGATCGTTCGGATCGCGGTGATCGAGATTGTTGTCCTGCTGGCGCTGTCGGCCGCGTTTGTCGGCTATTTGAACTGGTCGTCCGAGGCTGCCTTCGCCGAGTTTCTCGCCGCCAGCAAATTGTCGGCGCCTCATTCATCGCTGCAGCCCTTCAAGGGCAAAATGGCCTGCGACCGCAGCGCGTGAGCGAGCCCGATCCGACGGTTATTTTAGAGCAACGCGTAGGGTGGGCAAAGGCGCGCCAGCGCCGTGCCCACCTTCTCGCGGCAGAACTTAATGGATGCCGATGAGATGGTGGGCACGCTTCGCTTTGCCCACCCTACGTCTCGACCGGCTTTGTTACTGCGAAACCGTCTGAACCACGCTGCTGACGGGACGCGTGCTCGCCACCGGCAGCTTCATGTCCTTGACCAGCGCCTCGTCATATTCGGGCAGGGTTTGCAGCGGCGTCTTGGCCTTCATCTGCACGACCTTGTAACCGCCGGCCTTCAGGCGGCGGAGCAGCGCCGGCAGCGCTTCGGCTGTGTGCTTCTGGAAATCGTGCATCAGGATGATGCCCTTGCCCTGCTTGTCGAGTTTGGTCATGACGGTGTTGATGATCTGGTCGGCGTTCTTCGCGCGGAAGTCGAAGGAGTCGAGATCGCATGAAAACATCGCGATGTTGCGCGAGCCGAGATAGGCCATCGCGGCGGGGCCGTGCTGCAGTTCCGGAAAGCGAAAGAACGGCGAGGGAGCCGCACCCAGCGCCAGCTTGACGGCGCTGTAGCCTTTTTCGATCTCGTCCTTGGCGAGCTGATCGGTCATCTTCTTCGAATTCAGATTGGCATGCGACCAGGTATGGGCGCCGACGGTGTGACCGGCGGCGGCGACCTGTTTGAGGATCTCGGGATGGTAGGTTGCATGCTTGCCGATCGGGAAGAACACCGCCTTGGTGCATTCATCAGTGAGCGCCTTGAGCACCGCAGGCGTATTGCCCGGCCACGGACCGTCGTCGAAGGTCAGCACGACCTCCTTGTCGGCCAGAAAATCGAGCTGCTTGAAATGCTCAAAGCCGAAGCCCGGCCCGCCGGTGGTGTCGATTTCCACCACGCGGGCGACGCCGAGCGCATCGGAATTGGCGCAGGCGGCTTTTTGCTGCGGGGCGGCGGCCGCAGGCGCCGGAATGGTGCCGGTGGTCTCAACCTCGTTGCGAAATGCCGCTGATTTGGCGGGCGCGGCGGCTGCAAGCGGTGCGGCTTGCGCGGCGGCGACGGTCTGGGGGGCCGGCAAATTGCCGCGTGGAGATGATGTCCAGAACCACACGCCGGCGATCACAACAGCAGCCACAAAACTCGCCAGCATCAGACCTAACGCGTTACGCATGATTACGCTTTCTCAAACACAAAAGATCAAATCGAAGCCCCGTCATTTATGGGAAATAGTCGTTAACGCCTCACCAACGCGGCCCCGGTTTCCCGGGCTCAATTGGCCCCCGAAACCGATTGCGCTGGAGGCGGCAGGTCCGGTGTCTGAGTGATGGACATCACAGTTCGGCAGCGGCGTGACAGACATCACAGTCCGAAACACAGGGTTGAGGCACTTATAGGCATCACAACGCGCCAGTGACCGGCGCAACAACGGGAGCCTAAAATGACCGCATCCTTCACCACCACGCTTCGCCGGGCTGGTCTAGCGCTGGCCGTCGCTGCCTCCTTCTCGTCGCTGTCGTCGACCTCAAGCTTCGCCTTCAGCGCCGAGGCGCAGCAAATGTGCACCGGCGACGCGTTCCGCCTGTGCAGCTCCGAAATTCCCAACATTCCGAAGATCACGGCATGCATGGTCAAGCATCGTGCCGATCTGAGCACCGGCTGCCGCGCCGTGATGGATCGCGACATGGCGGCGGCAAAGTCCAACAAGGTCGCAGCCCAGTAAGGCGAACTTCGTAAAAGGCTCTCGTAAGGAACTCGTGAAGTCGTCATGGCCGGTGCCGGTCATGACGACTTTTCGTTTTGGGCTCACAGCGTCACAGAATTCCGCGCGCCGATTTGCGCGCTTTTCGCGCATTGACATCAACGGCGCGGCGGAATTTGATCGCGCCCATCGATGACATGAGGCACGGCCAGATGTTGAAAATTCTTCTTGCTTTACCGCTTGTTCTCTTGGCTTCCGCGGCGTCGGCGCAGCAGGGGCATGATGCCTGCGCGCGCGATGTCTCGCGTTTTTGCAGGGCCGTGATGAATGATGGCGATATGGTTGTTCTCGGCTGTCTCAAGCAGCATCGCGCCCGGCTCAGCAGGGCCTGCGACAAGGTATTGACAGACAACGGCCAGTAACGGTCGTTCCGTCATTCCGGGATGCGCCACTTGGCGCAGACCCGGAATCCAGAGGTTGCGGCGCGAGATTCCCCGACGTGCAATTGCACATCTGAGGTTCGCTCGTTTCACTCGCGCGCCACGGCCGATGAAGATGGGCACTATTCGGTTGCCCTATGATTGATTGTCTGTCCGGGGTTACCCCGGGATATCCAAATACGAGATTCCCTTGCCTGATCCGCTTGCGCCCCACCGCGCGCAACGCCAATCTGCCATGATGACGAAGCGTCTGCCGAACGGCGATCAGGCAATCCTCGATATCCGCAAGATCGAGGACTATTGCCTGAGCCCATCGCATCCGCGCGGTCGGCACAAGGCGCGCGTGTTCCGCGAGGCGCTCGATCTTCAGCGGAACGATGCATCATGGCTGCGCGATGCCCTGCTCGAAGCCGCGCGCTCCGGCGAAGCCTTCCAGGATGGGGAGGATGCCTGGGGGACGTATTGGCGCCTGGATGTCACCATCAGGCGACAAGGAAAGCGCGTTGTGGTAAGAACGATCTGGATCGTACGAGCCGGCGAGAAGCTGCCGAGATTTATTACCTGCTGGGTGCTGTGATGAAGGCGAAAAAGAGTGCCAAGAACGGAGGGCCGTCCGTTTTGGATGTGGTGGCATTGCTGACGGACCTTCCCGTGCATCGGCTTGCGCGCGGACAGGTCGGCACCGTCGTCGAGCAGCTTGACGACAAGACTTTGCTTGTCGAGTTCAGCGACGACCAAGGTCGCGCCTACGCGACGTCTCCTTGTCCGCAAAACGATCTGCTGGTCCTCCATTACGTTCCGGAGGCGGCCTGAGATCGGATAGCAGCGCAGAATCGGGGGCTTGCGCGGGCGTACTCAAGCGAGGAGTTGCGCCCCAGAATGACAACTCCTAACCTAAGTGCTGCCGCCCGCTGCCGCGGAGGCAACCGGCAACACCTCGCCGGCGGCGCTGTCGGGGGTTTCCTCTTTCCAGCGCACCGAACCGAACGGCCGCTCCAGCATGCGGCGGACGCGCACCGGATCGGGTCCGAGATGAAAATCGATCGCGCGCTGATGCAGCGCGCGCTCCGATTGCGTCGCGCGGTTGCGCTGGCGCAGGTAATCGAGCCAGGTCGGGCAGTGATAACGCTCGGTCCAGAGCTCAGGATCGGCAATGTCGCGCGCGATCGACCAGCCATAGGCGCCGTTGCGCTGGCGGCTGAGCTGCACCTCCTGCATGACGTTGTGGAAGGCGCGGGAATTGTCCTGCGCGACGCGGTATTCGATCTCGACCACCAGCGGTCCGCTGCGCGCAGTCAGCGACAGCTGCACTTCGGGATCGGCAAGCAGTTCGGCATCCTCGTTGCGGGCGCCGACCCTTGGCATTTGCAGCCAGCGGCCGAGCAGCGGCGAGGCCAGCATCAAGGCGGCGGAAACCAGTAGCGCGGTCTCCACGCCGGCCGCGTCGGTCAGGCGTCCCCAGCCCCAGCTTCCGATCGCGATGCCGCCGGCAATCGAGGCCTGAAAGGCCGCGAGCGAGCGCCCCGCCACCCAGCGCGGCGCCGAGAGCTGCACGCCGATATTGAACAGCGCGACCGCGAGCATCCACATCGCGCCCGCAACCACCAGGGCGGCTGCCGTCAGCACCGGCTCACGGCTGAGTGCGACCGCCGCGATCGCGCCTCCCATCGACAAGGCGCAGGCGCGGATCGCGGCTTCGCCGCTTAAGCGTTTGCGCACTTCGGCGATGTTGAGCGCGCCGATCACCGCGCCCATGCCGAAGGCGCCGAGCATGATGCCATAGGTCTGCGCGCCGCCATGCAGGAGATCGCGCGCGACCAGCGGCATCAGCGCCGATACCGAACCGCCGATCACGCCGGTCACCAAAGTGCGCGCCAGCACGATCTTGATCGAGGGAGAATTGGCGATGTAGCGCACGCCCGAGACGATCGCGCGGTTGAGACGCTCGCGGGGCAGCCGCGACGGCTCGCTGGTGCGGCGCCAGAGGAAGAGAACGACCAGCAGCGGAACATACAGCACGGCATTGGCGGCGAAGGCCGCGACCGCGCCGGCCACGGCAACGACAATGCCGCCGATCGCCGGACCGAAGCTGCGCGCGATATTGAAGCTGATGCCGTTGAGCGCAACTGCCGAGGGCAGCATTTCCGCCGGCACCTGTTCGCTGACGGAGGATTGCCAGGCCGGGCCGAACAGCGCCATGCCGCTGCCGACGACGAAGCAAGACGCCAGCAGGATCTCCGGCGTAACCAGCCCGTACCACGCCAGCACGGTGAGCGCGGTCGCGCCCACCAGCGAAATCGACAGCGAAATGAGCGCGACGATGCGGCGGTCATACATGTCCGCGATCGCGCCGGCCGGCATCGCGATCAGCATCACCGGCAGCATCAAGGCGGTCTGCACCAGCGCGACCTTGTCGGCGGATGACGTCATTTGGGTCATCGCCCAGGCCGCGCCGACCGCCTGGATCAAAAGACCGAGATTGGAAAGCAGGCTCGCCAGCCAGATCCGCCGGAACGTGGCCTGCGTCAGCGGGGCTGCGACGCCGTCGGTGGCGAATATCGAGCGTCTTGGCTGGGTCATGGCCTGTTCCGTTGATAGCGCCGATGCCGGCGGCGATTCCCGCGAGGCGCCCAGTGATGCCTGCTTAAGTCCTTGGCTGTCCAGTGGTTGGGGTGCCGTGGGCGGGCTTTGCTGGGCCAAAATACCCAAAATCACGCAGCGGTCACAAATGTACCTACGGGCGGCTGTTCGGCCGGTCCTCGACGCCTTCATGGCGGCTGGATTCTTGAACTGATATGATCATATTAATAGCCCGCATGAGCCCAACGCGCGCCCGATGATAAACTAAGCGACATGCGGGGTGCCCTGAGAATCCACCCCGGATATCGCTTCCCTTATCCGGGCTACGAGTATGAGGCCAAGATGAGCATTGCCGAAGCCTGGGACATCCCCGCCAAACATCGGCCGCTGGTTCCCCCCAGCCCGCCGCGCGCCTCCGAAACCATGTCGACGCTGGAGCGGCTGGCGGCGATGCGCGAGAGCGCGATCGGAACTTGGGGCCAGCGCGCCTACGAGGAAGACATCATCCAGGGCCGCTTCTTCTGGCGTTCCAGCTTCATTCTCAATACTCCCGATGCGATCAAGCATGTGCTGGTCGACAATTACGAAAACTACGGCCGCACGGTGGCGGGTATCCGGGTGCTGCGTCCGATGCTTGGCCAAGGCGTGCTGATCGCCGAGGGCCGAGCCTGGAAGCACCAGCGGCGCACGCTGGCGCCGGCATTTACGCCGCGCGCGGTCTCCACCCTCATTCCGCACATGATTGCGGTGACGGATGAAACCATTGCCAAGCTCAAGGCGGTTTGCGGCGGACCGGTCGATCTGCGCGAGGCCATGCAGCGAATGACGCTCGAGATTGCCGGGCGGACGATGTTTTCGTTCGGGATGGACCGCCATGGCGCGACCTTGCGCGACTTCGTGATGGAATATGGCGACCGGCTGGCCCGGCCGCATATTCTCGACATGGTGTTGCCGCTCGGCTGGCCGAGCCCGCAGGATTTTTCTCGGGCGCGTTTCCGCAAACGATGGACGCAGTTCGTGGGCCAGCTGATGGCGGAGCGCCGCGCCGCCGGAAAAAAGGAAGGCGCGCCGGCGCGCGATCTGTTCGATCTGATGGACGCCGCGCGCGATCCCGAAACCGGCGAAGCCTTCACCGACGAGCAACTCGGCGATGAGGTCGCGACCATGATTCTCGCCGGCCACGAGACCACCGCAACCGCGCTGTTCTGGTCGCTTTACCTGCTTGCGCTCGATCCCGCGACCCAGGACCGATTGGCCGCCGAGGTGCGAGAGGTGGCGGCGAATGGCGGGGACGATCTCGAACGGCTGAAGTTCACCCGCGCGGTGGTCGATGAAACCATGCGGCTTTATCCGCCGGCGTTTCTGATCGCGCGCGCGGCCACGGCGCCGGATACGGTCGCTGGCATTCCGATCCGGAAGAACGATGTGATCCTGATCGCGCCCTGGCTGTTGCATCGCCACGAAAAACTCTGGCGCGATCCGAACGCATTCGTCCCCGAGCGCTTCTTGCCCCCGGCGCCGCCGCCCGACCGCTTTGCCTATTTGCCGTTCGGCGTCGGCCCGCGGATCTGCATCGGTGCGCATTTCGCGCTGGTGGAGGCGACATTGGCGCTTGCCAGGATCATCGGAGCGTTCCGCGTCACGCTGCTGGACAAGGAGCCGGTGATGCCGGTCGGCGTCGTGACGACGCAGCCGGATCGCTCGCCCATGTTCCGCATCACGCCGCGTTGATGGGGGATTGTCCGGAGACGCTTGCGACCCCATCTAGGCTGAGGTCATGAGCGACATACAGGCCCAGTTTTCCGTTCTGAAGCAGACTGCCGATCCGGCCGTCGCGGACGCGATCGCCGAGCTCATCGACAAGGGCGACGACCACGAACTCAACCGAATCAACCTGCTGGATTTTTCCAGGCGTGGCGGTCTTGACGAAGAGCGGGTGATTTCCGGCTTCCTGCATGCCTCAAGGCTCGGTCTGTTCGATCTCACCTGGAACGTGCTCTGTCCCGGTTGCAGCGGCGTGCTCGACGCGCACGACACGCTGAAATCGCTGCGCCCCGACGACTATCACTGCGGATTATGCTCGTGCGGATACGAGCCTTCCGTCGACGAACAGGTCGAAGTCGCCTTTACCGTCAGTCCCAAGATCAGGCGCATTGCCGCGCACGATCCCAACACCCTGCCGCTGTGGGAATATTACAGGCAGGTTTTCTGGAGTTCGGGCATCGATCTCGACAAGGATTCCTTTGCTTCCCTGACCGAGGAAGTGACGCTCGATGCGCTGGAACTGCCGGCCGGCGAGAGGGCGGTGCTGTCGCTGCAACTTCCGCCGCAATTCATCATCGCGTTCGAACCGGTGACGCACTCGGCGCATTTCATCGACGTGCAGGGCGAGCCAACCAAAGAGCGGCAGCAACTTTCGCTGATCTACAACAAGGCGCACCCGCCGACCGGCTCCATCACCTTGCGTCCGGGCCCGTTGCGGCTTTCGCTCGAAAACCAGGCCGACGTGCGCACGCTGCCCACCATCTTTGTCGCGGCCGACGCGCTCCATAGCCTGCTCGGAAAGCGCCGGCCTTTCCTTACCGCCAAGCGGATGCTCTCCAACCAGACTTTCCGCGACGTGTTCAAGGCCGACAATCTCCACATCGACCAGCGCCTCAAGATCACCTCGCTGACGTTCCTGTTCACCGATCTCAAGGGATCGACCGCGCTCTATGAGCGCGTCGGCGATCTCGCCGCGTTCGATCTGGTCCGCGCGCATTTCCAGGCGCTGCTGCACATCATCGCTTCGGAGAAGGGCGCCGTGGTCAAGACGATCGGCGATGCCGTGATGGCAACCTTCGTCAGGCCCGAGCACGCGATTGTCGCTGGCCTTCGGATGCGCGGGGCGATGGACGCGCTCAACGCCGAGCGCGGCACCGACGACCTCGTGGTCAAGATCGGCATTCACGAGGGGCCCTGCCTTGCGGTCATGCTCAACGAGCGGCAGGATTATTTTGGCCAGACCGTCAACATCGCCGCTCGCGTCCAGGGTCTGGCGACATCGCAGGCCATTCACGTCACCGGAGGTGTGATCGACGCGCCTGCGGTCGCAGCCGTTCTGGAAAAGGAAGCGATTACCCCGATCCAGAAACAGGCGGCGCTGCGGGGGATCGCCGACAAGGTCCTGGTGTACGAGATACCCTGAAACCCCGAGATTGACGATTGGTAATGCGGATGCGCGATGCCTGCGGATTGCGCGCGTCGAATTTCCAGCCCATATATCGATTCAAACCGTCAAACGCGGCGGCAGGTTTCACTTGGGTTTCGGCAGGAAGCGATGCTCGACGGACTACGCCAATTCATCGCCGATGTTATTTCTCCCACCGCCCATGCGCAGCGCGACTTTGACGATACCGGATATCGTCTGGCCGCCACTGCGCTGCTCGTGCATGTCATTTCGCTGGACGGCGAACCATCCGAAGTCGAAAAGCGCAAGCTTCACAGCCAGATCGAAAGCCGCTTCGGGCTCGATCCGGGAACGGCAGACCAATTGATCGCGTCGGCGATGCTGGTCGAAGGCGAAGCGGTTGATCTCTATCATTTCACCAGCGTCATCATGCGGTCGGTGAATGAGGCGGGCCGGTTGCGCATCGTCGAGATGATGTGGGAGCTGGTTTACGCCGACGGTCAGGTCAGCGAGTTCGAGGACAATGTGGTCTGGCGCGCCGCCGACCTGCTCGGGGTGTCCTCCCGTGACCGGATCGACCTCAAGCACCGCATCGCCGCCAGAAATTCCGCGGCGGTCCAAGGCAGCTAGAAGGGAGCTAGATCGTCTCTGCCGCGGCATCAAACTCCGCCCAATCGCGCGGCAGCTACATAAAAAAATTTTAATATGCCCGATGCGGCGTCGCAACGAGCGGTTGGCCACCGAGAGTGGCTGCCTAATTCCCGACATTCAGGGGTCCGAAACCGCCGAAATGCTTGCAGGCGGCTCGCATCCCGCCTAAGGCGTATGCTCGTGTCGAAGGGTCTGGTGCAACTTTCTTACGAGCATTGAATCGTGACTGAGCGGGTGACGCTGATTACCGGTGCCTCGGCGGGGATAGGTGCCGAATTGGCGCGTGTTTTCGCAGCCAACGGCCATCGCCTGGCTCTGGTGGCGCGCCGGGCGGACCGTCTGGCGGCCCTGGCGTCCGAACTCGCCGATCCGCCGCTTAAAGGCGGGCGCCAGCCGATCGTGATTTCCTGCGATCTTGAGCAAGCCGATGCCGGCGACAAGATTGCCGCCGCGCTCGCGGCCGCAGGCGTGGAGGTCGAATATGTCGTCAACAATGCCGGGTTCGGCTTGTTCGGCAATGCCGTCGACCTCGATCGCGCCGAGCAACTCGGCATTATCGCGGTCAATATTCGCGCCCTGACGGACCTGTCGCTGCGGTTTTCCGACTCCCTGATCCGCAACCGTGGCGGCATTCTCAATGTCGGATCCGTCGCCGGTTTCCTGCCGGGGCCCGGCATGGCCATATATTACGCCTCCAAGGCCTATGTGGTGTCGTTCACCGAAGCGTTGCGCGCCGAGCTTGCTCCCCGCGGCGTGCGTGTGACCGTGCTTTGTCCGGGTCCGGTTCCTTCCGAATTTCAGGTGCGCGCCGGGTTCGAACCCGGATTTGATTCCGCAGTCCTCAATGTTTCCGCTGCCGACGTGGCGAAGGCCGCCTATCGCGGGCTGATGGCCGACAAGCGCGCCGTGCTGCCCGGCTTTGGCATCAAGATTGTGCCGCCGATGCTGCGGCTGTTTCCGCGCGGGTTCATCCTCTGGGCCGTCGCCCGCTTTCAGCTGCGAAAGCGCTGAAGGGCTGCTTTTCGAAAGTGCGCCTGGCCCGCGGTTTGTTTCTCGGCGGAAATCAACTCACCGGAAATTAACAATCACTTAGGTATCATTTCCGGCTTGATGGCCGCGAAAAGAAAGGTCGATGTCCTCTCACGCCGCTAAAATCAATGCCGCAACCCGGCGGCACCTCCGCGCCGGCGCCGCCACGACCGTCGGCGGATCTCTGTCGGTCGACGAATCCCCTTTGCCGGTACTGGTCGTCCTGCATCAGGAAACCTCGAGCCCTGGCCGGATCGGCAATGCGTTGCGGGCACTCGGGCACGGCCTGGACATCAGGCGTCCGCGCTTTGGCGACGCGCTGCCGGAAACGCTGGAGGGCCACGCGGGCGCCGTGATTTTCGGCGGACCCATGAGCGCCAACGATCCGGATGATTACGTTCGCCGGGAGATCGACTGGATCGGCGTTCCGCTAAGGGAACAGCGGCCATTTCTCGGAATTTGTCTCGGCGCGCAGATGCTCGCGATGCATCTCGGCGCCCGCGTGTCGCCGCATCCGCAGGGCCGCGTGGAAGCCGGCTATTATCCGATCCGCCCTACGCTTAAGGGTTTGAAGATTTGTACGCGTTGGCCCGATCAGGTCTACCACTGGCATCGCGAGGGATTTGAACTGCCCTCCGGCACCGAATTGCTGGCGGAAGGCGGCGACTTTCCGGTGCAGGCCTTTCGGTCCGGAAATTCCTTCGGCCTGCAATTTCATCCTGACGTGACCTACGCGATGATGTGCCGCTGGACGACGCGTGGCGATGGGCGGCTCGAATTGCCGGGCGCGCGTCCAAGGCACGAGCATTTCGAAGGTCGCGCGCGCCATGACGTGGCCGAGCGCGCCTGGCTGCAGCGGTTTCTCGATGGCTGGCTGAGCCGCATGCCGGCCTCGGCGATGGCGCAAGCCGCGGAATAGCGCACGCGCGCGCCCCGCGCGGGCGTTTCTAGCTCGTCAAGATTGCAGCGATGATGGATTTACTTCACCTCTCCCGCTTGCGGGGGAGGTCGACGCGCTCGGCAGAGCGCGGCGGGTGGGGGAAATCTATCCCCATGCGCAGCGCGTCTTGCGGAAGCACCCCCACCCTAACCCTCCCCCCCCGCAAGCGGGAGAGGGAACGCACTTCCGCCCTGGCCACAAACTTGATCTAATCTCACCACACTTCAGGCGCGTGGGATGGCGGCATGACCGGGGAAGAGTTCGCACGGCTATTGGATGCGTTCACGCGCTCGGCGGAATCGGGCGACGGCGCGCGCTTTGCCCGGCATTTCACCGAGGACGCGGTTTATTACGACTACATCTACGGCGCCCATCGGGGCCGCGCCGACATCGCGCATATGATGGCCGATCTGTTTCATCGCGACGCCGCCGATTACCGCTGGGAGATGTTCGATCCCGTATGCGATGGCGAGCAAGGCTATGCGTGGTCGCTGTCGAGCTTCACCTCGAAAATCCCGCAATTCGAAGGCCGCCGTGTCGTGATCGACGGCATCAGCCGGTTCGTGCTGCGCGACGGCCTGATCGCGGAGTACCGCGAGTCCGTCAATGGCGGCGTGGCGATGGCGCAGCTCGGTGTTGCGCCCGAGCGCATGGCAAAGGTGTTCCAGCGCTGGACCGGATGGCTGAACGAGCGGCCGGAGACGAGGGATTATCTGGCGCGGGGGAGGCGCTGAGAGGCCGCCAAGGTTTCAGGGAATAAACGTAGCAAAGGTCTGCAGCCCGTCGTCGCCCTTCGGGCTATGCCGGGCACCACGCTTCGCTTTCGGCTCTTGCGTGGCTGCGCCACGCGTAGCCCGCGAAGTTTCAGGGAACACAAATTTTTCTCTTGCTAAAAGCCCGTCTTCGCCCTTCGGGCTACGCCGGGCACCACGCTTCGCCCTTCGGTCATCACGTGGCTGCGCCACGCGAAGCCCGCGAAGTTTCAGGGAACACAAATTTTTCTCTTGCTAAAAGCCCGTCTTCGCCCTTCGGGCTACGCCGGGCACCACGCTTCGCCCTTCGGTCATCACGTGGCTGCGCCACGCGAAGCCCGAAGGGCGAAGCGTGGTGGAGCCAGGCGGGATCGAACCGCCGACCTCGTCATTGCGAACGACGCGCTCTCCCAGCTGAGCTATGGCCCCATCGCGGCCGCCTCAACGTCAAGACGGCCAACAATCGGCGCCATTTACAATCCGCGCCAAGGTCAAGTCAAGAACGGCGAAATCGTTGTTTTTCGGGGCTTTTGGCAGGAACTTCCCTTGTTTGCACGGGGGGGAACCGATATTTAGCGGAAGGTCCAATCCGCGACCTGAAGCCTTGCGAGCAAGCCCCGCCATGCGTGCCGTTCTCGACATCGTCCTCATCGTTCTCGATCTCTATGTCTGGCTGCTGATTGCCGCAGCCATCCTGTCCTGGCTGATCGCGTTCAATGTCGTGAACACGCGCAACCAGTTCGTGGCGGCGGTGGCGGAGTTCCTGTACCGGATCACCGAGCCGCTGCTGGCGCCGATCCGCTCCTTCATGCCCAATTTCGGCGGGCTCGACATATCGCCGATCATCCTGATCCTGATCATCATGTTCATTCAGCGGGTGATCACCTACTACATCTACCCGAGCGTCTTCTGATCGCGTGCGCGGATGACTAGTGGAGTGGATTTGACATTCGCTCCAGTGCTAACCGCGAGCTCGAAAGCGAATGTCAAATCCAAAACTCCACTAGAAAGTTGAATGGCCAGTGGTCCTTCGATTCCAACTTTCGTAAAGGTGCTTGCTGAAACGGGATACGAAAGTTGGAATCGGACCACTGGTTCCTTGGCGCACTTCCACCCAAGGCATCAGTGTCGCGCTGCGGGTGACGCCGCGCGGAGGGCGGGACGATATCGACGGCGTTGAGACGCTTGCCGATGGCCGGCCCGTGGTCAAGGTGCGCGTTCGCGCCATCGCCGACGGCGGCGAGGCCAACCGCGCGGTGACGGAGCTGTTGGCGAGGGCGCTTGGTGTGCCCAAGGCCAGGGTGCGCATCCTATCGGGCGCGACCTCGCGCCTCAAGGAGGTGGCCGTCGACGGCGATCCGGCCAGGCTCGGCGAGACGTTGCGAGGACTGACCGCGGCGAAGCCGAAGTAATCGAGGAATTGGTGACGACATGACCGCCCGGATCATCGATGGAAAGCGCATCGCCGCCGAACTTCGCGCCCGCGTCGCCCTCGAAGTTGCGCGGGTACAACGCGAGAGCGGGCTAGTGCCGGGTCTTGCGGTGGTATTGGTCGGCGACGATCCGGCGAGCCAGATCTATGTCCGCAGCAAGCACAAGCAGACGCAGGAAGCCGGCATGGCCTCGTTCGAGCATGTGTTGCCGGCCGACGTCGCGCAAAGCGATTTGCTGGCGCTGATCGCGCGGCTCAACCGCGATCCGCTGGTGCACGGCATTCTGGTGCAATTGCCGCTGCCGAAATCGCTTCATCCCGAAACCGTCATCAGCGCCATCGATCCCGCCAAGGACGTCGACGGGCTGCATCCGAACAATGCCGGGCGTCTGGCCGGTGGATTTGCCGCACTTTCGCCCTGCACGCCGCTCGGCTGCATCATCCTGACCAAGAGCGTGCACGCCTCGCTCGAAGGCATGAATGCGATCGTGATCGGCCGCTCCAATCTGGTCGGCCGTCCGCTGCTGCAATTGCTGCTCAACGAGAATGCCACCGTGACCATCGCGCATTCGCGCTCGCGGGGCTTGCCGCAATTATGCGCCCGCGCCGACCTGGTCTATGCGGCCGTCGGCAAGGCCGAAATGGTGCGCGGCGACTGGATCAAGCCGGGCGCGACCGTGATCGACGTCGGCATCAACCGCTTCACCGGCGCCGACGGCAAAACGAAACTGGTCGGCGATGTCGCCTTTGCCGAGGTCTCGCAAGTCGCCGGCGCGATCACGCCGGTGCCCGGCGGCGTCGGCCAGATGACGGTGGCCTGTCTTCTGGTCAACACCCTGCGCGCGGCGTGTGTGATTCACGGATTGCCGAAGCCTGCGGTGTGAGCGGGGCCGTCATTGCGAGGAGCGCGACGAAGCAATCCATTCTTTCCTTCGTTGAAGAAATGGATTGCTTCGCTGCGCTCGCAATGACGAAATCTACTTCCCCTTCTTCCCGCGCGCGATGCCTTCCGCGATCAGCTGATGCGCGTCCTCGGCGCCGCCCCAGCGCAGCACCCTCACCCATTTCTTGGGTTCGAGGTCCTTGTAGTGCTCGAAGAAATGCTGGATCTGCTGCAGCGTGATTTCCGGCAGGTCGCTGTAGGTCCGCACCTTGTCGTAGCGCTGGGTCAGCTTCGACGACGGCACCGCGATGATCTTCTCGTCGCCGCCGGCCTCGTCTTCCATCAAGAGTACGCCGACCGGCCGCACGCTCATCACGGCGCCCGGGACGATGGCGCGGGTGTTGGCCACCAGCACGTCGCAGGGGTCGCCGTCATTGGAAAGCGTGTGCGGAATGAAGCCGTAATTGCCGGGGTAGCGCATCGCGGTATACAGGAACCGGTCGACGACCAGCGTGCCGGCCTCCTTATCCATCTCATATTTGATCGGCTCGCCGCCAACCGGCACTTCGATGATGACATTGACCTCACGCGGCGGATCAATCCCGATTCTGATGGCGTCAATGCGCATGGATTGCTCCGTGACTTCGCGTGCTTTTGTTGGTACACTTGTCATACGCGGGCTTGACCCACGCATCCATCATCTTCATGCGAGCATCTTCCCGAAGGGAATGACGATGAGCGCCGGCGATTAGGTTAGAAGCTCAGTTGGTCCAGGCGAAGGCGACCTTGTCGAGCGACTTGGGCCCGAATTTCTCCGAGGAGCGCGCCACCATGCGGCCGCCCAGCGCGCGGTAAAATTCCGTCGCGCCATCGTTGTCGGAGAGCGCCCAGATCACCATGCTCTTCAGGCCGCTCTGCAACAGGTCGCGCCGCGCCGCGGTGAACAGCCGGCGGCCGAAGCCGAGGCCCTGAAATTCGGGCCGCAGATAAAGTTCGTAAATTTCGCCTTCGAAGTGCAGGCTGCGGGCGCGGTTCCGGCCGTAATTGGCATAACCGGCGACCTTGTCGCCGAACACGAGCACGCTGACGCGGCTGCCTTTGCGGATCGCGCTGTCCCACCATTGCGGGCCGCGGCGGTTAATCAATTTCTCCAGCTCGGCGCCGGGAATGATGCCCTGATAGGCCGAACGCCAGGCTTCGTCATGGGTTGAAGCAACCGCCGCCGCGTCCGCAGCTTTGGCCGGTCGAACCTCGATCAGGGTTGTGCTCATGGCCCGATCAAAGCAAGTCGGCGCGCCGTCTTCAAGGTCTATCGTTAATTATCAGTTAACCTGTGGATTTTCTGCATCAGTTTGCCTACCCCGGCTGTGCCGAAAGTGGACAGACCGATGCCTTTGGGAGCATTTGGCCGGCGGTTGGCGGGATTTGGTGGGAATGGGCGGGCCTGGCCAGGGGTTTTCCAGAGTCGTCTTCACGAAACAATGCTCACGGTTGATTCGCCGTGAGTACGCTGCTCGCCGAATCGGGAATCCCCGCATCTCACGTCGCGATGGGTTAAGTTCATGCCGTCATTCAAGTTGTTCTTCGTCCTGCTCGTCTTGGTTGTGTTCTGGACGCCGGCCGCTTTGGCGCAAGGCCGGTTCGGTCCGCAAGGCGCGGAAGCCGAGCCAAATCGCGAGCAGCAATGGCTGGTGCCGTCGCCCGATCCGGAGCCGGCGGCGCATGCGGTCTTGTTCCGTCCGGCGGGAGACGGGCCGTTTCGCCTGGCGCTGATTGCGCATGCCTCGACCCAGAATACGCTGCGTCGCGCGCAAATGCCGCAGCCCGAATACCGCGCGCTGGCGGCGTGGCTGGTGGCGCGCGGGTTTGCCGTGCTGGTGCCGGAGCGTCCCGGCCACGGCGCCACCGGCGGCAAATATCTGGAAGACCAGCGCGGCTGCGACGACGCCGACTATTCGCACGCCGGGCGCGCCACCGCCGAAGAGATATCCGCCCCGCTGAACTATCTGCGCGGGCAGCCCTTTATCCGCAAGGACGGCGCGGTCGTGATCGGGCACTCGGCCGGCGGCTGGGGTGCGCTCGCGCTCGCCGGCGAGGATCCGGCAGCCGTCTCGGCGATCGTGCTGTTTTCGGCGGGCCGCGGCGGCCGCGCCAACGACTTCCCCAATCAGGTCTGCGCGCCGCATACGCTGATCGCGTCCGCAGGCGAATTCGGCCATGGCGCGCGGGTGCCGGTAACCTGGCTGGTCGCGGCCAATGACAGTTATTTCTGGCCCGATCTGTCGCGGAAACTCGCCGAGGCGTTTCGCCTGGGCGGCGGAAGAGTGGACTTCCATGTGCTGGCGGCGTCCGGCAGCGAAGGTCACTGGTTGCCGGAAACGGAGGCCGGCGTCAAAATCGCAAGCGCGGAGCTCGATCGCGCGCTGAGGACGCTAGGGCCCGCCGCGGCCAGGAAATGATGACGTTCTATTTCATCGTCAAATATCTGCATGTGCTCGGCGCGATCGTTATCCTCGGCACCGGCACCGGTATCGCGTTTTTCATGCTGATGGCCCACCGTAGCCGCGATGCCGCGTTCATTGCGCGCACCGCCGCTACCGTCGTGACGGCCGATGTGCTGTTCACGCTGAGCGCGGTGGTGCTGCAGCCGCTCAGCGGCGGGGTGTTGATGGCGCTGTCTGCGACGAGTTTCTCGGAGCGCTGGCTTATGGCATCCCTTATGCTTTACGCGGTGGCCGGGCTGTTCTGGATTCCGGTGGTCTTCATGCAGATCGAAATGCGCAACCTCGCCCGCGCCGCCGTGGCGCATGGCCAGCCATTGCCGGCGCGCTATGATGCGCTGTTTCGCCGCTGGTTCATGTTCGGCATTCCCGGT
>Ga0209517_10002373_pt1 | contig 26672 bp, 32 predicted proteins | sample PeaSoiMetSII2010_FD_187695 | JGI IMG/M metagenome (GOLD analysis project Ga0209517, IMG submission 187695) | Peat soil microbial communities from Weissenstadt, Germany - SII-2010 (SPAdes) (version 2) | ecosystem: Environmental > Terrestrial > Soil > Wetlands > Peat | place: Germany... | reverse complement strand
AGGGCGGCTTCCTTCAAGTCGCTGTATCCGAAGCGCCCCGCCCGAGAGCATGCAACTGCGCACTGTTGCGTCGCGGGGCGCTCCAGATACAGCACTAAGACTTAAGAGGACTGATCAGAAATTGCATCCGAGCTCCTGGTCAGCCAACCTCCGCGGCATGCCGGTCCTCGAGGGGACCGGCCGACCCGCCTTAGAATTTACGAATGGCAAAGTTCACCTGTACCCTGCACGGCGACCAAGCCAATGCGCTGGTGCTTTACTGGAACAAGCAGCACAAGCGGGAAGCCAAAACGAGGCAATGGTTCATGGCAGCCATGGCGTTAGCCTGCCTCCTTGAAGCGTGGCTCTACGCCTACTTCATTATCTGGAGTGGCGACGACGGCAACGATCCTGCAAAAGATGAACAGATTCCAGACGGCCTGGTGCTGAATGACCTGCTTGATGCCGCGAAACAACTTGACCTGTTGACAACGGTCAAGTTCAGGGACAAGTTTGGGGATCACGCGGTTCAGGACGTGGCGCACGAGATTCGCCATCTGCGCAACAACATCCACGCGGGCGTGGCACTCAGGAAAGGATTCGATCCAACAAGGTTCACAAAGAAGGACTACGCGCGGCTGAAGAAGATCTTCGCCGCCATCTGGGAAAACTTTGAGCTTGCGCTGTGACCATCGCTACTTAAATGGGCGCGCACGGAATCACAATGATCCCGATGAACCCGGCGAGCTCGATGTGGTGCCAGCGGTGTTCTTCGGTGTATCCTACTCGTAGGAAAGGAGGGATTGTATGGCCAAAAATGAAGTGTTTATCGAAAGGCGCGAAGAGGGAGATTACGCGGTAAGAAAACCAGGTTCGGAAAGGGCCAGTGCGATCCTCCCGACCCAAGCCAAAGCAATTGAGAGAGCTCGCGAGATGAACCCGGATGCAGCCGTTCACGTCGAGCGCGTCCGTGACACCAATGTCGGCGGCAGAGACAAATGGCGGAAACCGTGATGGCTAAACATGTCACCGCGCCATTTTAAAGAACCGAACGGTCCTGCTTCTCCGCAGGGTCTCGGATTTCAGTTTGGATGTCTGCCCTTGGTGGCTCGCGAGCTAGCTTTCAGCCGATGCCCTACTACGTCGTGTAACGATTCTTGATCCGGGCTGCAGCCTTGTCGATCTCAGGGAAGAGTGTGCTTTCGTTGATGCCAAGATTTTCGAGCGCCTGTCGAATCCCACCCTTCTCGCTCTGCGGAATAATGAACGTTGTTGCGTCAATCGGGTACGGAAAAAACATTCTCTTAGGTGGATCGATGCCGTAGAGGATGAAGGCGCCGGACTGTGCCAGAATTCGCCTGTTGCTCATCTTGGGATGAACGTAATATGGCTTAAATAAATCAATGGGGTTGATGATTGACTGGAAATATGGTTTTTCAGACCGGATAAACTGGAGAAGTCGTTCAATAACGCCGTTTTTATTAAATCTCTCGATGTTTCTAGCACTCGATATATCTCCTTTTAGCGACTCCCTCAATCGATAAATTTCGTTCTTCTCTTCAGATGTCATATTGGCCAAATTGGCAAGGCAACTTACTGAATCGCTGTCATAATACTTCTCGCGTTCCGGCGGGATTGCGAAAGCTGTCACCATCCCGTCACCCGATTTGCCACCATCAGGGCCTGGGTCGGTTGCAAAATAAAGCGCGACCAACGCGTTCAGCGAAACATCCAGCAAGCGAGTCGGTAGTCCAAAATGCTGCATCCGGACGAGCTTATCAAACATGGTTTCGTCGGATGCAAACTCGTTAGGATGAACTGAGATCAGATCACGAACTGCCCTTTTCTCATTCTTAAGGAGCTCTCTGAGATCAGGTCGGAATATACCCGCTACGTTTGGCCAAGAGGAATCCCCCTGGCCGCGAAAGCATTTCAAGTAGCTAGAGCTTGACGAGTATCGCGCAAATGCCTCTATGAAGTCAGTGAGAGATCGAGGTGGGACAGATGCGGTCGTGCTTTTCTTAGCCATGCGACACCCGAGATGGTCCGATGCACAGAGAGCGGTGTGCAGCTTTCTGGAAGAGTTTTCCCATACTAAATGGCAAGAACAACGTCTGCAATGGCGGGGCCAGGTCCCAGAGAGCCGATCTAATCACAAAAAACGGCCACCCCAGGGTCCCTAGCTTTTAGGAACATTTGAAACCATGGACCCAAGCCGGCGGGATTCGAATCGCGATTTTCAGGATCAGTCCCGAAAAACGTTAGAACCCTATCGGGACCGCCCCGGTGGTTGAGGCGAGATTCGGCGCATTTTTCCCAACCGGGGCGGTTTCGATAGGGCCGTTTGGAGTAAGTCGCTGGCGCGACGGAGGCGGTGATCAAGCTATGGGATTTCAATGAGGGCAAGATGGCCTGCGGGGGTCTGCGAGGATAGGGAGCCATGGGCTCGGGTGCAGCGACTTCCGTTTCCGGAGGGAAATCTGGGCGGGTTCCCCACCGTCGAATGCGCGTTGTGAGTGCCGCCATCGGAGTTGAAACGCACGTCTGCATGGCATGCTGTGGCACGCAGTTGTGAAGGATGGATAGCAGCGGGGCCAATAGAGTGGCGCTCACGAAGTATCATCGCGTAACCTCCTGGGGAAAGACGCTGCCAGGCCGGCGCCGAAGTAAAGCTGGCCGCGGGTCACCCGCTCAACGACCAGCATGATGCCGGAACAGACTGGACAGCGACGAGTGGATGGCTCGGGCCGATCGACGGATGCTGCCACGCCGAGCAGCGCACGGCAGCGTTCAAGTGCTGCGCTTCGCCTGCGGTTGGCAAAGAGTCCAAAGTGCCGGATGCGCACCAGGCCACCGGGAAGAACATGCAGCAGGAATCTGCGCAGGAACTCGTCAGCTGAAACAGTCATGACCTTGTTCTTGCCGCCGTGTGCATAGTCTCGCCAGCGGAAGGAGACGCGCTCGTTCTCGAAGGCCACAAGTCGCTGGTTGGAGATGGCCACGCGATGGGTGTAGCGGGCCAGATAGTTGAGAACATGCTCGGCGCCGCCGAACGGCGGCTTGGCATAGACCACCCAGTCCTTCTGGCCGAGTTGCCAGAGGAAGTGGCTGAATGCGCCGGGTGAAGCAAGTTATTCGAGTGAGCCGTGGAACTGCAGTCTGTGCTGCTGGAATAGTTCATGTAGTTGCTCGCGGAAGTTGCGGCGGAAGCGGCGGCTCAGTGCGCGGACGGACAGGAAGAAGTGTGGCGAGGAATCGATCCATCTGGAACCATCGAGGGCCAGGCCGCCGGCGGGAACGATGTAGTGGACATGGGGATGATGCTCGAGGTTCTGACCCCAGGTATGGAGCACGCCCAGGAATCCGATGTCTGCTCCCAGGCGCTTGGGATCACGGGCCATCTCGAGCATCGTTGCGGCGCTGGTGCGGTAGAGCAGGTCGTAGAGCAGCCGCTTGTTCTGAAGGACAAGGGCGGACAGTTCGTGCGGCAGAGTGAAGACGACGTGGAAGTACGGCGCGGGCAATAGTTCAGCCGAGCGCGCAGCCAGCCACTTGGCGCGCGCGTTCGCCTGGCACTTGGGACAGTGCCGGTTGCGGCAGGAGTTGAACGAGATGGCCTGATGGCCGCAGTTGACGCACTGATCGCGATGACCGCCCAATGCCGCGGTGCGGCAGCGGACGATGGCATCGAGCACCTTGCGATGCGGCCATGCAAGATGCGACTGCTGCTGTTCTAAAAAACTGTTGCCCGCTGCGCGGATGATATCGGCCACCTCGAGGGTGGGCCGGCTCATCGCCTCATCAACCTCCTGGAGCGCTTTACCTCGTCGGAGCTGGATACTTCGATCGCTTCCAGCGGGCTTGGGACCGCCTGCAGGTGGCGCCGGGAGAGGTGCAAGTAAACCGTCGTGTGTTCGAGCTTGGAGTGTCCGAGAAGAACCTGGATGGTGCGCAGGTCGGCGCCGGCTTCCAGCATGTGCGTGGCGAAACTGTGTCTCAACGTGTGCGGAGATACATGCTTCTTGATACCGGCATGTTGTGCTGCGTGGGCGACAGCGTCCCAGACGATCTTCTCAGTGATGGGCACGTCTGCTCGCCAGTTTTTCACTGTGCCGGGAAACAAATAGGTCTTCGGCTTCATCCAGCGCCAGTACTCGCGCAGAGTCTCCAGAAGCTTGGGAGTCAACAGAACATCGCGATCTCGGCTGCCCTTGCCTTGGCGGACATGAACGACCATCCGTTCGCTGTCGATGTCGGAGACCTTGAGGCGACAAAGTTCTGACCGGCGCAGTCCGGTCGCATACAGCGTCATCAACATGGTCCGGTGCATCAGATTCCGAGCCGAATCAATCAGCCGAGCCACCTCTTCCGGACTCAGCACAGTCGGCAGCTTCCGGGGACACTTGGGAAACGGAATCTCGTCGGGTAGATATGGTCGCCTAAGTGTCTTGACGAAGAGAAACCGCAGCGCCGAGCAACGGCTCTGGATAGTCCGGGGCGACAGCTTCCGGTCGCGAAATAGATGAACCTGGTACTCCCGGATGTGGCTTGGGCCCAGGCGTTCGGGCGAGCGACGGAAGTACTTCGCAAAGTCTTCCACCGCGTGGATATAGATGTGTGCAGTTCTCTGTGAGTAGTTGCGACGCTGGAGTTCATCCAGCATGCGCTGCCGAAGATGGGTCACGGTAAACCTCCTGTGACCCGAGGCTTACACAGCCAACAATGCCCGCCGATAGCCCATGCCGTAGCGTCCGTCGCGCCAGCGACTTAGTCCAAACGTCGATGGTGCCAGCGATCCGCCCTGTCGCGGTCACCCCCCCAAGTAGCCACCCTGCGTGCGGCCGGCGCCTCGTGGCAGACCATCTCACAGCAATTCGGAATCGGCGTCGGCACCGCCTGCAGGGCGCTCCAGCCCCCTTCCAAAAACCTGCCGGCGATGGGCGCCGTAAACGCCTGATTCGGCGGCACCGAATTCGGCGGTTTTCACCCTTCCAGAAACAGGTGTTATTGGGAGGAGGGCGTTCATCTTAAGAGCTACTCAGAATGCCGCGCCTTCACATCCATCGGCGTTACCACAACGCCGGCGTTCGGTGCCGCATGCGTGCGTCATTCAGATTTGTGATAACCACCGCCCTTAGGTAAACAGTGAACGCTCAGAAAGAGCGCTCAACTGTCCGACAACGTAACCCAAGCAGCCGCATAGCCACGTTTCTAGAGATTTCGCACTTTCAATTGGAAATGTATGTGCGTTTGGGTTACCCGATTGCCAGAGGGCAGACATGGCAAAATGAAACTTCATCTGCTCCAACTCCCCCCCATCCTTCATTTGCTCAGGGCTGGAGCTGGGAAACTCCAAAGGACGATCTGGGTCGAAACCACGTTGAGATGTCGCCTGAGAAGGTATATAGACGTGCCAATGCGGCTGCGCGTGCCTTTCCCTAAGCTGCTCTTCTGAACAGTGCCATTCGGCCCGCAACAAAGGCACTTTGTCCTGCTGAAACCCCTGACCCTCGAAAACAATAATCCCGGCATCGACCAACCGATAAGATGGGTTTTTGAATTGGAAACTCACAATGATCGCGACCCAATACCAGGAGGTCCCGACTTGGCACAAAAGATGCACTGGATATCGGTCGCGAGCGACTCCGAATTGTTGCTCGCCGCCAGAGAGGGCATATCGCACGGTTCGGTCTGCCAAATCGGTTTTGGAAAAACCGAGACTCGACTGTTCGAGTTGTCTTCGCAGTCCAGGAAGGCACGCACTTAGCACTGCCATTGGATCATCGATCCCCCCCAAAGAGTGGGGACCTTGATTCGAATCAGCCGAAAGTGAGAGCTTTTCCTTCCTCTTCTTCATTTGTCGCTTATACCGTAAGCTGCAAGTACAGCCTGAGCGCAAGCCTCGCTATCAAACTCGTCCCCTCTTTCAATCGCAATTCCAAATTTCGCTAGATTCGAGAGGAGCTGAGAATTCACTTGGGAGAAAAGATCAGGAATCGGAATCGATTCCACGAAGCGTGATGATAGGTCCCACTGTCCACCCTGTACTTGATTGGAAAAGGCAGGCAACAGCTGGGACATCAGGTCGCTATTGAGTAGCGTAATATATGCTCTGGCGACCATCGGGATGAACAGCTTTGAGCGTGTGACTCTGCTTAACGGGCGCCAACAGTATCCCTGAACTACCACGTAGCTTCCGGATGAATCATATGCGAAAGATCCTGAGCCGCCGAAATAGACAGTTACTATCTTGGGCACTCTTGCGAATTGCCAAGTCCGCGGCTCGCTCATCTCCCACCACCGGTCGCCATCGCGCTTGCTGCTTCGTTTTCGGAGGATGGCCTCGGCTGGCTTCAGTGTTTGCGAGAAGTATTGCCCCAACTTCAGTTCAAGTTCTTCCTCGTCTTTCAATTGCTGCTTGCCATACGGGTAAAAAATATACTTTTGATCACGCAGAGACCCAAATACGACAGATCCATTTACCACAGCCGGTCTGAAGTAGGGCTGGATCCTAGAGTCCATCGCAAGCCACTCGTCCTTAGAGATCAAAAAGGTCTTCAGATGTCCAGATCGCGATCCTTGTTTGATGTCGAAAAGGTCATGTACCTTCGGTAAATGCCGCAGCGCACTAACAAGCCTGCGCGCTTCGAATGAACGAGGAGACCATGATTGTCTGTCCTCGCCAAGGGTCTGCCGATAAATGCTGAATCCGTCGACAACCACAGGACTTTTGAAATCTAGGGCAGTAACTCTACGCAGCTCCCGGAGCCCGGCAAAGGTTGAGCTCGTACGATAATCAGCCCAGAACGCAATACCATCGTGACTCTGTTTCGCACCTACTTGTCCTACAATCACCGCAGCGTCTACAAGCGCATCCGAAAATAGCAATGGACTTCCAAGTCTTGCGATCAACTTCAAACCGACACGCTCTGCGACTGCTTTCCGAATTCCCCCAGCTGCGGCGGCTTCCAGAAACGACGACGGGATTATTGTGCCGAAAACGCTTCCGGACCGTAGCGACCTAACCGCCCTCCATACAAACAGGGTCGACAGGTCATACCTACCTTTTGCCATAGGACCCAACGCTTCCCGCATTTCCTCGCGTTGTCCCTGACTCAAGAATTCGTAGGAAACGAAGGGTGGATTCATAAAAAGAATGTCGATATCTTGGGGCCAATTCGGTGCCACTGCAGAATCCGTATGCTGGACATCGAATGCGGTACTGTATTGGTCCTTACTACGCTCCCACGATAGGACGAATCGTGCCATATCGCAGGCTGCTGGAGAAATATCCCAACCGATCAATTTCAAACTGCCCTTAAAGCCTTTCATGCGGAGCTGTCGGATGCTCTCTCGCAAAAACTCTCCCGAGCCGCATGCCGGATCAAACACCACAAGGGACTGGCAGGTCTTCACATCGATCGAGCGGATGGACTGCTCCACAACCATCCTCGCAATGAATGGTGGAGTGAAATGAACGCCAATGCCCCTCGTCGATTTGTTTGGCGCCTTAGAGGGAGGAGGAGGAAAACCGACTAAACGAAGCTGCGGCATCAGCGATGCTTCGTAATGCGCCTCTTGGAAAACCTGGCCGGCTGCATGTCGTAGCAGGAGTTCAGGCCGCAGTATTAAGCTTTCAAGGTATCTCCCTCGTATTAGCTCGTTTGAGAGCATACCCCAATCAACTTCATGAATATTGTCGATATAGCTCTGCCGCGCTGAAGGCAAGCCCCATTTAGACAGGTTTATATTTTGGCGCGAGCATTCATCGGAGGCACAAGCAATCAGCGCCAAGAACGCCAACAGGGATTCTGGACCGGACTCATGTTTCGATACTTCTCGAAGTTGCCGAAAAACTCGAATCGCGTGGGCAATGACAGACATTTCAGAGCGCGGCTGCGAGCTCTCTAAATAGGCATGGAATTTTCTCAGGTTGCTCTGGACGGAGCGAAGTGTGTATTTTTCCGCGACGGAACCGGCGCTATCATACCGGAGGACCTCAACATCTTCATGGAACACCGAAACATAGTGGCCTACGTTGCTCGACCACGCTCCCGCGCGTTTCTCATCGCGCTCATCACGTCCCTCATCAGATAGGTCAAGGCAGAAATTCCCAGTGGTGCCGTTCGCCAAGACGTACCGAAGGTTGTCGTCTACAGGAAACAAAGGGATCGGCAGCAGCCCGAGATCGGTTGACCAGGCTTCGACTCCATCTTTCGTCTTGTCAATGGAAGTCATTTGGAATTCCATTCTAAACTGCCCAACTTATTGTGCATATGGCCAAACGGATTCAGTACATCAGGGGTTGGCCTGGAACAGTCAGCCGAGGCGTACCATTGCTCCAAAGGGGTGCCCATGTGATTGGAGGGATTTCGATACACCGAGCTCTGAAGCCCCTGTCCTAATAACACCTGTTTCTGGAAGGGTGAAAACGGCTAATTTCGGCGTCGCGGAATCAGGTACCTGCGAGGGCGGATTCTGGAGGGTTTTTGGAACGCTCCTGTAGCATCGGGGCGTCGTCTCCTGTCGTGGTCGATGCAAGACCGGGAATTCCGATCGCTAATCCAACCACAGCCCTTATATGTACACATTTGGCGGGAGGGAGCCAACTTAAGCTGCCGACGCCCAAGTTAGCTTGCGGCTGGCTGCGGTCCGAGCGTTTAAAAAGACTTCCCAGCTTATCTGGCAAACTTATCACTGGCAAGCGCTCGCACGATTTGTCGTGCACCTAGATCACCATCGGCTCTCCATCGGCTAATCGCCGGATGGAGGGGAACCCAGTCGTGTCCTCGTCCCATGCAACCCCGTGGATGGGCACTAATTGTTTGGCATTCATTGCGTTGGCGAACGATCGCAAGACAGAGGGAGACGCATGGCCGCTCGTATGAATGTGGTCGGCGCGGCTTCCTCCGTCTTTGAACCACTTGCTGACCAGTGCACCATCCTCATTCCCCAGATATCCGCGCCACATCGACCAGCACCACACGTCGTCCGCATTCGGCGTGACGCCTTTCGGCACGTAGTCGCGGATGAGCGACGGACGCACCATCACCACCCACCTCTCCGGAGTCTCTGCGAGTTTAGCGGCAGGAATACCGTGTGGCGCCATTTGCTCTACAAAGGCTTCACGGCCGGTCCGTCGATACATCCGGGCAAACGCGCTGGTGACAACCACCTTCAGATTCTTCCAACCGGGCCTCGGCAGCTTTCCAAACCCGGCAAGCGCCTCCATCACTTCAGCAGTGTAGAGATCGATGACCAATGTTCTTCCGGTTTTCAGGCAGGCTCGATAGAGAGTCACAGTGCGATCGACGTTCTGAGCGGACCAGGCGACAAAAACTCGGCCGGCCGTAGATCGGAAGAGATCCACGAAAGCGTCCTCCAGATCGCCCTCGGTGGTGCACGGCTTATCGCTGCCGAGGTTGGTTCCCTCCATCAACAAAACATCGACGTTTTTGGGCGGTGCAGCCATCAATCTTTTTGTCAGAGCGGACTTGCGACCGTGGGTTCTGAAATCGCCGGAATACAACACACGCTTTCCATGCACCTCGATTAGCACCATGTAAGCGTCGAAGGCTGAGTGGTCGATCAGCATGGGTGTTACCGTAAACGGCCCAATCTGGAGGGCGTGGCCGCTTTTCCATGAGTGGAACGCATGGGGCAATTCCTTCCCGAAAATAGCGGAGCTCAGTCTGATGAGCCGTTCGGTGGCGGCGCCGCAATAGATCGGCCATCCGGCCGGCACGTCCTCCAGGAGTCCGTAGTGGTCCTGATGCGGGTGAGAGATCAGGACGCCATCCACCGCACCGGCTAGGTCGAGCGACTTCGGCAAAAGGTGGCGAGCATCTTGGGGCGCCTCGAGTGGCCGACCCACATCGAGGATGATGCGGTGGCCATCCGCCGTGCTGAGTTCGATGCAGTTACCGCCGATCTGATGCGTAGCGCGATGGACTGTAAGGTGGACCTCAGATTTTGGATTATCTCTTGGTGAATTCAAAGTCGCGACCTTTGCCGTTCGGAAGACTGCTGATCGTCACCGTCTCGAAATGGATCGGTTTTTCCACGAAGAGCCGCTCGGTCGCCGCATTCAGTTCTCCGAACAGGCGCGGCTCTGAAATCAGTGGGTGAAAGCGTGGTGCCAGCAACACGGCACAGATCTTGGAGCACCGAAGAATGTCCTCAGGCCCAATCGCACAATTCTTCTCCGCGCGTTGGGATTCGAACTTGAAAATGGCGGAGGCGCCGATAGCATCACGCATGACGCTCGCATAGAAAAATAATTCCGATACGGCGCCTGCGTGACAGTTGTCGGCCTTCTTCAACTCGAATAAGACCAAAGTGTCCCCGCGTATGCCAATCAGATCAATCCCGCTCTTTCCGCCAGTAAATATTCGGTCTTCACCTTTTACTCGTTCACTAAACAATCCGACCGGCCATTGGCGCATGACCTTGTCGAGATCAAAGCGACTCCGGAAAGCATTCGAAATCTCCAGAGCCTTCTCAAGATCGGACTCCGAGGGGGCAAGCCCTGATGCCGCTTCCATCCGCTCTTTGGAATCAGCATCCGGCGGCTCCTTGCGTGGACCCGGTTGATTCAAGAACCGTTCAATCTGTGAATTCAGCGCCTTCGATGGAGTGTCAGGCCACTTTGCGACCACATGATCGGGAAACAGCTCACTGAAGCGCTTAAAGCGATACAAAAATCGTTCATAGTGCGGCCCTCTGGCTCCCGGATCCACACCAATCTTGACACATTTCACTCCACAGTGAATCAACAGTGCCAAAGCCCACGCCTCAAAGGCTGCTGGATCGGTCTGCATGTTTGCGTTCAGCCCCTTCACTTTCATCGTGATCGTAGCTTGCTCGCGCGTACCGCCGATCTCGATCTCGCTGCTCGCAGGGAATTCACAGTCCTTCAGGGAACTTGCCTTTCGCAGTTCCTTTTGCCATCCGTCCTTATCAAACTCTACAGCGCTACCGACTTCTGTCTGTGCCAATCGTCCGTCCAAAATGAGGCTCCCCTTCTTGATTCAGTGGATTAAATCGCTCCGTGCTCAGTGCAGTTGGGTCGAAAACTCGGGAACTACTAGTTCTCTATCCTCTAACCGCCGTGTGCTGACGTAGGGACTGTCTCGCTTCCTTGACCTTGAAATGCGTGTTTACCTTTACGACGATGAGAGACTCGAATTTGCCATCCCAAAACCGCGATCATGAGGAGCCGAGGAGGGCTACTGATTCTCCAAGGTCTTGATTGTGTACCGTGGCTCACCTCATAGTGCGCCGCATGAGAGGTCGTCCACGTGACAGCCATCACAACGCGAGGCTCACCGGCATAACTTATGTGGTATCGGGTAATCAGGATGCTATTGCAGTGAGTGTTGTAGCGCATTATGCTGACGAGATTTCGCACCTTTTCCCGAAGCTGATTCGCCGCGCCGAGCGGTTGAGGGTCGTGCCAACTCAAGAGAAGGTGCCACCGGAGGTCCGTCGCTATCTTGAGGAAGCGTCAAAGTGCTATATCTATGGCCGGTTCATCGCATGCATCATCGTCTGCAGGTCTGCGATCGAGTTCGCGATTAGAGAGCGATTGCTTTCGCGGGGGCAGGAACGGGCATTGTCAGCGATGAAGAACCAAAGAAGTGATTCCTTGTGGAGTCTGATTGACCTTGCTCGCGACGTTTTCCCGCGGGTGCTGAAGCCGACCCTTGATGACGCTGATGAAATACGGCGCGCGGCACGAGATGCAGTGCACATCTCTGAGCCCAAGCCGGAGACTTGTAAAGATATGTTCATCAAGACTCGCGGAGTTATAGGCGAGCTGTACTCCTCTCCGGAGAAGTCCGGATTGTGATCGTGGCTGTCCCCCCTCATGGGCGCTCGAAAAGTCTCATGCCACACTGCTTTTCGAACGCCTTCGCTAGAACCCATGCGCGCTCTCTTAGAAATGCTTTAAAGCCGCGCTTGACGCTCCGATCCAGAATACCCCTTCCCTCTTTCAAGAGCGGAATGTAATGACTGTGCAAGGCCCGAGCCCTTGAGTGCTCGCTCCTCGGTACATCCTGCATGTATGACTTCGGGGCACGCTGGCCGACTCTCTGATTTTCGCGAGCAACCAGGTAGCAAATGTTTGCTATGCTGTTGAATTTCTCCGGGCCAATACCGTATCTGCTCAAAAGCCCTCGCGGGAAGATGTGATGTTTCTCGTTTTGGTTACCACGGTTAGAGATTTCTCCTAGAGGAATCTCCGATCCATCCTCCAAATAGCGTGGGCGGTTCAAACGCAATAGACAGAGGAATGCATTGCTCAGCGGACCAGGTCGGCCGTATTCGGTTCTAAGCACGTTGTGAATGGGGACGCTGACCTTTAACGATGCGTGGGCCTTTGCATTTGAAGCAAGCTTTTCTGCGAATGCTGCATCTGAAAGGATATTTGGACGATATCCTCGGCCCGTATATCTAGCGCCAACTGCTGTCGCCCAGAACCACTGTCGCAGCCGCCGCTTCACGGCGCGCGATGGTCTGGCACTCTCATTGTGGTAGAAAAACAAAGTCAACACTACCAACATCGGTTCAGACGGAAGAAACTCGAAACTGGGGACACCTAAATCGTAGACGAAAAAGTCGGCTGCAGTAGCCAGCGCCCGTCGCAGTTTTGGCCAAGCCCTATCAAAGCGAGCTCTTTCTTTCTCCTGAGTCTCGAGCTTTGTAATCATAGAGTCTATAGCCCGCTCACCCAAATCACGAATCCCAAGCGAAAGTGCCATTGTCTGGAGGATCGTAGTTCGCCGAACACGATCAAATCCATGTTTCAGAAGCCCCTGGGCTTCTCTAACGTTCGATCGCAGATCAACCCTGGAGGCACGCGCAAAGGCTTTGTCTGCAGCACTAATCCGCATTCCGAGCGAGTTGATTCTTATAAATGTCTCGCGGACTTCGCTACGATCATCAGTCTCACAGTATTCAAGAATCGCCTGGTAGTTCAATATGCAGCGACGACAATCCTCAATGCGTTTTATTGCGCGCAACCCGTGCCGGCCAATACGGCGCCTCCAGGATGGTGATAAGAGGTCGACTACCGGAACGAGCCGCGCCACAAGATCACTTGGGACTCGGTTGCGGTGTGAGAATGGGGACGCACCATTTACCGAGTACGGATCGAAGTAAATCTTGCCGAAGTCGACTGCTTTGCCATCTGCATTCTTGACTGTACTTGGTTCTCCTCTTAGAAAGTGCCAAAGCACCGACAATCTTTGCTGCCCATCAATCAAAAAATAGATGTGCTGGTTCGCGCTGTTAAAGGCGGGAAGGATGTGAAATTTCTTTCGGAGCTGCCCTTCGTTTCGCCGGTGCGTTTTCCAAATCAAGATTGTGCCGATCGGATAATTGCGATAAATACTGTCGAGAAGATCACATGCCTTCCCGGTACTCCAAACAAATTCCCGCTGCAATTCGGGTACCGCGAAGACACCACGCTCTATTAGAGAGCGCAGGTTCTTAAGACGAATTGTTTGAGTATAGATCGCGTCCATATTTAGCCTGCCAAAAATTCAAATTGTTGTTCCTGCGCCCTCTGTTTCCCTTCGCTGGCCACACCTAAATCAACTGAAACCACCTTTTCGAGAGCAACAATGATTCTCAAGAGCATCCGTGTCTCTTGGGAAATCAGCGGCTGCAACTAGTTAGTACCCCATCGAGCAACGTTTCGCCCGTCCAGTTGGTTCTTCGATTTTCTTGACATGCCAAATATAACCGATGGCGCAGTCCGCTCTTCGCGCGTCGGATTCGAGGCGGTTGCTACGGGGAATCAGAACGAGGACGAGCGAATTCCCTGAGAATTGAGGCCATGATGCCAACCATGGAAGCTAAGTCTAAGTCGTTTGGCGAGATGAAGGCGGCGTTACGGGCGCTGATTCAGATCGACAAAGGACACATCCAGGCGCATCTGATGAAGCAATCCGTGCTACGGGTAGCGCGGCCTCAGGAAGAAGTTAGTTCTAGCGTTGCTAGATGAGCTGCCAAATGCGACGTCGGCGCTTTACTACCTGTTTTATTGAGTGTGTCTGCTTAGGGTACACCCTCCGTGGACACTTGTGGCTTTACACATTTGCCTCCAAAACATGTCAAATATAAATAGGCATTCAAATACTTGACACATGTCTCTTCACCGTCTAGACTTATATTTGACGGTCAGGAGTCTGAGATGGCGGCAGCGAAGCGCGGTGGCAAGCGGATCGGATATGTCCGGGTTTCTGCTGTGGACCAAAACACTGCCAGGCAGCTCGATGGAGTCGAGCTTGATAAGGTCTTCACCGACAAAGCCAGCGGCAAGGATACCAATCGACCACAACTGAAAGCTGCCCTCGATTACTTGCGGGACGGAGATGTTCTTGTCGTCCACAGTATGGATCGCCTGGCTCGCAACATCAGCGATTTGCTCAATACAGTCCAGACCTTAAACGAGCGTGGTGTCGCAGTTGAATTCGTCAAAGAGTCGCTGGTCTTCACCGGCGATGACTCGGCAATTTCGAAACTGATGCTCACCATCATGGGTGGCGTGGCGGAGTTCGAACGAGCAATGATCCGTGAGCGCCAATTGGAAGGAATCGCCAAGGCCAAGCAGGCCGGTAAATATCGGGGCAGGCAATCGACCATGACAGCCACCCAGGTGAAGGCGATTCGTGATCGCGCCGTTGCCGGCGAAAACAAGTCGGCGCTGGCCCGTGAATTCCGGCTGAGTCGCCAAACCATCTACAACATCATGTCTGCTGGCAACTGAGCCCCGAATGGTCCCCCATATTTAGGCGGGGACTCGATCCAAACCGCCGGCGATCTTGCATCCACAAAACAGAACAGCAAAGCAAAGCCGGGGGGCATCTTCGTGGCCACTTCTGTCGAATGCCTGGTGAGATTGAATCAGATGTCACAACCACTCGAGCGTTCGCATTTCATTGAACCAGAACAGCCGGGGAAAGCGGGCTTAGGTTCCCGCTCAAACTCGGAACCAAATCACACTCATATTCCGCTGGATCGATGGCCTGGTTTCTCAAACTTGGGGTGCTGCTCAAACCAAATTCTGTCGCGCTCTTTCTTCAGTGCAAGTCGCATCTCATGTTTTTCTCGTCTTAGCCGTTTCTTTTCATCGCGCCGCTTTTGCGCTCCGACTGGATCATTTAATTCTTCATGCCTCTGTTGGGCAGCCAGCCGAGATTCATAGTGCGCTCTCATCCTCTTAAGGACTTCACCCGCCCAAGAACCTTCGAGCATTAGATCTCCTTCTGAACTTGTGAGAACAAAGGACTGCGACAGATCGAACAAAACACAGCGAGTGGCCTTTTCAAAGTCAGTTCGCTCCCTGGAATCGCCTACAGGGGTAACTTGTGCAAGAGCTTTGAGTAGCGCAACGCCATGTTCTTGATTGAATACGGGCCATTCTTTCTGCTCCGAATGCTCCCTTAGCCTGGCAGACAAACCGTCCCGAAATTCGGCAGCACCGCATGTTGTGCAGCCAATTTTCGTGCAAAGATGTCGGCGCACTGCCTCCTCTAAATACTCTTGCAGCCAATCACCTTCCACTTTGAGCCTTCCTGAATTACAAGCTGAATTCTATCGTTTGTGTAGGACAGCTAGAACTCCTTCATCGTCAGCAATCAGGCAGGTCCAATCGGGCAGTTTCAATAGCCCTCCAGCCTTCACATCAACCCTGTCCCAGTGGCGGCTACGGTTTCGCTTCTTTGCTCGGGTACGCTGCCCGGCAGCGGATGCGCTTTAGCGTTGCAGGCCACTATAGAAGAGTGGATCGCGGTTGCCTACTGCAGCGCTTGGCTTGTCCCCTTGGGCAAGGGCAATGACGTCCTGATGAGGTCATTTTACGTGACAGTTGACAAATACAGTAAAACTGTCTATTATTCTTTCCGTGAACAACTCAAGGACCTTCACACTGGACGAAATCGCGGCACTGGCCGAACTGCCAAGGCGGACGGTTCGCTACTACATTCAGACGGGCTTAGTGGATCGCCCGCAGGGCATCGGCAAGGGGGCCTACTACACGGAGCAACACGTGGAGCAGCTTCTCCTCGTGCGCAAGTGGCAACTGGCCGGGCTCTCCCTGGAGCGGATCGGGGAGGTGTTGAAGCAACAGACAAATGGGCCTTTGCCGCCGGCGCCGCGGCGGAAGGGTACCGTTGAGGTTTGGAGCCACCTTGTAGTGGCAGATGGCGTTGAGGTTACCTTGGACCCCGGCCGTGCATGTCTGACTCCGGAACAGGTCCGGGCGTTCTTTCGCGGAGTGGCACAGGTGTACGAGCAAATTGAGAACGGAAAGGAAGAAAGATGAGCAGTTTGGCGTGTGCACTAAAGAGCGTTCAAGGTGAACGGATTGCCCTGACCAATGTCTCGGTCTCCGCAGTCCTGCATGATCTCCTCGAAGAGGTGACCATGTGCCAGTCCTACCGCAACGAAGAGCAGGTGAATATTGAGGCCGTGTACACCTTCCCCCTACCGCTCGATGCGGTGCTGCTCGATCTCGAGGTGGAGATCGGTGGTCGTGTGCTCAAGGGCGTTGTGGTTGAGAAGAAGGCCGCTGAGGAGAAGTACGAGGATGCCATTGCCGCCGGGGATGCGGCCGTGATGCTAGAACAACTGGAGCCCGGTCTCTACACGATGAACGTGGGCAACTTGATGCCCAACGAGGACGCCACGATCAAGTTCAGCTACTCCATCCTGTATCGCTGGGTGGGTGAGCGCCTCCGCCTTTTCATCCCGACCACAATCGCTACCCGGTTCGGCGATTCACCCCATGCACCCCATCAGGCGCCCGAGTCGTCGCTAGCCGTGGAGAACCATTTCTCACTACAGATGGAAATCCTCGGAAGCCTGAAGGACGCCCAGTTTACATGCCCGTCGCACCAGGTCTCTCTCACCAGGCTCGCAGGCAGGGTCATCGTCTCGGTCAAGCAGGAGCAGGCTGCAATGGACCGGGACTTCATCTTGAACGTGAAGGCTCTGAAGGCTTCGCGCAGCTTCGCAGTTTGGGGGCCGGACGGGGATGGAGTAGCGGCGGTGGCGAGTTTTCAGCCGTTCTTCCCCGGCCTTCAACAGACCCGACCGCTGAGCCTCGCCATCGTAATCGATTGTTCCGGGTCAATGCAGGGCGATTCCATCGAGCAGGCAAAGAAAGCGCTGGAAGGCATCATCGAATCCCTGCAACCCGCGGACCGGTTTGCGTTGATTGCGTTTGGCAACTCGACCCATGCACTTTGGGAGAGGCTCACCCCGTCTACCCCTGCCAGTCGTGAAGTGGCCAGGCATTTTGCGAAGCAACTCGCGGCCAACATGGGCGGCACCGAGATTGGCAAGGCCCTGCAGACCGCTTATGAAATATTGGGCGACATCAACTCAGCAGACATCCTCCTGGTGACAGATGGAGAGGTTTCGTCGTGGCAGCCGGTTGTCCAGGAGGCAAAGCGTGCCGGGCACCGCATCTTCACGGTCGGGGTCGGAAACGCCGTGTCGGAGGCATTCGTCCGCGAACTGGCCGGCAGCACGGGCGGTGAGTGCGAACTCGTTGCCCCGCGGGAGGACATGGCGGAACGTGTCATCCGGCACTTCGAGCGCATGCGGGCGCCCCGTGCGAAGCGGGTCGTTGTCCAGTGGCCCGATGGCTCCTGTGACATCGCCCCAAACAAACTTGGATCAGTTTTTGGTGGGGATACGGTGATCTCCGCTGCCCGCTTCAACGAATCGACGATCGATGGACTGGTTGTTCTGGAAGTTGAGACAGAAACCGGTGAAACGGCACGGCAGGAGCTGACCGTCTCGGAGGTGCCGTCATCGACGACTCAAGACACAATTTCCACCGTTGCGCGGTTTGCAGCATCGATGCGCCTTAAAGAACAGAACGCAACCATGGGTCTGAACACAGCACTCCAATATCGCCTCGTCAGTCCATGGACCAATTGGTTAGTAATCGCCGCCAGGCCAGATGGGGATAAGGCTCAAGATATTCCCGCAATACGCAAGGTTCCGCAGACGCAAGCAGCAGACAGGACTCTTTATCAGAGCCTTCCCGCGATGAGCTTGTCTTGGGCGGCGTCGGCGACAGCAATGCCACCAAGCGCGATGCGGGCTGCACGGATTATGAGAGGGATGCCCCTGTTTTCAAGGAGCGCAACGGGAGATTCGCAGCGAGCCACCTCGTCTGCTCCGAGCAGGTTCACCGGAATATTGGAATTGATCCGAGCTGTGACAGAACAAGATTGGCATGAAATATCGTCGTGGGCAGCAAGAGACAGGCACCCGGACCTCTCGCAAAACGCCATGAAATTCCGGGAGCTGCGGCGTTCAGGGCGAAAAGGCTGGTTCTCGGAAACAGAACTCCTCCTGGGACTCTCAATTCTGAGAGAAGCTCGCAGTTTAGGGTTCCAATTAAGCGATACAATTCTCGACGCGGCACGGCGTATGAACATCAATTTGGATGAACAGATTGACTTCTGAATGGAACACAGCGGAGGACAGAGGATGAGAGAGCAGTTGGCTGAATATGCTGTAACCAAACATGGAGAGGCAAGGCTTTACGCGAGGGGCCTACCCCCGGCTCAGGTGCAGGCTGTTTTCGAATTCGGACGCGAGGTACACACGCGGGGAGCAGTCATTCATGCTGTCGGCCGGAAGGAAGTGGAATACGCGGAACACTGTGCTGCTGATATTGCGGACCTCGAAGGCTGGCATATTGTTTGCAGCCGACAGGGCGACATAATCACTGTATACCGCAATCGCAATTTGAGAGGACTACGACCGCGGCGTCGAACGCGAACCAATCGCTATCTGCAAAAGGAACGAGGCGCTATAGAAACCAGACAAACAGCGACAACCTGCTGATTCGGGCAAGTAGCACTACAATTCCAGATGTTAGCTATGACAATCTCCTCCCCGATCGACTTCGATGCTGTATGGGCCCAGATTATTCGGGAGTTTCGGGGAGATCCCGACAAGACGATCGGCGCCTGTTGGGGTGCTGATCGGCTGGACCTAACCAGGGTCGGCATCGAACCAAGCCGCAGGTTCATGAGCACGGAACTCGGCAAGCGCCTGTGTTCCAGCAGACCCAAGTTGTGCTCTGACGGTTGATGACCTGGGTAAGGAAACAGGGATCAGCTGCAAATCTCGATTGCACTCTGACTTCGAGAGTGGTAACTTGTGTTCAACATCAAGAGTTGGGTCGACGCCCAAGCCAACCTGCCTACCCGGGCAAGGTGGAGCAAGATATGATGGGGTCCCTCAGGGGCAACGAAGCGGGGCAAGCGTCGACCCTCCGTTCTGGAGGGTTTCGTATTTTCCGGCAACTTTGTCGAATCAGTATCCGGCCACATGGATCTTCACCTACGAACCATGAAAAACCGCCACATCATCACGTCTCTGGCCGCAGTCGCGATCGGAGTGGGCATCTTCGGCCAAGATCCTTGGTTTGGCGCGTTCCTCGCCGCGGCTGGTTTCGGCAGACTGCTATGGCTGGCCGTCAAGGGGAGGTGAGCTTGCTTGGTAACGACTTCATCCCGAAATTCGCAACACGGAAAAGCCGCTGTTCTGAATGCGGCGGACGGATTATGAACGGCCAGCCAATCCTGCAATCCATTAAAGGCGGGAAGGTGAAGAAAACCGGGCATTGCTCTGATGCTCGTGGGAGCGAGTGCTTGTTTCTTGAGGCCTGAGGCCTTACAACTTTGCAGGGGAGCCTGTCCCAAGCAAAAAACAGGCGTCGCCTGCTTCATGCCATCAATGGCCAAAATGGATCGCCTTTTGGAAAACGAGATCCTCCAGATGGCGGCACGAACTCGTTGGCTTCACGAATACCTGCAGGTTCCCAACTAGGGGGATTTGTATCCAGCTTGCCGCCCCTGACGCTCAGTCGAACGCGGCTAAAAGGAGAATTAAATGACAATTCGCAACGGACTTTTCTCTTCGGAGTCGGTCTCAGAAGGACATCCCGACAAACTCGCCGATCGCATCTCCGATCGCATTCTCGATGCATTTCTCGCACAGGATCCAAAAGCACGCGTCGCATGCGAAACGATGCTCGCTGACCAGTTCGTGATCGTTGCTGGAGAATTCAAAACTCGCAATCCGGACGACTTCTACGCTGTGCAGGCAAAAGCCGATTCGCTGGTCCGTGAGGTTCTGCGCGAGACCGGCTACACGAATGCGGAGACCGGGATTGACCCTGAGCGCTGCGAGATTAAGGTTCAGTTCAACTGGCAATCTCCGGACATCAATCAGGGAGTTGACCGCAGCGACGGCGGACTGGGTGCCGGAGATCAGGGGCTGATGTTCGGTTACGCAACGGATGAAACGCCGGAGCGAATGCCTGCGCCTATCCTTTACGCGCACCGGCTGGTGCGCCGCCAGTCTGAGGTGCGTCGCAGCGGGGAGTTGCCCTGGCTGCAACCAGACGCCAAGTCGCAGGTAACCTTCCTCTACAAGGACGGACAACCGGTCGCGATCGAGAGTGTCGTGCTGTCCACGCAACACGACGAATGCATCGATCACGACGAACTGTGTGCTGAAGTCGAACGGCACATTATCGATCCAGTGATTCCGAAGGAACTGCGAGGCACTAGGTTTCGGACTCTCATTAACCCCACTGGTCGGTTTGTTACTGGAGGGCCCAAGGGCGACACCGGACTTACTGGTCGCAAGATTATCGTTGACACCTATGGTGGCGCGGCACCTCACGGAGGCGGAGCATTCTCCGGTAAGGACCCGTCTAAGGTAGACCGCTCTGCCGCTTACATGGCCCGCTTTCTGGCCAAGACAATTGTTGACCGCGGTTGGGCCCGGCGCGCCCTAGTGCAGCTAGCGTACGCGATAGGCGTCGCTGAGCCTGTCAGCTTCCTGGTCGAGACTTTTGGAACGGAATCTGATCATCGGGTTGATTTTGCAGCAGAGCTTTCACGAGAATTCGAACTCCGCCCCCAGGGCATCATTCAGCAACTCGACCTGCTTCGCCCTATCTACTACCCGACCGCCGCCTACGGCCATTTCGGCCGTACTGACTTGAGCCTGCCATGGGAAGCCACCACGGCGAATCCCATTTGAGATTGGTTCACCTCTGCTACAGTACAGCCATGTTGACGTTTGAGGCCATGAATGAACGGAAAGTGCGGTCGTTTCCCGCACCTAGGCGGATCTTAGAGGACAAAAACTCCCAGAGAAAAAACGCGTGTGATGTCTGTTCGGAGAACATCGGGGATGATCCGCCAGCCGATTTCCTCCGACGGTCTCGAGGAGGGCAAAGTGCGGCTAGAAAACAAAACTCGCATCTTGGAGCTCCATCGTTCGGGCCGGTCCATCGCCTCTCTTACGCGAGAGTTCCGAGTTTCGCGGAGCACGATCCTAAGGGTTCTCGCCGAACGCGACGAACTCGAGTTGAACGCGCGCTGCGCTGAGATGCTGGCCCGCGGCGTTGAACTCCATGTAGTTGAAGAGTATCGGCGGTCGGGCCTCAACCGCGTGAAAGAGCTCGATTTAAGTACTGACGGTGATGGTCAGGAAGCCAAGCATCAGTAATGAATCGCCTGGCTGCCCGCCCTTGTGCGATGCCTCGGTCGAGCGCCGGGGGCTTCCGCCGCCCACCCGAAGGTCAGCAGCCCGTAAACCAAAAATCGCCACACAATCTTGCCTGTCTCACTCTGCAGCCGCGTAGACCCGATCGAGTAAAGGCTTCAGCCAATCCCATATCTTCGCTACAGGGTCCAATCCGTCATCGGTAACAAAATAATCTGCTTCAGGTATCCAACCCAAAGTCCATACGTCACTATCTGCTCTCCGCTCTCCGTCGCAGAATTCTACGGGACGTTCTCCGGAATAGGACTGCAAAAAGGCCTCTCTTTCGGCTGTCTTGTCATTTCTAACTCCGAAGCAGAGTGCTTTCCCGTGCCTCCCCCAAAACGCAGACCAAATTCCAAACCAAAAGAAGAATGTCTTGTCCCGGTCCCTGCGTGCCTCCTGCCGATAGAAATGGATTCCATATTCCTCTCCTGACTTGTCGTGCTTAGGACCGTCAAGAGAGAATTTGGGGAATTGCTGCTTACATTTCTCAGCGATCTCGTCAACCAAATACGCGGCTTTATTGAAAACGGTAATCGGTAGGCCTTCACCATTGACAGCCATCTGAACCTCCTCGGTCGTAAATTCCACTGCGCCAAAGTCGGCCTGGAGCAACTTCCAGAATTCTATGTGCAGGGGATCGATTGCGAATTCCTTCGATAATCCGAAGATCTCCTCCCACAGTACGACGGGTGTCCTGACGGACGGGTACTGCTTTCGGAACGCCGCCAACTCTCTGCGTTTTTCCGATAGATACTCCCAATCGCCAGGGACAAGGAACGCCAGAACCTTTGCCTTGTGGTTTGCAGATGATTCCAAGAGGAAGCGACAGTAGCCCTCCAGGTTCCCGTCATCGCTGTTTGGGGCCATCTGAGGGTCTGTACAACGTCGGTGTCGATTGAGCTTTACCTCGATGGCTGCCCGCACCTCATTCGATTCAACGACTAGGTCTGGACGACCAATTTCGCTTATGACCACCTGAGTAGAGATTTGATGTGGCTTGACCCTGGAAGCAATCGCAGGATCGCCTAGCAACTTGGCAAGTACCTCAGTGCGCAGACGCTCACCCTCGGGCTCGGGCCGTTGCATCAGATTGCATAGAAGTTGGGTGTAGTCGTCCTCTTTGGTAGCGACCCTATCGAAGATGGATTTTCCCAACAGAAGTCCGCTCATGCGGGCGCCCCCTTGTCTCCATACAGAGATGAAATCTCCACTATCGACCTGCTGATCTCTTCTCGCAGTGCCGCCGGCTCAATCACCTCTGCGTCTGCTCCCCACCCAATCAGCCACCGCTTCACTTCCCACAAGTTCCCGACCTGCAGTTCCATGACCACGGTTCCATCATCTTGCAGAAGGAACTTCTGCGAATCGTGCCAATGGCGCTCCATGATGTACGGCGCCTGATCCGACGAGAACTGGATACGCACCAGCTGAGGCTCACCGCCGTGAACCGGGAATGCCGTCCGCTGAAACGCCTCAAAATCGAACTCTTCCTTCACTGCGAAACGTTGATTGGTAGTGGCAACGCTGAGTATGCGCTCGACCGCAAAGGTGCGGGTCGCCTTCTTCGCATGATCATACGCAACGAGGTAAAGTCCGCCGCCCGTGTACCAAAGCCGGTAAGGGTCCACTGTTCGCGTTAGGGCTTCAGGAGCCTTAAGCGGCTTGTGGATGATGCGGACCGTAAAGCGGTGACGAATTGCGCGAGCCAGAGCGTCGATCATTCTGGCTGACTTGCTGTAATCCTTCCATCCCGTTACCGAAACAGCGGTCTGCTCCTTTAGGCGGCGTACGAGGTCGTGTCCCGATGCCGGCATCGTTGCACCGATCTTCTGGAGAGCAGAGTTCAACGCCTCCTGCATCGGGCTTCCGTGCAGCACCTTCAGGAGATCACGGCTAAAGTAGAGCGCCATGAGTTCTGGCAGCGTGAAGGAAAGCTCAGCAGATTCCTTTGTTGAGTCCAGCAATCGCCAATAGACCGTTCCTTCGCGCGATTCGGAGATGACCGGGAAGCCCGCAGCTTCCAGCACGGCAATGTCCCGTTGGATCGTGCGCTTGGTCATGCCCAATTCGGCCTTGAGTTGGTCCAGCGATCGTCCGACCCTGCCCGAAAGCAGGCTGACGACCTTCCACTGCCGAGTTAGCTGGTCACCTCTCATGCTTCGATCAGCCCCGTTCAGCCATCCTGTAGCGAGGCTACGACAGATCAGGTCGCGCGCCGGGGATTTCCCAAGAATTCCCTCTGGGTATGAACGGATGTGTCGTACCGGCAGGATTCAATACTTTCCATGATAAGAACTCTACGCCTCAGCTTGGCAAGTAAATCGACGGAAATTCGGAATGCGATGGACCAGTACACGCCTTGGGTTCGCTCTTGTCTGGCTGACGATCCGGCTGCCATCGTGCAACTCAGGTTTGACCACTCTCTTGCTTCAGTCGCGGCCCACCATCTACTCGGTTCGGGATGCCGGACCGGGATTCCACAACGGGCAGAAGAGAACCTTGAGAAAAGACTGGAGCGGATCGAATTCCCGTCAGGGATTACACCGGCAGTTGCGCTCCGTCAGATTTCCTTGCCGCGTGTCTCCCAACGGTGGTCGGCAGAGTGGCTGGATTGTCCTGTTGCGCTCTATTTCTCCGGTATGACCGGTCCAGTAATCGCAGCGAATATCCCATGCGTTGACGCCGCGAGTCGCAGCTCGGAATGGCGGGAGGTCACCCTTGCGAAGCGCCAGGACATTCCCGCATTACTGATGCTGATGGAGGAAGCTTTCGCCGTGGACCGCAACATGAAGATCATGGGCGAGGGCAATGTAAACGTTCAACCGCTGGGCTGGGACGACCTTGTACTGGAAGACTCGGTTATCCGCTTGGTCAAGGAAGACTTCCTTTTGTTTCTACGGCGTGAGCGGTGGTTCAAAGAACATCGTATGCCCTTTCGCCGGGGCTATCTGCTCCACGGCCCTCCCGGAAATGGCAAGAGCAGCGTGATTCGAGCCATGCTTTCAACCCCTGGCATCTCCGGGTTCACTCTCAACCCATTTCGCCCTTTCTCAGACGACGACATGCTAACCGCGATGTTCAACGAAGCTGCTCAGATGACTCCGGCCCTCATCGTTCTTGAAGACCTCGACCGCTACTATCCAGTGGACAAAGAGCGGGAACTGGAATCCCGGATTTCACTCCAGCAACTCCTCAACCAGTTGGACGGCGTCGGGAACCAGGACGGAATCATCGTTGTAGCAACTGCGAATAATCCCAGCATTCTCGACGCCGCAATTTTGCGACGGCCCGGACGTTTCGACCGAGTCGTCGGATTCCAGAATCCCTCAGCGACCCTCCGGCAAGAATACCTACGGCAGATGTACACGCCTTTAGTAGACGAAGACTTGACGGAATGCGTCCATATGACGGCAGGCTTTTCGTTTGCCCAGCTCCGAGAAGCCTACATTTTGGCTGGTCAGATTGCTCTTGAAGAGGACGGTCAGATTGACGCTGCGCGGCTCACCATGGCGGTTCGCACACTGGCCGAAACGATGATATCGGCAGACCGAAAGTGGAACTCACCAGTGGGATTTCGAGACGATACTGAAGAAGTGTGCGGACATCGACAAAGAAGCTGAAAGAAGAGTCCTATGGTCTATCGAACCTCGTGGAGATTTTCTCGTGATTCAAAAGCAAGACGGAGCGAAACTGCTGGCACAATACATCCACCAAATGAACTGTGTCATCTTTTCCAGCAACGCTTTCCCGTTTGCAGAGCGAACCTACGAATTAACAGTTCGTACCTTCGAGGGGAATGAGGCTACTGTCTGGCTGGACACTTCCAACAGCAAGATCGAAAGCGCCGACGAGATTGCGAGAACCGTCTTAAGTGATTTTCTTCTCACAAAGCAACTCTGAGCCACCGTTCGCGGAAAAACGAAAACCGACAGCGCGAAGCGTCATAGTGGGAGGATGTCCACGCCATAGAGCACCCGCTCCCGCATTAAGGGTCCGCTTGGGTTTGATTGATGGGGAACCCTCTGCACGGTGATCCCGAAAAGGGTCACGCCCGCTGTTCCTTCGCCGCCAGTTCATTTGGCCTACCCAATATGACCTCAGAAGGCAGGTACCGGTGCTTCTCCCCACACAACGGGCAGGTTACTTCCATTGAATGAAACGGGAACTCCTTCGCCCCGGTGGGAACAGCCCGGTGACAGTCTTTGCAGGTCACGACGAATTGCTTGCGTTTTTGCATCACGAACCTGAGGCGTATCGGGTACGGTCAAACTTCACTTACACGGGATGTTGGTTCACATTTTCGCAGGGTGTCATCTCGGTGGGCTCTGGCAGAGCGGATTGAGTGCGTTTCTGCCGTGCCGTTTCTCTCTCTATCTTGTGCCTCTGAAACGCTGCGGCTAATTTCCGGCTCTGTACCCTGACTGAGCCAACATTACCGGGAAGTTGGAGTTCTGCTCCACACGAGCACGCGGCCTTTGCAATCCGCCAGTTGTGCCACTCAAGCACCATCGGTTCATGCGTCATGCTTCACCATATCCATAGACTACGGTCACACCACTTTCTGAAAGCACGCTCGACAAAGTACAGGTCGGCCTTGCTTCGGTGTGAAAGGAACAGTTGTCTCCAAGCCGCACTGGGCGCAGGTTGTGCGCGTCTCGGGACGCGCTCTTTGCGTTCCATGGGCGCGTTTCGCCTTGCACTGCTTGCAGCGTTTGGGGGTGTTCTGGAACTGCTTAGTGTGAAAGAAAAGCTGCTCACCAGCCGTGAACACAAACTCGGCTCCGCAATCCGCGCACGTCAATTGTTTGTCAACGAAGTCCATAAGCTCTCCCGGCTATCGGGGAGGGTTTGAAATTCCCCTCTAGTCACGCGATTGCTGCCGTTGGCTGTCGGCGGTCAATGGCAATTTTCGTGTGCCATGAGCATACGCTTATTTTTTGTTTACTGTTTGTTCGATAGGCGACAGACATTTCATCCACGAATGGTTAGTTTGCAATTCAACGGCCAGCCATTTCCCCGAATCCTCGCAAGCTTCTCTAGCCCTCTGGCACCATTTCAGCAAGCCTCAAAAGTCTCCAATACGCTGGCAA
>Ga0209517_10002372_pt1 | contig 26687 bp, 20 predicted proteins | sample PeaSoiMetSII2010_FD_187695 | JGI IMG/M metagenome (GOLD analysis project Ga0209517, IMG submission 187695) | Peat soil microbial communities from Weissenstadt, Germany - SII-2010 (SPAdes) (version 2) | ecosystem: Environmental > Terrestrial > Soil > Wetlands > Peat | place: Germany... | reverse complement strand
CGCACACCCATCCGTCCGCGCGTCTCGCGCACCGTCTCCACCGAAGTCTTCCACAGCTGCGCCAGCATATCGTCGCTCGCCCCAGATCGCTTCGCTTCGAGCATCAATTCCGGTGTCACCGCGTCAAATCTCGTCGCCGCCAGCCGTCCATCCAGCTTCGCCATATCTTCCAAATGCCGCAAGAACCACGGGTCGATCTTCGTCAGCGAATGAATTTCCTCCACCGCCATTCCGCGCTCGAACGCCTCGAACAACCAATGCAACCGCTCCGGCCGCGGCACCGCCAATTGCTCGCGCAGCAGCGCCACGGAAACTTCCGCCGGCGCCCGCCACGGCGTATGCGGCTCAAGCGAGCGAATCCCCTTGCTCAAAGCCTCCGCAAACGTCCGCCCAATCGCCATCACTTCGCCGACCGATTTCATTTGCGTAGTAAGCGTCGAGTCCGATCCCGGAAATTTCTCAAACTGCCACTTCGGAATCTTCACCACCACGTAATCAATCGTCGGCTCAAACGAGCAAGGCGTCTTCCGCGTAATATCGTTCGGAATCTCATCCAGCGTCATCCCCAAAGCCAATTTCGCCGCAATCTTCGCAATCGGAAATCCAGTAGCTTTCGAAGCCAGCGCCGAACTCCGCGACACCCGCGGATTCATTTCAATCACCGTCATCCGCCCGGTCGCCGGCTCAATCGCAAACTGAATATTCGATCCGCCCGTCTCCACTCCCACTTCGCGAATAATCGCCGCCGCCGCATCCCGCATCCGCTGGTATTCCTTGTCCGTCAAAGTCTGCGACGGCGCCACGGTAATCGAATCCCCCGTATGCACGCCCATCGGATCAAAATTTTCAATCGAGCAAATCACCACAAAATTGTCGCGGCAATCCCGCATCACCTCAAGCTCGAACTCCTTCCATCCGAGCACCGACTCCTCAACCAGCGCTTCGTGTACCGGACTCGCATCCAAGGCCCGCGCAATCGCCTCGATAAACTCCTCATGGTTGTACGCAATCGATCCGCCTGTCCCGCCCAAAGTGAACGATGGCCGGATCACCACCGGATATCCCATCTCATCGGCCAGCCGTATCGCCTCTTCGCCGTCATTCACCACCGCCGAATTCGGCACCTCCAACCCAATCTTCCGGCAAACATCCTTAAACAACAGCCGGTCCTCAGCAATCTTGATCGCCTGCAAAGAAGCCCCAATCAACCTCACGCCATACTTCTCGAGAATCCCAGCCTCAGCCAATTCCACCGCCAGATTCAATCCCGTCTGGCCGCCCACAGTAGGCAAAAGCGCGTCCGGCCTCTCCCGCGCAATAATCGCCTCCAAATATTCCTTCGTTAAAGGCTCGATGTAAGTCCGGTCCGCGATCTCCGGATCCGTCATGATCGTCGCCGGATTGGAATTCACCAGAACAACTTCATACCCCTCGCTCCGCAAAGCCTTGCAAGCCTGCGTCCCTGAATAATCAAACTCGCAGGCCTGTCCAATAACAATCGGCCCAGAGCCAATAATCAAAATCTTCCGAATGTCAGTTCTCTTTGGCATTAATTTCCGCGACTCACTTCTTTCATCATCCCCACAAACTCCTGAAACAAATACCGCGCATCATGCGGCCCGGGCGACGCCTCCGGGTGATATTGCACGCTAAAAAGCGGCAACGACCGGTGCCGCATCCCCTCGTTCGTCTGATCGTTCAAATTCACATGCGTAATCTCCACGTCGCTAGCAGGCAGCGAATCCGGGTCCACGCAAAATCCATGGTTCTGCGCCGTAATCTCCACCTTCCCGGTCAGCAAATTCTTCACCGGATGATTCGAACCGTGATGCCCAAATTTCAGCTTGTAAGTCCGCCCGCCCAGCGCCAACCCGCACAATTGATGCCCCAAACAAATCCCAAAAATCGGCACGCGCCCCACCAACTTCCGGATATTCTCAATCGCATATCCAATCGGCTCCGGATCCCCCGGCCCATTCGAAAGAAACACTCCATCCGGCTTCATCTCCAACACATCTTCCGCCGAAGTCCGCGCCGGCACGACGGTCACATCGCACCCATGATCCACAAGCTGCCGCAAAATGTTCCGCTTGATCCCGTAGTCGTAAGCCACAACGCGATGGCGTTTCTCCGCTCGCGCACGCGTAGCCGCAGCCTGATGCTCAAAATCCACCGAGCCTTTCTCCCACTCATAAGATTTCGCGCAACTAACCCGCCCAGCCAATTCCTGCCCCGCCATAGTCGGCAGCGCGCGCGCCTCGGCCACAAGCTGCTCCGCCGCCGCTCCATCGGTCGAAATCACCCCGCGCAACGCCCCCGCCGTCCGCAGATGCCGCACCAGCGCCCGCGTATCCAAATCCCAAATCACCGGCACGCCATGCCTCTCGAGATACTGCTGCGCCGTCTCGCTAGCCCGCCAATTCGAAGCCAAAGTCGAAAATTCGCGCACGATCAGCGCTTCGATATAAGGCTTCGCCGATTCTTCATCTTCGGCGTTCGTTCCAACATTTCCAATGTGCGGGTAAGTGAGGCAGACAGCCTGGCCGGAATAACTCGGATCGGTGAAAACTTCCTGGTAACCGGTAAGAGAGGTATTAAAAACGACTTCGCCGCCACGGCGGGTGCGTGCCCCCGCCCCGCGGCCTTTAAAAACTCGCCCGTCCTCGAGCGCCAGCGTAGCGCGAACTTCGTGCGACAGCGTCAGCGTTTCCTCCTCGTCCCGTCATTTCGAGCTGGCCTCGACCGCAGAAATTGACCCAAAGTGGTCCACCGGCCAGTATGCAAACACCGCTTTGCCGTAAATAAATTCCCGCGCCACTGCGCCAAACATCCGCGAATCATTCGAACTGTCGCGATGATCGCCCATCACGAAATAACTGCTCGCCGGAATCTGCAGCGGCCCGTAGCTCGATCCATCGAAGAAGCTCGCCGGCACGTACGATTCGGTCAACTCGCGATCATCGATAAAAAGGTGCCCGCGCCGCAACTCAATCGTCTCGCCCGGCAATCCCACCACACGCTTAATGAACGACTTCGAGCGGTCGAGAGGATACCAGAAAACCACCACGTCCCCGCGCTCGATCGGCTCAAAGCGGTAAACAAATTTGTTGATGAAAATCCGCTCTTGATCCGAGAGCAGCGGCGCCATGCTCGTGCCCTCCACCTTCACCGGCTGGTAGAGAAACACAATGATGATCAGCGCCAGGCTCATCGCCACGGCAAGATCGCGCACCCATCCGCGCAATTCATGCGGAAATGTAGAATGTGATTCAGGCGGAGGCGCTGATACGGGGCTGGCGTTTGTTTCTTCGCTCATTCCGAAGCTCTTGCCTTTATATCATGGTCGAGGCGCACCACGCTATAGGCCGGACGGTGCTGAATTCGTGCGCTTCATCGTAAAGTATTTAGACGCTGTAAACGCGCCGCGCGTTTACTCGCCCGTGTTTACTCCCCCAACGCATACCTCAAAATCGAAATCGCCGAAATCACCGCCGTCTCCGTCCGCAAAATCCCCTCTCCAAGCGAAGTCTCGAAATACCCCGATTTCCGCGCCGCAGCAATCTCCGCATCCGTCCATCCACCTTCAGGTCCAATCGCCACAGAAATCGACTTACTCAAGCAACCCATCTGCACGCTGCGAAGAGGGCGCGCGTCTTCGCGCTCGGAGAAAAGAAACTGGCATCCAGCCCGCGAATTCGCAAAAGCCCGTTCAGCCGGAGTCAAAATCGCAAGCACAGGCGGCTTCAATTGCCGCGATTGCTGCGCCGATTCGCGCAAGATTTTCTCCCACCGCTCCGATCGTTTCGGCGCCGCGGAGATCAATCTCTTCTCGCTTCGCGCCGCGGCCATCGGGACAATCTCGTTCACGCCGAGCTCGGTCGCCTTCTCGAGACACCATTCAAACCGGTCAAACTTGATCACCGAAATCAGCAATTCAATCTTTAGCGCCGGCGCTTGCTGCTCGATCGGCTCCACCAGCGAAAACTCAATCGACCCGCCATTGCGCGGCGACGACGCGATGGCCTCAACCTTCGCCAGCCACACGCGCTCTCCGTCGCTCAATTCATAAAGTTGCCCCGGCTCAGCCCGCAGCACGCGCCCAAGATGCGCCGCGTCCTCCCCGTGCAACACGGCCGCCCCGCGTTTAAACTCCTCAACAAAAAATCGTCGTCGCATATTCGATTGGATGACCTTGTCAGATGCGTTCTAGCATGGTTTGGTCGGTCGTAGGGGCGCGGGTCAATCGCTATGCGATTGCAAAGCAATCGACGCGCCCGCCCAAGTAACGCCCACCCACACCAACATCAATTTGTGCCGGTATCGTAACGACCGCGGACCTTACCCGAAAATATCTTTTACCTTGTCAAAAAAGCTCGTGCTTCGTTCGGCGGGCTTATTCTCGCTTTTCAAAACTTGCCCCAACTGCTCCACAATGCGCCTCTGATCCCGCGTCAACTTCACCGGTATATCCACCCGGACATTAATGTACAAATCGCCTTTTCCGCCGTGAGGGTTCGGCAGCCCCTTGCCCTTCTTCCGGAAAATCTGTCCCGACTGCGTGCCTTCGGGAATTTCGAGATCCTCATCGCCGTGCAGCGTCGGCACGCGAATCTTCGCTCCCAGCGCCGCCTGCGCGAACGTAACCGGAATCGTGCAATAAAGATCCGCATTCCGCCGCTCGAAGTAAGGATGCTCTTTGATCTGAAAAAAGATGTAAAGATCGCCGGTCGGCCCGCCGTTCGTCCCCGGCTCGCCTTCTCCCGCAAGCCGTAGCCGAGTCTCGGAATCAACGCCCGCGGGAACCGCAACTTCGAGAACTTTCTCCCGCTCAATTCTTCCCTGACCGCGGCAATGCGTGCAAGCCTCGCGAATCGTCTGCCCCGCTCCCTGGCATGCAGGGCAAGTGCGTGAAATCGAGAAGAATCCCTGCTGATAATGAAGCTGCCCGCGTCCGCCGCACGTCTGGCAAGCAGCCATCCCGCTTCCCGCCTTAGCCCCGGTCCCGTTGCAAGTGGCGCAATTCTCATGCCGGAACACTTTGACCTTCGTCCGCACTCCGGTCGCCGCCTCTTCAAACGTCAACGCGAGGTCGTAGCGCAGATCAGCTCCGCGCTGCCCGCGCCGCGTCCGTCTGCCCTGACCGCCTCGGCCGCCAAACACATCCGACATGCCAAAAAGATCGCCAAAAATGTCCTGAAAGTCCTCGAAGATCGTGGCGTTGAAGCCGCCGTCCGCGCCGCTCGTCTGCACGCCCGCGTGCCCATAACGGTCATACATCGCCCGCTTCTGCGGATCAGAAAGAACGCTATACGCCTCCGTGGCCTGACGGAACTGATCTTCCGCCTCGTGCTTCGTGTCCGGATTGCGATCCGGATGCCATTTCATCGCCGCCTTGCGATAAGCCGACTTGATCTGATCGGCGGCAGCATTGCGCTCGACGCCCAGCGTCTCGTAATAATCGCGTTTGTTATGTGTCGCCATTATTTTTTCTAAAATCTCCGCGAAGCTGGCTTGACGCCGCACCCTTTCAGAATCGGCGCCATCTCACCGCTTCTTGAATTCAATTCGGCTGCGACGTTTGCTGCGCCGCGTTCGCCGTCACCCGCACCATCGCCGGCCGCAGAACTTTCCCGTGAAACATGTAACCCGCCTGCAAAACTCCCACGACCGTGCCATCGGGATAATCGCTCGACTCAATCCGCTCCACCGCATGGTGCAGATTCGGATCGAATGGTTTTCCTTCGGCATCAATTTGCTCGAGGCCTTTCTTGGACAAAATGTTCTCAAGCTGGCGATAAATAAGTTCGAAGCCCTTGCGGTAATTCTCGTATCCCGGGTCAGCGTGAGCCGCGAGAGCCCGCTCGAAGCCGTCAAGCACCGGCAGCAGCAACTCAATCAATCCCTCGATCCCGCGATGATGCTCGGTTTGCCGCTCGCGCTCCACGCGTTTGCGGTAATTCTCAAAATCCGCCTGCCGCCGAATCAACGTCTCGGTCAACTCGTTTTTTTCAGCGAGCAGCTTGGCGATCTGGTCAGCCAGCAACGCAACGTCGGACGTCGCTGTTGGATCGCTTGCCCCCGGCGCGGCCGCCGGAGTTTCCGCAGCCGCCTGATCGGTCGTCTCGTGATTGTGATGCTTAGCCGTCATTGACTTCCCTTCTCGCCCTCGCTGAAAAAATCGGCCATGAACGCCACCGCGGTAATCACTCGCTCGTAGTGCATGCGAATCGGACCAAGAATCCCCAGTGTTCCCTGCGAGTGTTCGTCATGCGAATACGGCGCGGTGACCAAAGCGAGCTGGCTCCCAGCCGGCGCAATGCCCTTCAATCCAAATTCCACGTGCACCGGCTCGGGCGCCTCGATAAAGCCTGTCAACAATGAGATGAGCCGTCCGCGCTCTTCGATGGTAGAAAGCAACTCGCGAAGCTGCTCCTGATTCGAAAACTCCGAAGAGGTAATCAACTGCGCCGCCCCTTCGATATAGATATTGCGTGACGTATCCTCTCCCAAAACTTTGGGATCGCACAGCATCAGCGCGTCGGTTGCCAGCCGATCGTATCGCTCGCGCTCGGTCGCAACCTGCGTTTGCAGATCGGCGCGAATGGCATCAAGTGTCCATCCGGAGTAGTGACTGTTCAAAAATTCCGCGATGCGATCCAGTTCCTCTTGCTTGAATGGCCGCTCCGTCTGAATCAACTTGTCGCGCGTAAGTCCGCCGGGGCCGATCAGCACCACCAGCACCCGCCCATCCGGAATCAGCAAAAATCGCAAGTGCTGCACCACGGTCCGCGCCAGCGGCGGCGAAATAATGATGCCCAGCCCGCGCGACACATCCGACAGAATCTTGCTAGCCCGCTCCATCACCGCTTCCGGCGTCGAGGCCGTCGCCAACTCGCGCCGAATCCATTCCAGGTCCTGCGGCCGCGCGGTAGCTTGCGTCGCAACTTCCTCGACAAAGAACCGATAAGCCGCCGCGGTAGGCACCCGCCCAGCCGATGTGTGCGGCTGATACAAAAAGCCTTCCTCCTCAAGATCAGCCATCACATTCCGCACCGTAGCGGAACTAAGCGGCTCAGGATGCCTCCGCGCAATGCTGCGCGACGACACTGGCTCCCCCGTCTCAATGTAGATGCGCACCACGTCGCTCAAAACCTCGCGATGTCGCTTCTGTTGTAAAGATGGAGTGCTCATTCTCTCAGCCGTACTGCGCGCCCTGCGAGCGATCGCAAGAAATTCTGACGAACCTCGCCTGTACTCAATTCTAATCAGTGGTTCGAGTTCCAGCAAGGCCTCGCATCGCACGAAGTGCGGCACGAAGATTCTGGCGAGCCTGCCCGTGCCCGGCTCCAAAAAAGTTATACGAGACGCCGCAAGTCTCGTCAGGCCACGCTTTCACAGAGTGCGGTAAAACGCGTGACCGCTGTCATCGCTCCCTTCGCTCGGGATGACAACCTTTTCGCTTTTTTCCGCAAACCGTTTAGCTTCTTCGGTGGCAGCTCCCGCATTCATGCGGGGGAGGAGCGCTTCAGCGCTCCGAAAAAGCCTCGCATTTGGTGACGCGCTTTAGCGCTGGATCCCTGAAGCAACTCCCCTGCAGCCTTCCACCGTTGCGCTCCGCGTCGGCCTGAATTCAGGGCAATGCCCGCTAGGGCGACCGTTTCGCGTTTCTTGCAAATTGTTTAGCCGCTGCCGGCGGATATCAAAGCTTACACGCAGGCCCGAAACGCCCAGTCCAAATTCGCAGCAACGTAGTTGCGGGAATGCTCGGACTGTCCTATGCTCGCGCGCGAAACTTATCCATTGGCAATCGCGTATCTGTGTAGCGCGCAATCGGCGAGCGGAGGTGTAGCTGTGAGAAACGGGATCGCAGCAGTGTTGGCGATACTTTGCGCGTTGGCGTTGGCGTCGGGCGGCGCGGCGGCGCCGCACGCTCGAGCGATAGCGTCTCTGCAGGCTGCGGCGAAGCCCGCCAGCGCCCCGCTTTCCACTCGGGTGGTTGCTTACAAAATCGACGCCAAGCTGGATCCCGCCGCCCACACCATCACCGCCACGGAAACGGTCACCTACCACAATCTGACCGGTCAGCCTCAACAAGACTTCCCGTTTCATCTCTACCTAAACGCCTTCCAACCCCAATCCTCCTGGATGGCCGAACAGCGTCTCGATAGCCCGGAATACAAATGGAAGCCCGAACATCTTGGCGCAATTCGTGTCAGCTCGATTGAAGCCGTCGGAATCGGCGACGTCACCAGCACCATGCACTTCACGCAGCCCGACGACACCAACACCGAAGACCACACAGTCATGCAAATCCGGCTGCCGAAGCCGGTCGCGGCCGGTGCTGACGTGCAATTCAAGATCGCCTTCGAAGATCAAATGCCGCAGGTCGTAGCGCGCACAGGATACATGCGCGATTTCTACATGGTCGGCCAATGGTTCCCCAAAGTCGGCGTCTGGTGGAAAGGCGCATGGAACTGCCGCCAATTTCACCGCGACACGGAATTCTTCGCCGACTTTGGCACCTTTGACGTGAACCTGACCATGCCGAAAAACGAAGTGGTCGGCGCAGGCGGCGATCTGGTCTCCAGCACCGAAAATTCCGACGGCACCAAAACCATGCTCTTCCACTCCGAAGACGTCCACGATTTCTCCTGGACCGCCAGCCCGTCCTTCACTCCGGTAGAAGATTCCTGGACCGGCAGCGCCGGCACGGTAAAGATTCATTTGCTGGTGTCGCCGGGAAACATGGGATCGGCAACACGCTATATCGACACAGTGAAAGGCACTCTGCAGAAGTTCGATGAATGGTACGGCCCCTATCCCTACGATCGCATCACCATGGTCGATCCGCCCCACGGCGCCTTCCAAGCCGGCGGAATGGAATACCCCACGCTCATCACGCTCGACACGAGTTGGTACACGCCCAAATCCGTCCTCGAACCCGAACTCGTCACCGAACACGAATTCGGCCACCAATATTGGTACGGCATGGTCGCCACCAACGAATTCGAAGAAGCCTGGCTCGACGAAGGCATCAACAGCTATACCGAAGTAAAAATCATGGACGCGCTCTACGGCGCGGGCGCCGACGTAATAAATCTCCCCTACGGAACCTTGAGTGAACGCGAAATGCAGCGCCTCGGCTACAACCTCGCCGCGGACACCGATCCCCTGACGCGGCCCGCCTGGAAATTCCTCAACGGCAATGCCTACGGCGGCGTCACCTATGGCAAGACCGCCTCGGTATTGCTGACTCTCGAGAAAATTGTCGGCGAAGACACCATGCGCCGCGCGCTTCGCACGTATTTCATGCGTTATCGCTTCACGCACCCGACGGGCGAGGATTTTCTGAAGACGCTCGAGGAAGTAAGCGGCCAAAATCTCCGCTGGTATTTCGATCAAGCCGTTTCCGGCACCGCCATTCTCGATTACGAAGTGCAAGACCTCCACTCCGATCCCCTGCCCTGGTATCCCACCGACGTCAAAAGCGGGGGCGGCACGGGCAAAAACGGTTACCGCAACTACGTGGTAGTGCACCGCAAATGCGATTTCATCATGCCCGTGGATGTCCAGATGCACTTCAAAAATGGCGAAGCCGTGATGGAGCACTGGGACGGCAAAGATCGCTGGATTCGCTACACCTACGACCGGCCCGACGAAATCGTTTCCGCGGAAATTGATCCGCAACACCAAGTGCTTCTCGATCGCGATCTGTTCAACACCAGCCGCACCACGCAAGGCAGCCGCAAGGCCTTTCAAAAGCTGAATAATCTCTGCACTTTCTTCGATCAATGGATCGGCCAGATTCTGGCGTGGCTCACGTGAGGGGGACCAGATGAGCGAGGGGAAATCGGGAGTTTTTACCGGAGGCGCGTCGCTCGTCTGGCGCCGCCAGCGCGTGCTCTGGTGGCCGTACCTTGTCTGCCTCCTGCTGGCGCATTTCGCCGCCAGCACCACCATGGGCCGCCTCGACTGGTTCCTGCAGCGCAGCCTCGCTTCGGATCGCCTTCTCGTTCACGGATTTAGTTTCGGCGCCGTGATTGAATTGATGTCCGGGCAGTCGCCACTGTTGAGTTTCGGGCACGAGGGCATGCACTTTGGCTTTGTGTTCTTCTTCTTCATGCTGCTGGTCACCGGCGGAATTTTGGAAGCCTACTGGCGCGACGCCACGCTCACCACCATGGAATTCTTCCAGAATGGCGGCCGCTATTTTTGGCGCTTCTTCCGCCTGGTGATGTTTCTGCTCGTCGCTCTGATTCCCGTGGGAGTCATTGCCGCCGTCACGTCGTCCGTCGCAGACAGCGTGGACAAGAAATCGATTTCGCCGTTTCCCGCCGTCTGGATTCAGGTCGCGGGCGCAGTCATCGTGCTCTTCCTGCTGATGACCGTCCGCTTGTGGTTCGACATGGCCGAAGTGACCGCCGTTGCCGAGAGCGAAACCGGCGCCTGGCGATGCCTGAAGGCAGGTTTTCGATTGTTGCGCGGGAATTTTGGCAGCCTCTTCTGGCTCTATTTCCGCATCAGCTTTCTCGCTTGGCTCGGCGAAGCGATTATGCTCCACATCTGGGTGCGCCACGTGCCGCCGGAATGGACACGGGTTTCCTTCGTACTCGGCCAACTCATCGTGCTCTTCTGGATGGGCATGAGATGGTGGCAAAGAGCCAGCGAGGTTCTCTGGTACCAAGCCCACGGTCTGGAGGATTTGCTGCCGCGCGCCCCGATAGATGAGCCGGCCCCGGTTCCCGAAGTCGCCACAGTAGCCTAAAAAAATGCGCCCCGAGGTTGGGCCTCGGGGCGCGGAGCAGGCCATCAGTTGGTCTGTCAGGGAGAGAGAGTCAACAGAGTCCTTGCTCGCAAAGTTGGACGCACCACTCCAGGAAAAGTTAGCCCGTGTCAGCCCCTGCAATCCGCTGGCGGTTCTTGCACTTCGGTGGCAGCCCCCGCATTTATGCGGGGGAGGAGCGCTTCAGCGCTCCGGAAAAAACTCGCCTTTAACGATGCGCTGTAGCGCTGGGCCGTCGCTTCGCATCCCCGAATCACGACACGACGAAAAAGCGCGACGCTCTAAATCCCCTCACCCACTCGAGGCCGCATTCCTACCAAATCCTGCACCGATCCGCCTCCGGCCTCTCCATCGGGTCCGTCGCGCCGCAATTCCAAGCCTTCGCAAACGACGGCATATTCCCCAAAGGCCCAATCGCCCGGAATCTCCCCAAAGGGTGCGGATTCGTATTAGCCATCAGCCGGTCAAATTCAGGGCGATCGTTGCTGGCCCAAATCTGCGCGAACGCCAGGAAGAATCGCTGCTCCGGCGTAAACCCGTCAATCGGACCGGGATTTTTCGTAGCAAGGATTTTCTGCAGCGCAGCATAGGAAATCGTGAGCCCGCCAAGATCCGCAATGCTTTCGCCCTCTACCAATTTTCCATTCTCGTGCAAGCCCTCTTCCACCACGTAAGAATCAAATTGCTTTGCCACGCAATCCCCGCGCGCCTGGAAATTCTTCAAATCGTCCGGCGTCCACCAATTGCTCAAATTTCCCACCGCGTCGAACTTCGCTCCCGAATCATCGAAGCCATGCGTCATTTCATGCCCGATCACCGCGCCCATGCCGCCGTAATTCATCGCATCATCGCGCTTCGGATCGTAGAACGGCGGCTGCAAAATTCCCGCGGGGAACACAATCTCGTTAATCGTGGGATTGTAATAAGCGTTCACCGTCGGCGGAGTCATCCCCCATTCCTTGCGATCCACGGGCGTGTCGATCTTCGACAGCCGGTAATCCCGGTCAAATTCCGATCCGCGCCGCGCGTTTTCAAGAAAAATTCCGCGATCGACTTTGAACGCAGAATAGTCGCGCCACTTGTCCGGATACCCGATCTTGAGCTGGATGGCGTCCAGCTTCTCGCTCGCTTTTTTCCGCGTCTCCGGGCTCATCCAATCCAGCGTAGAAATGTCTTCGCGCAGCGCCCCCATCAGATTGTGAACCATCTCCAGCGCGGCGGCCTTGGCCTCCGGCGGAAAATAATCTTTCACGTAAATCTGCCCCAGCGCCTCGCCGAGCATTCCATCCGTGGCCCGCACGCAGCGCTTCCAGCGCGGCTGGATTTCCTGCGTCCCGGTCAGAATGTGTCCGTAGAAATCGAAATCTTCGTCCACAAACTTTTTTGGAAGCGAATCCGCAGCATCGTGAACCAATTGCCAACGCAGATAAGTTTTCCAGTCGTCGAGCGATGTGGCGGTCAGTTCGTGATTCACAGTCTTGAAAAACTCAGGCTGCGAGACATTGATAGCTGTGATCGAGTCGTGCCCGATCGCATGGAAGTACGCGTCCCAATCGAAATCGGGCGTCAAAGTCTTGAGCGCTGCGCGATCCATCTTGTGGTAGACGTTGTCCGGATTGCGGCGCTCCACGCGCGTCATCGAAGCCTGTGCCAGCTTGGTCTCGATCGCCATAACGGCCTTGGCTTCCGCGGCGGCCGCACCCGCGTCGTCCCCCAGCAGCACGAACATATTCGCCACGTGCTTCACGTAGGCTTCCCGCAGCTTCACCGATTTATCGTCGGTCTTGATGTAGTAATCGCGATCCGGCATGCCAATTCCGCCCTGCCCAGCAACGGCGATGTACACGCTGCTGTTCTTGAAATCGGGATTGGCATAGAAACTAAAGACGGCTCCGGCTCCATCGCGATGCAGCCGGACGATTTCAGCCTGCAAATCGGCCGCGCTCGAAATCTTGGCGATGCGCGCAAAGTCATCCTTCAGCGGTTCAATGCCAGCCTTTTCGATCGCCGGTTCGTCCATGCAACTGAAATAAAAATCACCGATCTTCTGTTCAATCGAGCCGGGCGCGGCCGAAGTATTCTTCGACGCGGCTTGGAGGATAATGTGGAGTTTCTCGCGATTGCTTTCCGCAAGCTCGGTAAAGCTGCCAAACGCAGGATATTCCGGCGGAATCGGATGGCTCTTGATCCAACCGCCGTCAGCAAACTGGAAGAAGTTGTCGCAAGGCTTAACGCTCCGGTCGAGATTCGCAAGATCGAATCCGTGCCCCGCAGAATCATCAGCAATCGCCGGCGAAACACACGAGCCATCCGCCGCAGCCGGCAGCAAAGTCTGCGTAGCCCCAGCGCTGCCAGCACTGTCGGCTCGACCAGCCTGCTGCCCCTGCGCAACCGCTGCGAAAAACAGAAACGCAAATAGAATGACGCCACCAGACACACGAGAAAAATACTTCAAGGCGACACCTCCGGAAATATTCGAAATTTGCAAGAGCTCTGCCGACTTACTTCGGCACAATCAATCCTGCAATCGTAGGGGCGGGGCTTGCTCCGCCCTCCGCCGACCTCCCCGCCAAATCAAATCTCCGTGCAACCGCGGAAGATCAACGCCGCCAATCGTGCTCTTCTCTCTGAAATTTCAAATTTGAAATCTCCGCGCTGTCAATCGCACTACGCGTTATCAATCTGCGCCCGCTGCAACTTGTCCGAGTAGTCGATATAAAGCGATTTCCACTCGGTGTAGAAATCCAGCGCCGCCAACCCCGATTCGCGATGCCCGTTCCCGGTATTCTTGATCCCGCCAAACGGCAAATGCGTCTCAGCCCCAATGGTAGGCGCATTCACGTAAACAATCCCCGTCTCGAGATCCCGCTGCGCCCGGTAAGCATGATTGATGTTCCGCGTATAAATCGAAGACGAAAGCCCATATTCCACGCCGTTCGCAATCTCCAGCGCCTCATCGAGCGTGCCGAAGGGAATCGTCGCCACCACCGGCCCGAAAATCTCCTCCTGCGCAATGCGCATCCGCGGATTGACGTCGAGAAAAATCGTAGGCTCATGAAACCAACCGCGCGCCAGCGACCCGGAATCCAGCCGATGCCCGCCCGCAGCAAGCTTCGCCCCTTCGTTCTTCCCGATCTCCACGTACTTGATCACCGTCTGCAGTTGCGACTCGTTCACGCTCGGCCCCATGTCCGTCTTGGGATCCAAGCCGTCGCCCACGCGCAGCGCCTTAGCCCGCTCGACAAACCTCGCCGCAAACTCATTGTAAATTTTCTTGTGCACCGCAATGCGGCTGGTCGCCGTGCAGCGCTGCCCGCTAGTCCCGAAGCTTCCCCAGATCGCCCCATCCACCGCAAGATCAAGATTCGCGTCATCCATCACGATGATGATGTTCTTCCCGCCCATCTCCAGATGGCATTTCTTAAAAGTGGGCGCGCAAGTCTCGCTGATGATGCGCCCCACTTCGGTCGAGCCGGTGAAGCTCACAAGATTCGTATCGCGATGCTTGATCAGCGCCGCCCCGGCTTCCGATCCGTGCCCGTTTACGATGTTCATCACCCCAGGCGGCAATCCAGCCTCAGCCAAAACCTGCACGTAGTTGTAAGTTGAGAAAGGCGTCTCAGCAGCCGGCTTGATCACGACGGTATTCCCGCAAACCAGCGCCGGAGCAATCTTCCACGATGGTATTGCCATCGGGAAATTCCACGGCGTGACCAGCGCCGCCACTCCGATCGAAGCCCGCACGCTCATGGCAAATTTGTCAGGCAATTCCGAAGGCGTAGTCTGCCCGTAAAGCCGCCGGCCTTCCCCAGCCATCAGGTAAGTCATATCAATCGCTTCTTGCACGTCCCCGCGCGTCTCGGCTAAAACCTTGCCCATCTCGCGCGTCATCTCCCGCGCATACTCTTCCTTCCGCATCACCAAAAGCTCGGCCGCCCGAAATAAAATTTCCGCCCGCTTCGGCGCCGGCACCAATCGCCATTTCTTGTAAGCTTCCTTGGCCGCATCCACCGCGACATCGACGTCGGCCGCCGTAGACGAAGGAAATGTCCCGATCAATTCATCACGATTAGCCGGATTGCGGTCTTCAATCCCCGCACCGCCAGATCCGTCCACCCACTCCCCATTGATGTAGTTCTTGTAAGTTTTCGGCGTGACTGCGGTAGCCATTGGAATTCCTCCGGATCGGTCAGCTCTTCGCGCGTAGAGGCGGCGCCACGTGGAGACGGCAGGAGCTTCGCGGCGTCCGTTCAACTGAACATGAAACCGAACTTGAAAAGTAACAGACAGCGCAACGCCCGTCAAACGCCGCCCGAATCGCTCGGAGCTCCGCAGTCATGCCGCGAAGACATCAGCATTTCGGTGGGAGCCTTGCCCTTCAGTTGGAACCTTGCATTTCTCTGGGAGAATTGCATTTCGGTGGCAGCCCCCGCATTCATGCGGGGGAAGGAGCGCTTCAGCGCTCCGGGAAAAGCCTCGCCTCTAAACATGCGCTTTAGCGCTGGCTCCGTGAAGCAACTCCATTGAAGACAAGCAGGCCAACGTCGCGCCCGGAGACGACTCCGCCAAGAATTAAAACGTCGAGAAGAATCGCAACTCGAGGGCGATCAATCCCCGGGGTCAGTACTTGCTGCGCTGCTAGGCGCGGTGGTCGGTGGCGGAGAAGCCGGTTGAGGCGTGGCACCCGGATGCTGCACAGGCCGCGGCGCGCTTACTCCGGCGATGTCCGAGCCGAGGCCGAGTTTCTGCAGCGTCGTCGCGTCGAGTTTGCCGGTGCCGGTCATGCCGTGGTCTTCCTGGAATTTGCGCATGGCATCCTGCGTGTTCGAATCCCATTTCTTCGTGGGATCGCCGTGATAGTAGCCTTCGCGAGCGAGCGCGGTTTGAATTTCCTCGATGCGGTCGGTCGTGGGAGCTTTCTGAATCGGCTCCCAATGATGGCGGCCCTTCTTATTTTTCTTGGAAGCGGACGACGATTTCTTCGACGAAGACTTGCCCGAAGACTGCGGCGATCCCGCAGCAGCGCGCGCCGAGGCGGTCAGGCCAGGCGCCGCCAGCAAGAGCGACGCCGCGAGAGCTACGCCCGTTGCCACAGCCACGAATCCATGGCCGCGACGCGCTGAGGCTTCGCGGATGCTCGCCTCTCGCGAAATCATTGATTTGGCACCGCTCCCGCTAGAAACACCGTCAGTTCGCGATCGTTCGAGTCGTGCCGGATCACCTTGAACAGCACATCCTGCCCAGGCTTCAGCCGCGCCACTTCGCGCCGGTATTCATTCAGATTCGCCACCGGCACATGATTGACTTCCACGATGATGTCGCCGCGGTTGAACTCAATGTCTTCCGCAAAGCTGGCCGGCTCGACTTCGGAAACAATCACTCCCGGCTGCTTGGTGATGCCCAGCTTGCGCGCCAGCTCCGGCGTCAAATCCTCGACGTGCAAACCAAATTCCGCCGGCTCGATGCCCTCAGGCGATGTCTCGAGATCTTCAGCAGTATTCGGGAAAAGCTTCGCCCGATCCGCGACGACCACCGAAACTTCATGCGCTTCCTTGTTGCGCACATATCGCAACTGAACGCTCTGCCCCACGGCCGTCTCAGCAATCGGATCGACCAGATCAGACCCCGTCCGCACCGGATGTCCATTAACATCGGTGATCAAGTCCCCCGGCTTTAGCCCGACCTTGTCGGCCGGACTCCCAGGCTCGACGCCCTGCACCACGATGCCGTAAGAAGCCCCCAATTCGCGCAGCAAAACCGGATTCGCGCTGTTCTCTTCGCTGAAGCTGATTCCAATCGAACCGCGCGTGACTTTCCCGGTGGTCACCAGCTGGTTGTAGACGCTAATCACCGTATTCGAAGGCAGCGCAAATCCCACGCCTTCGAATCCGCGCCCGCCCGTATAAATCGCAGTATTAATCCCAATCACTTCGCCGGCCATGCTAACCAGCGGCCCGCCGGAATTCCCAGGATTGATCGCCGCATCAGTCTGAATGAATTTCTGAAATTGGAATCCAGGATTGGGGCGATCCTTGGCGCTCACGATTCCCGCAGTAACGGTAGCTTGCAAGCCAAATGGGCTGCCGATAGCCAAAACCCAATCGCCCACCTGCACGCCGTTGGAATTCCCCAACCGCGCCACAGGCAGCGCATGATCGGAATCAATCTTGATTACCGCCAGGTCGGTAAGCTGATCGGTGCCAATCAATTTCGCCATGTAATGCTTGGGATCTTTATCAATGGTCACTTCGATCTTGGTAGCCTGATCGATCACATGGTTGTTCGTCAGAATGTAGCCCTTGGCATCGACGACGACGCCGGAGCCCAAGCTGCGCTCGGCGGTAGGGCCTTCATCCTGATTATCAAAGAATCGATCGAAGAAATCGTCGAAGGGGTCGCCCTGCTTCCGCTTCTGATGCCCCTTAGGGCGATCAATCACCTGGGTCGTCGAGATGTTCACCACGGTAGGCTCGAGCTTGCCAGCGATAGCCGAAAAAGTGCCGCTAAGCGAAACCGGATCAGGGATGGCGAGCAGCGTAGCCCCATTGCTAGCCTGCGTCCGCGTAGCCAGCGCTCGCCCCGAAATCAATGTCCCAATCAAAATGCCGATCGCCAGGGTGAAGATCACCAACACGCCGGCAAAGAACTTCCGCCGCCGCACCCAGTCCATCAATTCGCGAAACTCGATACCCATTTCCCCGCTCCGTACCTGGCGACACCACTCCCGAACGAATGGCCAGTATAACACTGCCCGGAATCACCGGGCACCCGTACGTTTGTATCCGGGTGCCCTCTTTGCAATGCCCAGTAGCACAGGCACTCCTGCCTGTGCCCTCTGACGACCACAGCTCCCCACGACAACCGCAATCAACGCGGGGCCCCTCCCGCAAATCGATCCCTCTTCCCTCTCCCGCAATCTCACTCTGAAACTCGCCCTGTCACCTCTCCCCCCTTCGCCCTTCCCTCGCCCCAATTCCACATTCGGTACCATCCTCAACGTTTCTAATTTCTGCTATCCCTATCAACACTATGACCACCAACAACGGCTCCACGAAAGACCAACCCGATTCCACCCCCGATCTGGATCGCCACGCCCGTCTCTGCGTCATCTGCCGCCATCCAGACCGCGACCATATCGACTTCGACTTCGTCCAGTGGGCACGCCCCGAAACCATCGTCCGCGAATATCATCTTCGCAGCCGCAAGATCCTCTACCGCCACGCCCGCGCCACCGGACTCTACTACCTCCGCTCGCGCAACGTCCGCAGCGCACTCGACCACGTCATCCAGCTCATCTCAGACTCCGCGGTGAACACCGTTGCGGCCATCCAGGCCGTCCGCATCTACGCCCACATCAACGATTCCGGCTCCTGGGTCGAACCCACCCGCAGATTCCTCATCGCCAAAGAAATTCCAGTCCCTGAACAGGTCGAACTCATCCTCGCCCCTTCTCTGGCCGCAAGCGTACGCAAACGTCAGGAAGGTATAGAGGCCCTGGAACGCGAGCGCCAGGCCGCCCGCGAGCGCGAACAGCAAGCCGCTCACCACCCCGAACCCATCACCGCGAACGAACCTCAACGCATTACTGCGCCGCAGCCAAAACCCCCAATTCACGTTCCCAGGGGCTCTGCAAAATGTCCCCATTTAGAAACGACCCCCGTCCTGTGTTTTCTTATACTTACATACGATTCTATTCGGACGCATGTCCCGACTAGAGCGAACAAAATTCGAACCCATTTTCCGGGTCAACAACGGCATCCCGCATCGCCCCAACCGGCCTTTCTTCGTAGGGGCGCGGCTTGCTGCGCCCGCATTTCAACGAGCCGCCGCGTGCCGATATGAGCCCCCGCATTTTGCTTGCCCTGCCCCCCGTAGCCTCGCCGCGGAAGGGAGTCCCCGCAATTCACTTCGGGAAAGCAGCCTCGATTGAAACCTGCGCTATGGCCTTACTCCTTCCCGCAATTCCCCGCTTCCGCCCATTGGCGAGACGCGCGGACATTGTTACAATCCCATTGCTGACCTATGCCGCCGCAAACTCTCTACGAAAAAATCTGGAATGCTCATATCGTTCGAGAAGTTCCCGGCCAACCCTCACTGATTTACATCGATCGTCATCTGATCCACGAAGGCACTTCCCCGCAAGCCTTCGCCGGCCTCAAAGCCGCGGGGCGCAAAGTGCGCCGGCCGGACCTCACCTTCGCGGTGATGGACCACTCGGTCTCCACGAAAAATCGCGAGCTGCCGATTCTCGATGCCGACGCACGCGGACAATTCGAAGCCCTCGAGCGCAATTGCAAAGAAACCGGCGTCCGCCTGTTCGACATGCACAGCAAGAATCAAGGCATCGTGCACATCATCGGCCCGGAACTCGGAATCACGCAGCCCGGCCAAACGCTGGTCTGCGGCGATAGCCACACTTCCACGCACGGCGCCATGGGCGCGCTGGCTTTCGGCATTGGCACCAGCGAAATCGAGCATGTGCTCGCAACGCAATGCCTCTCGCAGGCGAAATCGAAGACCGGGCTGGTGCGCTTCAATGGCGCGCGACCCAAGGGCATCACCTCGAAAGATTTCATCCTCGCGCTGATCGGCAAAATTGGAATCGCCGGCGGCACCGGCCACGTTTTCGAATATGCCGGCGACGCGGTGCGCGCTCTCTCGATGGAAGCGCGCATGACCATGTGCAACATGACCATCGAAGGCGGCGCCCGCGCAGGAATGGTCGCGCCGGATCAGACCACGTTCGCGTATCTCGAAGGCAAGCCGTTCGTCCCGCGCGGCAAGGAATTTCAGGACGCGGTGGCGCGCTGGAAAGCGCTGGCATCCGATCCCGGCGCGAAATACGACGTCGTCTTGGATATCGACGCCGCGAAGCTTGCTCCGCAAGTCACCTGGGGCACGAATCCCGGTATGGTCACGGACGTGACCAGCCGCGTCCCCGATCCGAATTCGTTTGCAGATCCCGTGGATCGAAAAGCGGCAGAGAGCGCTCTCGTTTACATGAATCTGAAGCCCGGAACGCCGATCACGGACATCTCGGTAGATCGCGTCTTCATCGGCTCCTGCACCAATTCGCGCATCGAGGATCTGCGCGCCGCCGCGCACGTGATCGAAGGCAAGCACATCGCCAAGAACATCAAGCAGGCGCTGGCCGTACCCGGTTCACGCGTGGTGAAAGCGCAGGCCGAAAAAGAAGGCCTCGACAAAATTTTCCGCGATGCGGGATTCGAGTGGCGCGATGCGGGCTGCAGCATGTGCATCGGGATGAATGATGATGTGCTGCCGAGCGGCGAGCGTTCCGCCAGCACTTCCAATCGCAATTTCGAAGGCCGCCAGGGCAAAGGCAGCCGTACGCATCTCGTCAGCCCCATGATGGCCGCCGCGGCAGCGATCGAAGGCCATTTCGTGGACATCCGCAAGTGGGATGTGAACGGAGCGGAGTGAGCATGCAGCCGTTCGTGAAACAAACGGGACTTGTGGCGCCGATGGATCGCGTGAATGTGGACACCGATCAAATGGTGCCGAAGCAATTTTTGAAGCTGCAGACACGCGAAGGCTACGGCCGCGTGCTTTTCTATGACTGGCGCTATCTGCCGGGCGAGAAACCCAATCCGGAATTTCCTCTGAACTTTCCGCGCTACCGCGGCGCGAGCGTACTTCTGGCGCGCGCGAATTTCGGCTGCGGCTCGAGCCGCGAGCATGCTCCCTGGGCCATTCTCGATTACGGCTTCCGCTCCATCATCGCGCCGAGCTATGCCGACATCTTCTACAACAATTGCTTCAAGAACGGCATTCTGCCTGTGCAGTTGAGCGACGTGCAGGTGGATGATCTTTTCAAGCGCGCCGAGAAGCAGGAAGGCTACCGGCTGACGGTGGACCTCGAGAATCAACTGGTCACAGACGACGCGGGCCTGCGCATTCCGTTCGAGATTGACGCCTTCCGCAAAAAGTGCTTGTTGAAGGGGCTCGACGACATCGGCCTCACGCTCGAACACGAGCCCGACATCTCGGCTTACGAGAAGTCGAATCCGAAATCTGCGCCGATGTACGATCCCGTGGACGTGAAAATCGCGCAGCCTCAAACGTAATTCCATCCGCTACGTCAAACTAGTTCTGGAGGCCGGGAAATGACCTGGCGTCGCTTGCTCGTCGTGGTTGCCGCGCTGTGCACGATCTCGATCGCCGCGGCACAGGAAAAATCGCTGCCCTTCCCTCCGGCGGCGCTTCTGAATCGCATCACTCCCGCCGGAATTCGCGCGAACATGGAATATCTCGCCGATGATTTGCTCGAAGGGCGCGGAACGGGGACGCGCGGATACCAACTCGCCGCTCTCTACGTCCGCAGCCGCTTCGAAGAACTGGGATTGAAGCCCGCGGGAGTGAACGGCAGCTATTTCCAGCCGGTGCCGCTGCGGCGCATCGCGCTTGTGCCCGAAGCATCTTCCGTGTCGATCATGCGGGGACTGAAAATACAAAAGCTCGCGCTCGGAAAAGATTACATCACCGACGGGAATCCGCTGGCGACGTTCAGCACTTCCGAAGGGCCGCTTGCGTTCGTCGGCTACGGAGTATCGGCGCCGGAATTTGACTACGACGATTTCGCTGCGGTGGATGTGCGCGGGAAAATCGCCGTCGAGCTCTGGGGCGCGCCATCGAAATTTCCGAACGCGCCGCGGGCGTACTACTCCGACGGTTACGTCAAAGCCAAGATGGCCGCGGCTCACGGCGCCATCGGGCTGATCGGCGTTTGGGCCGGCCCGATGTCTGAGCGCATTCCCTTCGAGCGGCTGGTGCGGTTTTTCCAGGAGCCGCAACTTCGCTGGCTGGACGCGAACGGCGTGCCGAACGATTCCGTTCCGGAGATTCGCGGCTTCGCGGTGCTCAGCGAAAAATCGAGCGCGGCGCTGTTCGAAGGCGCGCGGAAGACGCTCAGGCAGGCGCTCGACGATGCGTCGCAGAACAAACCGCAAGGTTTTTCGTTGCCGATTGAGGCATCCATTCGATTGACCACGCGATTTACCGCCGCGGAAAGCCCCAACGTCGTCGCCATTCTGCCGGGCTCGGATCCGGCGCTGAAGAATGAGTACGTCGTTTTCAGCGCGCATCTAGATCACTTGGGCATCGGCGAAGTGATCAAAGGCGATGGCATTTACAACGGAGCGCTCGACAACGCTTCCGGCACTTCGGCAATGCTGGAGATCGCGCGCGCTTTCAGTGAAATGCCCACGCCGCCGCGGCGTTCGATTTTGTTTTTGTCCGTGACCGGTGAGGAAGCCGGGCTGCTGGGCTCCGATTATTTCGCGCACAATCCGACTGTGCCCATTTCGCAGATCGCCGCGAACATCAACATGGACGGCGTCGCGCTGCTCTACGATTTCCGCGATATTGTGGGCATGGGCGTCGAACACTCGAGCCTCAGCCGCGAACTTGAAGATGTTGCGCGGCATATGAATCTCGAGGTGAGCCCCGATCCTATGCCGGAGGAAGTTTTCTTCGTGCGCAGCGATCAGTATTCGTTTGTGCAGCAAGGAGTGCCCGCGGTGTTTCTCTCCGAAGGATTCAAAACGGTAGATCCGAAGTTGAACGGCAAGAGCATCTCGCTCGAATGGGAGAGCACGATTTACCACACGCCGCAGGACGATATGAAGCAGCCGTTCAATTTCGAAGCGGGTGCGAAATTCGCGCGCATCGATCTGGCCATCGGCTACGAAGTCGCGCAGGAAACCGAGCGGCCGCATTGGAATGCCGGCGATTTCTTTCTGGCGAAATTCGAAAAGACGCACTGATTGCGATGCGCGCCACGATCTCGCTACGACGATTCTGCCACTGGTCCGGTGGCATCGATGGCTGCTGGGGCTGGGCCTTTTAGCTCGGCTAGGAGGATTGCGGCGAAAATTAGCGCGGCGCCCGTGAGCGTGCGTGCGCTCAGCCTTTCGTGCAGCACGACGTATGAAGTTAGCGCGGCGAAGACCGGCTCGAGCGTGAAGAGAATCGCGGCGTGATTTGCGGTCGTATGCTGCTGCGCCCAGAGTTGCGCGGTGAATCCCAGCACTGTGCAGCCCAGCGCCGTGACCACGACGGCAAAGATCAAGCCGGAGGTCATCTCGAAACGCGGCGCTTCCCAACCGAGAGCCGAAACAATCGGCAGCGCAATTGTTGCCAGCATCGCGGTCAGCGCGATCTGCAGGAAGCTCAAGCCCATGATCGAATGGCGCGTGCTGTAGTGCGCGACCGCCAGGATGTGAAAGGCGAACATCACCGCGGAGCCAAAGCTGAGCACGTCGCCGAGATTCAAATTCCCGAATCCCGTCGGCGGCACGGCTACGAAATAGAGGCCGAAGAACGCGGCTACGGCGCCGGCCCACGCCCAGCGATTGATTCGCTTGCGCCAGAAAATCGCGAGCATGATCGGCACGAGCACGGCGCTCGAGCCGTTCAGGAACGCCGCCTTAGATGGCGTAGTAAATTTCAGCGCGATGGTCTGGAAGATGTAGCCGGAGAACAAAAACACGCCGATGATCGAGCCGGCAACGACCGCCGCGCGATCGAGCTTTCGCACCGTGCGCCAATAAATCGCGCCCATCACCGCCGCAGCCAGCACAAATCGCACGGAGAGGAACGCGAACACCGAAGCATACGCCAGCGCCTGCTGTACAACGACAAACGTCGCGCCCCAGATAAACATGCAGGCGCCAAGCGCAAAATCAGCTTTGAGTCGCTGGCTCATCAAACATGCACGCGCATCAAAATAAACTGACGAAGTTTAGCGGCACTCGTGAAGCGCTGCAACGCGTACTCCCTCTGCGAGACGGGCCGCCGCACGCGACTTTAGTTGGCTCACCGGTTGTTCCGGGATATTCCTTCGTGTATAAACAATAGCTAATATGACGCGAAGGTTAGCGACTTGCGTTCTTGCGATTGCGCTGCTAGCGATTCCCCTTCCGGCGGATAAGTCGCAGTGGGTGGAAGTGACCAGCCCGAACTTCATTGTGGTTAGCAACGGCGGGCAGGGGACGGCCGAGCGCGTTGCCGTGCAATTCGAACAGATTCGCGCAATATTCCGCAAGGCGCTGCCCTACGCCAGCGCGCACGAAAGCCCGGTGATCACCGTCATCGCCGCAAAGGATGAAAAATCCCTCACGGAACTTCTCCCCGAATACTGGGCTAAGGGCCACGAGCACCTGGCAGGGATATTCTTCTTTCGCATGGACAAGTATTACGTCGCGCTGCGGTCGGACCTGGAAGGCCCCAACGCCTACGAGCCGATCTATCACGAGTATTTTCACTCCCTCACGCTTCCCTACATGCCGGGATTGCCGTTGTGGCTGGCCGAGGGCTTCGCGGATTTCTACGGCAATACGGTGATGATCGGGAAGGATGCGGTCCTTGGCCGCGCCAGCGCTGAATTGCTCTACGAGCTTCGCGGCGGGCGGCTCATCCCGCTCGACGTGCTGTTCCAAGTGGACCATTCCTCGCCTTATTACAACGAGCAGAACAAAACTTCGCTCTTCTACGCCGAGTCCTGGGCGCTCGTTCACTTCTTGATGGCCGGCGATAAAGGCGCGCACCGCCCGCTCATCACAAATTATTTAACGGCTTTGACAAAAGGGGCGGACCCAGTAGCCGCTGGCCGCCAGGCGTTTGGCGACCTCGGGCAATTTCAGAGGCAACTCGCGCAGTACATCGGGAATTCGTCGTTCTACGAATTTCCCCTGAAATCAGCGCCGGAGATCACCGAGAAACACTTCCCTTCCCGGCCGCTTTCTGCTGCGGAGGCCGAAGCCATTCGCGGCGACTTCGAAGCTTATCGTGGAAAGGCGGACCTCGCGCGGCCGCTGATCGAGGCAGCCGAGAAGGATGATCCGAAGCTGGCGCTGCCGCACGAAAGCCTGGGAATTCTTGCGTACTCGTCGGGGCAACATCTCGAGGCGCTGCACGAACTTTCCAAAGCTGTGGAACTCGACCCGCAGAACTTTCGAACGCTATTTTTCCGCAGCTTTTTGGCGTTTCATGCGCACGGGGAGAGCTCTCAGAACGAACAAGTCGAGACGGACTTGCGCCGCTCGATCGCGCTCAATGTAAATTTTCCTCCGGCTTACGGACTGCTCGCTTCTTTTTTGGCGGAGAAGGATGAAAAGCTGGACGAAGCCCTTGGCTTCGCGAAAAAAGCGATTGAGCTCGAGCCTGGAACCTCCGCATATCAGATTAGTCTCGGAGAAGTGCTCATCCGCCTGCATCGCGATTCCGAGGCAATCGCCGCCGGACTTCGCGCGGACATGATTGCGCGCGGACTCGCGGATCATGCTGCCGCGAAGGGTTTTCTCACCTACGCGCGAAGCGTTGCTGGATACGATGCCGATCATCCGGACGCGGCGACGCACGTCCGGGTGACGCCGGACAAATCGCCGGCTGCTTCTGATGATGGCGCGGCCACCGACGAGAAAGTTCAGAGCGATCAGAACGAGCCGCGGCCGATGGAAACAGACACTCCATCGGAGCCGGCCGCGCCGGATTCGGGCGCGCAGAAAGAAATGCCTCCGCAGCGCGAGGCGTATTCCGCCAAGGGCAGGATTTCGAAAGTTTCCTGCACGGGGCGCGAGATCGCTCTGGCACTCGATTTCGGATCGACGCGGCTCGAGCTTCAGAATGGAGATTTCGGAAAAATCGAAATCTCGTCGAATGGTCCCGCGAAGTCTAAGTTCAATGCATGTGCGGATCTGCAGGGCCACCAGGCAAAAGTGAATTACTTGCCTGCCGAAGACGCGAAGACAGACGGCACGCTTCTCGGCGTTGCGCTTCTCGATTAACCCAATCAGCAGGAATCAGTCAGATGGCGCGCGGCTGCTTTTTTGCGAGGCGTCGTAGACTATTCTGCCGCCGACGATGGTCATGGCTACTTTCGCGTTGATCAGCTCGCGTGGAGTTAGGCGCGTGATGTCTGACGGGAAGACTACGATGTCGGCAAACATTCCCGGGGCTAGGTTGCCTTTGCGATGTTCTTCGAATTCGGCGTAGGCGGCGCCGGAGGTGTATTCGCGGATGCAGGTTTCGATGGGCAGCTTTTCTTGCGGCTGCCAGCCGCCTGCGGGTCCGCCGCCGGGGAGTTCGCGAGTGGCGCAGGCGTAGAGGCCGCGCAGCGGATTCACGGATTCGACGGGATAGTCGGTGCCAAAGGCGAGATGCGCGCCGGTTTTCTCGAGCGAATTCCAGGCGTAGCCGCCTTTGATGCGCTCGGGGCCGATGCGCGATTCGGCCCAGCGTTCATCATCGAGCAGATGGCACGGTTGCATCGAAGCGATCACGCCGAGCGCTGCGAAGCGCGGGAGGTCGCTTAGCGCGAGGATCTGCGCGTGCTCGACGCGATCGCGGCGATCTCGCGCGCCATTTGCTTCGGCTACCGCGGCGAAAGTATCGAGCGCCAGGCGATTGGCGCGGTCGCCGATGGCGTGAAACGCGATTTGAAATCCGGCGGAGTCGCGCGCTATGGCCATTTGCTTGAGTTGCTCCGGATCGGCGCGAAGAATTCCCGACGTCGCTCCGTCGTCGGAAAAAGGCGCGAGCATCGCCGCGGTGCGCGAACCGAGCGAACCATCGAGGAAGCCCTTCAGCGTGCCGGTCTTAATCCATGCGTCGGTGGTTCCGAACTTCCGGCGGAGTTCTTCGAGCTGTGCAAGCGGGGCATTGAACGGCAGCCATTCCGTAATTCGCAGCGGGAGTGTTCCTTCGCGGTGCAGCGAAATGTAAATCGGCAGATCGACCGTGGGTGGCGCTGACGGCGCGGGCTTGCCGTCGCGCGAACGGCCGTCGACAAATTCTTCGTAGAGCGTAAAAAGTGGTGCCTCGGAATTCTCCTGGATGGAAGTCACGCCGAACGAAGAGGTTTCGGCCAGCGCCATTTCGATGG
>Ga0209517_10002370_pt1 | contig 26693 bp, 21 predicted proteins | sample PeaSoiMetSII2010_FD_187695 | JGI IMG/M metagenome (GOLD analysis project Ga0209517, IMG submission 187695) | Peat soil microbial communities from Weissenstadt, Germany - SII-2010 (SPAdes) (version 2) | ecosystem: Environmental > Terrestrial > Soil > Wetlands > Peat | place: Germany... | reverse complement strand
CAACTCGAGCGATCCTCGCATCAACCGTGCACGAATCGCTTTTTTCCTAACGGTCATCGTGGGGCTGCTGCTCTCGGTGAACTGGTTTGTATGTCACACATGGAATTACTTTTGGGGAATACCCTCGATGCCGCTGTGGCAAATCATTCCTTCACTGCTGACCATCTCGTTTGTCGTCACCACATTGCTCGGATTCCATCAAGCAAACGCGCTGGTGCGAATTGTGTATCGAGTTTCCGCAATTTGGATGGGCGTTTTGAGCTTCACTTTTTTCGCATCGGTCGTGTGCTGGTTCATTTACGTCCCCTTAACGCTCCTTGATTTGCGTGCTGACCCGCGATTGATAGTGGTTGTGGTCTTTGGACTGGCATTCTTCGCCTGCGTTTGTGGTCTTGTGAATGCTGCCTGGATTCGCGTCACGCGCATTACGGTGAAGTTACCAAACCTTCAAGAAGCCTGGCGCGGACGTAGCGCGGCACTCGTGACGGATTTGCACTTGGGTAATGTCCGCGACCATCCTTTCACGCGCCGTGTCGTTGCTAGACTTCAGCGCCTGCAACCCGACGTTGTCTTTATCAGCGGCGACATGTTCGATGGCACAAAGGCGGACTTAGATTGGCTTGTTGCGCCGTGGAGCAAGCTGTCCGTGCCACGCGGCACCTATTTCGTCACCGGTAATCACGAGGAATTCACCAACCGCAACAAGTTTCTCGATGCAATTGGGAAAACAGGGATCCGGGTGCTGAACAATGAGAAGGTTGAAGTTGATGGATTACAAATTGTGGGTGTCCACGATGGCGAGGCAGGCGAACCACAAACTCTGCGCGCTGTATTGCAATCGACGCAACTTGATGACAGGCGACCCAGCATCCTCGTGGCGCATCAGCCCTCAAACCTGGCGATCGCGGCGGAGGCAGGCATTTCCTTGCAGCTCTCCGGCCATACGCACGGTGGACAAATCTGGCCGTGGAGTTGGGTCGCCGCGCTGGTCCATGGACGATTCAACTATGGGTTGAACCGACTGGGAGCGTTGCAGGTGTTTACCAGCAGCGGGGTGGGCACGTGGGGTATGCCGATGCGCCTCGGCACCAAGGCGGAGATCGTTTTGCTGCGATTTGAAGCCGCGGAAGAGGAGGAGCGGTGAATATCGGCAATAACTCGGCTCAATTTGGGCAAGCTCTCGAATGACTCATGAGGGCGTTGACAAAAATGGCTCCCACCACGCCTGACGCTACAGGAAACGGGGACCGATCAACGCATTGTGGAACTCGAGAGACCGCGAACTGAAGACCACAAAAGTCAGAAGTCCGATTAACGCCCAATCTGGATGACGGGCTTGGTTGGACGACGAATTAGTCTCATACAAATCCGTGGCCCTGCGTGGATCGGGGACACCCTTCAGTTGAGGGCATTGGGCGAACCGCTCCGAGGTGGACCAGCGGCGGTCGCTTCGATGGCGTTCAATCATAGATGCCTCGCTTTCTCTTGAATTCAATTCCGCTTTGACGCAGGGAACGAATTGCATGCCGGCTTGGGGCCAAGTGCGGCCCGTTCTGGTCAGTAATTGGTCTTGCCCCTTGCAGAATTCCAAATTCGGTTTGCGATTAACGTTCATGTGTTTGCAGATCCTTTCCTTGTTTTGGCCAGCGCGAGCGTCTTTGTCCTTTCCGATCCGTCGCCTCCGATTCGTGAGGGGAGGTTAGATTGGCTGAAATGATGTGTTCTCTTTGACGCGCGCTTGAGAACTACGCAGCCCAAGTAAGCCCCGCCAGCAGCCACAAGCAGTACAAGAGCGACCAAACCCAGCTTTCGCACGAATGCAACCGCCTGTTCCAATTGGCTGTGGAATATGAATCCTGATACGACATACACGGCGGCGTAAACAACCGAGCTGAAGGCATCAATCAGGAAAAACCGCAACAAACCGACCTCTAAGGCCCCAGCACGCAGGGGGACCACGGTGCCGAACAAGAGGAATTTTGCCGCTGTGAGCACCCGCACACCACGGAGGATTAACCGAGTGTACAGCTTTCGAGGAAGTGTGCGCTTTTGAGCCTCCCAATGAGGGAATACGCGAAAGATGCGTCGCTTCCCGCGTTGTCCCAGATAAAACCAGATCATATCTGCCCCCAGGGAGCCGAGAGCAGCCCAGCAAATTGCGCCAGGCAGACTCAATTTTCCGCCGGCGGCCAGGGCGCCCGCAGCCAGGAGCCATGGCACGGCCGGAAACAGCAAACCACTCTGGTCCGCCAACACGATCAGGAACAGAAACAGGCCGCCATGCGAAATCAAGAATTGGGTCATTTGGCTCATTGTTTCCTGCCATTTTCTGCCACTGCGAGCGTGGAAGGCTCCATGGCTTGGCCGGCTAATATGGATCGGGCGTCGTGAATCATGAATTCGTGGAGCTCCGACGGAAGTTGTGGAACAGGGGTGAATTCCATGCATTTGATGCCTTGCATGGGTATGACGAGCACCCGGTCAGACAATTGAATCAGGAGCTGCTCGCGAACCAGAAACCTTTCCAATCTGGAGGCAGAGGTCCGGGGCTCAATTCCTGGCGCGCTGAATTCAAAACACTGCGTCGTCCCATCGGTGAAGCGAATGGTGACTGTAGCAGGAACAGTCTTGTGCATGGTCAATGTGTCTGCTTGTTGGTTCGATAACATAATTTGGCTCATTCGATGTGTGGCAACCGCGCCCTCTGGCCGGCGGCGCGGTTGCCACGAGTTGCGTTTTGGTAAGGCGACCAGAGACACCTCCCGGTCGAAATGGGATCAGACCCGCGGGCAACGGAATGAATACCTTCAAATCGGAGATCAGCATCCAAAGTTGCAAGCGACGAATGGTCCCGCGCCTGCGGGATAATTTGATCCGGCTGAAAGCGCTCTCGAACCGCTGTAACCATCTCGTCGAAGAGATGCGGAAAGACCAGTAAAGGATGGGACGTGGCCCCCGCCAGATCTGCCGCCTGATTGGCAGCCCCACACAGTTGCTTGAACGATCCGGTTTCGGGCATTTCTGCAAGGGCGGCGCGGAGGAGCTTCCGCTTAAGTTGATGCAGTAGCGAGTGCGTCCGGCTGCTCGGACGCGACGCTTCAAAAACCGAGAACGGCCTCGGTTCAACACGGGCCGACGACAATTCCAGCCACGACCGATCAAGCGACTGGTTGACGTAGTAATTTCGTGCCGTGTGGCTCATAAGAGTTCCGGTTTGCGGTTTTAATCCCGGCGAAGAATGACCTCCAATATGGATGTGTTCGGCTGAGCCCGCTCGTGGATTGTTTCGAGCGAGGAATCGAGTTCGGCCCCGGGCAACTCGACGACTTCCGAAAAGAAACGGACGCCGGCGTGATGCGCAATTTCTCTCAAGCTACCGTAAGCCGGACAGATCTCCTCGTTCATTTTGAGAATGCCATGAAGTTGCGCCACAAGCGCCCCGTCAGCGGCGTAAATTGCGCGTGCGCACCTGTACAGGCAACCCTTGACCGACCGCGGCAAGGTTTCATCGCCATTGACGGCGACGATGAGCAAGGCGGCATGTTCGGCTTCACTTGCCGCCGTCTGCGCCAGTGTCGGGAGTTGCAGCGCGGACAAACTCCAGACGCTGAGGTTCAGTTTGCATTCCGGAACGAGTTGTTGTCCCAGGCGGTCGCACAGCTCCTTCGCGCGTTTGCCGGAACGAACGCTGTCGTAAACAATTAATACGTCCGAGCTGTTTGGGTGTGTCTCAATGCTCATAGGTTTATCGCTTTGCGCCCGACGGGGAGATCATGGCCGTCTCACGGGAGGGTTGTTCCATGTCCCAGCCGCCTCCCAGGGCCTTGTAGAGCGTGATCACGTTGGACAAGCGCGCGAGGCGCGACTGAAGATTGCGCTGTTGCGCGGAGTAAAGATCCTGTTGTGCGGTTAGCACGGCGAGGTAACTCTCGACGCCATTGCGGTAACGCGCGTCGGCCAGGTCATAACGGCTTTGTTCGGCCGCGACCAACGCGTCCTCGGCCTGAATTTGCTGTTCCAGCGTCGTGCGCGCCGCCAGCGCATCCGCCACTTCGCGGAACGCGGACTGGATGGCCTTCTCATACTGCGCCACTTCGATGAGCGTGCTGATTTTGGCGACATCGAGGTTCGCGCGGTTTCTGCCGCCGGCAAAAATGGGCAGGCTGATTTCCGGCGTGAAACTCCAGGCCGCCGCCGGCCCCATAAAAAGATGGGACAGTTGCAAGCTCTCCGTGCCGGCGGAGCCAGTCAGGGTGATTTTTGGGAAAAATGCGGCCCGCGCCGCGCCGATGTTTGCATTTGCGGCTTTGAGGAAATGTTCGGCCTGAAGAATGTCCGGCCGGCGTTGCAATAAATCCGACGGCAGACCCGCGGGGAGATTGCTGGAAAGATTTTGTTCGTTGAGCGATTTCGGGGGCGGCAAATTGTCGGGCAAGGGCTGGCCGATGAGCAGGACCAGTGCGTTCTCTGCTTGCGCGCGCTCGCGTTCGTAAACGGCGACATTGGCGCGAGCGGTCTGCACCTGCGCAGCGGAGGTCTGCAAATCCAGTTTCGACGCTGTGCCGACCTCGAAACTGCGTTTGTTCAAGTCGTAGGAGGATTGAACGGCGGCCAGGGTCTGGCGGATGAGCGAGAGTTGTTCGTCCAGTTGGCGCTCGGTGAGATATTGAATGGCCACTTCCGCGACCAGCGCGATGTGTGTGCTCCGGCGGGCTTCCTCGGTGGCAAAATAATTTTCAAGCGCCTGCTTGTTAAGACTCCGCACGCGACCGAAGAGATCCAATTCGTAGGCGGTGCTGGCGAGGTTCACGCTGTATTGACTGAAGGTCACGGCGCCGCCGGGACCGAACCCGGTGCCGGCGCCAAGGACATCGCCCGGTATGCGCTGGCGTGTGCCGCTCGCGCCGGCGGAGATCGTTGGCAACAAGTCGGCGCGCTGAATCCGATATAGCGCGCGCGATTGTTCGACGTTCAGGACCGCCACGCGCAGGTCCCGATTATTGGTCAAGGCAAGATTAATAAGTTTTTGCAGCCGGGCATCCTGGAAAAACTCACGCCAGCCGATTTCCGCCGCAGCGTTCGTCGTGAATCCGCCCGATTCGGTGCCGGCATAGACGGGACCGCTGGGCCAGGTCTGGGAGACGGGAGCAACGGGGCGTTGGTATTTCGGGGCGAGCGTGCAGCCGGTCAGCAACCCGACGGCGAGCGCGATGAGCAATGATATTTTTTTCATGAGGTTCTTCTTTTTATGCCGGCTGGCCGGCGGTGATTGCACCGGTGGCATCTCCGCCGCCCGCGCGCTGAATCACTTTTGCCTTGAAGATCCGCTTCACGACCACGAAGAACACGGGCACGAACAGAATCGCAAGGACCGTGCCGGTCAACATGCCGCCGATGACGCCGATGCCGATAGCGTTCTGGCTGCCCGAACCCGCGCCATTGGCCAGCGCGAGCGGCAACACGCCGAGGATGAACGCGAACGAGGTCATCAGGATCGGTCGCAGCCGCATCCGCGTGGCGTTCAAGGTGGCTTCGATGAGGTCGCGACCGCCTTCGAACTGTTCCTTGGCGAACTCGACAATCAGGATGGCGTTCTTCGAGGCCAGACCGATGGTCGTGAGCAGTCCGACCTGGAAATAAACGTCGTTGGGCAAGCCAAAGAAGAATGCCGCGAGCACCGCGCCAACCACGCCCAGCGGAACCACCAACATGACGGAAGCGGGAATGGACCAGCTTTCATAGAGCGCCGCCAGGCAGAGAAACACCACGAGCAGCGAAAGCGCGTAGAGCGCGGGCGCTTGCGAACCGGAAAGGCGTTCCTCATACGAGAGGCCCGTCCATTCGTAACCGATGCCAGCCGGCAATTTTTTGGCAAGTTCCTCCATCGCTTTCATGGCGACGCCGGAACTTTGGCCGGGCGCGGGCTCGCCCATGATCTCAACGGCCGGGATGCCGTTGTAGCGTTCGAGCTTGGGTGAACCAGTGGTCCAGTGCGCGGTGGAGAATGCGGAGAACTGCACCATCTTTCCGAGGTTGTTCCGCACGTACCAGCCGTCCAGGTCTTCGGGTTTCATGCGAAACGCCGCGTCGGACTGCAGATAGACTTTTTTAACGCGGCCTTTGTCAATGAAGTCGTTGACGTAGGAAACACCCCACGTGGACGAAAGCGTGTTATTGATGTCCGCGAGCGAGAGGCCGAGCGCAGAGGCTTTCCGCTGGTCAATTTCAATGCGGTATTGCGGCGCATCGTCGATACCGTTCGGACGCACCTTGGCGAGCACGGGATTTTGCGCCGCCATGCCGAGGAGTTGATTGCGCGCCGCGAGGAGCTGGTCGTGACCGAGATTGCCGCGATCCTGCAATTCCAGATCGAAACCGCCCGCGTTGCCAAGCTCCAGGACGGCGGGCGGCGTGAAGGCAAAGACCATCGCTTCGTTGATCCGCCTGAACGCGCCCATCGCGCGGCCGGCGACAGCCAGTGCTTTCAGGGCCTTTGATTTGCGAACGTCCCAGGGCTTGAGCCTGACAAAGGCAAGACCCATGTTCTGGCCGTTCCCAGCGAAGCTGAAACCGCCGACCGTCAGCACCGATTCAACAGCGGCTTTCTCGTCGTTCAGGAAATGAGCGTCCATTTTTTCCAGAACCCTTTTGGTCTGCTCCTGGGTCGCGCCGGGCGGCAACTGCGCCATCGCGAACGCAAACCCTTGATCTTCCTCGGGCAGGAACGCGCTGGGCAGGCGAAGGAAAACAAAGGCCATCACGGCGAGCAGCGCGCCGTAAACCACGAACGAACGTCCGGTGCGCTGAAGCAGTTTCCCCACAATTCCTTGATAGCCGTGGCTGCTGCGCTCGAACACGCGATTGAACCAGCCGAAAAATCCGCGCTTCTCCGCGTGATGACCTTTGGCAATCGGTTTGAGCAGGGTGGCGCACAATGCCGGCGTAAGAACCAACGCCACGCCCACCGAAAGCGCCATCGCGGAAACAATCGTGATGGAGAACTGGCGATAGATGACGCCGACCGATCCGCCAAAGAACGCCATAGGCACGAACACCGCCGAGAGCACCAGGGCGATGCCGACGAGCGCGCCGGTGATCTGGCCCATGGATCTGACGGTCGCTTCCTTGGGCGAGAGGCCTTGCTCGGCCATGATGCGCTCGACGTTTTCGACGACGACGATGGCGTCGTCCACGAGCAGGCCGATGGCAAGCACAACACCGAACATGGTCAGCGTGTTGATCGAGAAACCAAATGCCGCGAGCACGCCGAACGTGCCGAGCAAGACGACGGGCACGGCGATGGTGGGAATCAGCGTAGCCCGGAAATTTTGCAGAAACAAATACATGACGAGGAAGACCAGCGCGATAGCTTCGACCAGAGTCTTGACCACGTCTTCGATGGAGAGCCGCACGAACGGCGTCGTGTCCAACGGATACCTGACTTCGACGCCCGCCGGAAAAAACGGGGACAATTCCGCCAGGCGCGCTCGCACGGCGGTGATGGTATCGAGCGCATTGGCGCCGGAGGCGAGTTTGATGGTGAAGGCGGCGCACGGCTTGCCATTGAAGTAAGCCATCGTTTCATAACTCTCGCCGCCGAGCTCAATTCGCGCGACGTCATTTAACTTCACCTGCGAACCGTCGGGATTCACCCGCAGCAGAATCTGGCCGAACTGCTCGGCGGATTGCAGGCGGGTCTGGGCAATGAGCGTCGCGTTCATGCCCTGGCCGGGCAAAGCCGGAGCGCCGCCAAGCTGGCCGGCCGACACTTGCGCTTTACCTGTGCGAGGAACGATGCAACGCCGAACTCAATTCCTGACGGTCGTCACCAAAGCGATTCTAATCCTCAGCCCAGTCGCGCTTGTGTTCCGTCCAGCATCTGCTCAGACGGCTCAAGCGCGCTGCATCGACTTGGCAAAGCGCCCTTCCGTTACGGACACAGAGATTCGGGTGTTGGTGTCCAATTATTTACCCCTTCTGAACGAGAAAGACTCAGGGCAGCGACTGGCGGGTGTGGCGAAGTACTTTACAACCGACGCAGCGTTCATCGATGGCGAAGGAGTATTCGTCGGGCCGGCTGAAGTGAACAACAAGATCACTCGGCTGCAAGCCAAGTATCAGGGATGGATTTTCAAGCAATACGGCGAGGTCGAAGTGTCAGGAGCGCTGACGCGAGTACCTTGGCAGTTTGGCCCCGCCAGCGACCCAACCAAGATCCTTGGAGAGGACGTAATAGTGGTGCGGGAGGGAAAGGTCTCATCACTGACCGTCTTCCTAATCTCGAAGCACTAGAGCTAAAGCCGGTAGGTATCTGTCACACGTGGCCCCACACGGATAAGCACCAAATATGCAAAAGGCGTTCGCGGCTTTGAAACGGTCTGGCACGTTGACGGTCACTAGTTTTCTCTCGCTGGCATTTCGTCTGGAAGCAATCGCGCTGTCAGGACATTTCTCGGGTTAGCCGATTATCGCTTTGGGTTCTAGATACTCCTGTAACCCGAAGATCCCGCCTTCCCGACCGATCCCCGACTGTTTGAAGCCACCGAAGGGTGCAAATGGATCGTGACTTACTGTGTTGATCAGGACGCGGCCGGCGGCGAGTTTTCGCGCCACCCGGTAGGCCCGTTCAGGGTCCGCCGAGCTTACGTAGGCGATAAGGCCGAATTCGGTGTCATTGGCGATTTCAATAGCCTCGGCTTCCGTCTTGTACGTCAGTATCGACAAGACGGGTCCGAAGATTTCTTCCTTCGCGATACGCATGTCGCGGGTGACTTTTGCGAACACGGTGGGCTTGATGAAATTCCCACGCTCAAGTCCTTGGGGATGACCTTCCCCGCCGATGACGAGCTCCGCACCTTCCTCGACGCCAGACTTGATGTACTCCTGCACGCGCTTGTACTGCTTTGTGCTGGCCAGTGGGCCGAGGGTGACGTCCGTATCCTTTGGATCGCCCATTTTGATTTTTTCGACGGCCGCCTTGGCCAATCGCTTCACTTCGTCGAGGCGGTCTTCCGGCACGAGCAGACGCGAAGCCGCAATGCAGGCCTGCCCGTTATTCAGATAGCAGGCGTTGATGGCCATCGGGATCGCCGTGGAGAGATCGGCGTCGTCCAGGATGATGTTAGGCGACTTGCCTCCGAGCTCCAGCGTGAAGCGTTTCATTGTGTTCAGTGAGTTCTTGGCGACCAGTTTTCCGATCTGCGTCGAACCGGTGAAAGCGATTTTCTGAATGTCGGGACTTTTCGTTAACTCCGTCCCGACGACTTCGCCGAGGCCCGTCACGACATTGATAACGCCAGGAGGCAATCCGGCTTCATGAAAGGCGTCCATCAACACTTCCGTTTGCATCGCACTCATCTCGCTGGGCTTGATGACGACCGTGCATCCGGCAGCGATTGCCGGTGCCACCTTGATCGCGATCGAGCCGGCGCTCGAATTCCATGGCGTAAATATGCCCACCACGCCGGCCGGCTCCATCACGACCTTAGATGTGCCGACAGTTTTGACCAGGTCGAAATCATCGAGGACCTTCTTGAAGTGCAGGAAAATGTTCGCCGCGAGGTTGTTGGAGCCCTTCGCACGGTCTTGCGGTGCGCCGTATTCAACGACCGTCGCCTCAACGAGTTGATCCATTCGCTTGGCCACGGCGTCGTGCAACCGCTGCAGGCAGTCCATCCGGTATTCCTTGCTACTTTGCGAAAAGGTGTTGAAGGCCTCTTTCGCAGCACCGATGGCTTTTCGGGTGTCGATTTCGTCTGCCATGGTGACCTTGCCGATAACCTTGTTGTCGGTCGGGTTCACAGATCGACGACCTGGGTTCCATGGGGTGTGACGAACTGGCCATTGATGTAGGCGCGATCAAAGGCTCTTACTGGAGTCGCGGTTTCATGGGTTTTCATTTGTGTCACCTATCAGGAGGTTTCGGCTTTACTAAGGTCGCTGTGTCTCTCAGGACCGCAGCTCACGATTTCAGTATGGCTCAAAAGCTGGTCGGCGTAACTAGCAAAAGACGCCAATGCTCTTGCAGAACATGCATCGCGCAGAGCCTCGCCCTCCGGCACTCCTGCCTGACGCAGAATGGGCCTTACAAACGGCCTCGTCCTTTTGTGGAGCATCTGTGATAATTATTGTCATGCCGCTTCCCGAGATAACTTCTGCCGAAGCCTTCAAACGTTATTGTTGCCGGGAAATGTTCGCGGGTTGGTCACGGAGAGGAACAGCGATGCGCCAGGCGTATTCCTTGATTTTGCTGCAGATCGGCCTCGCCTTTCCCGTCCTCGGGCAGCCCTATTACGTTGCACCGACCGGCAACGATGGCAATCCCGGCACGCTGGAAAAGCCGTATGCTACTATTCAGCGAGCTCAACAGGCGGTTCGCCGGCAGTCGGGCCCGGTATGGCTGCGCGGCGGGACCTACTACTTGGCCGAGAAGCTGGTCTTCAGTGCCGAGGATTCAGGCTCGAAGGCCGCGCCGGCGGTTTACCAGGCGTACGGGCAGGAGCAGCCTGTGATCAGTGGCGGCGTGAGACTTGAAAAACTGGACTGGCAGCCTTACCGCGATGGGATTGTTCAGGCGAAACTGCCGGAGGACTTGCAAACCGAAGAAATATTCGTAAATGGCGAGCGACAGATTCTGGCGCGCTATCCTAATTACAATCCCAAGGCGCAGTATTTCGACGGCTTCGCGACGGACGCCATCTCGCCGGAACGAGTCGCTCGTTGGGCGGATCCGGCGGGTGGCTATTTTCATGCGATGCATCCGGCCCTCTGGGGTGATTTCACTTGGCATATCACGGGCAAGGACCCGCAGGGCGGACTGACGATGGAGGGAGGGTGGCAAAACAACCGGGGTGGCGCGATACACCAGAAGATTCGCTTTGTGGAGGGCATTTTTGAGGAACTCGATGCTCCTGGTGAGTGGTTCCTGAACACCAATAACCACCGTCTCTACTTTTACCCGCCTCCCGGACTCGACCTGAGCCAAGCGACCGTGGAAGCAACACGGCTGCGCAGCCTGGTCGAGTTTCGCGGCAGCCAGGAGAAGCCTGTGCGCTCCGTTATTCTCCGGGGCCTGACTTTTCGTCATGCGGCACGCACGGTGATGGACACTAAGGAACCGCTCCTGCGCACGGATTGGGCCATATACCGTGGCGGGGCGGTATTCTTCGAGGGCAGTGAGGACTGTGCGCTGGAGGATTGTTTTCTGGACCAGGTCGGTGGCAACGCAGTTTTCGTGAACCGTTACAATCGCCGAGTCACGATACGCGGCTGCCACATTGCCAAAGCCGGGGCGAGTGGCATTTGCTTTGTCGGAGATCCTCAGGCGGCCCGCAACCCTTTGTTCAACTACAACCAGGTGAACAAGCTCGAGGACCTCGACCGCACGCCTGGTCCACGCACCCAGAACTACCCGGCGGATTGCCTGGTCGAGGATTGCCTGATTTACCTGACTGGGCGGGTGGAAAAGCAGACTGCCGGAGTCAATATCGACCTGGCCCAGAACATCACCATCCGCCATTGCTCGATTTACGACATGCCGCGCGCGGGGATCAATATCGGCGACGGCTGCTGGGGCGGGCATGTCATCGAGTTTTGCGATGTGTTCGACACGGTAAAAGAGACGGGGGACCACGGCTCGTTCAATTCCTGGGGGCGCGACCGTTATTGGCGGCCCAAAATTGCCGAGGTAAATGCGTGGGTGCAGCAGGTCCCCGAACTACCGCACTTGGATGCGGTCAAGGCGGTGATCCTGCGGAATAACCGCTGGCGGTGCGACCACGGCTGGGATATCGACCTTGATGACGGTTCCTCATTTTACATTATTACCAACAATCTCTGCCTGCACGGTGGCATCAAGAACCGCGAAGGCTATGGACGCATGGTGGAGAACAACATCACGGTCGGTTCCGGTCTGCACCCCCACGTTTGGTATGTTTCAAGCGGAGATATTTTCCGCCGAAACATCGTCTGGCGCGAATACCAGCCCGCACTCATGCCGGCTGCGCCCTGGGGCCAGGAATTGGACTACAACCTCATGCATCGCGAGGGGGCCACGAACGCACCTGCGACCCGGCTCCGTGGGCAAGGCGGCCGCGACGAGCATTCCATCGTGGCCGACGCGCAGTTCGTTGATCCTGCGCGGGGAGACTACCGGGTTAAGGAGGGGTCTCCCGCTCTGTCGCTGGGCTTCGCTAACTTCCCGATGGACCGCTTTGGTGTGCAAAAACCCAGCTTGAAAGCTCTCGCGCGCGCGCCGGTTCTGCCAGGCCAAAGGCCCGATGCGGCACCACAGGCGCGCGACCTCACGCCGCGCTCCTGGCTTGGGGCGAGTGTCCGGAATGTCGCCGATATGGGCGAGGCGTCTGCACTCGGCCTGTCGGGCGTCACCGGCGTGTTGGTTTTGGAAGTTCCTCGGGACTCGGTCCTGGCAAAATGCGGCCTGCAGAAAGGCGATGTTATCCTTTCCGTGGACGGCTTCAGGACGGCGGAGGTCGTTACGTTGCTCCAGCAGGCTCGGGCGCTGGCTGACGTCCAAAGCATGTCATTGGTCGTTTCGCGACAGCAGAAAGAAATTATGTTGAAGATCAAGCGATGAGGCTTTTTGGATTATGAAAAATGCGAGTTCTCAAATAACCAGGCAGGCAAAACTCCTTGCCGTGACGGCGGTCGCCTTCTCGGTGTGTGGTTTCGTCGGAACCACGCGAGGGGCCGAAGCGGCCTTCGACGGCGGCAAGAGCACCTGGCATGACGGGTTCGTCCGCTACGACTTCACCATGGATGACGAGACCTTGGCCATCACTCCTTTCACGAGACCGGAAAAAGAGGGTTTTGCGGTTGGCACTCCTGCCAAGGCTCAGCGGCGGTGCATCGTGGTCGTTCCAAACAAGGCGGCGCCCGGCAATCCTTGGTCGTGGCGAGGCTGTTATTGGGACCACCAACCCCAGGCCGAGGTGGAATTGCTGCACCGGGGTTTCCACATTGGATTCATTACGCCCGATCCGGGCCGGCAGTATCCGGGCAAGCAGTGGGACGCCTGGTACGCCTACCTGACGGAGAAACATGGGCTGTCCAAGAAACCGGCCTTCGTTGGCATGAGCAAAGGCGGGGTGAATGAGTACAGCTGGACAACTTCGAACCCGGACAAGGTCTCCTGCATCTACGCCGACAATCCCGGGATCTACCCGGAGGATATTTTGAGGCTTGGTGAACTAATCAAGCACGATGTGCCCCTGCTGAACGTCTGCGGGACCCTCGATTTTGTGCTGGAGAAAAACACGAAGGTCATCGAGAACATCTATCATCAGGGCGGCGGCCGGATCAGCGTCATGATCAAAGAAGGCACCGGCCATCATCCGCACAGCTTGATCGATCCCAAGCCCATTGCCGACTTCATCGAGCAGCACGTTCAGCCGAACACCACGCCCCGGCCCGAGATCGTGGACGACACGTTTACGAAATCCCATTATTACAGTACCGAGAATTCTTACATTTACCTCCCCAAAGAAGATACATACGCCGCCTGCAGGGGGCCGCAGTTCACGCCGTGCTACGACCGTTACGACAAGGCTGGCAAGTCATCGTTTGGAGTCACCGGCATGGCGGTGCTCGTGCCGAAGACTGAGGCGGCCGGGAAGCCTTGGGTTTTCCGGGCGGACCGCATCGGCCCGGATGCATCCGCTCTTGATTTGGCCCTGCTTGCCAAGGGGTACTATATCGTGGCTGCTCCCATCCTGGGGGGAGGGCCGGTTCGGGCGGAGTGGGACGCCGTCTATAAGAACTTGACCGACCACGGCTTTTCCAAGAAACCCGCCATGATAGGCGTCGGCGCGGGAGCCGGGGAAGCCTACGCCTGGGCCATCCAGAACCCCGACAAAGTTTCCTGTATTTACGGGGAGAATCCTGCCCTGCGCAGCATCATGTCTGGCAACCTGCCGCCGTTGGATGATGCAAAAAAGCCGCTGGTGGACAACCTGGCTCCGCTGGCCAAAGCGGGCGTGCCGATCCTGCACGTTTGCGGTAGCCTCGATCCGTGGCTCGACCGCGACACGAGGGTGGCAGAAAAGAAATACAAGGAACTCGGCGGAAATTTCACGGTGATCATCAGGCAGGGCGAGGGCCATTTTGCGATCGGGCGACAGGATCCGAAGCCGGTGGTGGATTTCATCGACGGGAAAGCTAATTGAATTAATCATGAACAAATTACGGTTCGGAACCTCGTTGGTACTCGCCCTTGGCCTGATCAGCTTCGCGGGTAGGACGCACGGAGCGGGTCAATATTTGAAGATTGATTATCCCGCCTCGACCGCCACAAGCGAATTGCAGGTGGCCGTTACCTACACGCTCTGGATTCCCGACGGTGTGAAAACGATTCGCGGCATCATTGTTCATCAGCACGGCGCAGGAACCACCGCGTCCATCGAAGGTTCCACCGCTGCCTCAGATTTGCACTGGCAGGCGCTGGCCAAGAAGTGGGACTGCGCGCTCTGGGCTTCGAGTTATCATGTGCAGAATGAAAAGATCGACACCTCCCCTGGAGCCTCGGAATTATGGTTCGATCCTCGCAACGGTTCGGAGAAAACATTTCTCAAGGCGCTTGGTGAATTCGCCAGCAAGGCCGGTCATCCGGAGATCGACACGGTGCCGTGGGCGTTGTGGGGCCATTCCGGCGGCGGCATCTGGGCCGATGTGATGACCGCGCTGCACCCCGATCGCGTCGCCGCCGTGTGGATGCGCTCGGGGTCGTCACTGATGTTTCTCTCCCATCCGGAATTTACAGATCATGACGTGCCGGCCGCCGTTTACCGCATTCCGATGATGACCAATCCAGGAGTGAAGGAAAAACCCAAGCAACCGCCGCCGGAGCCAGACACGCGCACCGCTGCGGAGAAAATGAAGGGTCCTTGGCTGGGAAACATTGCGACGTTCAAGGCATACCGCGCCCACGGCGGACTCATCGGATTCGCGCCCGATCCGCTAACTGGACACGAGTGCGGCGACTCGCGCTATCTTGCCATCCCGTTTCTTGATGCCTGTCTGGCGATGCGCTTGCCGGACAAAGGAGGCAAAGATCAAACGCTCAAGCCGATGGACACGAGCAAGGCGTGGCTGGCGCTGTTGTTCGGCGACGAAGCGAAACCAGCGGCGGATTTCAAAGGTAACCCGGCGGAAGCGGTCTGGCTGCCAAATGAAGCGGTGGCCAAAGCATGGATGGAATACGTGAAGACCGGCGCGACGAGCGACACCACGCCGCCTCCGGCTCCGTTCGACGTGCACGTGTCGGCTAAGGGTGAGCAAGGAACCGAAATCGTCTGGAGTGCCGAGGCGGATTTCGAGAGCGGCATCGGCGGCTTCATCGTGTTGCGCGACGGACAGGAATTGGCGAAGGTGCCGGAGAAGCCGGTGGGCAAATTCGGACGCCCGTTGTTCCAGTCCATGACTTATCACGACACCCCGAGCCAGCCGTTGCCACAGATGCGTTACTTGGACACATCGGCCAAGCTGGGTGAAAAACACGACTATTCCATCGTCAGCGTCAACAGCGTTGGACTGAAATCGCAACCTTCGGCCGCGGCGGCCGTCCAGTGACGATGAGGGATCGCATGTCGGCCAGTACGGCGTCGCCAGGAAGGGAACCGCAATGAGCAGTTTATTAAGAATAGCAAACACGTCGATTCGAGCCTTTGCCGTCCTGGCACTTGCGGTGAGCGCCAGAGCCCAGCAGCACAAAGAGCTGGTAGACTACGTCAATCCTAATATTGGCGGGATCGGTCAATTGCTGTCGGCGACCTCTCCCAGCGTCATAATGCCATACGGCATCATGCGAATCTCTCCGATTACCACCCCGGGAATCACAGACCGGTATCTGGCCGATAAGATCTACGGGTTTCCCGCCGGAGGAATGACCCTGATGCCAATGACCGGGTCTGCGGAGACCGATCCGGCCAAGTCCGCCTCGATGTACGACCACGATCTGGAGACGGCCACGCCGTACTATTATGCCGCGATCCTGGAGAAACACGACATCAGAGTGGAATACACGGTGAGCGCGCACGCCGCCTACTACCGCCTCACGTTCCCTGCGGGTGCGGCGGCGCATGTGCGGTTCTGCGTGCCGCAGAGCGGAAGGATCGACCTGACGAACAATAATGCGCTAAGCGGAAGCAGCGGAGGCGGCAGAGGTGGCAGGAGCGGCTACTTCTATGCCGAGTTCTCAAAACCTGTTTCCTCTTTCCAGACCTTGACCAACGTGCCGCTTTCGCGGGGGCGCGGACCAGGGGGAGGCAGTGGCCTCGGAATCATGGTGGACCCGTCGCCGGACCAGGCCAGACAGTTTGGCATACGCATCGGCATCTCCAGTATCAGCCAGGATCAGGCACGCCAGAACCTGCATCGCGAAATCCCGGCATGGGACTTCGATCGGGCGCAGGCTCATGCGCGTACGACCTGGAATCAGGCGCTGGGCAAAATCAGAGTGAAGGGAGGAACCGAAGACCAGCGCACCATCTTCTACACCTCCCTCTACCGGGTGCTGACGAGTGTTTCCGACGTGACTGAGGACGGAAAGTATTACGGTTCTTTTGACCAGCAGGTATACCCAGCGGACGGCCACGGTTTTTATCCGATTGGCGCCGGCGCGGCAATGTGGGGCAATTATCGTTCCCTGGAGCCGCTGCATTTGCTCCTGGACCCGCAAGAACAGGTGGATCTGGTGCGTTCTTTCCTGACGCTGTACGAACGAACGGGCCGGATGATGGCCATTAACCGCGGGCTGAGCGGTCATCATATAATCGCGGTGGCGTTGGACGCCTACATGAAAGGCTACCGTGATTTCGATGTGGCCAAGGCTTATGAAGCATTCAAGAAGATGCAGATGGAAGAGACTTTCTTGCCCTGGCGGGATGTTCCGCAGACCTCGCTGGACCGCGTGTATCTGGAGAAGGGGTTCTTTCCGGCCTTGAAGAAGGGAGAGAAGGAGACGGTCAAAGAGGTGCATCCGTTCGAGCGGCGCCAGGCGGTGGCGGTAACGCTGGAAACGGCGTACGACGACTGGTGCATGGCCGAGTGGGCCAAGGCGCTGAACAAGCAGGAAGATCATGAGTATTTCTGGAAGCGGGCGCACAATTACGAGAACGTATTCGACAAGCGGGTTGGTTTCATGGCGCCCAAGTCGGAGGACGGCAATTGGGTGCTCGACGAGAAGGAGTTCAGCGCGATTTGGAGCGGAGGCCAAGGAGGACGGGAATATTACACGGAAATGAACGGATGGATTTATACCTTCCACGTCCAACAAGACGTGGCTGGCCTGATCAACCTGATGGGTGGAAGAGACAAGTTTGTGGCCAAGCTGGACACCCTGTTTCAAGACCAATTCGAGGGATTTAGTGGTGCTCCTGAACCGTTTCGGGGAGGCGGTTCCAAGTACTTCTTCCAGGCCCAGTTTCCGGACATGACGGGCTTGATCGGGCAGTATGCACAGGGCAACGAGCCGGCCTTTCACATTCCCTACCTGTACAACTATGCCGGTGCGCCTTGGATGACGCAGCGCCGGGTGCGCGACATCATGAAGATCTGGTTCAACGCCGGGCCGCGGGGCATCAGCGGGGATGAAGACAATGGAGAAGAGTCTTCCTGGTATGTCTTCAGTGCCATGGGCTTCTTCACGGTCTGCCCGGGCCGTCCTGTCTATGACATCGGCAGTCCGCTCTTCGAGGAAACAAGGCTCACGCTGGCGGGAGGAAAGGTCTTCACAATTACGGCCCGGAATGTCTCGGCGGCCAACAAGTATATTCAATCTGCTACGATGAACGGCAAACCGCTCAACAAGCCGTGGTTTGAACACTCGGACATAGTGAACGGAGGCACGCTGGTTCTCAAGATGGGGCCGCGCCCGAATACTGCGTGGGGGAGCGCGCCAGAGTCGTCGCCGCCCTCAATGTTACAGCGATCCACGACGCATCATGACCCGCCGAGTCAACCACTGCCGGGAATGCGTTACGTGTTTGTCTCGGCAAAGGCAGGCGTATTTATGACGCTGTGTATCGGGCGCGGACGCCGCGAGCGGATTGTCCGGAGCACGGAGATGCCAGCCAGTTAAGCCGAGATCCTCAGGCAATCATTTGTTCTTATGAAGACAATAAAAAGAATCGCACTATTTCTCGCCGCAAGCGCGGCTTTGGCGACGGCGGCCGACGCCGCCAACAAGGCGCCTGGCGTCAGTTATACGGACAAGAAATTCTATTTTGCGGCCTGGGGAGTGCCGCGCGGTTTCGGGGAGACCCAACTGGCGGGCATGAAGGCGCTGGCGGACGCGGGCATCACGGACATTCTCCCTGAAAATAAGACCGCTGCGCAATTGATGGTGCTGGTTGACTTAGGGAACCAAGTCGGCATCCGAATTCATGCCTGGCATTGGATGATGAATGTGGGCAACGCCGCGGACTGCCGTCAACATGCGGATTGGTATTCCGTCAACCGGCTGGGGCAGAGTTGCTTCGATTTTCACCCTTACGTCAATTATTACAGTTTCCTCAGTCCCTTTTCTCCGGGCGCGCGGGATTATATCAAGAAGGGGGTGAAAGAGGTCGCGCAAGTCAAAGGGCTGGCCTCCGTGCATTTCGACTACATCCGCTTTGTGGATGTCATCCTCGGGGCGCAGTTGCAGACGCATTACCGGAATACAAACGGTCTTCCGTTGGTGCAAGATCGGCTGCTGCCCGAGTATGACTTTGATTACCACCCGCTGGCCAGGCAGGAATTCAAGGAAAAGTTCGGCGTGGACCCGATGGATATGCCCGACAAGGAGGAGAATGCCGCTTGGAAACAGTTCCGAATGGACGCCATCTCGTCGCTGGTCAATGAATGCGTGCAGATCTGCCATGAAAATGGAACGCTGGCATCGGCCGCCGTCTTTCCCTTTCCTGAATTGGCTCGGGAATACGTCAAACAAGACTGGCCGCACTGGAACCTGGACCTCATTTTCCCAATGGACTACAAGAATGACCATAATGGGAACCTGTATTGGGTGGGTTTCGCCACCAAACAGGCCGCCCGCGATCTAAAGCCCGGCCAGCATCTTTTCACCGGATTATCTGTGGGCAATTACGGAAACAACATGGCCGATTTCGAGGAAGCCATCCAGCAGGCGCACGATAATGGCGCCGTTGGAGTTTCCTTCTTCAACCTCAACTCGCTCCGGGACCCACAGTTGGCCGTCATTAAGAAGTGCAACGCGGCCTATGACAAATAGCATAATGGACAATGGACAATGAGAACGGGGCGCTTCTTGAGGAGCCCTTTGGCAGCCCGCTGAAATCTAACTCCGAGCGGGTTTCTAGCGCACCATCTCCGTACGCCTCGTTCACGGCCGCGGGTGGAACCGGTCTTGATCTTAGTCATGTCGTCTATCCCGGCAAGCACGTCATCGCGGCAAAGCTGAAAGCAAGCTGACACAACCGGGTAAAATAATGGAGATCGGGACTGGTTAGCGCACGGAACCGATGCGTGACGGAGCCTAAATCCCCTTTGAGATCTTTCGCAAAATCTTGCAAAAATTTTCTCCGGCAGGGGTTACGTCACCCTTTGAGGAGCGGGCGATCCCCACGGACAGCACTTCCGTCGTGCCGGTGAGTGGGCGATAGAGCAGGCGTTTGCCAGCCACGAGTTTGAAGACGGTGTTCGCCAGTGCAATTCCGCGTCCAGCCTCCACTTCGGTAATCAAGGAACTGGCGCTGTCGCATTCCACCGCGATGCGTGGTTTGGCGCGGATGGAGGCGAAAAGGCGGTCGAGGTAGCGATCAGCCTCGGGGTAGTCTTTTCGGCCCAAAACGACTAGCGGTTCGGCAGCCAACCTTTCCAGCGGGATGGATTTCATCCGAGCGAAGGGATGCACAGCAGTCATAGCGACGCACAACGGGTAGGTGCGAAGCACTTCGAACTGGATGCCTGCAGTCTGATCGTCGGCGGGTGGAACCATGATCGCGAGTTCCAGCGTGCCGTTTTGAAGTCCCTCAGCCAGTTCTCGCTGTGAAGCGTCGTGGAGCAGGACGTTGACATGGGGAAACGCCTTTTGAAACGCGGCCAGCGCTGGCGGCAATATTTCAACCGTTGGCGATGGCGAGTAGCCAATGTGCAACTCCCCGAATTGTCCTCGCGCCAACGCGCGCACTTGTTCCACGGATTCATTGGCCAGTTTTAAGAGGTGACGGGTCTTCTCCAGGAATAGTTTTCCCTCCGCAGTGAGGGTGACGCCTCGCGGACCGCGCTTAAGCAGGTCCACACCGATTTCGTCCTCCAAGTCCTGGACTCGTCGGCTCAGCGCAGGCTGGGCAACGCGAAGTTGTCCGGCCGCCTTGGTGAAATTCAACGCTTCCGCAACAGCCAGGAAATATCTCAAGTGCCGAAGTTCCATCGCGAGTCATTATGCCAAAAGGGCATGGCTGCGCAAGCATCCTGGTATTGGGCGGATTCAATTACGTGGGGGAAGATGGGATCAGATGATCAACAAGATCACATCAACGTAATAACTGGATAAAACAATTATGAAAGCGATACGAATTCATCAATACGGCGGCCCAGAGGTTCTGGCGCAAGTGGAAATGCAGCGTCCCGCACCAGGTGCGAACGAAGTGCTCATCAAGGTTAAGGCCGCTTCGGTCAACCCGGCTGACTGGAAAATAAGAGCTGGCTACATGAAGGATTTTCTTCCGCTTACTTTGCCGGCCACGCTCGGGGCGGATATTTCCGGAACGGTCGAAGAGGTTGGGCCCGGTGCGGCCAGGTTCAACCGGGGCGATGAAGTCTATGCAAGCTTGGGACTGGAAGGTGGCGGCTACGCGGAATACGTCGTGGCCAAGGAAGCGATCGTGGCCGAGAAACCTGGCACGTTGGATCACGTGCAGGCGGCATCTGTGCCGGTGGCGGGTCTGACCGCATGGCAGACGCTATTTGAAGTGGCGCACCTACGTGCCGGTCAGAAGGTGTTGATCCACGCCGCGGCGGGAGGTGTGGGCAATTTTGCCGTGCAGTTCGCGAAAGCAAAAGATGCCTATGTCATTGGAACTGCTTCGTCCAAGAACCAGGCTTTTCTGGGCGAATTGGGGGTGGATAAAGCTGTCGATTACCAGAAGACGCGTTTTGAAGACGTGGTGCATGATGCGGACGTGGTCCTGGATACAATTGGCGGCGACACTCAGGAGCGTTCGTTCAAAGCGCTTAAGAAAGGCGGAATATTGGTGTCGATTGTTCAGCCACCTTCGCAAGAACTGGCTACGAAATATGGTGTCCGCGCGCTGTTCTATGGCGGGCATCCCAGTTCATCCAACCTGACCGAAATCGCAAGGTTGATCGATGCCGGCAAGGTAAGGACGGTGGTTGAAACGGTACTTCCCCTGGCGAAAGCCCGACGCGCTCACGAATTGAGTCAAAGCGGCCATGCGCGTGGCAAGATCGTTTTGAAACCCGCATGATTTGGAGTTTTCACCTGAAACATAACAACAAAAGAAGAATTCATATGAAAATCGCAACAGTTATCGCTCGAAGTCTGCTCGGACTGATCTTCGTCGTGTTTGGCTCAAACATGTTCCTGCACTTCATCCCAATGCCTCCGCCGCCGGAAGGTCCCGCGCGTGATTTCATGACGGCGCTGTTTGTCAGCCACTACCTCGATGTCGTCGGCGCATTGCAAGTCGTTGGCGGCTTCCTCCTGTTCACTGGCCGGTGGACGCCTCTGGGCCTCACACTGGTCGGTCCGGTGATCGTGAACATCATCTGCTTTCACGCATTGATGGCGCCAGCCGGTTTGCCGATGGCGATTTTCGTTTCAGCCCTCGCGGTGTTCCTGCTCTGGCGTCATCGCGGAAACTTTGCCGGTATGGTCAACGCGCCTGCCGGTCCAACCGAAACGCGCAATCAACAACTTGCGACGGCGACTTCAGCGGCCCGTTCCTGATCGATGGTTGGAGGCGCAATTGAAAAGCATTTTACGGGAAGAATCCCAAGCCACCTCGGCAATTGAGAATCCTCAAGCGCTGAAGCCAGCTACATCACTGGTGCGAGCCTGCTGGCCGAAGGAGGGTGGCCGGCCTGAAAGTGGGAATTCGAAAGCAAAAGCCATCAACAATCAAGCAACTGTTCACTTAACGACATCAAAATTATGAAAACAAAGAGCAACGAGAAAGTAATCGCAGTGATCGGCGCAACTGGGCACCAGGGAGGCGCGGTGGTCCGCGCTCTGCAAGCCAGCAGCCAATTCAAGGTGCGCGCTCTAAGCCGAAATCCAGGCCAGCATCACGAACTTGCCGACGAAGTCGTCGAAGCAGATTTAAACCGACCGGAAACCCTTAAATCTGCATTTGAAGGAGCACACGGGGTGTTTCTTGTCACCAATCCTCGGGAAAAAGGTGCCGATGAGCGTAAACAGGCAACTGCGGCGGTACACGCTGCCAAGGATGCCGGGGTCGAACATCTGATCTGGTCCACGCTGCCTGATGTAGAAGCGATCAGCGACGGCAAGTTCGACGTTCCCCACTTTACCAACAAGGCCAAGATTGATCCGATCGTCAAGGCGGCCGGGTTTGCGTCTCACACGTTTGTCATCCCGCCTTTCTACTACCAGAACCTTGCGAGTGCTTTGGCGCCGCAAAAACAAGCCGACGGCTCATTGGGCTGGGCGCTCCCTCTCGATCCGAGTCAGCGTTGCATTCACATGGGCGACATCGCCGAACTTGGTAACATCGTGCTCGGTACATTCGCTCACCCGGATCAGGCAGGGAATGGCGAGTATTTGCCCCTCGTCGGTGATTTCATGAGCTTCAACGAAATCGTCGACACACTAAATCTACAGGGTCACAACTTCTCCTTCACGCAGGTCCCGGCTGACGTCTTCGCCACCTTCTTCCCCGGAGCTGCGGAGATCGGCGCGATGTTCAGGTATTTCGAAGCGCATACCTACTTGGGTTCGGAGTCACCCGACCGAATTGCGCTCGCAAACAAAATAGCCGGCAGGCAACCGACCAAGTTTTCGACGTGGGCTCGACTGAGTGTCCCGGTCCAGAAACTCTAATTGCAACTATTCAGTGAAAGAGGCATTTATGATCAGAATTGCAGTCATCACCGGAAGCACGCGGCCCGGTCGCAACGGCGAGGCCGTCGCCAAATGGGTGCACGAAATCGCACAAAAACGCAGGGACGCCTATTTCGAACTCGTGGACATCAAAGACTTCAACCTGCCGCTCCTCGACGAGCCGATGCCTCCTATCATGGGGCAATACAGTAAACCTCACACCAAAATGTGGGCGGCCAAGATCGGCTCTTTCGACGGCTACGTCTTCGTCACGCCGGAGTACAATCATGGCGTGCCCGGTGCGCTCAAAAACGCGATTGATTTTCTGTTCCGCGAGTGGAACGACAAGGCCGCTGGCTTCGTCAGCTACGGCGGCGCTGGCGGGGCGCGCGCGGTCGAGCAACTACGTCTGGTGCTGGCGGAGGTGCAGATGGCTACGGTGCGCAACCAGGTTTTGCTCTCCATGTTTACCGATTTTGAAAACTACAGCGTCTTCAAGCCGAATGCTCGGCACGAGAAATCTGTCAACGAAGTGTTCGACCAAATCATCGCCTGGGGCGGCGCATTGAAAGCGCTGCGGGAGAAATGAGCATAACGAACGAGGTGAACTCTTGCTCGACCACGTCATCATAACCGTCAGGGATCTCGATCGATCCCAACGGTTACAGTCTCGAGGCGGTCTACAGAGCTTGCAACACCTCCAATCATGACAGTGGAAACCCCCCGAGAGGAATATATGATCAAAATTGCAATTAGCATCGGAAGCACGCGGCCCGGTCGCAATGTCTAGGCCGTAGCCAAATGGGTTTACGAAATCGCGCAAAAGCGCAGCGACGCCGAGTTTGAACTCGTCGACATCAAAGACTTTTCCGGGGCCGCCTGAACTGGTAGGAGTGCTAAATGTCCGACAGCGCCAGCGCTTCGCCGCCCTCGCGTATCTGGAAACCCCTGCAAGTTTTCCGACACCGCCCTTTTTTGATCTTCTGGATAGGCGTTTGCATCTCCAACACAGGTAACTGGACGGAAAACGCCGCCCAGAGTTGGGCCGTTACCACCCAAACGGTCGGCAATCCCCACCAGGGCCTCCTCGTCGAGGTTCTGCAATTCGCCGACTTCTGTCCTGTGCTCCTGCTCGCCCTGCTTGCCGGAGTGATCGCGGACCGTGTCAACCGCAAGGTTTGGTTAATCACCCTGCAGGCCACGGCTTGCGCTCTCGGGGCAGGCCTCGCCGCCGCAGCGTTCCTGGGCCGCGCTACGCCGTGGGTCGTTATCGTCTTCACCTTTTTGGAAGGGATCGTCTGGGCTCTCAATGGCCCGGTTTTTCTTTCGATCGTGCCCAGTCTTGTTCCGCGCGCCGAACTGGATCGTGCCCTCGCGCTCAACTCCGTCCAATTCAACATGGCCAGGCTCTGCGGTCCAATGCTGGCGGCCGCTCTGATCGGCGCCTTCGGCGTCGCCGGCGCTTTCGCGTTCAATGCCTGCACCTTTCTGCCGCTGTTGTTCGCCCTGCTGGTAGCCATCCTCGGCACTCCCGCTCCTGCGCGCCCCGGGAAAGCGTCCATCTATGACGACATCCGCGAGGGATTGAAATTCGTTTGGACGACCCCCGGCACTCGGCGCCTGACCATCATGGGAATGGCCTTCATGTTCCTGGCCGCGCCTCTGCAGGGACTTCTGCCCGTTTTCGCGCAGAGCGTGCTGAAAGGTGGCCCAACACTTTTCGGCCTGATGCTGTCAGCGATCGGCCTGGGTTCAATCCTGGGAGCATACCTTCTCTCGTGGATTCCCTCCTACTACCCCCGCCACCACCTCATCCCTCTGGCTATGTGCGCCTTTGCCGCCGTCGGATTGCTCTTCAGCTTCTCCACCACACCGATCCTGAGCTTGATCATATTGGTCGCCAGCGGCGCTTGCTGGTTGCTGACCCTTAATCCCAGCAACACCGCCAATCAACTCCTCGCCACGGATGCGAACCGCGGCCGGGTTCTCTCGATCATGCTTCTGGCGCAACAAGGTGGGATGCCGCTCGGCCACTTGTCCGCGGGCTTTCTGACTCACTTCATGTCTCCACCCTGGGTGCTGCGCCTTATGCTCGGCGCGCTCCTGATGGTGACGGTCGTTTTCCTCTTCGTCCGTGAACCGGCCATTGACAATCTGCCCCGCCGGAAGTCGGCCAAACTTACTCTTTGGGAAACCTTTTGGGAGGCCGTTACCGCCCACTCTCACAACCCCTCCTATCCGGCCGAGATCGCAGTTTCATCGGAAAAGGCCAAACGAGAGGGGCCGTAGCGGCCGCGCTCGATGCGAACTTCGCTGCGGTCATCATCAGAAACACGCTTGGACCACTCCGCCATCTACCCGGAGAGCGGCACCGTTGGTTGCGGCGGAAAGCGGGCTGCACACGTAAGTCACCAGATTGGCCACCTCTTCAGGCATCGCGAATCGCTTCAGGAGTGAAGACGGACGGACGGTCTTGAAAAACTCTTGTTCAAATTCTGCAAAAGGTTTGCCACCGCTCAATTGTCCCGCAAATTGTTCCACCCCGGCGGAATGGGTTGGACCGGGCAACACCGCATTTACCGTAACAGCGGTGCCGGCGCACGATTGAGCCAGGCCGCGCGAAACCGCGAGCTGCGCGGTCTTCGTCATGCCGTAATGGATCATCTCGGCGGGCGTATTGATCGCGCTCTCGCTGCTGATGAAAACGATGCGCCCCCAGTTCCGCTGCTTCATTCCGGGCAGATACGCGCGGCTCAAGCGCACGCCGCTGAGCACGTTGACCTCGAAGAACCGCCGCCAATCCTCATCGGAAATATCCTGAAACGGCCTTGGCTCGAATATACCGAGGTTGTTCACGAGAATGTCCACGAACGGGAACCGCTGGAGCAGCGTCTCTGTCGCCGCGGCCGTGGAGAGATCGCCGGCGAAGCTTTCTATCTTGGCGTCCGGCTGGGCCTGAACAATTTGCTGCTTCGCCTCAGCGACCGCTTTCTCCGAGCGGCCGTTTACGATGACTCGTGCGCCTTCGCGGGCCAGCCCGGTGGCAATGGCAAATCCAATGCCTTTGGTGGAGCCCGAGACGAGGGCGGTCTTGTCGGCGAGTTTTAATTCCATAACTTAAGTGGCACTGTGGCGAACGCCGCCTGGCAGGTCAATCGCCTGATGTGGATTTTGCTCCCGCAGATGTTCTTAAAATTAGTTTCCACTTTGATGTTCCTGATATCTACGTCAGGTCGCTTTCGCTCGTCTGGCTGCGGCGATAAAGTTGTCGGTTGCCGCTGAACGGAATTTCTTGCAATACGCGATGCCGACCCCGAGCGGCGGTGGTGCAGGCTGCAACGTGCGAATTTTTCAATCGCGGACTTGCCCGCCCATTGAGTGGCTGTGCAATCAAGGCGACGTTCTGCGGTATAGATTAAAAAACCCGGAAGGTTCCTAACCAAACTGGTCTCGAAATCTCCCTCTTCAAAGCGAATCACTGAACCCACCAGTTGCCAGGTTCCCAAGAGGCGATTCCGCAATGCTTCCTTAGACATAACAGAGCCTGTTTGGTCATCGTGCATTGACGAGCGCTGCGAGCAGCGCGTCAAAACTTGGTGCGTCGTCATGTCGCACACCATTAATAAATAATGTG
>Ga0209517_10002365_pt1 | contig 26742 bp, 20 predicted proteins | sample PeaSoiMetSII2010_FD_187695 | JGI IMG/M metagenome (GOLD analysis project Ga0209517, IMG submission 187695) | Peat soil microbial communities from Weissenstadt, Germany - SII-2010 (SPAdes) (version 2) | ecosystem: Environmental > Terrestrial > Soil > Wetlands > Peat | place: Germany... | reverse complement strand
GAATCCCGGCCCTCTGCCGCCCTTGCCGCCGGTCTGGGCGCCGGGGCTGCCGCCCGAAGCGGTAGCCGCCTTCGCCAGCGCCGCGACAATCACGCGGTCCCCGTCCTTCAGGCCGCCTTGGGTAACCTCCGTATATGTGCCATCGGTTTCGCCGGTAGCGACCACCACGCGCTGCGGCTTGTTGTCCGCGTCCAGGACCCAGACGGCTTGCTCCGGCGCGGCGCCCTTGCGTCCGGTCTTGCCGGCGCCGGCCGCTGCCGTGTCGGACGCCGGGTGATAACGCAGTGCGGCGTTGGGGACCTTCAGCACGTTGGGGCGCTGATTCACCAGAATTTTCACGTTCGCCGTCATACCGGGAAACAGCTTCAGGTCCAAATTCGCAACGCCGATCACCGCGTCGTAAGTGATCACATTTTGCACGTTGATGGGCGCCTTGCGGATGGAGGTCACGGTGCCGGTGAACACCTGCCCGGGATACGCATCCACCGTGAAAGTTGCGGGCTGGTCCACCTTCACGCGTCCCACGTCGGCTTCCGACACGTTGGTATCCACCTGCATCTTGGTCAGGTCCTGAGCGATCAGAAACAGGGTGGGAGCCGCCAGGCTCGCGGCCACGGTCTGTCCGACATCCACGTTGCGCGACACCACCACGCCATCCACCGGCGCCGTAATCTTGGTGTGGTCCAGGTCGAGCTGGGTCGATTGCAGCGCCGCGGTGAACTGTTTGACTTGCGCCTGGTTGGCGGTCAAAAGCGAATTCGCCACCTTCAACTGAGCCTGTGCAACCTTCAGGTTGTCTTCCACCGCATGTTGCTGTGCCACTAATGCGTCATGATCGGCCACCGCCGATTTGTAAGTAGTCTGAGCGGTTTCGAGATCCTCTTTGGAGTCCGCACCCTGGCCGACCATGATGACGCGCCGGTCGACCTTGACCTTGGCATCCTCAGCCACGGCCTGCGCTTTCAGGACATTCGCCTGAGCGGCTGCCAGAGAAGAGTTCGCAGCTTGAATGCCCGCCATAGCCTGCTGGATGACGGCCTGGGAATTGGCTACGGAGGCCCGCGATGCATCCAGGTTAGCCTGGGACTGATCGACCTTCGCCTGGAAGGGCGCGGGGTCGATGCGCGCGATCAACTGGCCCTTGGTCACTTTGGAGTTGAAATCGGCGAACAAGGCCACGATGACGCCCGACACTTGCGTGCCCACTTGCACGGTTACGACCGCGTTCGGGTTGCCGGTGGCCGAGACGGCGACATTGATGTCGCCGTGTTCGACAGCCGCCGTGCGATATTGAATACCGGCTTCTCCCCCGACCACGGCCCACGTCCCCAGCCCTGCGGCGACGACAGCCGCGGCAGCAACGATGACGACTGTTTTCCTCTGCATACGCTATCCGGTCCCCACTTTACGATGCTTTTCTCTGCTTTGCAATCGTTGGCTTGGCAGTGCCGACGATGCTGACGGAAAACGAGGCGTTCCCCATGTATTTCGGTTATTTAACTCCTGTTTATCTGAATTCGCGATACGATAGCGGATATGGCAAGTGGGAGGCTTCTTCTGACCGCGGCGGTTGGTGTGATCGCGAGTGCGATCCCCAGCCTGCTCGCCCAGTCTGTTGGTTCCAGCGTCACGTCGAGCACCGCGACCATTCGGTGGCAATCCCTCGGGGCCACCCAGATACGCGTCTACCTGCTGGCCGACCCTCAAGGCGGAAAGACACTGTTGGCTACTCTTCCCGGGAATGCGACCAGTTATACCGCAACCGGCCTGGCGCCCGCGGTCAGCCTGTTCCTCGAGATGGACGCCGATACGGGAGGCGGAATTCTATCGCAGAGCTGGTTCCTGCGCACCGTGGGTGGACCGCGCGCCATGTTGGACAACGCCGTGCGCGAGGTCCATGCCTATGCCCCCAATATTCTGATGGTGGTTCTGGGCGGCGGGGACGGTCCGGCGTGGCAGTCCGGGCCATGGAAGGTGACGCGGGCAAATGGAGCGCAAATCAACGTCAACGCGGTGAGCCGGGAGTCAATACCGGTGGGCGCGCCGGACTACCAGGTGGGCTACGGGCTGCCCTATCGCGATGACGTTCTGGACATCGATCACCGCATTTACCTTTGGCTGGCCGAGTCCATCGGCAACGTCGAAGTGCTGAGCATCACCGGTCCTTCGGGAGTGAGCTTCGTGCTGCCGTTCAGCGACCGTTACCTGGAGACGCCCGCGATCCATCTGAACCAGGTGGGATACAATCCGCGAGCGACCCAGCGGTACGCTTATTTCTCCGGGTGGATGGGCGATGGGGGCGCGCTTTCGCTGGCGAATTTTCCCGCCACGGCGGATGTTCTGGCTACCAACGCCGACGGATCGGCGCCAACGGTCATCGCGACTCTGCCGGTAACCGTGCGATCGGCATCGGATTTGGAGGCCGGGGGCGAAGTGAGACAGATCGACCTGTCCGGTATCCCGCCGGAGGAGGGCAGGAGCCTGCGCGTGCGGCTGGCGGGAATCGGGGTGTCGTGGCCCACGGCTGTCAGCCAGTCCAGTGCTTTCCAGGCCTTCTACACAGTGACCCGGGGCTTGTTCTTGAATCGCTGGGGAGGCAACTTGCTGCAATTCACACCCTGGTCGAGGCCTCCCGATTACCACCAGGTCGATACGGGCGAATTGACAGACTTCGAACAGATGTACCCGCAGAATGCGCCGCTCATGGGGGCGCGGCAGGTCACCGCGGGCTATCACGATGCCGGCGATTTCGAACAGCGGCCGATGAGCACCGCCGTGCCGCAATTGCTGATGCGAGCGGTCGAGCTGAGCCCTCAATCTTTCCCCGACGGCCAATTGAACATTCCGGAAAGCGGCAATGGCATTCCCGATCTTCTGGACGAGGCACTCTGGGGCGTGGCATTTTGGGAGCAGATACAGGAAAGCGACGGAGGCGTACGACAAGGTCTGCAGTCTTACCGGCATCCGTGGGGATTCTATCTGGCGAGCGACGATCCCTTGCCATACTGGACGTTTTCCCGCGATGCGAACACCACGGCGCGTGTGGCGGGGGTTTTTGCCCAGGCCTCCCGCCTGGTGTCGGCGTATGACGCGGCGAGAGCCGCGGACCTGCGGCAGCGCGCCATCATGGCCTGGAACTATGCGGCGGCCAATGGAGCCAGTGCGGCTTACCGTCTGTACGCCGCGGGCGAATTGTATCGCCTGACCGGGGACCCATCTTATAAAGCCGCTTTCGAGACCGCCTGGAATGCGATGGGCGTCTACGGAGCTTTCAGCCAGTTCGCGCCCGATCAGCTCCTGGAGTCCGACTACCAGAGCGGGAAGCGGAGCATGTCGGATTATCTCCAGGGCTACTTGAACGCCCCCGGGGCGAACAGCGCCATCGCGGCGACGGCCAAAACCTGGCTGGCCCAATACGCGGGCGCCGCTCTAAGCACGACCGCGAACGAGCACGCCTATCGCAACCCGCGTCCGGAAAAGTACCAGATGGATTGGGGGCAAGGCGCCTCAGTGGTTCGTTTCCTGGATACGGTGATCGCGCGCTTGCAGTTGGGAGGGCTTTCGGCGCAGCAAGAGCAGCAATACATCGACGCGCTGAGCCTGGCGGCCGACTACGTGCTCGGCGGCAATCCGAACGGGCTGGTCTACATTACGGGACTTGGGTCGCGTAATGTCGAGGAGCCTCTGCACCTGGATTCTCTCGTCTTCATCAAGCAAGGCAAGGGGCCGATGCCTGGCATCCCGGTTTTTGGGCCCACCACCTCCACTCCCACCGCCTCTTACACGCTGCCGACGCTGGCGGCATTCTATCCGGCATTTGGGCTGCGCCCGGAAGCACTGCGGTATGCGGATGTCCGCACAGTCCCGAACTTCAATGAGTTCAGTGTCTGGGAAATGCAGGCGCCCGAGAGCGAGTTGTTTGCGGTGCTGCTCGGGCAGCCGACTTTGCCCAACCCGGAGCTGGTCAGCCTGGCGGCTGCCGCCGCCAGCGGCAGCAGCCGGTAGCTCACCGTGAGCCAACGAGCGATTCTCAAAAACGGACACTCGGGGGATACGCGACACCCGCGCCGGTCAATGATTTCAGTGACTTGCCCAGTCACTCGAAACGGACCTCCGCCTGCACCGTTGACCGGCAAATGCTCACTCTCCTGAAGGATATGCGCTACTCTTTGCGCACCTTGCGCAAGATGCCCGGCTTCAGCATGGTGGCCTTGCTGGTGCTCGCCCTGGGCATCGGAGCGAACACCGCGATCTTCAGCGTCGTCAATTCGGTGCTGCTGCGTCCGTTGCCGTATCCCGGCTCCGATCGCCTCGCGCTGATCTGGGAGACGGATCTGAAGGACGGCATCCAGCGGGAGGGGCCGTCCGGGCCGAATTTCCTCGATTGGAAGGAACAGAGTCAATCCTTCGAGGAGATGGGGCTACTGGAGGTCGGCACCGGCACCGTGACCGGTGAGGGCGAGCCCGAGCAGGTGGTCGGTCTGCGCGTGACCACGAATTTCCTTTCGATGCTGGGTGCTCGAACGGTTCTCGGGCGCGGCTTCACGGCGGCTGAGGGGGAGGGTAAAGCACGGTACCCGGTGGCCGTGCTCACGAACGGGTTTTGGAAGCGGAGCTTCGGCGCGGACCCGCGCGCGATCGGAAGAACCTTTGTCATGAATAGCGAGCCGTACACCGTGATTGGCGTGCTGGCTGCGGATTTCTGGCAGCCGCTGCCCAGCGACCTTTACGTGCCATGGCCGGTGGCGGAACTGCGCGCCAAAAGCCGCTTGGAGCACGCCTTCGGTGTGATCGGCCGCGTGAAGCCGGGCGTCACCATGGCCCAGGCGCAGGCCGAGTTGAGCACCGTGGCGCGCCGCATCGATGCCCAGACGCCCCGGCTGGCAGGCTGGGATGTGAGTGTGGTGGGAATGCGACAGGCGCTCTTCGAATACATCCGGCCGGCGTTGCTGTTGCTCCTGGGCGCAGTGGGGCTTCTGCTGCTGCTGGCGTGCGTGAACGTGGCGAGTCTGTTGCTGGCGCGCGTCACGGGCCGACGCAAGGAGATGGGGATTCGCGTGGCATTGGGTGCGCGGCGCGGCCGCCTGATCGGGCAGATTCTGAGCGAAAGCCTGCTGCTCAGCCTGATGGGAGGCGCGCTGGGAGTTTTCTTCGCCGTCTGGGGCGTCGACCTTCTGAGCGCGGTCCTGCCCGGCACGTTTCCGATGGCGGAGGCGGGAGCCGAGATTGTGCGGCCGGCCATCGGCGTGGATGCCCGGGCGCTGGTTTTCGCGCTCGCGATCTCGACCGGGGCCGCTCTGATTTTCGGACTGATTCCCGCGCTCTATGCCGCCGGCGCCGACGTGAACGAGGCGTTGAAAGCGGGCGGGCGAACGTCGACCTCATCGCTGGGCCGGACGGGGGTGTGGGGTCTGCTGGTGGCCGGGGAGGTGGCTCTCGCCAGCATACTGTTGATCGGCGCGGGACTCGCCATGAAGAGCTTCGTGAAGCTGCAACACGTGAATCCGGGCATCCGGCCCGATCATGTCTTGACGTTTCGCATGCGCCTGCCCACGGACAATCTGTACAAGAGCGATCGCGAACAGGCCGGCTTCTATCGGCGCGTAATCGACAAAGTGGAACAGATACCCGGCATTCAATCCGCCGGTCTTACCGACGTGCTTCCGCTCGGCCAGCAAAACGACCGGGAGTATTTCACGATCGAAAAGCGGCCCCTGCCGCCGGGGCAGTCGCTGGTCGCGGACTTTCGGCGTATCAGCCCGCAGTATTTAAATACGATGGGAATCGCGCTGCTGCAAGGGAGACTGCTGTCCGATCGGGATGGTCCGGACGCCCCCCTGGCGATCCTCATCGACGAAACACTGGCTCGCCAGTATTGGCCCAACGAGAATCCGATCGGCCGGCGCATGCAATTGTGGGGTCAATTCCGGGAAGTGGTCGGCATCGTGAGCCAGGTGCATCATTATGGCTTGGAAAGACAGCCGGAGCCTACGATCTACGCGCCCTACGAGCAGATGCCGGACAAGGCCATGGCGCTGGCCGTACGCACGACGATGGAAACGCAGGCCGTGGTAAGGGCCGTGAAGCAGGCCGTGTGGTCGGTGGATCGGGGCCAGCCGGTGTTTCAGATCCGCAGCATGGACGAGTATCTGTCGCTGGCCGACACCGCGCCGCGCATTTCGACGGTACTGCTGGCGGTCTTCGCGGGCATCTCGATGCTGTTGGCCGCGCTGGGGATTCATGGAGTGGTTTCCTACGGCGTGGCCCAGCGGACCCGCGAGTTCGGACTTCGCATGGCGCTTGGCTCTACGCCCGGGCAGCTCGAGGCGCTGGTAATCGGGAATGGTATCAAGACCGCGCTGATGGGTCTCGCGGCGGGAATGGCGGGCGCCGCCGCACTGGCGTCGGCCCTGCACGCGCTGCTCTACGGCGTAGCGCCGCTCGATCCGGCGGTAATGGCCGGAGTCGCCGCGTCACTTCTAACGGTGGCGCTCATCGCGAACTATGTTCCGGCGCGGCGCGCGACGCGCATCGATCCGATGGCGGCGCTGCACCACGAGTAGCCGGATGGGCGAGCGGCCTCGGGAACCTCGCCTGGCGGCAGTATGTACGATATGATGTAGTATATGGCGAAGATCACCATCTATCTTCCCGACGACATCGAACGAAAGGCACGCAAGGCGGCAAAGAAGGACCACACTTCGGTCAGCCGCTGGATCGCCGAGCGGGTCAAGCAGAAGCTGGACCACGCGTGGCCACCCGAGTTTCTGGAGGCGGCCGGATCCTGCCCGGATTTTCCCAGCCTCGAGGAACTGCGAAGCGGCTATGGCCATGACGCGCCTCGGGAGCCTCTGGATTGACACTGCTCGACAGCAACGTCCTGATCCAGTATCTGAAAGGGACCGAACCGCTGACCTCGCGGGTGCAGGCGGCTTCGCCCGTGGAACTGGCGATCCCGAGTATCGTGGTCTGCGAACTGGAATATGGCACTCTCAGGATCGGCAGTTCCCGGCGGCGCACGGTGCTTTCCCATGTGCTGGCGAACCTCCAGGAGGTTCCGTTCGACCGCGCGGCCGCCCGAGAGACCGCCCGGATCCGCGTGGATTTGGAGAGAAGCGGGATGGTCATCGGACCGCTCGATCTGCTGATTGCAGGCACGGCCGTGAGCCGTAACGCGATCCTGGTCACGAATAACCTCGATGAGTTCGGCAGAATCCGCGAGCTGCGCCTGGAGGACTGGAGCAGGTAGAATGGTGGTGGAAAGGGACCACGATGGACCCCGAAACGAAGGTGGCATTCGCCGCCCTCGTCAAATTGATTGAGGATCACAGCGAAAGCCTGCAGGCCGAAATGCAGACCGGGTTCGACCGGATCGAGGCGGCCACCGGGCGCAACACCAAGATGCTGGTGGCCGGAACCCGCGCTATCGGCGCCTTGAACGGATGGACGGAGGCGCGGGACAAACTGGACCGCAAACGCGATTCCGCGATCCAGGACCTCCAGATGCGGGTCCGCAAGCTGGAGCGCAAGACCAAGCGCCGCGCTTAGTTCGCAGGCCGAGGCCCTGCGCCACCAAGCTGCCAATTCTCGTCGAACAGGCCCGCCCACGCTACATCCGCCACCTCCGCGCCGTCCTTGACCTTCAGCACCGCGACGTCGCCCAGCTTGGGCATGCCGTAATCGCCGCAGTATTCGCGGTCGTCGATGGTCAATCCGCTGTTGAGCACCACGTAGCGCGACGGGCCCAGGGGACTGGGATACACGAGCGCCGGGAAATGTTCCGCCGCCGGAAAGCTCTGCTCGCCCAGGCTGACCGTTTCGCGCGTCCAGCGCACGGGCAGTTTCGCTTGCACTTTGGCGATCCAGCGGTTGCTGCCGGGATCGCCGAACAGCACCACGTTGTACCTGGCGAAGTCCGCCTCGGTGACGTCCTTGTCATCCATGGTGCGCGGGTGCGCGCGAAACCACTTGGCGTAGAGGCGGTCGAAGCGCGCCAGCGTGCGCAGCGCCTGCTGATTCACCGCCTCATTCCACGGGGTCCCGGTGGGACGGACCAGCAGGAAGGGGTCGAGGAAGGCGTCGTCGATGGGACCTTGCAACGCGTGAATCTTGTGCAGTCCGGCCGGTTTGCCGGCGCGCGCGATGCGCCACCCGGAAGCCGACTTCTCCAGCGCGATCTCCGGCGCGGCCTTCACGCGCAGGTCCTGGCCGTCGATTTTGATGGCGGCGGCGTGGTCCGTTTCGCGCAGCACCAGGCGCGTCAGGTTTTTCGTGGCGATCTGGTATTGCTTGCGGCTGTCGTTGCGCTGCGCGTCGACCTCGGCGCGCTCGTAGTGCTTCTCCAGCTCGTCGAGCGTGACCCAATAGTCGCGGTTGTAGCGCGTAGTGTAGGTCAGGAAGCGGATGTGGTCCGGAGAAACCTGGCCGCGGTCGCCGTACTCCTTGAGGAAGGCATCCAGGCGCTGCCGCACCTCGGAGCTGGTGCCGTGACCGGTCTGTTTGGAGATCAGGAAGATCGCCGGGGCGCCCTTGGCGCTCAGGTCGTTGGGGTCTCCTTCGGATGGAAAGCCTTCTTTCTCCAACTGCTCGCGCACCTTGATGGAAGACTCCAGTTGGCCGCGGGATGGCGCTCCCTGGGGCGGGGGCGGCAGCGACGAGACCTGCGTATCGCTGTCGCCATCGTGGCCGGCGAGCGGCAAATTGAACACGTTCAAGGCCCACTCCGTGTAATTCTCCCAGATGCGCAGGGTGGCCTGTTGATACGGCGTGAGGCCGGGCATTCCGGGCCGGCGCGACCAGGTCCCGGCGCCGATCTCGGCGGCCGCAAACCGGTCGGGGTAGTGCAGCGCGATGTGCCACGCGCCCTCGCCGCCCATGGAAAATCCGCGCAGGATGATGCGGCGGGGATCGATTTTGTAACGCTTTTGGACGGCGGCTATCGCCTCGAAGACGTCCACCTCGCCGGCAAAGTGCCAGCCTGCGCCGTTCCAGCGGCCGTAGACGTCGAGCTGAATCTGGCCGGCGTCCGCGACCGGCGGCCGGGATGGGCCCTGAGTGGGGAACGAGTAGAGGAAATCGGCTTCGCTGAGCCGTGCCGCACGCCCGTGCATCCAGACGTAGAGGCGGACCGGGTGGGCGCCATCGTATGTATCGGGAAGGGTCACGCCGTAGGGTTCGACCGAACCATCCAGGGCGGAATAGAAGCCGTGGGTGCGGCGGGCCGTATTGAGCCATGGCGATTGGCCGCTCTGCAACTGGCCCGCGCGCTCGAGGCCGGTATCGAGCACGGCCAGCGCATGGTTGATGCCGTCCTGGGTGAAGAAGTCTTCGGGGAACTCGAGGAGCAAGCGGCTCGACTTGGCGTAGACTTCGACGTCCGCGACCAGGTCCTCGTTGGCATGGCGGCTTTTCAGATTGCGGACCAGCGAATCCAGATCGTCGACCTTGGCCTGGATCTGCCGCTTCTCCTCGTTGGTGGGCTGCACCGAAGGCGCCTGGCCCCGGCCGCCTTTTTGGGGTGTGGGAGCGGCGGGCTGCTGGGCGGCGGCGCGCAGCAGCAGCGCCGCCACGGCTGTCAGGGCGAAGATCGCAAATCGCTTCATTTCGTGGCTCCTTTCATGAATCAACCGAAGAGGGTCTGGATGGTGGGGCCCTCCTCGCCCCAGTCCCGTGTGCCGGTTCCGCCGCACGTCGCGCAGACGCCGGTCCCGCCGCACGAGGGACACTTCGGCTCGTCCGAATTCAATTGGATGTTGATGCCAGTGCCGTCGCATTGGCCGCACTTGCCGTTCGCCGAAAAAACTCCGCCGGCGCAGTCCGGGCAGCGCCCGTCCCTGTGAATTTCGCACATTGGGAACTCCGTCCGCACAGTATAGCAGCGGCGGAGAAGGGTCGGCAGAGAACCACCGGGCGATAGGCGGTGTCTGAAAGGTGGCGGCGATTGGCGAAAGCGCCTGCCCCACCAAGAGGCAAGTCCTCGCGCACCAATGTGGGACTGACGCTTTCGCCTGTCGAGCCGCGAGTTTTAGGAAGAGCGGTTAACCCCGTCCTCCGATCAGTCGATGGCCGGTCCGAAGTACCCCTGCGCCAACGCCGGCTCGGCTTCCAGTGCCTTGGTCCAGCAACTGCGCGCTTCGTGACTTGCCCGCCGCTTCCAGATTCCGGCCCAGGTTCAGCAAGGCCTCCTGGAAGTGCCCGGCGATGTCCTCGTGCTGGAAGGCGGCACCTTCCTGATCAACTACGAGGAGGACCCGGCAAAGGCTCAGGCCCGCTTCTCCACATGGCTCGACCGCATCGTCGTCCAGGGCCTGAACGAGTGGCGCCGGGTCCTTTGAATTCCCGAAGTCACGACTCGACGTGGTCTCCTGCCTGAAATAGCGGCGAAATGAACCCTCCGTGGTAGCAATGGAGGGAATCTGAGCGGGATGGCTATCGGCGCGAAGTTTGCTCTCAATCCAGTTCAAATTACGTGCTGTGTGTATCCGGTCTCTCAGAGAAGAATTGGCTCCCCACATTGGACACGTTTCGAACTTTTGCGGCGTAGAACGGAGGCCATTCGAACTACTCCAATTGCTTCCAGAGCACTGACATCCGCACAAAACCGGTGCCCTCATCCAGACTGGGTGCCCAGTCCGGACACGTCTCGAACTCGCGGAGGGAGCCCAAGCTATTTTCCGGATGGCGCGTAGTTCGCCCCAAGCGGCCAACTGGGCAGGAAGGAGACAACGAGTATACTGGTCGCAGCAGGCTCGACCAACGGAGGTAACAGATGCTACTTGGCGATTGGAGAGAATCAGGATTCTTGTTTGTGCCGCTGCTGACCGTCCTCGCCGGACTTGCATCGGCGCAGTGTCCGCAAAACGATGGCCAGGTCACAGGCGGGCTGAAAACCTACCCTCTGGCGTCGGATCGCTACGCCGTTCAATATTCGATAAACGGCGGAGCCTCGACCACGGCCATGGTCTACATCAGCTACTACGGCCAGACCACCGGGTCGCCCTATGCCAATGTTTCCGGCTATACCGCGGGCACCACGTCGATGTCGTTCACCAGCATTCCGGCGCTCCCGAATGCCTCGGTGCAACTCCGCGTCACCAAGCTGTTCGGCACGCCCTTTCAAGCGAGCGACCAGGTGTCCGTACGGCCCAGCGTCAAGCAAATCGGCGTCACGACGAACAGCGACGGGACCGTGTCAATTTCCACATCCACGGCGAGTAACTTCGCGGGAGAGCAGTTTATCCTGTGGTGGAATCGCGGCGCGGACGGCGGCGGCGTGGAAGGCCTGGCCTTCTTCCTCAACCCTCCTTATACAGCCCCGGCCGGCAACAATGTGAAGGTCGTAAAAAGCTGGAACGACCTCATCAACCCTTCTTCCCCGGTCAACTCTCCTCCCATCGACACCTTGGACTTCGAGGGTCAGGTGGAGCTGGAGAACACCGGAAAGGCGGTCTACCCGGTCCCCCCCAATATCGTGAAAATCTTTCTCGGACCAGGCGCGTGGGTGCAGGGAAAGTTCAGCTTTTCCGGCCCGGCAACCACGATGATTTACGGTCCGGGCGTGCTGGATGGGAGTTTGTTCGACTACCTGCGCCGCGATTGCGACGACGACAACGGAACCACGTCTCTGAGTTGGTCCCCCGCGACAGGGAACCTGAATCTTGTGGTCGACGGGATCATTATCTCCGACCACAATCACCAGGCCACTGACCCCCTTTTCAACACCACCCTGAACAATATGAAGACCATCAGTTGGAACAGCAACAACGATGCCTTGAGGTTCAAGGACTCGACGACTGCGGCCAACGTCTTCATCCGCAGCGGCGACGATTCGCTGATGATCTGGGGCTCCTCCGTGACGGTGATCAACGCCACGGTCTGGCAGAACTACAATGGCGGCGTTGTGAACCTCGGCTGGCTGAATAACTCGCCGGGAGACAACGGCCTTCTTGATGGTATTTATATAGTCAAGACGGATTGGCAGAGGCCGGCTGCGAACGACTGGAACGCACTTCCGCCGACCAGTTCCGGCGCCTTGAACGGGCAGAATAACGCGGTGTTCGCGTCACTCATGTCGCCCCCAACCTCGTTCGGGCAGGTCAGCCCGCCGGTGTACCGGAACATCTTCGTCGAAGATCCGCCGCTCGTGCTCTTCAGCCTGAAAATCATGCCGCCTGTGAACTGTCCCGCGACAGGGTCGGCTTGCACCGAAACAACCCTGCTGCAACCGAGCCAGGTGTCTCTCAACATCGAAAACCTGAACTCGCCCGCGTCGCTTGTGGAGAATTCAATTGGATTTCAGACTCTTCCGGCCGGCTACACCACGCAAACCAACCAGACCTTTCCCGTTGCCCAAACCTTTGCGAATACCTACACGCTGACCGGTACTATTCACGTCAACCTGACCAACACGATGCTGACGCCGCCGAAAGGGGTCCCGACCGCTCTTACGAGTGCAAACGCGTCGTCGTTGGGAGAATTGTCGACCAATGGAGCGAACGTGAACATCGCGTATCCTACCTCGGCAGTCGGCAATCCCGAGATAACATTCGTCGGGAATGCCGAGGGTGAAAGCCTGGTGATTGCGCCCAACACCTGGGTCGAACTCAAGGGGGCGAACCTGGCGCCCTCCAGCGATTCGCGCACTTGGCAAAGCTCGGATTTTGTGGGCACTCAAATGCCGACACAGCTGGATAAAGTCAGCGCCACGGTAAATGGCAAGAGTGCGTACATCTACTACATCAGCCCCACCCAGGTGAACGTTCTCACGCCGCCCGATGCGATCTCCGGCCCGGCGAACGTGGTGCTAACCAACGGCGGGGTTGCAACCGATACTTTCGCCGCCCAGGCGCAGTCGATCTCTCCGTCGTTTTTCACATTTGGCGGCGGCCCCTACGTCGCGGCCGTTCACACCAATGGAGCCTATATCGGACCCGCCACTCTGTATCCCGGCTCGACCACTCCCGCCAAACCCGGCGAGACCGTCGTGATCTATGCGAACGGATTCGGACCAACGTCAGTGCCCGTGGTGAGGGGATCAGAAACGCAATCGGGAACTCTGTCGCCGCTGCCGGCGATCATGGTGGGAGGCATGGCCGCGACTGTCGTGTACGCGGGTCTAGTGTTGCCGGGCGAGTATCAGTTCAATGTGGTCCTCCCGGCGGTGGGCAACGGGGACCAACCCATCTCGGCGACACACAACGGAGTTTCCACCCCGTCTGGTGTATTCATTACCGTCCACAATTGAGTGACGGAGAACGCTTCCGTAATTTGGCGGAAATCAAGCGAATCCTCGCATCGTAGTCATTTGAGTTGGGTCCACTGAGATCACCCCTGACTGTCGGCAAACCAGAAGTTGTCCACTGGGACGTGTAGTCGGCCATCCGGAAGTTGGCACAAGATAAGATGAAGAGCGGGTGCGAGTGTTGGGTTGGGGTTGCCTCTAACCGGGAGATGCGCCGAGTAGGATCGAGTTCGAATCCCGACTGGACTTTTGATATTTGGCTCCCCAGGTAGGACTCGAACCCAAACAAGCGCCCTGGCGCCGGACCACGTCAGGGGGTTCCGCCGAGTACAAGGCAACTCACGTCTTCCCGGATTGGGATTCTCTTGTCGAACGTCACCAAGGTCAATCGGGCGGCGTTGGCGAACGCGCAGAGGTAGGCATCGGTCCAGAGATTCGGCGAACTCAACGGGCCTTCGGTGAACGCCTGCCATGTTTCGGGGAGTTCACTCGGCTCTGCCGCGTAGCCGATTCGCCGGTCCGATCGCAGGTCGCGATAGGCCCGCCACGCCTCGCCGGGACTCATGACCTCTTCCAGCATGACGTGTTTGTTCGTCAGCAGGCGCAGGAAGCCCAATTGGGTAAGGCGGCAGAACGCCAGCTTATCGTCTTGAAGATTGCTGAACCAGTGCCGGGCGAGGTGATGAAAAGTATGTCGTTCCGCGGCCAGGGCAATCCAGACGTTGACATCAGGCAAGTAGGTCATCAAAGTCGAACTCAGACAGGTCGAGCGTTCCCGGCCGCCTTGAGCGGATCACGGGCAACTCTACCTCGCGATCGCCACAACTCCCTGTCCCGAGGCCGCTTTGAACTTCCTTGGTGACGGCTTCTACGATAAACTGTTCCACGGTAGCCCCGCGCGAGGCCGCCAACTGCTCACTCTTCCGATAGAGGGAGTCCGGCAGATTCACTGTGGTTTGCATAAAGTCCGCCTGGTTCATTCTCCCATGTGAGCGGGCGGCGCCGATAGGCCTGCCGGCGCCAGCCTCTTGAGGGCCACCTACCGATCCCAACCGAGATCCGGCGCGAAGCAATACCGGGTAGGCCTGGCTGTCCGCGACCTTCCCGGCGGGCTTCCCGGTGTTCAGGCCGATCACATCTACCTGAATTGGCAGGCCAGGGGCCTGCCCCACCCCAGACTGGCCGCCTCTGTTCAGACAGCCTGACGGAACACTATCACTCCCTGGGCTACGAACATGCCGGTGGGCGATCAGTCGATGGCCGGTCCGAAGTACCCCTGCGCCAACGCCGGCTCGGCCTCCAGTGCCTTGGTCCAGCAACTGCGCGCTTCGTCCGACTTGCCCGCCGCTTCCAGATTCCGGCCCAGGTTCAGCAAGGCCTCCGGCATGTCGGGCCGCTGCGCCAGAGCGTCGCGATACAGCTTCATCGCCTTGTCCACCTGTCCCGCTTTCTCGTACATCAGCCCGGCGTTGTACAGCACTTCCGCCGAGCGCTCGCCGAGATCGATCAGCCGAACGTGCAACTCCAGCGCCGTATCGAAATCCGAAGCCTGGACCGCCAGTCCGGCCAAGCCGCGCAACGCGTCCAGAGATTTCGGATCCGCTTCGAGCATCTTCTCGTAGAGGCGCTCCGCCCGATCCCGCTCGCCCACCCCTTGGTACGCCAGCGCCAGGTTGGAGTACGCTTCCGGCCATTGCGGCCGATACTTCAAGCAGACCTCGAAGGCCTCCACCGCTCCGCGGAAGTCCTCCCGCTGCAGCCGCAGGTAGCCCAGCCGGAAACGCGCCTCTTCCTCCTTGGGCGCCTTTTCCAGCACCATCTTGTACCAGCGCTCGGCCTCCTCCCCCTGGCCCGAGTGCTCCAGCAGCAGCGCCACGTTCCACACCGGCGCCAAGGCGTCCGGATTGGTCTGGATGGCGCGGTCGTACGCCGCGCGCGCGCCGTGCAGATCCCCGATCTGCTCGCGCACGATGCCCAGATTGGTATACGCCTCCGAGGATTGCGCCCGCTGCTTGATGGCTTCCTCGTACGCCTCGATGGCCTGCTGCCACCGGCCCGATTTCTGATGCGCCAGCGCCAGGTTGAACCAGCCTTCGAAATGCCCGGGCACGGCCGAGACCAGCAGCGTGCAGAATTTGGCGGTGAGCCCGTGATCGCCCGCGGCGCAGGCCCAGGCAGCCAGTCCTTCCAGCGCCACCGTCGATTCCGGATGCAACTCCAGCAGACGCTCCGAGTACTCCCGCACCATGTCGAAGTCTTCCTTCGCCATGCCGATCAGGATCAGGTTCGACAGCGATTCTTCGGATTCCGGATTGCGCTCCAGAATATGCTGGTAGAGCTTGGACGCTTCGTCGCCGTGGCCCAGCGATTGTAGCGCCGCGGCCTTCCCGAACAGCGCGTCCTCGTGCTCCGGCGAGAGCTCCAGACACCGCTCGAAGGAAAAAAGCGCCGACTTCGGATCTTCCAGCCGCAGGTGGCAGACGCCCAGGCCCAGGTGAGCGTCCAGATGCTTGGCGTCCAGCGTACACGCCTTGTGGAACGCCTCCGAGGCGTCGTCCCAGCTCCCCAAGCGCTCCAGGCACACCGCCAGGTTGAACCACCCCATGGCGTATTGCGGCTTCACCTGCGTCAGCAGGCGATAGCTCTTGCCCGCCTCCCGGTAGTCGCCCGTCTCGAACTGAATGTGAGCCATGGCGCGGTAAATCTCCGCCGACGCCTGGTTGGTGGCCACCGCGCGCTGCAATTGCTTGAGCGCTTCGTCGCGGTTGCCCGCCAGGTGCAGTGCGACGGCGCGAGCCAGGTAACCCGGTCCGGTGGTCTTGTCGGCCGGATCGGCTTCCGGAGTCCGAAAGGCCTGCACCTTCGAGGTTCTAATCGCTGTGGTACTCATCTTTTTGGTAGCTCCTTGGCTGGGCCTGCCACTGGCGAGACCCTCACCCAATAAATCCGCGCCCGGTCGTCCGGGCCGCCCATGAAACCAATGCCGCCTATCGGAAGCCGGTTCTCTGTCCAGTTGTCGATACTCTGGTCGTCCACCCACACGGTGAACTCGTTTCCCGCCGCCCGCAGGCGGACCGTAAGAGCGGTCTTGGTCTTGGCCTTGGGCAGGGGTATAGTCACTGCCGGCCCCCGCATGCCTCCGATTACCGTGCGGCGCTTGAAGTCATATCCGCCGCTCGGCGAAACTCTGATCGAGCACATGTGGTATTCACTCAAATTCGACGCCCGAAACACCCACACCACGCTCCGGTTCTCGATGCGCGCGAGGAACTCCATCTCGTAGTCGCGCAAATCCAGGGACGGCGTGAACAGGGCCAGCGAGCCGGTGCGCGCGCCCGCCGCGTCCACGCACCAGTCCTCCACACCGCCCACCCAGTTCTTCCATCCGGAATCGAAACGCTCTTCTAATTTCGCGCGGACGGCTACGGGAGCCCGCTCCGCTGCGGTGGCCATGGCCGGCGGGTAGCCCATGTGCGCATCCTGCGGCTCCCAAGTCACCAGCGCCACTTGCTTGGCGGAGGATCCGTAAGCGAGCCTCTGCGGAAGCCGGAGCAATTCAGCCGCCGCCCTCTGCTGCCCGCTGTGCGGAATCGGGCGCGGCGCCGCTGGCTCCCCTTTCGACCAGAACGCTTCCAGCCTGCGCCCTTTCGGCTCGCTACTCCCGGCAGGCGTGAGCTCGTGCACGATCGCTCCCGGCCACACGATGTCCGCGCGCTGTTGCGCTTCCAGAGATTCGGGGCCCGTCGCATCGCGCACCGGAAAATTCATCTTCAGGACCGCAGCGTCCGCCGGACGATCGCAGACGCCCGGAGCCCTTTCCACCGGGCGGTCGGGCCACCGCATCGCGGCCAGCGGCTGCTGCGACGCGGGGAAATGCCTTCCGCGCTTCGCAGGCAACTTAAATCCCGCACCTGCGGAAACCCGCAACGCGCTGCCGTGCTTGCCCGCAATCCGGATGGGCCGCGGCTGCCGCGTCCTTTCTAAATAGGTGGCGCCAGGCGGCTCGATCTGGCGCACGCCTTTACCCAGGATCACCCGGGCGGCCCCGGAGTCCTGCGGAATCTGGCTGCGGAGAATTCCGTACGCTCGCGGCTTGGCTTTCTCGGTTCGGGTTTGGTGTCCCTCCACCCAGCTTCGGGCTCCCGGGATGCGCACCGGAGGAGTCCATTTGCTGGCTGGATAGCGCGGTTTGGTTCCGCTGCCCGAGAGACGGATCGGAGCGGGGTCCGTGCCTCGGGCAGCGGCGTTGCCTGCTTGTAGCGTGGCCGAAATCGGCTTCGGCTGCTCCCGGCGCCGCAACAGGCTCGCTACCTTGTTGGCTTCGAGCAGGCGGTCCATCCCTCGCCGCAAGCGGTACTGGTTACGGTGCTCGCGCGAACAGAAGTCTTCGCCGGCGCCCACCCAGATTCGGCTCAGCGGCTTGCCGCAGAGCAGGCAAGTTCTTGCGTTCATTCCGCGCTAATTGTATGTGCTTTATTCGGGAAATGATAGAGTGCATGCCGGGAGTATCCCGCTGCTATCCAAGGTTAATACTTACTGGATACTTATGTTATCAACCTGATAACGATCCACCGAATTTGATGCTAATTTTGGATAAGTTTCGACAATAGTGACTAGGAAAATACCAGGAATTTCGTGTAAAATCAGGCCTGAAAAATGGCTCGTCCTATACCGGGCCGCTGGAGGACCACAGATTATGGAGTCGACCGCACGCGCAGAACGCTTCGACTTACAGGCTGCCGCATCGCCCGCCTATGCTTGGGAAGTTCCGCTGAAACCGCTCATCGTGCGCATCCCGTTCGTCGTCATCGACCGCCTGGAAGGGGAGGCCGTAGACAGTTTCCGCTCGCTCGACTCGCGCGGATCGGAGATTGGCGGCGTGCTGTTCGGCAAGGCCGTTGCCGCAGAGCCCGCCATCGTTTCCATTGAAAGCTACGAGCTGATCTCCTGCGATTACAGCCGCGGCCCGCTATACCGGCTCTCGGATGCCGACCTCGGCAGATTCGACAAGGTCATCGCGCAGCACGCCGCCTCCGGCGAAGTGCCGGTGGCGGGCTTCTTTCGCAGCCACACCCGCAAGGGCCTCGCGCTTGACGCCGAAGACATGATCCTGTTCGAATCCCGATTCAAGGATCCGCGCAAGATCGCACTTCTCATTCGCCCCTACGCAACCAAGGTCTCGACCGGCGGTGTCTTCATCTGGGAAAACGGCGCCGTTCGTGGCGAGGCCAGTTACCAGGAGTTCCCCTTCCGCTCGTCCCAACTCTCGCCCTCCAGGCACGTCGAGACGCCCGACGGCAACATGGCCCCCTCCGGCTTGGGGGGTGGCGCCTTGCCCGCGCCAACCGTGCCCAAAACCGGGGCGCGCGGCCAGATCGTGCCCATCGCCCCGCGTCGCGAGCTTCCTCCCACCGTCGCTGCCCTGGCGGTCGAAACTCCCGCCGCCCCCGTGGAAGTGGCCCAGCTCGCCGCACCCGCTGCTGCGGCAGTCGTCTCCGCGCCGGAAGCCGGCAGCCTGCCCCAACCGGTCCCCAAAACGGAAAAGGCCGCGGTCCAAGAACCGGCCCCCGCCGATGCCAAAGTCGATGTAAGACAAGCCAAGAGTACGCCCCCGGCGAAGTCCAACCCGCCCGCGAATCCGCCGGCCGCAACAGTGGCAGAGCCGCCCGCCAAGCCTGCCAAGGCGCCGGCCACTGAGCCGCCCCCCGTCAAACTGGAAGTCATACCAGAAGTCAAAGCGGAAGCAAACCCGCCCGGCGAGGCGCCGCTACGGCGAGGCGGTAAGCTCATTTGGATTGCCATCGGAGCTGTGGTCCCGCTCATCCTGATGGTGGTCCTGTTCATCTATCCCGCGCTTCTGCATCGCGGCGGCCGCGCCTCCAATCCTCCGGGCGGCGACACCTCCGCGCTCTCACTCCGCGTCGAATCCCTCGGGGGAGAAATGCAACTGAGCTGGAATCGCGACTCCGATCCCATCCGCAATGCTACTGCCGGAGTGTTGTCCATCTCCGACGGCAGTCAGCACCAGGACATCGCCATGGATCTGGCGTTGCTCCAGAAGGGCAGCATCAACTACACTCCCGCGACTTCCGATGTGGTCTTCCGCCTGGAAGTGAGCGGCCGCGGCCCGTCCAAGACGGCCAGCGAAATGGTCCGCGCGCTGCGCACCCGGCCTTCGCCCATTCCCGAGATCGACCCGCAGGCCGCCGCGAAGGCCGCTGCCGGCGCGCCGAAAACGCCCGACGTGCCGGCCGGCCCGCCGCAGGCGGCAGCCACCGAACCGCCGCCGCAGGACGACCCCGCTCCTACCAGTCCGGCAAGGACGCTGAAACCATTCCGCGCCGATACGCTCTCCGAGCGGCTGCATCCCGCGCCGGCCACCACCGATCTGCCCGATGCCCCCAGCCTGGGCCGCATCGACGCTCCCGGTGTCCCGGTTCCCGGGCTTAACATGGGCGCCGTCGCACCGCCGCCTCCGGCGCCGGCCGCGCCCACCAAAGGCGCCCCGCCTACGCCTCCAGCCGAGCAGAAAGCCTTGGCCGGTGGACAAATCCAGGCCGCCGTGTTGGTCCATCGTAAGGAGCCCGATTACCCCAGGCTCGCCCGCGAAACCGGCGCCAAGGGAGTCGTCGAGTTGGTGGCCACCATCGGCGTCGATGGCAAGGTCAAGAAGGTGACCGTGGTCAGAGGCCATCCCATGCTGGTGAAAGCCGCCAGTGACGCCGTCATGCAGTGGCTCTACAAGCCCACCATCCTGAACGGCGTGCCGGTGGAAGCGCAAACCCAGGTCCTCATTAACTTCGTGGGCGACCGGTAGGAAGGATCGGGCGATAGACCACCCGAAGCGAAGGTCTCGCTCCGTGCAACGGAGTGTCTCACCTGTCATAAGCTGGTCTTTTGGCTGCCATCCTCATCTTCCTCGCAGTTTATCTGGTCCTGGCCATCGGCCGATTGCCCGGCTTTCGCGTGGACCGGACGGGCGCGTGCATCATCGGCGCCAGCCTCATGATCGCCTTCGGCGTCCTGGATTTCGACCAGGCTTACGCCGCGATCGACTACGACACCATCATTCTGCTGTTCGGAATGATGATCGTGGTAGCCAACCTGCGGCTTTCCGGTTTCTTCAGCGCGGTGGCCGAGTGGGTGGTGGAACATGCGCACCGGCCCGTGGTCCTGCTGGCCGCCATCGTGTTCGTGGCCGGATTCTTCTCGGCCTTCTTCGTTAACGACACCATGTGCCTGGTGCTCACGCCTTTAGTGCTCGAAATCAGCACCCAGCTACGCCGCAATCCCGTGCCTTACCTGCTCGCCGTGGCCATGGCGGCCAACATCGGAAGCGTGGCCACCATTACGGGGAACCCGCAGAACATGATGATTGGCAGCTTTTCCGGAATTCACTATCGAACCTTCGCGGCGGCCCTCTCGCCAGTCGCGGCCGTCGAACGAGCCCGCCACCAGGTGCGGATCGGCTTTTGGGAATACTTCAAAGTAGGCGCCCCGCTCACCGTCCTGACCATCGCCGCGGGAATCCTCTTCCTGCGCCGATCGCATTTTCAGCGGAGCCGCGACCGTTAGGGAGCGGATTCCGCCGCTGAGCCCTGAATCTCCAAGCACCACTTGCGCTTCTACATATGCCCGGTGTATATGTAGAAGTGCGAGGTGTGTGCATGACTTCTCCCAAATCCGACCTTCCGCAGGGCACGCTCGATATGCTGATTCTCCAGGTGGTCGCCTGCGGCCCGATCCATGGGTACGCCATCGCCCAGAGGATTCAGCAAATTTCGCGGGACGTGCTCCAGGTGCAGCAGGGCTCGCTCTATCCGGCCCTGCATCGCCTGGAGAACCGCGGGCTGCTGGCGGCCGACTGGAAGGAATCGGACACCGGGCGCGAAGCCAAGTTCTATAAGCTCACCGCCAAGGGGCGGGCGCAGCTCAAGACCGAAACCGCCAACTGGGCGCGGCTGGCGGAAGCCATCGGGCTGATCCTCGAATCGGCAGAAGGAGGGGCGCTGTGAACTGGTGGCAAAGGCTGGTGCGTCCCGCCCACCTGGAAGACCGCCTGGATGCCGAGCTGCGCGATCATTTCGAGCGCCTCGTGGCCGGCAACCTGAGCCGAGGGATGGCGCCGGACCAGGCGCGGCGCGCGGCCCGTCTCGAGTTCGGCGGGCTCGACCAGGTGAAGGAAGACTGCCGCGATGTTCGTGGCACCCTGTGGGTGGAGGCCACGTGGCAGGACATCCGCTTTGCGGCGCGCACCTTGCGCAAGAGCCCCGGCTTCACGGCCGCCGCTATTGGCACGCTGGCGCTGGGGATCGGCGCCAATACCGCCATCTTCAGCGTGGTGTACGCGGTGCTGCTCAAACCGCTGCCTTACGCCGCGCCCGATCGGCTGGTGACCATGACGACATACATCCCGCAAGTGCGCGACCGGTTTCCCAGCCTGCCCGTGCGCGCCATCGACTTTCTGGAATTCCGCAAATCGAATTCCGTGTTCTCTGAGATGGCGGCGCTGGAAGCCGCCGATTTCAACCTCACCGGCGCCGGTGAGCCGGAGCGCTTGTATGGCGCGCGGGTCTCGGCCAGCCTGTTTGCGCTACTGGGCCTGCAGCCCGAGCGAGGCCGCGGATTTCTTCCGGAAGAAGACCAGCCGGGCCACGATCGCGTGGACGTGATCAGCCATGAGGTTTGGATGAGGCGCTGGGGCGGCGATCCGGGCGTCCTGAACCGAACCTTCTCTTTGAACGGCCAGCCTCACCTGGTGGTGGGGATCATGCCCCCGGGATTCCTCTTTCCCACCGGCAAGCAGCTTCATCCGCTGGTGGTCTTCGGGCCGCGCATCGACGTCTGGAAGCCCATGGCCTTCACCGGGGACGAGCTCACCTCCGAGGGCAGTTGGAACTATGGGGTGATCGCGCGCCTGAAACCCGGCGTGGCAGCCCCGGTGGCGGAGCAACAGTTGAATGTCATCGCGCAATCGATTGTCCAACGCGTACGGAAACAGGTTCCGGAGCTGGCGTTTGACCTCCGCGCGCAACTCGTGCCCATGCGCGAAGTCTTTTCCGGCAACGCGCGCCAGAGCCTCATGCTTCTGCTGGCCACGGTTGGACTTCTGCTTCTGATCGGCTGCATCAACCTAGCGAATCTTCTGCTCGCGCGCATGAGCAGCCGGGAGCGCGAGCTGGCCACGCGCGTGGCGTTGGGTGCTCCGCGCTGGCGGCTGGTCCGCCAACTGCTGACCGAGAGCCTCGTCATCGCTGCGTTCGGCGGCGCCGCGGGCCTGCTGGTCGCCAACTGGGGCACGCGGCTCCTGGTTTCGCTGGCGCCGGCCGACTTGCCCGCGGTCCAGTTGTTGCACCTCAACGCGCCGGTCCTGCTGTTCGCCATGGCAGCAGCGTTGATTACCGGCCTGGCGTTCGGGCTGGCGCCGGCCTGCCAGACGGCTCGCGGCGATCTGCACGAGCACTTGAAGGAAAGCGCGGGAGGCCGAAGCCCGGGTGCGCGTGCGGGCCGGAGCCGGCGGATCCTGGTGGCCGTCGAGGTGGCGCTTTCGACCGGCCTGCTGGCGGTCGCTGGTCTGCTGCTTCACAGCTTTGTCCGGGTGATGAGCGTGGACAAGGGATTCGGCGTGGAAAGAATCCTCTCGGCCGATCTGGCGCTTCCCGGCCAACGCTACAACGACCGGCAAGCCGTCGCGTTCTACACCCAGCTCGTGGAATCCGTTCGCGGCCTGCCCGGGGTTGCGTCCGCGGGCGCAGTCAGCGGCCTTCCGCTGCTGAACGAATCCAACACCAGGGAAATTTACTTCGAGACCGACCACGAGTACCACCTCGACCGGCCGGTCGCCATTTTCCGCGCCGTGACGCCCGGGTATTTCACCGCCATGGGGATCACCCTCCTGGCGGGCCGTTTCCTGGGCGAACTGGAGACCGCACCGGTAGCGGTGATCGGAGCGGCCCTCGCGCGCAGGTTGTGGCCCTTGGAGCCGGTCTCGCATGCGGTTGGAAAACGAATCCGCACCGGCGACATTACGTCCGACCTGCTGACGATCGTGGGGGTGGCCGGAGATGTTCGCACCGGCGGGCTCGAACGCGAACCGATGCCGCTCTTCTACCGGCCATACCCGCAGGCGCCGCTCTATCGCATGACGCTGGTGCTGCGCACGGTGGAAGAACCGCAGGCGCTGGCGCCCGCGATCCGCGCCGCAACCTGGAAGCTGGATAAGGACTTGCCGATCGCTGCCATGACCACCATGCGCGAGATCGTCTCCGCCTCGGTAGCGCCGCGGCGTTTTCAACTGGTGCTGGTCGTGCTCTTCGCCGCGCTATCGCTGGCGCTGGCGCTGGTGGGAATCTACGGCGTGACCAGTTACGCAGTCGCGCGCCAGACCCAGGAGATCGGCCTGCGCATGGCGCTCGGAGCGCAGAAGGGCGACGTGATGCGGTCCGTGCTGGCGCAAGGCCTGCGGCCGGTGCTCGCGGGGCTCGCGGTGGGGCTGATCGGGGCAAGACTCGGAGCGGCCCTGGTGCGCAGTCTGCTCTTCGGCGTGGGTCCGCTCGATCCAGTGGCGCTGGGCAGCGTCGCGTGCCTGCTGCTGATGGCCGCGGCCCTCGCGTGTTATCTCCCTGCCCGTCGCGCGGCGCGCCTGGATCCCGTGATCGCTCTGCGCTGCGAGTGAGGTCACATCTCGGCTAGCGCGGCCCTGACGCTCTCTGCCGCTGTGACCTGGTCTTTGCGGCGGATGGCCCTCACCATGGATTTTACGTGGGGTATAGCGCGAGCCGCCCTTTCATACACTGGGACGAGCGCCGGACCTCGGTTCAGAGCATCCGTCCTGTACCCTCGGTACAGTGGGCGGGCCATCTGGTGAATTTCATACAGGCATTCCCCCCCCAACTCGACGTGATCGTCCCAGCCCACGTTGTCCGGGCTCTCTAGCGACCGTAGCATTCCGCGCAAAAGTACCTTTGTGCTGTCATATAGCATACAAACACCCGTTTTGCTCTCAGGCCAAGCCTTCACCCCGGCCTTTTAGGCGGGGTAGTCTTTCGGCGCGTATTAGGCGCGTATAGATGTAAGTCTTAGTCCTATTGTACCACACTGCGGGCCCGTGGTACACTATATACCGGATTTGATGTCCCGCCGATTTCAAGGCCGACCTGTTTAGCGTCACGTTGCTATATTCGTCCCCTTCCCAATTAGCCGCCCTCAAATCAGAAAGGACCTTTTGCAGCATGAAGAATATCTTTGTAGGAAATCTCAGTTTTGGAGCGACGGAGGTTTCCGTCCGTTCCCTGTTTGAAACTCACGGCACCGTTGGGCGCGTCAACATTGTCACCGATCGTGACACGGGTCAGCCCAGGGGCTTTGGGTTCGTCGAAATGAACAATGATGGAGAGGGTGAGAAGGCGATCGCCGCTTTGAACGGCACGGATTTCGATGGCAGAACACTGAATGTCAACGAAGCCCGCCCAAAGGCTGAGCGGTCGGGCGGCGGCGGCTTTGGTCGAAAGCGCTGGTAATCGCCCTGCACTTATAATCCGGAACACGCACGAACGGGCAAGCCGCGCTGAACGCGCTTGGCCTGTGGCTCAGGTGCTCATGAGTCTCCGTTGTGGTGTGTGCTGGATTGGATGAAGCGTTGCAGCTTTTCTTCGGTGACAAGCTGCGCCGCGGCGAGCTTGTCGATGAGTTGGTCCAGGCGTTCGTCGGCGGCGCGGCGGCGCTCGCGCTCGTGAAGGGCCTCGCGGACGCCCAGGCGGATCGCGCGGCGCAGGGCTGCTTCGGTCTGGCGGTTCATGGCGGCGGTTTCCGCCAGAATGTCGCGGATGTTGTGGAGGCTGATTTCGAGCCGCTCAAAGCGTTCTTCCGGTGTCATGCGTCGTTGCTTCCTTTCGAACGGCGCGGCGCCGCAAGCCGCCCCTCCAGTTTAGCGCGGCGGCGGTCCCCATGACGCGCGATCCTGCTCGCCCTTACGCGGCAGCCGCCTGAAACGCCGGCACGTCCACCCAACCCCGCTTCTGGTTGCTCGCGAGCTCCGCTTCCAGAATGGTGAGCTGCCGCAGCCCGTCGGCGAATTGCGGGTACTGCGGCTCCGCCTCCGGGTCGGCGATCGATTGGTAGAAGCGCCGGAACACCTGTTTGAAGGTATCGTCGTAACCTTCGCTGTGGCCTCCCGGCAGATCGGCATAAGACTTCGCCAAGGGCTTCAGCAGCGACGGGTCCTTGACGATGATCTGGTTGTTCGAGTTGCGCTGCCCGATCCACAACTCGTCGGGCCGCTCCTGGTCCCACGACACGCCGCCCTTGGTCCCGTAGATCTCGATGTTGAGGCGGTTCTTCCGGCCCGCCGAAACCTGGCTGGCCGTGAACGCGCCGCGCGTGCGCTCGCCCATGCGGAAAACCACCGCGCCGAAATCCTCGGTGTCGATGGGGGTCTCGATGTAGTCCTCGGGCTTCAGGGTCTTGCCGGCGAAAGTCTCGACCGGTCCCTTGGGCTGCTTGCGTGTCTTGTGGAACGTTTGCACATCGGCGCATAGCGACGTGATGCGCAGGCCGGTCACGTGCTCCGCCATGTCGCACCAGTGCGAGCCGATGTCCGCCAGGCAGCGTGAAGGACCATTGTGCTTGGATTCCAGGCGCCAGTTCCAGTCCGTATCGTAGAGCAGCCAGTCCTGCGAATACGTGCCCTGCACCACCAGGATCTCGCCCAGGTCGCCGTCCTCGCGCATGCGACGCATCTGCTGCACCAGGGGGTAGAAACGCAGGTTGTGGAACGTCGCGTTGCGGCGCTTGGTCGCGGCTGCCAGCGCCACCAGTTGCTGCGCCTCGGCCACCGAGGTGGCCAGCGGCTTTTCGCAAATCACGTGCTTCCCGGCCTCGAGCGCGTCCTTGGCGATGGGGAAGTGCATGAAGTTCGGTGTACAGACGTGCACGGCATCCACGGCGGGATCCTCCAGGATGCGGCGGTAGTCGGCGTCGGTCTTCTCCACGCCGAATTCCGCGGCAAGCTGGTTGGCTTTCTCGATCTGCGGTTCACCGATCGCGTAAAGCTGCACGTAGCCCAGCCTGCGGATGCCTTCCAGATGGACGCGCCCCACGAAGCCGGTACCGAATACGGCGGTCTTAAAGGTTCTCATGGTTTCCTCGTTTCTGTCGAAATGTATAATCTAGCGCAAAAATTGTAAAATTGGTATGGTAATGCTGGTGAAGTTTGAGACTGTTGAAAATCCGGTTGGATTCTGCTAAAGATTCGGTTTGAGACTGCTAAAGATTCGGTTTGAGAGATGTTGGTAAGGATCCGGTTTGGAATGGGCCCCACGGTGGCCCGGCGTCGCGGGAAAAACCGGCGGGTCGCGTCGGCCGTCGCAGCCTTGCTTACCCCCTTCGGCGTCATCTCCTTCTTTCTCGCCTTCTGGCGTGTCGCGGCCGACTTGAATTGGGCCAATAGCTTTGCCATTCCCTCCGGATTATTCTCTCACTGGCAGGTATGGCTCGGCGGCGCG
>Ga0209517_10002361_pt1 | contig 26757 bp, 21 predicted proteins | sample PeaSoiMetSII2010_FD_187695 | JGI IMG/M metagenome (GOLD analysis project Ga0209517, IMG submission 187695) | Peat soil microbial communities from Weissenstadt, Germany - SII-2010 (SPAdes) (version 2) | ecosystem: Environmental > Terrestrial > Soil > Wetlands > Peat | place: Germany... | reverse complement strand
GAGCCCGGAGCCCGAGCGAAGATCGCGCATTGCGCCCCGCAAGGGAGGCAGTGAGAGCAGGTCGAGCGAGGGTCAAACGCGAGCTACTGGCCGAGACGAATGGATCCTACATCACCTCGGAACTCTTGATTTTTTGCACCTGCCAGCCTTCAGCTTTCAGCCCAGCTCAAGCCGAAACTCCCAATCCCTGTCATGTTGAGCGGAATAGTGAGGAGAGCGAAGCTATTCTCACTGCGGAGTCGAAGCATCCCTACCACGATCTGAATCTCGCAACTCCCTCAAAGATCTATCGGTGTATATCCGCGCGAATCCGTGGCAAAGAAGTTGTTCTCACTTCCCCGCGTTCCCCGGCCCACCCACGGCGATGATCTTCGGAATGCGCTGCTCTAACGGCGGCAGCGCAGGAAATGCGGCGTGCGGCTCGGTCTGATACCAGTACGCAACCGAGAAGTAATTATCCGAGCGGTGATTGGCATGCCCATGCTCGATGGTCGCCCGCAACGACTTGGTAAACGGGATCGGCGAATCCAGATGAAACCGGTAGACCGACGAACGGCCGCCAGCGAGTTCCTGTCCCTTCACCGGCGCCCCGAATAATCCATAGGAAAACGCGTGGTCGCCGAAATCCCAGGCTCCGAGAAAATAATCTTCCGACCCGGTTCCATTGATCGAGGGTAGCTTCTCGCCATCGACGAAGAACATGTCGTCGCCTTCGCCGAACCAGCCATCCTGATTCTGCAGCACCGACATGGTCACGCCCACAAAGTGCCCGCGGCCGGTGGCTTCCATCCACACATAGTTGCCTTCTCCATTCAGATTCTTCTTGTCGTTTACACTCGCATCGCCGTTCGAATTCCATTGATTCGTCCAGCCGTGATTGGGCGCGGCCTGCCGGTACTGCGCGTGGAAATAGAGCTGATCCGCAGGCAGAGCCTGGCTGTACGCGCGATAGTCAATGTTGAAATAGAAGGCGTCCACCTTGGCCGCACCCTCATTGGTGATACTGATGCGCGCGTGTTTCTGGAACGGCATGGGGAAAAAGCAATTCAGCGCCTTGTCGGATCCGACCGCCAGCGGCAGCGATTGATAGAGGTAGTAATCTCCCAGGCCCAGCCCAAAGAAGTCGCCGATGGGAGTCTCGACGCTGGGGCTGGCCTCGCCGTCCCAGTACATCCGCAGCACCAGTGCCTTCAGATGATGCGGATCGTCGCTGGCGATGGTGATCCAGATGTGGCTGATAAGCCCGGGACCGTTCTCATCGAGCAGGGTCAGCGTCTCTCCCGCCGCGATGGTGCGAAAATCCGCGTTGCCGCCGGTGCGGTCGTAGCTCGAAGCCCGGTGCTGCACGTAGTCTTTGGCCTGGGGAAGGGTGGCGAGCCACGCAGCTGGATCCTGGGAGAAGAGTGGCAGCGGAAGGAAACAGAAAATCAAAAGTGCGAATAGTTTTTTCATGAAGGGTCTCCGAGGGAATCGTACCGCTATGCCGTGAACTGCACCAGTGGTCCGGGAAGGACAGCGCGCAGAGAGTTCAGAATTTCCTGCGCGTGGGCGAAGCATCTTGCCCGCTCAGGGATCGGTGCGGACCTCCGCTCCGGATATTCGTCGTGAGTTCGGCCCTGAAGGATCCTGCCTGTCCTCTTCTTCCGCACACCGCCCCATTGCTTGAAGAAGAACGGGACACGAGCGGCAGCGCACTGGTTGCGGATCGAGACGACCCACTCCTCGCGCATCGGGCGTGCTCCCGGACCACTTTCTCCGCCAACGATGGCCCAACTGACACCGGAAACGTCGAACCGGCCCAGATGCTCAAGCAACGGCTCAATCGAGAGGAATCGAACGCGCGCTGGTGCCGCTTGCAGATCCGCAATTCTGGGCAGACCGTGCTTCCTGTTTTCGACGCTCACTCCCCACCAAATGTGATCCTGTTCGGCAGCAAAGCGCAGAGGACCGTTCAACAGTTCTCTGAGCCTTTCCGCGCGCTTGGTAAGCACCTGAAACGTATGCCATTTGGCCATCACCATGACCTGGCAGACGGCTTTGATGTAGTCGTCGGGTACCCCCTCATGAAACAAATCGCTCATCGAATTTACGAAGACGAGTTTCGGTGAGCGCCAGAGCAAAGGCTCGGTGAGTTTTTCGGGGACCAGTCGGAGGTCGAAGCCCTGCTCATACGGATGCCCCTTGACTCCGCGAAAGCGCTCGGCGAATGTCTCAGCGTAGCAGTGCTTGCAGCCGGGACTGATTTTGGTGCAGCCGCGGACTGGGTTCCAGGTCGCGTCGGTCCATTCGATCGGGGAGTTAAGTGACATCGTATCTAGAATAAATTGAGCTGGTCGTCCGTATACTTTAGTGCATCATCCCACAGCTTATACGCAAGCGGGTGACGCGAAAATAAACCAAGGGCATACAGCGGATAATTCTTTGGGTAGTAGAAGATCTTCCGCATCGAGTAGAAGGGCGGTGGGATGTAGCCGATACCTTTCATGCTCGCCGCAAATTCCTCAGCGAGGAAGTGGGGAAAGTCAATTCCCTTTTGCTTTGCATCGCGCCAGCGGTCTTGCCATGACTCCGCGTCCAGAAGTTGACTGATCTTCGAGGGATTTCTGATGTATTGCTGTTCGGCACGAAGGGCGTCCATATAGAGGGCCAGCAATACCACAAAATCAACCTTCCGTTTCTCGCCGAGAGCTCGGAGAGTCGCAAACTTAATGCCGATGTCATTTGGGTCTACAAAGCAGAGACTTAGAACCTTGTTGGTCCTGGAATGCCTAGGAATGGCGCCAGCGATCGCGGCGACATTCGCGTCGCAGTCGCCCGGAACGAACTTCACGTCAGCGGTCGGCGCGTGCCGTTGAACCCGTACTTGTAGAGCCTCCCGTTTCTCGGCGTCCGCTTCACAAAAAATGTACCTGTCAAAGGGCTGTTTGAGATTCAGCGCGTTGATTGGTGAGCCTGGAATGATCCGACCGGTGTCGCGAATTCGACTGTAGCCGGCTCCAGCGTAGAGCTCGATATAAACTCGCCGCTGAAACTTCTCCTTCATTGCGCCGGAGAACTGCGCAGCATAGTAGGCTACGAGCCTGTGCTTCTCTTCCGTCCAGGGGCCGACGTCATTGCAGGGCAGGCCATCGGCCTTGACGCGAGCCGCATTGTGCTCCGGAACACTCACATCAGGAATTCTATGCGCAACACGTCAAGGCTCTGAAAACTGTTACTTCACAAAAGCAAAAAGGTAACCCGAAATGGCACTCCCTACAGTGGTATATTCCCGTGCTTCTTCGGCGGGTTCTTGTCGCGCTTGGTTTCCAGCATCGCCAGCGCCTGGATCAGCTTCTTCCGCGTTTCGCGCGGCTGAATCACCGCATCCACAAACCCGCGGTCGGAGACCACGTACGGGTTCGCAAACCGGTCGCGGAATTCTTCAATCTTCTGCTGCCGCACTGGTTCGCGGTTCGCTCCCGCGGCATCGAGTTCGCGCTTGTAGACGATGTCGACCGCTCCCTCCGGCCCCATCACGGCGATCTCCGCCGTCGGCCATGCGTAGTTCGCATCCGTGCGGATGTGCTTCGATGCCATGACGCAGTAAGCCCCTCCATAGGCCTTGCGCGTGATGACCGTAACCTTCGGCACCGTCGCTTCGGCGAAAGCATAAAGCAACTTGGCCCCGTGCTTGATGATTCCGCCATATTCCTGCGCCGTCCCCGGCAGGAAACCCGGGACATCTTCAAACGTCACCAGCGGAATGTTGAAGCAGTCGCAGAAGCGCACGAATCGCGCGCCTTTCACCGACGCGTTGATGTCCAGCGTCCCGGCCAGCACCGACGGCTGGTTGGCCACGATGCCCACGCTTCGCCCATCCAGCCGCGCGAAGCCCACGACAATGTTTTTCGCATAATGCTCCTGCACTTCGAGAAAATAACCGTCATCCACCACCGCATGGATCACATCTTTCATGTCGTAAGGCTGGTTCGACTGCGCCGGCACAATCGTATCGAGCGCGGCATCGGCGCGGTCCACAGGATCGGTCGAGGCCTTGCGCGGCGGGTCGTCCAGATTATTCGACGGCACAAAGCTCAGCAGCTCGCGCACCATCGAGAGGCACTCGGCGTCGTCGTGGGCCAGAAAGTGCGCCACACCGGAGGTTTCATTGTGCGTCATCGCGCCGCCCAGCTGATCCTTCGTGACGTCTTCCAGCGTCACCGTCTTAATGACGTCCGGCCCGGTGATAAACATGTACGAAGTTTTATCCACCATGAGCACGAAGTCGGTAATCGCGGGCGAGTAGACGGCGCCCCCGGCGCACGGTCCCATGATGGCCGAAATCTGCGGCACTACTCCGCTGTACAACGTATTGCGCAGAAAAATGTCGGCGTATCCCGCCAGCGACATCACGCCTTCCTGAATCCGTGCTCCGCCCGAATCGTTCAGCCCGATCACCGGCGCACCCATCTTCGCGGCGAGATCCATAATCTTGACGATCTTTCCCGCATTCGCTTCCGAAAGCGACCCGCCGAATACGGTGAAGTCCTGCGCGAAAACATAAACCAGACGGCCTTCCACGCGGCCGTAGCCGGTGACGAATCCATCCCCGTAAATCTTCTGTTCGGCCATGCCGAAATCGGTGCAGCGGTGGGTGACCAGCTTGTCGGTCTCTTCGAAAGTGCCTTCGTCGAGCAGGAATTCGATACGCTCGCGGGCCGACATCTTGCCCTCTTTGTGCTGCCGCTCGCGGCGCTTGACGCCCCCGCCGTCTTCCGCCAGCTGGTTGCGCTTTTTCAGTTCGGCGACTTTTTGTTCCAGGTCCATGGGCAACGATTATAGCGGGCTTGCCGGAAAGCCGCGTGTCAAGTGGATGAAGTTGGGTGCCCCACCCTTGTCGCGCCTTTCGCGACAGGGTGGGGATTTTGACTTACCTCATAATCGCATCCCTGTCTGCGGTACACTGCCTTCAATGTCTTCCCTCGCCGATCAGATGGGATTCAACTTTCGCCCGCCCGAGCGGCGCGTTTGGAAAGTTCGCGACCTGGTCGCCGCCGTGCGCACGCACATTGAACGGGAGTACTCCGACGCGTGGGTGGAAGGCGAAATTTCGAATTTTCGCGCCCCCGATTCCGGCCATCTTTATTTCACCCTGAAAGACGGCAACGCCCAGATTCGAGTCGTGATGTTCCGCTCGTCCGCGCGGATGCTGCGCTTTCGGCCCGCCGACGGCCTCGAGGTCGTGCTGCGTGGCCGTGTCACAGTCTACGAAGACCGCGGTGAGTTGCAGATTTCCGCCGAGTATATCGAGCCCAAAGGCGCGGGCTCGCTGCAGCTGGCGTTCGAGCAGCTCAAGGCCAGGCTGGAAGCGGAGGGCCTTTTCGCCGCCGTGCGCAAGAAGCCGATCCCATCGCTGCCGGCGCGCATCGGCGTCGTAACTTCCGCGCAAGCCGCGGCCCTGCGCGACATTTTGAATATTCTCGCGCGCCGCCATCATTCCGTGAACGTGCTGATCTATCCCGCTCAGGTGCAGGGCGAGGCCGCGGCGCTCGAAGTGACGGCCGGTGTGCGCCATTTCAACCAGCACCACAACGTCGACGTCATCATCATCGCCCGCGGCGGCGGGTCGGCCGAAGACCTGGCTTCATTCAACGACGAGACGCTGGCCCGCACCGTCGCCGCTTCCCATATTCCCGTAATCTCCGCGGTTGGGCACGAAACCGACTTCACCATCGTGGATTTCGTCGCTGATCTGCGCGCGCCCACCCCTTCCGCCGCGGCCGAGCTCGTCATCCGTTCGCGCCAGGAAATCGATGAGCAAACTGCCTCTCTCGATGACCGGCTGGCACGGGCCATGCGCTACCGCCTGCTGATCGGCCGCCAGGCCCTGACCGAACTCGCGCAGCACCGAGCCTTTGCCCGCATGATGGAAGTAATCCACCGGCGCCAGCAGGCCCTCGATGACCTTGCTCACCGCCTGGAACTGGCCCAGCGGCAGTTGCTCGGGCAAATGCGGCGGCACTGGGAAACCGTTTCCGCAGCCGTACGCCATTACGACTTGCGCCTGGTGCTCTCGGGTATGCGCAAAGAGCTGGCCGGCGGGACTGCGGCGCTGGTCGCGGTCATGCGCAACCTGCTTCTGCAATACAAAGTGCGAAGCGAGCGTTTGCACACGGCTCTCGAATCCCTGTCTCCCTTGGCGATTCTCGAGCGCGGCTATGCGCTGGTGTTTGACGCCGAGGCCAAGCTGCTGAAGGACGCGCGCCGGGTGAAAGTTGGCGACGAAATCTCCGCCCGCTTGGCCCACGGCGAGATCCATGCCGCCGTAACCAAGAAACAGAAGTAAGATGGGGCCGTCGTGCAACTTCGCGTCCCCAGCGATTCATGAATTCAGGACTACCGCCCCATTTCCGGAAGCCGCCGGACATGGCAACCCTCTGCATTACAATAGAATTTTCAGCATCCGCATTCCATCAGGAGGGAGAATCGAGTGACGCCCGTCTTCACATCGTGGTCACAAGCGGCATGGGCGGCGCTCGATATCCTGTTGGTGGCCTTGCTGATCTATCAAGTGCTGGTCATGATTCGCGGCACTCGCGCCGCGCCCATGCTGGCCGGGCTGGTCGTCGTCGGCGTAACTTTTTACCTCGCGCGCATGGGCGAGCTCACCACCTTGAACTGGGTGATCAGCCGCATGCTCCCCTACGTCGTGTTTGCTCTGATCGTGGTGTTTCAGTCCGAGATTCGCCACGTGCTGGCGGACCTTGGACGGCGACTCAGCTTCCTGCGCAGTGGCGAGGCTGGTAGCGATTCCTACGACGATATTGTGTTGGCCGCGAATTTGTTCTCCCAACATCAGACCGGCGCTCTCATCGTCATTGAACGCGAAATTGGATTGCGCACCCACATCGAAAGCGGCGTGCCCCTGGACGCCCGCCTTTCCTACGATCTGCTGGCCACGATTTTTCGCCCCAGTGCCCCGCTGCATGACGGCGCCGTGATCATTCAGAAAGACCGCATCGCCGCCGCGGCCTGTTTTCTGCCCCTTTCCATGAATCCATTGCTCTCCACCCAACTGGGCACGCGCCACCGTGCCGCCATCGGCATCACGGAAGAGACGGACGCGATTGCCGTGGTTGTTTCCGAGGAGACAGGAGCCATCAGCCTCGCCATTGGCGGTCAGATCGAGCGTGATCTAACGGTCGACCAACTGCGCGAACGGCTGGGCAGCGAGTTGCGGCGCTACATGGCTCCCGTGACCTTGCCCACCCCCATGGCGGGCAATGGGGATGAGCCGGAAGCAGACTTTGATTCGCCTCTGCAAGAGCCCGCTCCACAACGCAGCCCGGAACCCGGGCCGGGTTCGGAGCCGCAACCATGATCGCATTCTTCAAACGCTATGTGCTGCATAACTTTGGGCTGAAGGTTCTTTCCTTGTTGCTGGCGGCGGGACTCTGGTTCCTGATCTCGCACGAAGAACCCGCGGAAGTCGCTCTGCGATCCCCCGTCGTGTTTCAGAACGTCCCCCCGCACCTCGAAATCAGCTCCGAATCTATTCCCGAGGCGCAGATTCGCGTTCGCGGACCGGAGCGGGTGATCCGGCAGTTGCAGGCCAACGAAGTCCGGGCCGAGATCAGCCTGGCAGATGTGAGCCCGGGGGAACGCACGTTTGATCTGACCTCGCAGCAGGTTCGCCATCCGCCGGACGTGGCCGTCGTGCAGGTCGTACCCAGCCAGTTGCACTTGTACTTCGACACGCGGCTGACACGAGAAGTTGAGATTCATCCTCGGGTCACTGGCACTTTCGCCGAGGGCGAGCAGATCAGCAAAGTCGAAGCCGATCCGCCCCGTATCACCATTACTGGTCCGCGTCGTCACGTGGAGAAGGTGAATGCCGCCACCACCGATCCCGTGGATGCGACCGGCGCGCGCGGCAGCGCCGTGTTCACCACCAGTGCGTACGTGCCCGACCCGCTGGTGCAGGTGGTGCAGCCGACATCAATCCGTGTGACCGTGACCGTGCAGCAACTCGGCAGCGGTTCCCCGCACTGAGCCGGTGGTGCCGGTTGGTTGTCATCCTGAGCAAGCGTTTTATTTGCAGCGAGGGATCTCGGCGACCCGCATTGAAGGCTGCGTAGGAAGGGTGGAAGAGCGGCCTTTAGGGCCGCGTCGGAGCCTCCATTTGGGTGGGCTTCAGCCCCAGTGGTCGTCTTTCGTACCGCCGCCGTCATTTTTCCCATCCTGTTCAGACGCCACCTTCTGAAATAGACTTTCACTTGAGGACTAATAGAACCAGCTCTCCTATGACCCAGTCATCGCGGCAATTATTCGGAACTGACGGCATTCGTGGAGTCGCGGGAGAATTCCCGCTGACCAGACAGAGCACCTATCTCATTGGCCGCGCCCTGGGCCATGACCTGGTGCGCGCCACACGCAACGCCCAGGCCGTCATCGGCCAGGACACGCGCGAATCCAGCCGCTGGATTGCCGACCGCGTCGCCGAAGGCCTCGCCGCCGTTGGCGTAGACGTCCACAGCGCCGGAGTGATTACCACCCCCGGCGTCGCCTATCTTGCCCGTTCCCGTGGTATGGCCGCGGGTGTGGTGATTTCCGCGTCGCACAATCCCTGGACCGACAACGGAATCAAAGTCTTCTCCGGCGACGGCTTCAAGCTGACCGACGAGCGCGAACTGGCCATCGAAAAGGAAATCTTTGCCTTGCTGCAGAACCCGGCCGCTGCCGACGATACCGCGCTCAAAGTGCCCGGGCCGTCTCTGCCGGGTGAAGCCGCCCTGCGCCGCGCCTATATCCAGTCACTGGCCGAAAGTGTTTTTTCCGACCTGCACAAACTGCGCGTGCTGGTGGATTGCGCCAACGGCGCTGCCACTGCGGAAGCCCCGGAGTTGTTTCGCGATTTGGGGATTGCGGCGACGTTCATTCACATTTCCCCCGACGGCAGGAACATCAACCACGGCTGCGGTGCGCTGCATCCCGAGACTCTGGGAAAAACGGTGGCCGAATCCACGCGGCGCTACGATCTGGGCGTGACCTTCGACGGCGACGCCGACCGCGCCCTTTTCTGCGACGCCACGGGCCGCGTGGTCAACGGCGACGCTCTGATGCTCGCCGCCGCTCGCGATTTGTATGCCCGGGGAAAATTGCAGGGCGATACCGTCGTCGCCACTACCATGTCGAACATGGGCCTGGAAATCGCGCTGCGGAACTTGGGTATCACCATGTTGCGCGCCAACGTCGGCGACAAATACGTCCTCGAAGAGATGCTCAAGACCGGCGCCACTCTCGGCGGAGAGCAGTCCGGCCACATCATATTTCGCGACGGCGACTCCACCACCGGCGACGGCCTGCTCACCGCGCTGCGCCTGATGGATATCATGGTCCGCAGCGGCAAATCGCTGGCGGAGCTGATCGGTGACCTGAAAGTTTTCCCGCAGAAAATTCAGAACATCCGCGTGCGCGAGAAAATTCCCTTTGCCCAGGTACCCGAGGTGCAGGCGGCCATCACCGCCGCCGAGCGCGAACTAGCCGGCAACGGCCGCGTAGTCGTGCGTTACTCGGGCACCGAGGCGTTAGCGCGGGTCATGGTCGAAGCCGAATCGGAAGAAAAGATGCAAACCTTGACAGCCGGAATTGCCGACGAGATTCAGAAAGCGCTGGGTGCATAGCAGCCGACAATAGAACTCCCCTCTAGGCAACTGGTGGTGCAGACGAGCGCGGGGTCCTTCGACTGCGGAGGGCGATCCGCGAAGCGGATCATCCTCCTTCGCTCAGGATGACACACGGGGAAGGGTGTCATCCCACGATCAGAGCGCGAAATACGCTTTCTTGTGCAACCAGCTGTTTTCGTCGCCGATGACGACGTGGTCGGGCCAGGCGGGAGTGGTGTTCACGAGCAGGCGCAGGCCGGTGGCGTCTTTGGGCACATCGAATTCGAGTTGCGTAGTGTAGGAGTCGCCGGGCTTGAGCGGCGTGAGCAGCGGCGTGCCCTCGATCGAGACGGGAGCATACTCTCTTCCGGCGGCATCGACCAGCCGCACATTGCGCGGCGAAGGCGTGAGCGGCGCATCCTTCGGACGCTGCGGTGAGATGGTGGTTTCGTCGAAGCGGGTGCGAAGGGTGATGACGTAGCGGCCGTCGGGCTGCGTTTTCACATCCGCGATCGAGTACGCTAGATGGCAATCAATTTCGCAGAAGTATTTTTCCTGGCCGCGGGCGAGCGTGGTGGTGTGGCTCCCCGTAGAAAATCCAAACAGCAGCACCGAGTACACAACCGCCCCGGCCACGAGAGCATAGACCGCACACTGCGCGAACTTCGGCTTGCGAGCGAACCAGAAAATCAGAATCGACGCCAGCGCCACGAACAGGCCTGCGCAGGCTGCGAGAAATCCCAGCACTGCCAGCGGCGCGGGAAAGTTCATGTTGCTGGCGATGGCGGCCGGCGGCACGTTGTTCACCAAGGTGTTCACTCCCTGTCCGATGGCTGGCGGCGGCTGATTGGCATAGGGATAAATCTCGTCCACGATCCAATAATTCGCGAGCAGAATGCCAAACAGCATCCCCAGCGCCCACAGCGTCTGCCGAAACCGCCGCCATGCCCGGCTCGGCAGCAGAGCCTGCATAAAGAAATCCACGATGTACGCGGCGCAGTAGCAAGTGTTCGCGGCGAGAGCGAGCACGATCAGAGCCTCGAATGATCCCAGCGTCATCGCCGGCCGGAAATGCGGCCAGGTGATCACGAGCCACAGCAGCACGACCATGGTGAGCACGGCGTTGTAGAGAACGCGGCCGAGCTCCCAGAACCGCAGGGCATTCGAGAAGAGCGGAGCGCCTGGGTCGTTGTTGATGTTCATGGTCGGCTCGTTTTACACCGCCAAACGTGATGGCCCTCAGCGGCTAAAGCCGCATTCCTTCCGCGCGCCGGGCGGCACGGCTGAAGCCGTGCCCTTCCCAAAACCCTGCGTTTTGCGCCCCCTCAACGCACTTCCCGCGTAACCCGGATCCACTCTTCCATCTGATCGAGATATTCGGCGAGGGCGCGGCGGCCGGCTGCGGTCAGGCGGTATTCGGTGCGGGGGACGCGTCCTTCAAAAAATTTCACGCAGGAAATATATTGCGCCTTCTCGAGCTTGCGGGCATGAACGCTGAGATTGCCGTCAGTGGTCTTGAGCACGCGCTTCAGGTCGTTGAAGCTGAGGGATTCGTTGGTGGCCAGAGCGCTGACGATGCCGAGCCGTATGCGCTCGTGAATCAGGCGATCGAGTTCGGGGAGTTCCGGAGCGCGCGCCGGCAGGCGCCGTTCCCGAACCTTGTCACGCAATCCGGCCTTGGACTTTTCGTGCTTGTGGCGCGCTGGAACGGCTTTAGCCACCGTGCCTCCCTGCAATCAGGTATCCGAAAACGATGTGCAGGCCGCCGAATCCGCCGGCCAGAAACCAGTTGCCCCAGGCCGCGGGCGCGAGAACCGCGAGCCCCCCGAGGAGCATGAAACAAAGGCCCATGACGGGAAGGATGGCGACGGAGAACGCGCCTCCGGTCATGATGCCGGCGCCGTAGAGCAGCAGCCAGGTCGCGGGCAGGGCCGATTGCAGTCCGGCGCGGAACAGCAGAAAAGTGAGGAAGGCGCCAGCCACCAGCGGCGGAGCCAGTCCGAGAGCGACCTTGCGGGCGGGGCCGGAAAACAGGGGCAGGCCGCGGCGGTTCGCTTTCCAAGTGCAGGAGAGCAATCCGATGGCGATGGCGAGCAGGCCTTCGGCCAGCCAGACGCGCAGCCAGGCGAAGGAAGAAATCTGGCGGGCGGCCAGCCCGGCGGCGGCGAGAGCGGTGAAGCCGAGAAGGATATAACCCCAGCCGGAGACGGCGGTGAAAGCGGCGGAGCGCTCCATGGTGTCGCGAATGAAGCGCAGGTCGTCAGCCGGGTTGGGAGCGGCTGTGCCTGGAGGCGAGCCGGGGGTGGAGCGGTCCCACGAGGGCGGGGTGGCGCGGCCAATTCGCCGAATACGATGCGAGCGGCGATCGAACATAAGTTAAGAATAGTGGGGCGCAGAAGTGTTGTCAAGTACTTTTCACTACAAAGTGAAAATGGATCCAGTCGCTGAGGACACAGAGTTTCAGGAAGTCAACGCGGCCGTCGACGGGGATCGTGAACATTTGTCGAAGGTGGAGAAATTCACGCTCGACAGAGTGAGGATGGTCTCTTCGTGGTTGAGTCCGGTGCGAGAGTTATGGTTGTGATACGCGAGGACGTTCTGCGAAAAAGCAGCGGACGCAAGAGCGCAGAGGGTTACGAGCAGCGCCGTGATGGATAGACTCCTCGGGTGTGGGCGGATTACGATTGGCTGGCGGAACGGCACGGTCTTACCCCAGTAGTCCACGACATAGGTGGCGGTCAACTTCGGGCGGCGACGAAGTGGGGAACTTGGGTAGAGAGACTCTTGTGCCTGAGTCTCTCAGGATTCGTCGCAAGCGCAAAATCGGTAGTGCAGGGGGAAGGGCAAGAAACAAGGGCTCCCGGCCGGTTCGCGCGCCGGGAACGTTACGGTAAGTTGTCGGCAATAAACCAATATGACTGATTTCGGTAAATTACTGATTTTTTTCGGGGTGGTTCTGCTGGTGGCGGGAATCGCGCTGGTAGTGCTGGGGCGAACGAATCTGCCGCTGGGACGGCTGCCGGGAGACATTGTCTACCGGGGGAAGAACACAACATTTTACTTTCCGCTGGCGACTTCACTGCTGCTAAGCCTGCTGCTGTCGATTTTGTTGTATGTGGTCGGGAGATGGAGAAGGTAGGGTTGAGGTCAGCGTCCCTGCCGTTTGGCCGGCAGGTGAAATGAGCATTTGACTTCCACATGCCTGTGCTATTAGATTCGTCGGTCGGCTATATCTGCTCTTTCTGAATTTGTTTGGAGCGCGCGTCTTTGCCGCTCGGCAAAGACTGGGAAGCGGGTGAAAGTCCCGCGCTGCCGCGCAACTGTAAGCGAGGAAACTGCCTCCGGCCACTGGGAAATCCCGGGAAGACCGGATGCGCTGCTGGATTTTGTAATTCATCCTCACTCGCAAAGCCAGGAGACCGGCGCGCTCTGTCACCGTCAACCTCTTTCGCGTGCAAAGGAGGATGGTATGCGCGTAGCGAGCGCGGTTTCTCTGGTACTGCTCTTCTCGGTGGCCGCAGCAGCGGCCGATCTCAAAATCAAAGTGGTTGATCCGCAGTCCGCGGCGGTGGCCGGAGCGCAGGTGTCTCTGGTGCGCGCAACGGAGAAAATTCCCGCGACGCAAATGACTTCGGCGGAAGGGATGGCGGTTCTTCATGTTTCAGGAACCGGGCCCTACCAGGTCAAGATCCTGGCGCCAGGATTTGCGGTGGAGACGGTCGAGGTTCCGTCGCAGGCCGAGACCTTCACCGTAACGCTGCATTTGGCGACGGCGGCGGAAACGGTGGTGGTGAGCGCGACGCGGACTCCGGTGGCGGACGAAGCGGCGGGCGCAGATGTTGACAGTCTCAGCGGCGCCGAGTTGACGACCATGCAGCCGGTTGCGGCCAACGACGCGGTGCGGTTTCTGCCGGGCGCGGTGGTCAACACGGCGGGACAGCATGGAGGGTTGTCGTCTCTGTTCGTGCGCGGCGGAAATTCCAATTACAACAAAGTGCTGGTGGACGGCGTGAGCGTCACCGAGGCCGGCGGGACGATCGATTTCGGCACTCTCTCATTGGCGCAGGCCGACCGGCTCGAATTCCTGCGCGGCGCGCAGAGCACGCTGTACGGTTCGGATGCGATGAGCAGCGTGGTGCAGGTTTGGACCCACACGGGAAGCACTCGCATCCCCGAATTGCAGTTTGGCGCCGATGCCGGCAACTACGGTACCGAGAGCGGCTACGCTTCGCTGGCGGGCGCGCGCGGGCGCTTCGACTACAACGTCTTCGGCCACCAGTTCAATACCAGCGGATCCGACCCGAATGACGACTACTCGAACTCTCTGGAGGGAATGAACGCGGGATTCGCACCTAGCGAGCAAGTCTCGCTGCGGTTGCGGGTGCGTCACGATAACAGCGTGACCGGCGCACCGGGGGCGTGGAATTTCAACGGCAACAATGTGTTCAATGAATTTGGCACGACCTACGTTCTTTCACCCGATCTCGGTGGGCGGGCGCGGCAGAACAATTTTCTCGCGAGCCTCGATTTGGCGGTGAAAACAGGGCCGAACTGGATGCAGCACTTCACGGGGTTCGAGTTCAACCTGAAGACCACGAATCTGGACACAGGGGTTTCTCCGGAAAACACGCCGTATGGCACCATCAACACGCCGTTTGAAGCGCTGGTGAATATCAACCGCGCGGGCTTCGATTATCAGGGAGATTACTTGGAGCGCAGCTGGGCACAGACTACCGTTGGCTACGAGTTCGAGGACGAAAATGGCTCGGTGAACGATCCGATTCCTGCGTTGTATGCAAGCTATGGTCAAGGCTTGCGCCTGAACGAAGCGGCTTACGTGCAGCAGGCGCTGACGCTGGACCGGCTGAATGTGATCGCTGGAGTGCGTTTTGTTCATAACACCACATTCGGCAACGTCGGCGTTCCCCGCGTGGCGCTGGGATTTCAGGCGTTGCGCGGCGGGCACATTTTTTCCGGCACGCGATTCAACGGGTCCTTCGCCACTGGCATCAAGGAGCCCCGGTTTGAGGAGACGTTTGTCAGCAGCCAGTACCAGCTTCCCAACCCGAACCTGAAGGCCGAGCGCAATCGTGCGCTGGAAGCCGGGTTTCAGCAGAATCTGTTGAGCCGATTCGTCCTGGTGGCGAATTATTTCAACAATTTGTTTCACGACCAGATCGAGTTTGAGACCATAAATCCGACGACGTTTCAGGGGCAGTACGAGAATCTGGAAAAGTCGCTGGCGCACGGCGCGGAAGTGGGGCTGCAAAGCCGGATTACGCAGCGGCTGTCGTGGAACGCCTCCTACACCTACACTTCCACCCAGATTCTGCAGGCGCCGGCCGGCAGCTTCCCGCCCTATGCGCAAGGAGATCCCCTGCTGCGGCGGCCGCGACATTCGGCTACAACTCTGCTGAGCTATCTCGCCTCGCGCTGGGGCGGCACGCTGGGCGGCAGCTTTGTCGGCCCGAGGCCGGACTCTGACTTCGATGGATTCAATATCAACCACACCCCCGGGTATTTCCTTCTGGACTTGGGGGGATGGTACAAGGTCAATTCGCACATCACGATTTATGCCAATGCGGAAAACGTGCTCGATCATTTTTATGAGGAAGTGACAGGGTATCCGTCGCTGCGCGCGAATTTCCGCGCCGGAATGCGGTTTCGGATTGGAGGGGAATAAAGAAGCGAGTCAAGCGCGCGATGGTTGTAAGTTGGTGAGGCAGGTTCCTCGATTTCACAAAATGGCTCGTGAATACACCATTCCGCTTCGCTTGAAATGACAGACATTTGGAGTGAGCCGGGACTAAGTGACTTTCTCCGGGACCTGGGGCAGGGGCATGGACGCCGCGATTTTGGCGCCGAAATACTTGGTGCGGGCGGTGAGCAGTTTCTCGATTTCTACTTCTTTCAAGGGCTGCTGACGTCCGAGCAAGTGCGTGACCAGGGCAATCTCGGCAAAATGCTCGACGGTTTCCATCTTCATGTAGGCGTGTTCGAGCGTGTCGCCGTAAGTCACAACGCCGTGGTTCGACATGAGGATGGCGTCGTACTCTGGGACGTAAGGCTCGAGCGTCTGAGTAAGCTCCGAAGTCCCGGGAGTGCCGTAGCGAGCCAGAGGAATGCATCCCAAGCCCATCACGACCTCGCACACCAGGGGCTCGGTCAGAGCCACACCGGCCGCGGCAAAACCGGTCGCGGTGGGAGGATGAGCATGCACGATGGCCTGGATATCGGGGCGCAGGCGATAAATCAGCAGATGCATGCCGATCTCGCTGGTCACGTTGCGTCGGCCGGAGACCCGCTTTCCTTCCACGTCAACAACAACCATGTCCGAGGGTTGCATGGCGCCTTTGCTGAGGCAGGTCGGTGTGACCAGGATGCGATCGTTTTTGAGGCGGACCGAAAGATTCCCGTCCATAGCCGCGACGAAGCAGCGCTCGTGCAGCATGCGTCCGTAGCGGACAATTTCCTGCCTGTGTTTGCGTTCCGTCGGCACGGTTACCCTTCGGGGGAGATGAAGAACAGGACTTGCTTCAGCCTCCGATAGTACCAGTACTCACGATCCAGAAACAACCGGATTTTGGCTCGATTTGGCGGATTTTGGCGGGTCGCAAGCCAACCGGTTGTGGCGCGTCCCTATAATCGAAACGCATGCTGGTTTCCGACTTCCATTACGGCCTGCCGGAGGAATTGATCGCCCAGGAACCGCTCGCAGACCGGGCAGGGTCAAGGTTGCTGCGTCTGGAGGCCGGCACGGGTCGGTTTGAAGACCGGCAGTTTCGGGAGTTTCCGGAACTGTTGCGGCCGGACGATTTGGTGGTCTTTAACAACACGCGGGTGTTTCCGGCGCGGCTGTATGGACGGCGGGGCGGGTTGAAGGCGCAGACGGTGAGCCAGCGCAATCCGGCAGCGCGGGATTTCTTGCAGGGGCGGATCGAAGTTCTGCTGACGCGGCAGTTACGCGAAGAGCCGAACGAATGGGAATGCCTGGTACGTCCGGGGCGGAAGATCGGGGTGGGGGAACATCTGTTCTTCGGGGAGCAAGATGAACTGCCGGCTGAGGTGATCGGGCGGGGAGGTTTTGGGGAGCGGCGGATTCGGTTTGAGACGCCGTCGAGCTTCGCTCGACCGGGCGGGCGAGGGCGCCCGTCCCCACATGAACCAATTCCAGCGGATGAGTTCTTTGCACGCGTGGAGAAGATCGGGCACGTGCCGCTGCCGCCGTACATTGCGCGTCCGGATTCGGCGGCCGATCGCGAGCGCTACCAGACGGTGTATGCGCGCGAGCGCGGGTCGGTGGCGGCTCCGACGGCGGGGCTGCATTTTACCGCGGAGATTCTTGAGCGTATCAAGCAGCGCGGGATTGAGACTGCGGAGGTCACGCTGCATGTGGGGCTGGGAACGTTTCAGCCGGTGCGGGTAGAGCGGGTGGAAGAACATCGCCTGCACCCGGAGGCGTATTCGATTTCGGCGGAAGAGGCGGAGAAAATCGGCCGGGCGAAAAGCGAGGGACGGCGCGTGGTCGCGGTCGGAACCACCACTGTACGGACACTGGAGTATGCGGCGCAGCAGGGCGTGGGAGAAGTGCGGGCGGGGACGGGCGAGGCGAATTTGTTTATTTATCCGGGATACGAGTTTCAGGTGGTGGGGGCGCTGCTGACCAATTTTCATTTGCCCCAGTCGACGCTGCTGATGCTGGTGTGCGCGCTGGGCGGGAGAGAAAACGTGCTGCGCGCTTACCAGCACGCGGTGGAACAGCGCTACCGGTTTTATTCGTACGGGGATTGCATGCTCGTCGAGTAGCGGGTTTTCTCTATGGCAGCTCGAGGTCGATCGAGTAGTCAAAATCCGAGGGATTTGTCAGCGCGTCACTTCCACCGCGTGCTCGCCGCGCGGGACAGTAAAATCTGCGGCGCCGTTGCTGACCTCGCTCTGGCCGGATGGATGGCCGTCAATCGTTGCCTTCACCGGGCCGGATTCGAACTCGTGGGTGGTCAGATGGAAGTCGCGGTCGCTCTTGACCTGCAACGAGAGATGCCCGGGCGACGTCGAATAGTCTCGAACGACCACGCCGGCGTCGGCGTGGAAGCGCAGTTTGCCATCGCGCACCATGGCGGTGTCATTCGGGCCGACGGTTACGTCATAGATGTGGTTCTGCCAACTGGCGCCGCGGAAGACTCCCTCTGAGCGCGGATTCAGCGCGCCGAAGCGCAAGCCGTCCCAGGGATTGGCGTCGGTGAACTGCTCGAGAGCGATGAGGCAGAGCAAGGCTCCCCAGGTGTAGTGGATGTCCCCGCCGGCGCTGCCGCCCCAGGCATGGTAAAGCTCGTCGTCATGCTGGTTGGTCTTCCATTCATCCATGAAGAGAGCGTAGCTTTTCTCGGCGAACTCCAGGGCAACGTCGTCAAAGCCATAGCGGTCGATGGCGTGGTAAAGCAGGTAGTTGGTCGGCCCCCAGATGCTGCCGCGCCAGTAGTACTGATCGGCGAAGGCGGGGTCATTCCGGGGAGCGGTGGGCACGACATATTCACCCCAGAATTCCTTCGGGTTGAGCAAGTGCTCCTTCACCATCCGCTGAGCCTGCGCGGGCGTGGCGATGCCGGCGAGCATGGGATAAAAGTTGGTGGGCGAGAGGCGCTTGGAAAATTCTCCGCTCCAAAAGCGATTCTCGTAGATGCCGTCGGCCTCATTCCAGAGTTTGTCGCGAACGAGTTGCTTGATTTCTTCGTATTCCGCCTGGAAATTCCGCTGGTCGTCGGCTTTGCCCAGCAGGCCGGCGAGCGCGGCAAGACTTTCGGCATCGAGGGCGTAGAGAGAATTCAAACCTACGTCGTCGAGGTCCATGGTATAGGTCTGCGGGTTGTAGTGAACATCGTCCCACATGGGGCTGTCGTCCATGCCGGATTCCCATTTGGCATGCATCAGGAAGCCGCGTCCGCCGCTCGACAAGCTGGAGCCGCGATCGCTGCCCCATTCGAGCAGGCCGTCGCGGTTGCCGTCGCGCCAAGGCTGTCCGTCGCCGCGATCCTTGAACCACCACTCGTGCCAGCGCTTGAGCCGGGGATAGGCCCACTCCAGCATTTCGCGGTCGGGATAGCGCTCGATCACCTTCCACACGCAATAGGAGCCGACGGGCGGTTGCGAACGATCGGGAGTGAGGCCACCGCCGGACACGACATTGGGAATCAGACCGGTCTCGGTTTGAGCCAACAGCAGAGCACGAATTGTGGCCAGGGTTTGCTGCTTGTCCTCGAGGCTGGTGAGTAGAGATCCGAAGAAGCCGTCCCACTCACCCAGCGCCCAGCCTCCGAAGCCGTGAGCCCAGTGGCGGCTGATGCTGGGAAAGACAAGATCGGGCTGGGGCGCGTAGAGGGTGTTCCAGAACATGTTGTTGCCGATGGCTTCGGGCGCGGCCGCAAACAAACCTTGCGACGAGGGCCGGCGGCGAGCGTAGGCCTCGGCTCTCTCTTTGAGGATGGAATCGATCTTGCCCGGCAGGAGCCATTCGCGGCCCTGGGTGAGAAGTTCGTCGCGATTCCATCCCAGCATGGCGACGAAGTGCGCGGTCTTTTGATCGTCGGGCGAATTGGTGGTGACGAAATGAAGGCCGGCAGCGTTTCGGGTGGGGTCGCTGTCGTGGGAGTCTATCAACACGCTGGCATTTTTCACCGTTGCCTGAAGCTGATCGAGTGAAGGGAAGGTGCCGCTGCTGATCGTGGGTTGGTCCACCGTCGCGACGAACTGGCTGGTCGCGCCAAAGACCTGATCAAAGTGGCGTTCACCGACGATGGCCTGCCGAGAGTCGGCGAGGGAATACGATGCGGGAACGGCCCAGTTGGCTCCGGCCCCGGGAATGTAGGTCTCGAGAAAAATCTGGAAATCCGGCGCGGCGGTAATTCTTCCCACTACTGTAGTCTCGCCGACGCGCGACCACTCGAGGGTGATCAGTGCTGCACGCGGAGGGACTTGCCACGAAATCCGGCAATAGGAAGCGTCGGGTGCATGCGGCCCGACTTCGCGGACTGCGTCATAGATGGCGGGACCGTCGATGAAACTGTCGCCGAGCGAGCCGAAGCGGAGCGCAAAGGCGGAGGTTTGCCCGAAAGCTTGTGCGGTGAACACAACGCCATTCCAGGCGTCGCCGTCGAGCGCGTCAACCTGCACGTTGGAGTAATGCGGCGAAGCGGCGGGGGTGGTGGCAGAGTTCTGCGGCACCGCAGGCGCTGTTGTCAGGAAAAGGAAAGCAGATAAGAGCAGTGACAGCGGAATCGGAGAATTGGAGCTGCAAGACTGAAGTTCCGGTTTCACGCGCGACACCTCGAGGAGAATGGCTGCGCCAACGTCGCGCAATACCGTGTCGCAGCCGATTCCGCCCCTGGGCAGATAGCAATTCAATATGCGGCACAGTACATGGTGTCGCAAAGCAAGGCTGCGGGACAAGCCCTTTCGGATTGATTTCGTCGTCCCGAAATGCAAAGCGGGCATCCTCACGGATGCCCGCTGGAGAACACTTTACTGGAACTCACGACGCGAGTTGCCGCCGTGAAAAAACTTACGCTCTCGCGCCGATGGCGGCCGGCTCAGACGCGGAAACTTTCTCTTCACCGTTGGCCTTCTGCTGCTGCGGCTGACCGCCCTTGCGGATATCAATGCCGCCCTTGAAGAAGGCGCCGTCTTCAATGGAGATGCGAGCAGCGATGACGTCGCCGGTAAGCGAGCCGTCGCTACGGATATCCACGCGGTCGCTGGCGGTGAGGTTGCCGCGAACTTTGCCCAGCACGACGATCTCGCGGGCGTTGATGTTGGCGGCGACGACGCCATTGCGGCCAATGGTAACGCGGTTGCCAGAGAGATTGATCGAACCCTCGACGCGGCCGTCAATGTAGAGCGACTCGGAGCCGGTTACTTCACCTTTGATGACGAGCGACTTGCCGATAGTGGCCTGATCGGCGGTAGTGGTGGTCACCGGACGCGGCGCAGCCGGCTCGGGAGCGGTCATAACTGGGGCACTCGGAGTGGGGGTTGCTGGGCGCTCCGGCTCGCCGGGGCGCGCGGGAGTCTGAGGCTGATTCGTCGGCTTCCACATGGGGGTAAAGGATTCCTTTCCTGGTTGGGATTAGGGGTCACAAGCCGCACGTTCGTGACCAAAGGAAATTGTACTCCGGCGTCTCAAAGTGAACCCTGTGGAAAAGCCTTTATTTTCAATCGATAGTTCCTGTCTGGATTCGGCCTTTCGTACAATCCCAGCCCGGGCATTCGGCCGGGGCCGACAAGTCCTTTCTTCCTGGCCTGTGTAAGGATTGCTGGAAAAAATCTCCCGACCATACCCTTCCACAGGGGCGGAGCGTTATGCTTTCAGGGTCGAAGATTTATCGAAAACGGAAGTGCGGGTGGGACGTCTAATTCGAAGAGTCTCGCCACCCAGGGGATTTTGAGCACAATTCTGTTTCGATCCGGAGTCCAACATGTTAGAGCCAGCTGTGGTTACGCCTGCTGGGTTGACCATCGCCCGGCCAGAGCCGGGTGAGTATGCGCCTTACTATGAGGGCTACATCTCACTGATAACGGGATGCGATATTTTGGCGACGCTCGATGGGCAGCGCCGCCAGATGATGTTGCTGCTTTCGGGCCGCGACGAGAGTGATGGCGACATTCGCTATGCACCTGATAAGTGGAGCGCGAAGGAGGTGCTGGGCCACGTGTGCGACGCGGAGCGCATCTTCGCCTATCGCGCGTTGCGGATTTCGCGTGGTGACCGGACGCCGATCGAAGGCTTCGAGCAGGACGACTATGTGAAGAATGGTCCGTTTGCTCGCGCCCCGCTGGCGGAGATAATTGAGGACTACATTGCGGTGCGGCGAGCCACACTGACCCTGCTACGCAATCTGGACGAAGAAGCGTGGGCGCGGCGGGGCGTGGCTAACAAGAATGAAATCACGGTGCGGGCGCTGGCCTACATCATTGCCGGGCACGAACTGCATCACCGGAGGATTCTGGAGGGGAAGTATTTTTCAAGGCGCTAACTCCACACTTCTTCGCCGCGGATTCACGCGGATGAACGCGGATTTTTCCGAATGTCGCTGCGCGCACTGACGGAACTGCTTCGCGGCAAAGGCGCGCACGCCGATCCTCTCGCGTGCGTGGAGGATATTTCCGCGGAGCTGGCGGCGCGGCAGGTGGCGGGGTTCCCGCACTCGATCGGGCAGATCGTCTTCCACATGAATTACTGGATGAACTACGATCTGCGGCGCATGCAGGGGGAACGGCCGAAGTATCCCGAGCACAACGCGGAGAGCTTTCCGGCAGCGCCTTCGCCTGCGGACGCCGAGGAGTGGGACCGGCTGCGAAGGGATTTTGCCTGGTTCCTGGCGGAGCATGCCCGGCTGGCGGGATCGTCGCGGGCGGAACTTGAGCACGAGATTGAACCCATGCACGAGCGGCACCGGGAACTCGCGGCAACTTTGGAAGCGATGTTGTGGCAAACGGTGGCGCACAACAGCTATCACGTAGGACAGATCGCGATGATCCGGCGCGCGCTGGGGGCGTGGCCGCCACGGGCGGGCGGGGATACGTGGTGAGTGGAGAACGCTGTCGTTCGTGGTTGGTCGTTCGTCGTTGACCACTTCTCTCGTTCCTAGCGTGCTTGGGGTATGCTGACGCTGACACTCAGTTGAATCGACTGATGGCCAACGACTAGCGACCAACGACCACCCAATGCTCTCCGACTCCATCATTCTCAAACACATTGCGCGGCAGGCGAAGCGCACGGCGGGATTCAAGCAACTGGTGCGCGAACTCGGAGTGCATGGGGACGAGCGCGGCGAACTCGACGAGCGCCTGCGGAAACTTGTCGCCGGCGGCGCGCTAATTTCTGTCGGTTCCGACCGGTATGCGCTGCCGCAGGCGGCTGGTGATAAGAATTTCGTCGCTGGGCGGCTCACCATGCATCGCGACGGGTTTGGTTTCGTAATTCCGGATGCGAATTCCCTGCCCGCGTCGCTCAAAGCGCGGCTGGCGGGCGATATCTTCGTTGCGCCGCATCTGATCGGCAATGCTATGCACGGGGACCGCGTACTGGTCGAGATCACGAGCGTCCGCCCTGACGGTCGTGCGGAGGGCCGCATTGTGCGGCCAGTTGCGCGGGCGCATCCGACGGTGGTGGGAACTTTCCACCATGGTGGGCGGCGGAATTACGTCAGTCCGATGGATACAAAGATCACGCAAGAAATCGTGATTCCGGTGGGGATGGAAATACCCAAACCCCACAACGCAGAGGGCGCAGAGGACGCGGAGGGACGGAAGGGAAGGAAGAAATCCTTGGATCGTGTGCTGGGCGAGGAGGCGGCGCAGCAGACGGAATGGGACGACCTGGAAGGCGTAGTGGTGGATGTGGAGATCACCGACTGGCCTTCGCCGACGCAGAATCCGCGGGGGAAGGTGATCGAGATTCTGGGACGAGAAAATGACTTTGGGGTGGACGTCGAGATCACGATACGCAAGTTTCACCTGCCGCACCGGTTTCCGACGGCAGCGATTGCCGAAGCCGAGGAGGCGCCGGCGGCAATCACGGGGCGGGAACTGCAGGGGCGGCGCGACTTCCGGGTGTTGCCGATTGTGACCATTGACGGCGAGACGGCGCGCGATTTCGATGATGCCGTTTACGTAAGCCGGCTGGAGAACGACAATTTCGAGCTGCAGGTGCACATCGCCGACGTGGCACACTATGTGACGCCGGGATCGGCGCTCGATCAGGAAGCGCGGCTGCGCGGCACCAGCGTTTATTTTCCCGACCGCGCCGTGCCCATGCTGCCGCTGGAACTTTCGACCGACCTCTGCAGTCTGCGGCCGAAAGTAGACCGGCTGGTCATGTCGTGCCTGATGGAAATTGATCATCGCGGCGAGATCGTGGGCTACGAGTTGTGCGAGGGCGTCATCCGGTCAGCGGAGCGCATGACGTACACCGCGGTGAACGCCGTGCTGGAAGGCGAAGCCGCCATGCGCGGGCGCTACGCGCCGCTGGTGGCGACGTTTGAGCTTATGCGGGACCTGGCAGAGAGCTTGCACCGCAAGCGGGAGCGGCGGGGCTCGATTGACTTCGATCTGCCGGAGCCGGTCATTGAATTCGATGAATTCGGGCTGATGCGGAGCATTGCGCGTTCGGAGCGGAACGCGGCGCACCGGCTGATCGAAGAATTCATGCTGGCGGCGAACGAATGCGTGGCGCAGCATCTGGAGTCGAGGCGGATTGCGTCGTTGTACCGCATTCACGAGAAGCCGGATGCAAAGCGGGTTTACGACTTTGAAGTGATCGCGGCGACGTTTGGATATTCGCTGGGCGTAGGCGCGCTGCCGATTCACCGGGTGCAGATGAAAGCCGACCGGCGCGCGGCCTATGGAACAGGGAAGCGGGTGCGCGAGATCGAGGTGCCGCAGGAAGTGCACATCACGCCGCGCATGTACCAGAAATTGACGGAGAAGATCGCGGGGAAACCGGAAGAACGGATTTTGAGTTATCTGATGCTGCGTTCGCTGAAGCAGGCGCAGTATTCGGAAGAAAACTTGGGGCACTTTGCGCTGGCGGCGGCGTGTTATACGCACTTCACATCGCCGATCCGGAGGTATCCGGATTTGATCGTGCACAGGATTTTGAAGGAAGTGCTGAGTCAAAACTCCCGCCCTGTCTCGCCAAAGAACGGCGAGACAAGGACGGGACACCCGCGGATTGATGATGACACGCCTTCGCCCTGGTCGAAGCGGCGCGATCATGCGGCGCATCGTGAAGCACACGAACCGCTGGGCGGGCCGATTGCGCTCGAGGAACTGCATGACCTTGCCGAGGAGTCGAGCCAGTCGGAGCGGCGGGCCGATGATGCCGAGCGCGAACTCATGGAATGGAAGAAAGTCAAATTTATGCAGGACCGCGTGGGCGAAGACTTCGATGGGCTCATCATCAGCGTGACCAAGTTTGGGTTCTTTGTGGAGTTGACCGATCTGTTCGTCGAGGGACTGGTGCCGCTGAATACGCTGACCGACGACCGCTATACGTATCACGAGAACACGCGGGAGATTATCGGGCAGCGCTCGCGGAAAACGTACCGGCTGGGGCAGAAGATTCGGGTGCTGGCGGACCGGATTGATCCAGTGGAGAAAAAGATTCAGTTTGCGGTGGTGGAGGAAGAGCCGGCGCGGAAGGCAGGACGACGGAAGCGGAGGTAGCGTGTAGAACCGACGCAGAGGGCGCATCGCCCAAGTACCGCAGGGGCTGACCTCGATGCTAATGTTAGGGCGTACGCCCGCGCAATGCACTCGGACCCGATCATCGATAGGCGCTGGCCCGGCTAGGGAGGTCGGTCCAGTTGTGATGGGAATCAACTCAGTAAACTTTCGCTTGCATTAAGCCCCCTCCTCTGGTATAAACAATGCACCGAGAGCAGTGTGTGGCTAGCCGGGCGTATTGTCTGCAACTCTCGTCGCGCGTCCGGCATCTAAAGATGTGAGAAGGTTTTAGGCCTTCAATTTGTCCCGGCCACGGGACTCGATTCGGAAACACCAGTAGGTTTCTGAAGGGTACCTTCAAAGCAAGGAACCTCCAAAGCAAGTTCTTTTCTCAATTTTCTGTCTTCCGCCCTCGCACGGCCCAAAAAGCCCGCGCCGAAATGAGCGCTTCGCGAAGCGGAAGGCCATACTGTTGCGCGCTTTTGAGCCGCATCAGAAGCGTTGTCATTCCGAATCGGGCCTGAAAGCCCGGTGAGGAACCTGCTTCTGGTTGGTTTTAGCTCCCCTGCCCGCATTTCCCGCTGTGGAAAAGCAGTGGAAATTCTGTGGGATGCGCGGATTGACAGGGTTTTTCGCGGCACGGTATGTTTGTGGGGTTTCGAGGACGGCTGGAGGCGCACTTGTGTGTCTCCGGTTGGACTGAATGCGCGCCGCTCAGGCGGAGTGCGATTCGGTCTTTGACAACTAGGTTGAACGTGCCAGTCGTGAGAGAGCGGATTCGGGCATAAGTCCGAAGCGATCTCACAAGATAGGCCACGGGATCTTCGTAAGAAGATTCGCGTGGTCGCCATCACATCCCTTTCGAGCGGATGGGGATGGCAGTCTACCTTCTACCCGTCGGTAGACGATCAGGTTTCAAACGAGAGTTTGATCCTGGCTCAGAATCAACGCTGGCGGCGTGCCTAACACATGCAAGTCGAACGAGAAAGGGGAGCAATCCCTGAGTAAAGTGGCGACCGGGTGAGTAACACGTGACTAACCTACCCCTTGGCGGGGAATAACTCCGGGAAACCGGGGCTAATACCGCATAACATCTTTGGGTCGAAAGATCTGGAGATCAAAGCAGCAATGCACCGAGGGAGGGGGTCGCGGCTGATTAGCTAGTTGGCGGGGTAACGGCCCACCAAGGCGAAGATCGGTATCCGGCCTGAGAGGGCGCACGGACACACTGGAACTGAAACACGGTCCAGACTCCTACGGGAGGCAGCAGTGGGGAATTTTGCGCAATGGGGGAAACCCTGACGCAGCAACGCCGCGTGGAGGATGAAGCCCCTTGGGGCGTAAACTCCTTTCGACCAAGACGATAATGACGGTACTGGTGGAAGAAGCACCGGCTAACTCTGTGCCAGCAGCCGCGGTAATACAGAGGGTGCGAGCGTTGTTCGGAATTATTGGGCGTAAAGGGCGCGTAGGCGGTGCCACAAGTCACCTGTGAAATCTCCGGGCTTAACTCGGAGCCTGCAGGCGAAACTGTGGTGCTGGAGTGTGGGAGAGGTGCGTGGAATTCCCGGTGTAGCGGTGAAATGCGTAGATATCGGGAGGAACACCTGTGGCGAAAGCGGCGCACTGGACCACAACTGACGCTGAGGCGCGAAAGCTAGGGGAGCAAACAGGATTAGATACCCTGGTAGTCCTAGCCCTAAACGATGGATGCTTGGTGTTGCCGGTACCCAATCCGGCAGTGCCGCAGCTAACGCGATAAGCATCCCGCCTGGGGAGTACGGTCGCAAGGCTGAAACTCAAAGGAATTGACGGGGGCCCGCACAAGCGGTGGAGCATGTGGTTCAATTCGACGCAACGCGAAGAACCTTACCTGGGCTCGAAGCGCAGTGGA
>Ga0209517_10002359_pt1 | contig 26771 bp, 26 predicted proteins | sample PeaSoiMetSII2010_FD_187695 | JGI IMG/M metagenome (GOLD analysis project Ga0209517, IMG submission 187695) | Peat soil microbial communities from Weissenstadt, Germany - SII-2010 (SPAdes) (version 2) | ecosystem: Environmental > Terrestrial > Soil > Wetlands > Peat | place: Germany... | reverse complement strand
TTTCGACATAGCCGAAAACCGCCGCGAGGGCCTCGTCGGTCGGGAACCAATATGAGAAGCGCGAAAAGCTGCCATAGAGCACCATCGCGCGGCAACGATCCGGATAGGTCGCAGCAAACAGTACACAGAGTGGAGCGCCTTCGGAAATTCCAAGCAGCGCCGCCTGCTCCATGCCGGCGGCATCCATGACCGCGCGAAGGTCGTCCATCCGCTGATCCAGGCCGGGAAGCTCGGCGACCCGATCTGACATGCCCGTGCCGCGCTTGTCGAAGGTCACCACCCGGGCGTAGCTGGCCAGATGATTGAGAAAGCGAGCGAGGTCCGGCTCGTCCCAATAATTCTCTACGTTCGAAACAAAGCCGGGAACCATCACCAGATTGATGGGGCCATCGCCAAATGCCTGGTAGGCGATATGAACGTCGCCGCTCTTGGCATATTGGGTCACTGGCTGCATGAGAAGCTCCACTAGCCCGCAGGGAACTCGGCAAATCTGGCCCGGACCATAGCAACATTTCCGGCGATCGGAAAAGAAGTCCGATAGCGCCGGTTTCACACAGAGCAATAGCGTTCCTTGATCTCGTTGTCCGCCAGCAGATCCTTCGCCGCCGCCTGATAGACCACCGCGCCCTGATCGAGCACATAGGCGCGGTCGGCGAGGTCGAGCGCTAGCTCCACATTCTGTTCGACCAGCAGCACCGTCGTCCCCTGCGCCTTCATGGAACGAAACAGATCGAACATTTCATCGACGAGCACCGGCATGATCCCTTCCGACGGTTCATCGAGCATGATGAGATCGGGCTTTGCGATCATGGCGCGGGCGATCGCCAGCATCTGCTGCTCACCACCGGACATCGTGACGGCTTCCTGATCCAGGCGTTCGGCGAGCCGCGGGAAAATCCGCGCAATCTCCTCGATCAATTCGCCTTCCCGACTCTTCTTGGACGACGCGACCAGGCCGAGCCGAAGGTTTTCGCGCACCGAAAGTCCCTGCACAATACGCCGCTCTTCCGGAACGTAAGCCAGCCCTAGCGCAAAGCGTACATGTGCGGGTTCTTTCAAAAGCTCCCTGTCCTTGAAGCGCACCGAGCCGCGCGTCTTGTCCATCAGGCCCATGATGGATTTCAGCGTCGTGGTCTTGCCGGCGCCGTTGCGCCCGATCAGGCAGACGATCTCGCCTTTGGCCACCTCGATATTGATGTCCTGCAACACGTGGCTTGCACCGTACCAGGCGTTGAGATTGCTGGCCTGCAACATCAGCTCAGTGCTCCCGCTGACCGAGATAGACCCTCTTCACCGCCTCGTTCTGGCGAACCTCGGCGGGCGTTCCCTCCGCCAGCAGCTCGCCATGGTGAAGCACCAGGATACGGTTGCTGATCCCGAGCACGAGTTTCATCTTGTGCTCGACCAGGATGACGGTGCGCTCGCCGGCGAGCTTCACGATCAGGTCCATCATGATGCGGGTTTCTTCCGGACTCATGCCGGCGGTGGGCTCGTCCAGCAGCAACAGCCGCGGCCGGCTCGCCAGCGCCATGCCAATTTCGAGCGCCCGCTGTTCGCCGTGCGCCAACGTTTTCGCGGCTCGCTCGCGCGATTCCCATAATCCAACCAGCGCCAGCAATTCATCGGCCTGCTCGGTCAGTTCGCGAAGCCTGGCGCGGGGACGCCACATGTCATAGCGCGACACCAGCGCCTGCAATCCGACGCGGATATTTTCACGCGTCGTCAATTGCGGAAATACGTTGGTGATCTGAAACGACTTCGCGATGCCCATATGGGCAAAGCGGTGCTGGGGGAGCCCGGTCACGTCGCGGCCTTCGAACTCGACGCGGCCGCTCGAGGGTGACAAAGCCCCGGACAAGAGGTTGAAGTAGGTGCTCTTCCCGGCGCCGTTCGGGCCGATGATCGAGGTGATCGCGCCCTTGCTGAACTCGGCCGAGATGTTGTTCAGCGCGACGAATTTGCCGAACATCTTGCCCACGCCCTTGGTGCGCAGGATGACCCGTGGCGATGATGCGCCGGCATTCGTCATGGCTTGCCACGCGAAATCAGCGTTCCCCAGATGCCGGCCGGGAAGAACAGCACGCAAATCATGAAGATGGCGCCGACAATAAGCTGCCAATGCACGGTCCAGACCGAAACCAGATTCTCCAGCAGCAGAAACGCCGCCGCACCGATCATCGGGCCGAAGAATGTTCCCATCCCGCCGAGCAGCGCGATCATCACCACGATGCCGGAAGTGTCGTAATGCAGGATTTCGATCGGCACGATCGAAAGGTGCAGCGCTTGCAGCGCGCCGGCCAGCCCGCAAAATCCGCCCGAGAGCACGAAGGTGATCAGGCGCGTCGTGGTCACGTCATAGCCGGAGGCGCGGGCGCGGGTCTCGTTCTCCCGCACCGCCTCGATCACCGCGCCAAAGGGAGATGCGAGAATTCGCGACAGCACAAAAAAGGCCGCGATCACGAAGGCGGCGATGACGTAATAACGGGCGAGCGGATTGATGAAGTCGATCTTCAGCCCAAACAGATCGATCACGCGGACATTGATGCCGCGCAGGCCGTTCTCGCCACCGGTCCAGTCGACGGCCTGATAGAACAGGTAATAGACGCATTGCGACAGCGCCATCGTTACCATCGCGAAATAGATGCCGCGGGTGCGGATCGCCAACACACCGATCAACGCCGCCATCGCAAGCCCGCCGACAACGCCGAGCGCGATCGCCGCGAACCATGGCAGCCCGAAATGCACGATCGCGATGCCGCAGAAATAGGCGCCGGTTCCAAGCAACGCGGCGTGACCAAAGGACAACAGGCCGAGATAGCCGTAGACGAGGTTGAAGCCGAGCCCGTACAGGCCGTAGATCAGGATGTTCACGGCCAAAGCGGTGAATGGCATCACCAGCGGAAATACCAGCACCACGAGGCTTGCAAGGCTCGCGCGATGAGTGATGGCGAACTGAAACCAGCTCACAGGTGCCGCTTGCGCCCGCAGCATTGGCTGGGTGATCTCCTTCATGCCCCTCATTCACCTCAGCTCATCAATCCGGCGCGGCCGAAGAACCCTTGCGGCCGGACGATCAGAACCACCGCCATCAGCGCGAAGATCGACACCTTGGCCATCTCGGGTGCAAACAGCGAGGTCATGCTGACGACGACACCGACCAGGAGCCCCGCCAATACGGCGCCGCCGATCGAACCCATGCCGCCGACGACCGTGACCACAAAGGCTTCAGCAAGAATGGTGCCGCCCATCTCGGGGATAACCCCCTGAAGCGGCGCGGCCAATAGGCCTGCGAAGGCGGCGATCGCCGTTCCGATGCCGAAGACGATCAGCCAGACCCGCGACACGTCGACCCCCAGCACGCGCACGATTTGCGGATCGCGCGCGCCGGCCCGGATGATCAAGCCGAAGCTTGTCCTCTCGAGAAACAGCCAGAGCGCCAGCAGCACGGCCGCGGTCGCGCCGATCACAAACAGACGATACAGCGGGAAATAGCCGACCCCGATGTTGACGGCGCCTTGCAGGATCTCCGGCGTATCGAATGGGTATCCGGTCTTGCCGAAGGCGATCCGGACGAGTTCGACCATCACATAGCTCAAGCCGAACGTCAGCAGCAGCGGATAGTCGATGCCTCTGCCATAGAGAGGACGGATCAGGAAGCGTTCCACCAAGAGACCGAACAGGCCGACCGCCAGCGGCACGGCGATCAGGCAGATCCAGAAATTGCCGCCGAGCATCAGGATGTAGAGGCCCACATAGGCGCCGACCATGTAGAACGCGCCGTGGGCGAAATTGACCACGGTCAGCATGCCGAAGATCAATGAAAGACCGATGGCAAACAGCACATAAATGGCGCCGAGCGCCAACCCTGCAAACAATTGCAGTGCGATCAGTTCAAGGCTCAGACCAGCCATATGCTTTTCCAAAAACCGGCGTGTACCCGGACAGGAAACACGCCCCCGACCATATCAGGCCTTGTGACCGAGCGCCTCGCAACTGCGCAGGTTCGCCTCATTGGGTTCGTCGGTGCTGATGACTTCGAAGACGTCGGCCTCGTTCTTCATGTCCTTCGACTTCGATTGGATGACCAGCACCGATTGCACCGACTGGTGATCGCATTTGCGATAATATTGCGGACCCTTGTAGAAGTCATACTTAAGCGCTTCCATGGCGGCGATCACCTTGTCGGTGTCGACGCTGCCGGCATTCTTGACGCCGGCCAGCACCGTCCGCACGCCGCCATAACCAAGGGCTCCGTAATCGGTCGGCACCTTGCCGTCATACATCTTGCGGAAGGCGTCGTTGAACGCCTTGGTGGAAGCGAATTTATCCTCGATGCCCCAATAAAACGAGCAGCCGCCAACCACACCTTCGAAGGCTTGCGGCCCGGCCGCGACCCGGCTCGCATGCGAGAGCAACGGCGCGATGATCTGAATGGTCTTCTTGACGCCGAAATCGGTCGCCTGTCTCAGCGCGATCTGCTGATCGCGGCCGAAATTGATGATGCAGAGAATATCGGGCTTCAGCGCCTGGAGACGCGGCAGCAATGTCGAGAAGTCGGACGTGCCGATCGGGTGGCGGACGTCGCCAAGGTTTTCGATGTTGAATTTTTTGCCGACCTCGAGGAAGCCGCGCACCATCTCGTGGCCGTAGGCGTAGTCCGCGGTGAGGAACGCAACCTTCTTGCCGAACTTCGAAAACGCGTAGCGGCCCACGGCGCCGGAGGTCAAATGCGGGTTCATCGCCTCATGGAAGGTGTATTTGGAAAAATCGGCGGCTTCATTGATCGCATCGGACTGGCTGATCGAATTGAAGATGATGCCGCGCTCCTTGGTGACATTGTTGATCGCAAGCTGCACCGCCGCGGAAAGGCTGCCGACGACGAAATTCACCTTTTCCTTTTCGACCAGCTCCAGCGTCCGCGTCGCGGCTTCGCCGGGGTTGAGCTTGTCGTCGCGAACGACCAGTTCGGCCTTGCGCCCGTTGAGGCCGCCGGCGTCGTTGAACTGGGCGATGGCGAGCTGCGCGGCGCGCACTTGATCCTGGGCTTCGGTGCCATAGGGCCCGGTCAAGGGAACCGGAAAGCCGATTTTGATGGGCGCTTCCTGTGCCTGCAAGAGATTGATGCGAAATGGCCAGGCCGCGAGCGCGGCTCCAGCGCTGACCGTCGTCAGCAAGCGGCGACGGGAAATTCTTCCCGATTTGGTGACATTCCTGGTCATGGCTTTGCTCCCCTGAATCACATTGTATTTGGTCTTGCCGGCGCCGTCCTCACTCAAATTCGCTTCAGCGCGGTCAGGATAACCTGCGGCGTCAGCGGAATCTCGGTAATTGTCGCGCTGAACGGCTTCAGCGCATCATTCACCGCATTCGCAACCGCCGCCGCCGCGCCCGCCGTTCCGGCCTCGCCTGCGCCCTTGGCGCCGAGCTCGCTCTCCAAGGTCGGCGACACCACGTGACCGACATCGATATCGGGCATTTCGCCGGACATCGGAACTAGATAGTCGGCCATGTTGGCATTGGTCAATTGCCCGCGCTCGTCATAGATGCATTTCTCGAACAGCGCCGCGCCCAGCCCCTGCACCACGCCGCCGCGGATTTGCTCGTCCACCAGTTGCGGATTGATGAGGGTGCCGCAGTCCTCGACCACCCAATGCTTCAATAATTTGACGAAGCCCGTATCGGTATCGACCTCAAGCCACGAGGCCTGAACGCCATTGGTGAAGGCAAACGGGTATTCGCGGGGCACGAAGTGACGCGTCGCCATCAGTTCGGGCTGAACGCCGGGCGGCAAGGTGTCCGGGCGGAAATAGACGATTCTCGCAAGCTCGCGCAATTCAATGCGCGGCGCGCCATCCGTCGCGTTCACGACCGCGTTGTTGGCGATGTCGAGCTCGGAGGGCGAAGATTGCAGGATGGCGGCTGCGACATCGAGGATGTTCTTGCGCAGGATCTTGGCGGCCTGAAGCGCGGCCTCCCCACCGATGCCGGCGCCGCGCGAGGCCCAGGTGCCGCCGCCGTAAGGGGTTTGATCGGTATCGCCCAGAATTACCCGCACGCGGCCCATCGAGACGCCCAGCACACTGCCGACGATCTGCGCGGTGAGCGATTCCGAGCCCTGCCCCTGCTCGGTAATGCTGGTCTGGCAGATCACGGCGCCTTGAGCATCGAGCCGCACCGCAACGCCATCCTGCGACGAAATCTTGGCGCCGCCGACGCCGTAGAACGCCGCACTGGGATTGGTGACTTCGATGAAACTCGCGATGCCAATGCCCCGATGAATTTTCTTTTTGCGAAGCACGGCCTGCTCGGCGCGCAAGCCGTCGTAATTCATCATCGTCATCAGCTTGTTCATGGCGGCGTGATGCGACAACAGCTCAAAGCGCAAGCCGGAGGGCGACGCGCAAGGGTAAGCATCGTCCGCAATGAGGTTGCGGCGGCGGATTTCCACCGGGTCTAGCCCTATCTTCGCGGCCGCTAAATCGACAAGGCCTTCGGTCACCGAACACGCGATGGGATGCCCGACCGCGCGGTACTGGCACATGACGTTCTTGTTCTGGTACACCACGCGGGCACGGGCGCGGTAATTCTTCGTCGCGTAAGGCCCGCCGATGAGATTGACGACCTGGTTGGCTTCGATGGCGCTGGTGCGCGGATACATCGAATAGGGACCGATGCCGGTGAGATCGTCGATCTCGAACGCCATAATCGTTCCGTCGCGCTTGACGCCGATTCGCCCCTTGCAGCGGTGATCGCGGGCGTGAATGTCGGTGTTGAAGCTCTCGACCCTGTCGGCCACGAATTTGATTGGCCGACGCAAGAGCTTCGACAAGGCGTAGGTCGCCATTTCGTCGGCATAGATATGGACCTTGATGCCGAAGGAGCCGCCGACATCCTTGCAGACCACGCGAACCTGCGACTCCTCAAGTCCGAGATGAAGTGCCGCGAGGTTCTGCACCATGTGCGGCGCCTGCGTGCCCTGGTAAATCGTCAGCCGCGCTTCGGCCGCGTTCCAGTCCGCCACCACCGCGCGCGGCTCCAGCGTCACGCCGGTGTGCCGCCCGAACACGAAATCCGCTTCCACAATCTCGTCGGAACCGGCAAAGGCCGCATCGACCGCGCCGGCATCGAGGTTGCGCTCGAAGGCGAGGTTGTCGCCGAGCGAGGGATGGATGACCGGCGTCTGCGGATCAAGCGCGGTGCGCATATCCGTCACCGCCTCCAGCTCCTTATATTGCACCGCGACGGCTTCGGCGGCGTCTTCCGCCGCGGCGCGACTGCTGGCGACCACGGCCGCGACCGCCTCGCCCTGCCAGCAGACTCGATCGATCGCGATTGCGCTCTGAGGCGCAGATTTCAGGCCCTTCAGGTGCGAGAGCACGCCGATCCACGGCGTGATGACGGAGGCGAGTTCTTCTCCGGTCACGACTGCGGTCACACTGGGCATGCGCTTCGCCGCGCTTGCGTCGATCGAGATAATCTTCGCATGCGCGTGCGGCGAACGGACGAACACCACATGCGCCATCCGCGGCAGTTCCATGTCGCTGACGTAGAGCCCGCGCCCTTGCATCAGCCGTTCGAGGTTGGGGCGCGGCACCACCTTGCCGATATAGGAATTCGGCCGATCGAGTTCCGAAAGCGTTTGCTTGTTTGCGGGCGACGAACTCATGGCTTCTGCCCCCGACGCGCCTGCGCGGTTACCTCCACCGCATCGATGATGGCCTGGTAACCGGTGCAACGGCAGTAATTTCCAGCGAGATGCTCGCGGATGCGCTCGCGGTCCGGCTCCGCCTCCTGCTTCAGCAAATCCTGCGCGGCGATTAACATTCCCGGCGTGCAAAAGCCGCATTGCAGCGCATTGCGATCGCGAAAGGCGGCTTGCAGATCGGCGATCTCGCCGCTGTCGGAAAGTCCTTCAATCGTCTCGACGGAAGCGCCTTGCGTCTGGACCGCCAGCATCAGGCAGGAGCGAACGATCTCGCCGTCGACGCGCACCGTACAGGCGCCACACACCCCGTGCTCGCAGCCGACATGCGTGCCGGTGAGTTTGAGTTGCTCGCGCAGGAAATCCGCAAGATTAACGCGTGGCAAGACCTGCGCATCGACGCGCTCACCATTGACATGAAGCGAGATGGGAAGGGGTGCCGTCACATGGCTCCCCCGGTATCTAGATCGGGACGGCCAAGAAGCGCGGCCACGCAGCGCGCCAGCAACACTTTGGCCAGATGCCGCCGCATTGAGCTAGTTGCCTGCTGATCCTCGGGCGGATCGAGTTCCTCGCTCAACGCCTTTGAGACCTCCGACAGCAGCACGGGTGTGACGGCCTTCTTGACAAGCCCGGCGGCGGCTTTGGCGAGCTGCGGCCGATCGCCAACGGAAAAGAAGACCGGCCGAAAATCCGTCAACCTGTCATTCTCAACGATCGCCTGCGCGGCTAGGCCAATGATGGCGTAGTCGCCGTGACGCCGGGCGAATTCGCAGAAGAAATGCGCGGAATTTTTCGGCGCGGCCGGCAGCTCAACTGCAACCAGCAGTTCCTGCGGCGACAAGGCCGTCTCATAAATGCCGGTGAAAAAATCCGTTGCCGGAATTCGGCGTTCGCCAGCGGGTCCCTGGGCGACAATGGTGGCGTTCAGCGTCACCATGCAGGCGGGCAGTTCGGAAGCGGGATCGGCGTGCGCGAGACTGCCGCCGATCGTGCCCCGGTTGCGGATCGCGGGATGCGCAATTTGAGCGACGGCATCACGCAATAGCGGAGCTTGCGCGGCGATTTCGGAGGACTTGAGAAGATCGGCGTGGCGCGTCAACGCGCCGATTTTGACGAGGCCGCCGCTCACCGCGATACCACGCAACTCCCTGAGCGCGCCGATATCGACAATCAGTTCGGGAGCCACGAGGCGGAGATTCATCGCGGGCATCAGGCTCTGGCCGCCCGAGAGCACCTTCGCCCGCTCGCCATGGGCCACCAGCAACTCGATCGCGTTGAGAACGCTGGTTGCACGGGCGTAACTGAAAGCCGAGGCCTTCATGGATGTGACCTCCCCGGCCGTATTTGGCGTATTTTTGGCAGGATTAGACGGCGCTGCCCGGCAAAGGTCAAGTTTGTTTATCGACCGATTATTTCTGATGACTCGACTTTCGGATTAGTCATAATGGGATGAAGCGCGAAATCCTTTTTCGAGTGCAACAAGATCAGCTCCGGGGAGGAGCAGGCGATGAATCTGGGTTTCTTCACCATGCCGATCCATCCTCTCGAGAAAGATTGGCAGCTCTCGCTCCGGGAAGATCGCGAAGCCTTCCTGCTGGCCGACGAACTCGGCTTCACGGAAGGCTATGTCGGCGAGCACGTTACCGACAAGGCCGAGAACATCACCTCCTGCATCGCCTTCCTCGCCTGGATTGCGGCCGCAACCAAGCAGATGAAGCTCGGCACCGGCACCGTCAACATGCCGAACACCCATCCGGCCACGGTGGCGGCCAGCATGGCGATGCTCGATCATATGCTCAACGGAAGGCTGATTTTCGGCATCAGCCCCGGCGGGCTTTTGTCGGATGCCGAATTGTTCGGCAATCTCGACGCCAACCGCAACGAGATGTTTCTGGAATCGATCAATCAGGTGCTCGACATCTGGGCCAATGAACCGCCGTATAATTTTAGAGGGAAATACTGGAACATCTCGACGCAACGGACACTGATCCAGGATATCGGGCAAGGCTTTATCGCAAAACCGTTGCAGCGGCCGCATCCGCCGATTGTCGTCACCGCCGTGGCGCCGTTCTCAAAGGGCGTGACCGAAGCCGCCGCGCGCGGCTGGGACCCGATTTCGGCGAACTTCCTGATGCCCGCCTGGGTGAAAAGCCACTGGCCGAAATACGTCGAAGGCTGCGAACGCGGCGGCCGCCCTGTAGACCCCGCGAACTGGCGCGTCGCCAAAAGCGTGTTCGTCGCCAAGGATGCGGCAACGGCCAAGGCCTACGCCACTGATCCCAACGGCCCTTACGTCTATTACTATCGCTCGCTGTTCACCAAGCTGAAGAAGAACGGCCGCATCGAGCTGTTCAAGACTCGCCGCGATCAACCCGACGACGAAGTGACGCTGGAGATGATCTGCGACAAGCTGATCATCTATGGAACGCCCGACAGTGTCGCCGATCAGCTGCTCGCCTTCCAGGAAGAGGTTGGGACCTTCGGCACGCTGCTCTACGCCGGTAAGGACTGGAAGGACCGCGAACTCGGACGGCAGTCCATGATCCTGATGGCCGAAAAGGTCATCCCGCGGGTCAATGCGGCCGCCTCGAAACAATCCACCGCCGCCGAATAACGTTTGAGAAAATCGGGAGGACAATTCGTGGCGCTGAAGACCGCCGTCATCGGGCTGGGCTGGTGGGGACAAAATATCCTCAAGAGCCTGCTCAACAGTTCCGTCATCAAGCCGGTGCTCGGCGTCGATCCGCTTGAATCGGCGCGCGCAACGGCGGCGGCACTTGGAGTAGCGACCGCGCCACGCTTTGAGGATGCGCTCGCGGACCCCGACATCAACGCCGTCATTCTCTGCACGCCGCAGGAGAAGCACGCCGGCCAGATCGTCGCGGCGGCGCAGGCGGGACGCCACGTGTTCTGCGAGAAGCCGCTATGCACGACGGCGGCCGATGCGGAAACAGCCCTTGCCGCCGTCAAGAAGGCGGGCGTGCAACTGGGTATCGGCCACGAGCGCCGCTTTGAGCCCGCCGTGATCGAGATGCGAAAGCGTTTCGCCGCCGGTGAATTCGGCAATCCGCTGCTTCTCGAGGGAAATTTCAGCCAGGACCTGTTCCTGAAATTGCCCCACGACAATTGGCGATTGTCGAAGACGGTGAATCCGGCCGGGCCCCTTTCGGCCACCGGCATTCACATGGTCGATCTTGCGATCGCGTTCCTGGGACGGCCGACCAGCGTGTGGGCGCGGCTTTCGCAACTGGGCAGCCATTTCGAGAATGGCGACACGATGTCGATCACGATGGGGTTTGAAAGCGGTGCCTCCGCCATATTGGGCGCGGTGCTGGCGACACCGTTCATGGGCCGTCTTGCGTTGTTGGGATCGAAGGGCTGGATGGAAATTCGCGACCGCAGCCATCCGCAACATTCGACCGGATGGGACGTCATCAGCGTGCACCGGGACGAAGATCCCTCGAGCGCCTTCTACCCGCCGCACCCGGCGGTGCGCGATAACCTTGAGGCCTTTGGCCGCGCCGCGCTGGGGCAGGCGCCCTACCCGGTCACATCTGAGGAAATGCTCGCCAACGTCCGCAGCTTCGAGGCGATCCAGCGCTCGGTGAAAAGCGGCGGCATCGAGAAGATCTAGGACGCTCTAGACAACTTTCTTCATCGGAGACTGGCCGACACCGTCAATGCTGCCAAAGACGCGTTCGAAGCCGGCCAGGAACGCATCCACCGCATCGCCGATCATCTGCTCCTTGCTTTCGAGCACGGGAGACTCATAGATGTACTTGCGGACGCCGTAATAAAAGATTCCGCTGTGAAATACCCAGGCCATCTCGATCTCGGCGGCGGTCGGCTTGGTGTGTGAAGGCAACCCCGCTTCAAAGCGGCACTCCCTGATGATGCGGGATAGAATCTTGTCGCGCACCACGCCGACATACCAGCGATTGATCTCGAGCCCCTTGAGGCCCGAATAGAGATAGATGCGAATCCATTTGCGGGTAAAGATCACGTTCGTATAGCCGATGTAGAACTCCCGCAGCCGGTCGCGGATCGGCCGCGAGCGGTCGGCGAGCAGCTTCTCCCAGCCCGTTTCCAGCGGCTCGAGATAAACCGTGCGGTAGACTTCCTTGATCAGATCGTCCTTGCTCGGAAAATAGCGATACAAAAGCGGCTGGGTCACCCCTAACCGGCGCGCCAGCGCGCGCGTTCCACCGCCAAATCCCTCTTCCGAGAAAAACTCGGTCGCCTTCGCAACGAATTCCTTGCGCCGATCGTCCGGCGACAACCGCTTCTGTTTGACGCGCGCGCGCCTGGACGAAGCCTTCTTGCTCATGACTCCGCAGCCACCGGAACATCATCGGCGCCGAGCAACCGTCCGTAGCCGCCGCGGACGAACAGAAGCGGCTCCTGTCGGTTATAGGCATAGGCCTCTACCGCACCCAAAAAGATGATATGGTCGCCACCGTAGTAGCGATTGGCGGCGCGGCACTGGAAACAGGCAACGCTGTCGGCGAGAAGTGGCGCGTTGCCGAGGCCCGGTGTCCAGGTGACGCCCGCAAACTTATCCGCCGAAGCGTTCGCGAATTTTGCCGCCAGCGCCTGCTGCGAAGCGCCAAGCACGTTGACGGCGAAATGGCTGGCGTTCTGGAAGATGGAAAGACCTTGCGAATACATCCCCAGGCTCCAGAGCACGAGCGGAGGATTGAGCGACACCGAGGCGAACGAGTTGCAGGTCAATCCGTAAGGCTTTCCGTCCGTCCCCATGGCCGTGATGATGGTGACGCCGGTGGCGTAGGTGCCGAGCGCGTTGCGAAAATCCCGGGGGTCGATGGCAGAGCTCCCGCTTGCCAGCTCGTTGGCGGGATCGGGCTCGGTTGGATGTTTCGTGGAGTCGTTCATCCTCTCGGCCTCAAAGCGTCAGGTTTTCGGAAGGCAGGCCGAGCGCGACGCGCCCGTAATTGGTACCAGCCGCGTCGAAGTTGAATGCGATGTGCGAATTGATCGCGTGGGCGTCGCGGAACTGCCGTTGCAGGGCACCCGAGGTGTAAAGCCCTCGCGCGCCGCTTGCGGCAAACAGCAGCGACACGGCCTCGGTGCAGAGGTTGACGGAGTAAGCTCCGTCGCGCCGCGTCCGGGTTTTGGCGGCAATATCCGGAACCTGGCCGCGGCGGGCTTCAGCCATCGCCTCGATGCAGGTCGAACGCATGATCAGGCGCGCGGCGTCGATCTTGGACGAGGCTTCGGCAATCTTGATCTGCGTGGTCTGAAGGTCGCCAAGTTTGGCGCGGTTATAGGTCGACGCGCGATACCGCGCGAGCCCGACGTAATCGTCGAGACAGGCCTGCGCGTTTCCGAGCGCGACGCCGGACAGCACGTAAGGAAACAACGAGAACACCGGCAGCGTGTAAAGCGCATTCGGATTGACCGCGCTTCCGGGTGTCGGCCCACCGGCAAGCTCGTTCACCGCAACCGTCATCGGCTCGGCGACAAAGGCGTCGTTGACCTCGACGTCATTCGATCCCGTGCCCCGCAATCCGGTCGCGTCCCAGGTGTCCTTGATGCGGTATTCACTCTTGTTGACCAGGAAGATGCGATATTCGATGCCGTCGGCCTCGTCATCAGACGACACGACGCTGGCAAGCATGTTCCATTCGCAGGAGTCGACCCCTGAGGAGAACGGCCAGCTGCCACGCAGCACATAGCCGCCCTCGACCTTCCGGGCGCGGCCGGCTGGGAAAATGAAGGAGGATGCAATCAAGACATTGGGGTCCTTGCCCCAGACGAGATCCTGCGCGCGCTTGTCGAACATCGCCAGCATCCAGTGGTGGCTAGAGAGATTGGCGAAGTTCCACGCCGCAGAGGCATCGGCCTGCCCGATCACATCGGCGCAATCGACCAGCGCGATATAATCGAGTTCGGAGCCACCGACGCGCTTGGGCTGCACGATCCGAAACAGGCCGGCCTCGTGCAACTCGCGTTCGGTCTCCGGCGGCAGCCGCCGCAATTCCTCCGTCTTCGATGCGCGATCGCGCAGGCGCGGAACCAGGGCTTTGGCGCGGGCGATCATGGTCGCATGGGCGCGATCATCGGTCTCCGCTCCCGGGGGTAGCCCCGCATTCGACTTCAGACCGGTACCTGTCATGTCGCGGTCCTCGCTATCGCGCCCGGCGCGCGGCCTTCATGTGCGGCCGATCAAGATAGAGCGAGGCGGCCAGGCCTTCCTCGTTCTGTTTGGCGAACTCGCTCAACAGCTTCATCTCGGGAATCCGCGAACGGTCAAGCGTTTCGACATCGGGCCAGTCGATCTCGATCAGATTTCCGGATGGATCCCGCAAATACATCTGAACGCAACCGTCGGGAAGTTCGTTAACCGAATTGCGAAACGTGGTCGAATCGAGCGCGCCCATTGTCTTTGCAGCATCATAGGCTGCATGGAAATCGTCAACGTCCACCGCAAAGTGCTGGTAGACCGGGACATGGTCTTCCAGCTCGAAGATATGCAGTTGCAGGTCGCCGCAGCGCAGATATTTCGTCTTGAAGCCGAAATTATAGCTGGGGATGGTCTGCATCCCCAACACGGTCTCGTAGAATTTCACCGATTCGTCGAGATTCTTTGTGCCGATCGACAGGTGGTTGAAACCCGTTACCTTCATCTCTGGCCTCCCTTGCGAAAGCAGCCAGCGTCGCATGGCGACGAAAGCTGCTTGACCGGCCGACCGTTTGACGGTTGTTTATCGCCCGATCACTAATTAAGGCGCGGCCCGCGTTGCCCGTCAATCGAATTCGACAGGGAGAACGAACTCGCATGGACAAGACTGTTGGAATTGTCGGGCTCGGCATCATGGGCGGCGCGATCGCCCGCAACCTTGTCGAACGCGGCTGGCGCGTGATCGGCTTCGACACTGACGCAGCAAAGCGGGCTGAGCTCGCGTCAGCCAAGGTCATCATCGCCGACAGCGTGGAACAGCTCACGAGAGATGCGCCTGTCATCATGACGAGCCTGCCCAGCCCGGCAGCCGTCGAGAGCGTGGCGAAGCAAATCGCCGATTCCGGCGAGCCGCCGCGGATCGTGGTCGAGCTTTCCACGCTCACCCTCGCTGACAAGCTCCGCTTCGAAGCGATCCTGAGACAGGCGGGCCACGTCGCGCTGGACTGCCCGCTGAGCGGAACCGGCGCGCAAGCCAGGATGCGCGATCTGATCGTCTATGCCAGCGGCGACAGCGATACGATTGCCCGGTGTATGCCGCTGTTCGCCGACTTTGCCAAGCAAAGCGCCGATCTCGGCGTGTACGGCAACGGCAGCCGGATGAAATTCGTCGCCAATCATCTGGTGGCGATCCACAACGTCGCCACCGCAGAGGCGATGATCCTGGCGGAACGTGCAGGCCTCGATCCGAAGAAGGTCGTCGAAATGGTCGGCCCAGGCGCCGGCGGCTCGCGCATGTTCCAGATGCGCGCGCCGATGATGGTCGAGGGCAAATACCAGCCGGCGACCATGAAAGTTTCGGTCTGGAAAAAGGACATGGCGATCATTGCCGAGTTCGCCGACGACGTCGGCTGCAAAACCCCTTTGTTCACGCTGACGCAGCCGGTCTACACCGAGGCGATGGCGATGGGGCTGGGCGATCAGGACACCGCGGCGGTATTCGAGGTCCTGAAGAAGACCATCGTTACCGCCCCCAAATCAGGCAGCTCGAAAAAGGGAAGATAGCGCGACTTGCCTTGCCGCACTGCATCAAGAGCGCTTGCAGGATGCCCGCGATCCGCATTTACCGAAACGAACGGCACTCTGGGCCAACTGCGTGGTTATCACTTGATCATTTGCGACTTCCGTCCGATAAAACATTCCATCAACGAAAAATAAAAACCATCGATATTCGGCTGAAATGCCCTCCCGGAGGATCCATGACGATTTCGCGACGACAATTCGTATCGAGTGTTGCCGGCGCGGGTATCGCCAGCATGGCGGCCCCTCACCTCGTACTGGCGCAGAGCTCTGCGCCGATCCGCATCGGTCTGCTGGCGGCCAAGACAGGGCCGCTCGCCTCCGGCGGCATCGACATGGAACTCGCGCTGACGATGTTCCTGAGGGAGCGCGACAACACGCTTGCCGGCCGCAAGGTTGAACTGATCTCCGCGGACACTGCCGGCGTTCCCGCCACCGCGCGCACCAAGGCGCAGGAACTGATCGAGAAGAACGACGTCCATTGCGTGATCGGCCCGCTCGCAGCCTTCGAGGCGCTCGCGATCGCGGACTACCTCGCCGAAAAGCAGGTGCCCACGATCGGCGTCGCCGCGGCCGAGGACATGACGCAACGGCATCCGAGCCCGTGGTTTGTGCGCCTGACATCGACTTCGGCGCAATGCGCCTATCCGCTGGCCGATTACTCGGCCAAGGAACTCAAATACAAGAAGATCGTCACCATCGCCGACGACTTCGCCTATGGGCATGAGATGTGCGCCGGCTTCCAGCGCGCCTTCGAAGACAATGGCGGCAAGATCATCCAGAAAATCTTCACGCCGCTGGCAACGCCGGACTATGGCAGCTATGTCGCGCAGGTGAAGAATGCGGACGCGATCTTCCTCGGCACCGCCGGTTCGAACGGGTTCCGCTTCCTGCGCCAGTTCATTGAATATGGCCTCAAGGACAAGATGGCGGTCATCGGCGGCATGACCGCGCTTGACGAATCCGTCCTCCGCAATATGGGCGATGAGGCGCTGGGAATCCTGACCACGAGCTGGTATTCGGCGGAGCTCGACAATCCCCTCAACAAGGCCTTCGCGCCGGCGTTCCGCAAGCAGTTCAAATACGATCCCGGTTATTACGCCGCCTCCACTTACGTCTCGGGCGAAGTACTGGAAGCCGCGCTCAAGACCGTCAAGGCCAACGCCGAAGACAAGAAGGCGCTGATGGCGGCGATCCGCGGCAACAATTTGCAGACGGTGCGCGGCCTCATCAAATTCGACGAATTCGGCAATGTGATCGGCGACGTCTATATCCGCAAGGTTACAAGAAGCGATGGACGGCTGGTCAATTCCGTCATCAAATCCTATCCAGACGTCAGCCAGTTCTGGACCTACGACAAGACCGCCTTCCTGAAAAATCCGGTCTATTCGCGCGATTATCCGCCCGCCAAAAATCTGGAGCTATGAGCCTTTCGCGAGTTGCGGGAAACTGATCCCGCAACGCTTCGAACAAGAGCGGCAGCCGATGCAATTTTGGATCATCCAGGGTCTTAACAGCCTGTCGCTCGGTGGCCTGTTGTTTCTGCTCTCCTCGGGCTTCTCGCTGATCTTCGGGCTGATGCGGCTCGCCAACCTGACGCATGGCGCGTTCTTCATGCTCGGGACCTATTTCGCGGCCATCACGATGCGCGAATATAGCGGCCTGAATATCTGGGTCACCGCGCTTGGCGCGGGGTTGGCGGTAGCCGCGATCGGCGGACTGTTCGAACGGCTGGTGCTGACGCGGCTGAAGACCAATCCGCTCGGACAGGTGCTGGTGACACTTGGAATGTCCTTTATTATTTCCGACGCCTGCCTGGTATTGTGGGGCGGCGACTCCATTCCGGTGCCGACGCCGCATAATCTTCAGGCCCCGACCCGGATGTTTGGTTTTGTATTCCCGACCTATCGGCTGGTGCTGGTCGGATGTGCCATCGCGACCGCAGTCGCGCTTTATTTCCTGATGGAGCGGACCCGGCTCGGCGCGATGATCCGCGCCGGCGTCGACGACCGGCAGATGGCGCGCGCGGTCGGCATCCCCGTCTCGAATTTGTTTACGATCGTGTTTTGCCTCGGTGCCGGCATCGCCGGCGCCGGTGGCGTGCTCGGCGGACCGATCCTCTCCGCCTATCCCGGGCTTGACGCCGACATGCTGCCGCTCGCGCTGATCGTGGTCATCCTCGGCGGCATCGGAAGCCTGCTTGGCGCATTCATCGGCAGCTTTATCATTGGATTCATCTATACATTCGGCACGGCGCTGTTTCCGGAGCTCGCCTATATCATCCTGTTTTTGCCGATGATCGTCGTCATCGCATTCCGCCCTCAGGGCCTGTTCGGGCGTGTCGGCGCATGAAGTGGATTGCCAGCGCCCTGCTCGCCGCGTTCCTTCTCCTGCTGCCGTTGTTCGCGGGCGATTTCTACATCAACCTCGCAAGCCAGATCCTGATCGCGGCGATCTTCGCGCTCAGCCTCAATCTACTGGTCGGCTTTGGCGGCATGACCTCGCTCGGCCACGCCTCCTATCTCGGCGTCGCCGCATACCTCTCGGCGCTGTTGGCCAGCCGCTACGGATTTGGCCACGGTATGGCCGCGATCATCTCGATCACGGGAACGGTCGCGACCGCGGCCTTCTTCGGCGTCATCGCGCTGCGCGCGACGGGCCTGGGCTTCCTGATGATCACGCTGGCGCTGTCGCAGGTGTTGTGGGGGCTTGCCTATCGGATGTCGAACGTGACCAACGGCGACAATGGTATTGCGGGCCTGACCCGGCCGATGCCGTTTGGCATCTTGCTCGACAGCGCGGCTGCGTTCTACTGGTTTGCCCTGATCGTCGCGTGCTTTGCATTCCTGATGATGGCGATCTTCGTATCCTCATCATTCGGCTCATCGCTGAAGGGCGTGCGCGATCAGCCGCGCCGGATGGCCGCGCTCGGATTCAATCCATGGATGATCCGCTGGATCACCTTCGTCTATGCTGGCTTCTGGGGCGGTATCTCCGGGCTGCTGTATGTCTATTACAACAAGTACATCCACCCGACCTCGCTTTCGACCACGAGCTCGGCCGAGGCATTGCTGAGCGTGATCGCCGGCGGATCAGGCACGCTCGGTGGCCCCGTCGTCGGCGCCACGCTGGTACTGCTGCTGAAGAACTACGCCTCCGCCTATATCGAGCGCTGGAACATGCTGCTCGGCCTGGTATTCCTGTTCATCGTGCTTGTGATGCCGACCGGAATCGTTCCGGGTCTCGCCAAATTAACCGCTCGATTTCGGAAAGGTTCGCAATGACCCCGCCGACATCAGAGTACGCGCTCGAGATCATCGGCCTGAACAAGGCGTTCGGCGGATTGAGGGTCACCCAGGACATATCCCTCAAGATCCGGCAAGGCGAACGCCGCCTGATCATTGGACCGAACGGTGCCGGCAAGACCACGCTGTTCAACCAGATCAGCGGCGACATGCGGCCGAATTCCGGACAGATCAGGCTGTTCGGCACCGACGTTACGACGCTTGCGCCCTACCGTCGGGCGCATCTGGGATTGTCGCGCACCTATCAGATCATCACATTGTTTACCGGCGATACGCTCGAGCAAAATGTGACGCTCGGCCTGCTCGGTCTGCTTCCCTCGCGCTGGCAGATGTGGCGGCCGTTGTCGTCTTACGGTCACCTCACGACCGAAGCCCGCCGGACCCTGGATACGGTCGGACTTCTGCATCTAGCCGATCACCCGATCTCCGAGATTGCCTATGGCGAGAAGCGCCGGGTTGAGCTCGCGATGGCGCTGGCGCAAAGGCCGCGGGTACTGCTGCTGGATGAGCCCCTGGCCGGTCTTTCAAACAGCGAAAGATCGACCGTGAAAGCGCTGATCGCCTCGATCTCACGCCAGACCACGGTGATCATGATCGAGCACGACATGGATACCGCACTCGACCTCGCCGAGACGGTGACGCTGCTCAACTACGGCCGCGTCATCGTCGATGGCGCGCGCGATGCTGTGATTGCGGATGAGCGAACGCGCGAGGTCTATCTTGGCAACTGAAGCGCTCAGTCTGAAAAACGTGCACGCATTTTATGGCGACAGCCATATTCTGCATGGCGTAGGCTTTTCGCTACAGGAAGGTTGCGTGCTGGCACTACTCGGGCGCAACGGCGCGGGAAAGACGACTTGCATATCCACGATCGTTGGTTTCCTGACCGCGAGGGATGGTGAGATCCGCCTGTTCGGCGAGCCAATCGAGGGCCTCAGCCCCGAGCGCATTTCACGCCTCGGTATCGGCCTGGTGCCGCAGGGGCGCCGGATCTTTCCCTCGCTCACGGTCCGGGAAAACCTCATCGTGGCGCAGCAGCGCGAGCGTAGCACGAAGAAGCCCTGGAGCATCGAGCGGATCTATGAGCTGTTTCCAAAGCTGCGCGAGCGTCATGCGCAATTCGCCGGCACGCTTTCCGGCGGCGAGCAGCAGATGCTGGCGATCGGCCGCGCGCTGATGGGAAACCCGCGCGTATTGCTGCTCGACGAACCGTCGGAAGGCTTGGCCCCTCTGATCGTCGCGGAGGTCGGCCGCACCATCAAGCGGCTCAAGGAAGAAGGACAATCTATCGTTCTGGTCGAGCAAAACCTTCAGCTCGCGCTTGAGGTTGCCGACCAGGCCGTCATTCTCAACACCGGCCGCTGCGTCTTCGAAGGCAACGCCAGCGAAATCCTGAACGATGAAGCCCTGATTACGCAAAATCTTGGCGTCTTTCACGCCCATTAGGCTAAACAATCCACCCCTAGAGGTAAGAAGATGAAAATCGGCGTATGTGGAACTGGACGGATGGGAGCGTCGATCGCGCAGCGATTGATGTCGGTCGGACATCAAGTGGGCGTCTGGAATCGCGATGCAGCGAAAACAAGACCGTTGGTTGACGAGGGCGCAAAAGCCTTTGCATCGCCGGCGGAGCTGGCGGAAGGCTGCGAGGCCGTTATCGCCATGCTGCTCAACGACGCGGCAACCGAAGCGGTTTACCGCGGCCCCAACGGTCTCCTGAAGGCCAAGCTTGCCGGCAAGCTCGTGATCGACATGAGCACCGTGCGCCCGGACACCATGATATCGGTCGGCAATGCGGTGGCGCAGCTTGGGGGGGCTTTTGTCGAATGTCCGGTCGGCGGCAGCAAGGTGCCGGCGAGAGAAGGCAAGCTGTTCGGCCTCGTCGGAGGCACGAATGCCGATGTTACCAGAGCCATGCCGCTGCTCGAGCAGCTATGCCGCCGTATCGAACATGTTGGCCCGCTCGGCGCCGGCGCGACCTTGAAGCTTGCGGTCAACCTGCCGCTCCTCGTCTACTGGCAGGCGCTCGGCGAAGCACTGACCATCTGCAAGCCGCTCAACCTTCCACCCGATCGGCTGATCGATATCCTGTCCGACACCGCAGGCGCGCCCGCTGCCATGAAAGGGCGCGGCGCGATCATCGCCAAGGTTTTGGGCGGTGCACCGCTTGGCGAAACCGCATTCGGCATCACGGCCGCAAAAAAGGACCTTGCCACCGCCGTGCAATTTGCTTCCTCCATCCATGCCGAACTTCCGGTTGCCAAGAGCGCGCTGGCCTGTTTTGAGGAAGCCGAAGCCGCGGGGCTCGGAGGTGCCGACGCCACCACGATTTCCGTCCGCTGGACCCAACGCAAGATGCCGGCAGCCAAATCCTGAAAATGATCCGCTTGATCGCCATATTCCGAACAACCAACGCAACAGCAGAGAAGATTCAATGATCGATCGCAAGAACCGCTATGGCCGTACTGCCGCACGCATCCACGACGCGGACGGCCTCGCGCGGCGCCCGTCCTCCGCCACGATCGACATTCACGCCCACATCGTCGTGCCCCAGGCCGCGAAGCTCGCGAAACCGCATGTCGACCACAGTCGCATTCCCCTTGTGCATTTTGCCAATGCCGAAACCAGGGGAATCAACGCGCAGCAGGAGAAAGATGTCGAGGAGGTCATGACCACGATCGATCGCCGCCTTTTCGATCTCGACAAGATGGGCATCGACATTCAGGTCGTCGCACCGGCGCCGCCGCAGTGTTACTATACGATCGATCCCAAAATCGCCGAAAAGGCCCATCGTCTCGCCAACGATGGCGTCGCGGAATATTGCGCGCGCCGGCCCGACCGGTTTGTCGGGCTCGGCGTCGTCACCTTGCAGGAGCCCGGGCTTGCCGTACGCGAACTCGACTATGTCATGAAGAATTTGAAATTGAAGGGCGTCGAGATCCTGACCAACGTCGATGGCCAGGAATTATCCGATCCGAAATTCCGTCCCTTCTTCGCGCGCGCCGAGCAGCTCGGGACCTTCATCATGATGCACCCGAACGGATTTACCCATGGCGAGCGGCTTACTCATTTCTATTTCAACAACGTGCTCGGCAATCCGCTCGATACGACAGTTGCGCTTCACAACCTCATCTTTTCGGGAACGCTGGCACGCTTCCCTGATTTGAAGCTGATGGCTGTGCACGGCGGCGGCTATCTGCCGAGCTACTCAGGCCGGATCGATCACGCCTGGGGCGCGCGACGGGACTCGCACGGCGAACTGCCGTTGCCGCCGACCACCTATCTGCGGCAGGTATATCTCGACACCGTTGTCTTCAGCTATCACCAGCTCGCTTATCTGATCGACGTGTTCGGTCCCGACCGTATCCTGATGGGCACCGACTACCCCTTCGACATGGGCGAATATAATCCGGTCGGACACATCGCCGGCGTCCACGGAATCGACGAAGCCACGCTCGCGCAGATCGCCGGCGGCAACGCTACGCGGGTGCTTGGGCTTGATGTGTGAGAACCCTGTGCCCGAAGGCGGGGCGCGTTCAGTGGTGCGCGCCCGCGGTCTTGTAGCCGGGCTGCTCGAACGGGTGTGAGGTAGCGAATTCCGGCATTTTGAAGCAGCGGTCGGCGAGGCCGGCGACGAGTGGAAAGGCACCCAATTCAATCTTGAGAAAATGCGCGCCCACGACCTGGCCGGAGATGCAGATATCCGCAAGGCCCGGCTGGGCGCCGAGCGCGAAAGGCGCCGGCGCGCGGCGCGCAAGCAACCTTTCATAGGTCGCAAGCCCCTCGGTCGTCCAATGCTTGCCCCAGTTCTCGATCGCCTTGGCATCGGCGCCAAACGCCTTAGCCAGATGGTTGCGGACGCGCGGCACCACCAGCGGATGGGCATCGGCGATCGTCATCAGCGCCAGCGAGCGCGCATAGGCCCGCTCCTTGACATCCTCCGGCAGCAGCCGCGGCGAGGGCTTGATGTCGTCCAGATATTCCATGATCGCCATCGACTGGAACAGCGAGTGGCCGTCATGAATGAAGGTCGGCACGACATGTTCGGGATTGACGGCATCGTAGCCCGGCTTGAACTGTTCGCCCTGGAGGATATCGACCGAGGTCTCCTCGAACGGCAAACCTTTCAGCCTCAAGGCGACCCGCACCCGAAATGAAGCGATCGATCGCCAGAACCCGTAGACTTGTATGCTCATCGGAAGACCCTTCTAACTCCGGTTCGAATGCCGCCCAGCTCATATCATCTTTTGCGTCGTTAGCCGATGCACAAGGAGGGAAGATCATGACGCCCAACATTGTGGCCAAATGGGCGAGCGTCTACTCCGCCATATGGTGCTGCTGCCAGCGCAACAGATAAGCCTGCAAGCGCCAGATCACGGCGGAAAGCGCCACCCCCACCAGCATCAGCACAATCACCGCGACCATCATTCCCGATGCTTCGCCGCGCGCCTCCGATTCGATGATCAGCCGGCCGATTCCGCGCTCCGCGCCGATGAATTCCCCGACGATCACGCCGATCAGCGCAAACGAGATCGCCGGAGAGAGCGAGGCAAATACCCAGGCCATCGTGGAGGGGATCACGACCGTGCGGGTGATCTGCCATTCGCTCGCGCCAAGGAGCCGCGCGGCATTGACGAAGCCTTCGTCGATCGAACGCGCGCCCTCAAACGTGTTGAAGAACACCAGAAACACTACCACGATCCAGGACGTCACGACCTTTGACGTGTCGCCGATGCCGAACGCGAGCACGATGATCGGCGCCAGCGCGATCCTGGGAATCGAGTTTACCGCGGTGATGAAAGGCTGAAAGATCGCGCTCAGCCGATCCGATCTTCCCAGAATCAACCCGGCGGCAAAGCCGCTGGATACGCCGGTCGCAAAACCGAAGAAGGTATTCTTGAGCGTGATGCCGGTGGCAACCCAGAGATTGTTTTCGGTGCGGGCCATGCATTTGGCAAAGTCGCCATTGAACCATCCGTTGAACACCCCGAGCTTGGATTTGAGGCAACTCAGGATCAGAAAGTGCTCGAATATCTCGGAGGGCTTTGAAACGAAGTAGGGGTCGAGCAAATCCGGTATCAGCCACGGAAGACTGGCATGCAAATCATATCCCCATTGCCAGATCGACAAGACGACAACGCAGATCAGTGCTTGCCACGCCCATGTGCTGAAGCGTCGGCGGCGCATTCTCATCGCTTCCGCCCCCTCACGAATTCCTCCCCAAGGGAGTGCCAGATATGCTGGAACAGTTCGGCGTAGCGCGGTGTCTCCCTTACCTTCACGGCATCGCGCGGCCGCGGAAAATCAACCTCGAACATGTCCTTGATCTGGCCTGGGCGCGCTGAAAACAGGATGATGCGATCGGCCAACGTCAAGGCCTCGCCGAGATCGTGCGTGACGAACAGGACCGTTTGCTGCTCGCGCTCCCAGATACGGAGCAAGACCTCATGCATATCGATCTTGGTATGGGTGTCGAGCGCGCCGAACGGTTCGTCCATCAGCAAAATTTGAGGTTCGACCACCAGCGTTCGCATCAGCGCGGCGCGCTGGCGCATGCCGCCGGATAGTGCCGATGGATAGGCTTGCTCGAAGCCGGCAAGCCCCGCCTGGGCAACGCAGGCCGCGATGCGTTCCTTGCGTTCGGCATCCGGACGGCCGGCAAGTTGCAGGCCGTAGCCGATATTGTCAGCCACCGTGCGCCATGGGAACAAGGTATCGCGCTGGAAAACATATCCGACATTGGGCGTCGCCTTGCCGGAAACGACCGGCACCCCATCGATCAGAATTTGACCGCTGCTCGGCCTGATCAAGGTCGCGATCATGTTGAGGATGGTGCTCTTGCCGGAGCCGGACGGCCCCAGCAGAGCCACGAACTCGCCGCGCCGCACGCTGAACGAGACATCGCGCACTGCCTCGATAGCAGTGCCCGCGAGCTGGAACGACTTGCTCAGGCCCCTGACATCGATCCGATAAACATCCGGCGACCGATCGGGTGGCATGGCTGGTCTATCCTGGGCTCTCAACGCCGGACTTTCAACCCGGATACGCTTTTCGCGCGACTTCTACGAAATCGGGGCTCACGACCTCGGCAATCGTGAGCGGCTTGATGCCGGTCATTTCGCGGAACCAGATTTTTTCGCCGCGCGCGAAACTTGCCGCATCGACGACGCCTTCATAGTCCGCGACTTTTTTCAGCGCCGTGATTTCGAGGATATTGGCGCCGCGCGATGTGCTTCCTACATAAGGCTCGATCGCATCGTAGACTTCGTCGGGCGAATGCGCCTTGATCCACTGTGTCGCACGCCACAACGCCGTGACGAAGGCCTGCATCTTGGGCAGGTCCTTGTCGATCGTCGATTGCACCGTGAAATGCCCGGTGACCGGGACCTTGCCGCCGATATACTTGTTCCAGATGGTTTCGTCCGTTCCATCGAACAAAAGCGTGCCCCAGCCCTGCTCCATCGACTCGTTGAGCAGCGACAGCGAGCTTACGAGAACATCGACCTGCTTGCTCTTGAGCGAACCCAGCATGGTGTCGACATTGCCGGTTCCGATCCAGGTTACCTTCTCGGCTAATCCCATTGTTTCCATATAATAAGACGACCAGACGTGGTTGGTGCCGCCCAGCGACGACACCGAAACGATCGGCTTGCGTCCGTCGGGCCTCTTCCATTCCGTCAGCTTCTCCAGCGTCGTGGTGCCCTGATCCCAGAGATCCCGACGGATGATGAACATCACCGAACTGCTCCGCGTGTCGGTCGGCATCAGGATCCGCCCGGCGCGTCCATGATTGCTGAGCTGCATCGGGTGGGTGACGTCGCCGATCCCGACATCGCCTTGCGATGAGGCAATGATTTCGCGTGTCTTGACGCCGCTGCCGCCCTGAATCAGCTTGCAGTCGAGACCGGCTTCCTTGAAGTACCCGATACGATCCGCCACAAATTGGGACTGATAGATCGGCACGGCTACGGGGTAGATCACGCGGCCGCTCTTGGCTTCGGCCCATGCGCGGCCTGTGGCGAGGCTTGCGCCACCTCCAGCAACGATGGTCAGCGCCGACCGTCTGGTAATGTACACTGCCATCACGCCTTCTCCTTCGCCTTGCCGGCTACTTTTTCGAGCGCATTCAGCACCGCATCACCCATTTCCCGGGTCGAAAGTCCGCCCGCGCCCGGCTCGGCGATATCGGCGGTTCTTGCACCGTTCGCCAAAGCGGTATCGACGGCCTTTTCAAGCAAATCCGCGTCATCGGGCCGATCAAGCGTCATCCGCAGCATCATGGCGACGCTGAGGATCGAACCAAGCGGATTGGCAATGCCTTTGCCTGCGATGTCGGGCGCGCTGCCGTGAACCGGTTCGTAGAGCGCCTTGCGGTGGCCGTAGCGGTCAACGGGACCCAGCGACGCCGACGGCAACATCCCGAGCGAACCCGACGCCATCGCCGCGCAATCGGAGAGAATGTCTCCGAAGATATTGCCGGTCACCATCACGTCGAACTGCGATGGCTGCCGGACGATCTGCATCGCGGCGTTGTCGACATACATATGCGTCAGCTCGATGCCGGAAAATTCGGCCGCATGAAGTGCTGTGACTTCCTCTCGCCACAACACGCTGGTTTCGAGCACATTGGCTTTGTCCACCGAGCAAACCTTCCCTCTACGCGTGCGCGCCAGCTCGAAGGCTGCGCGCGCCACGCGGCGAATTTGGCTCGTGGTGTATTGTTCGGTGTTGAAACCGCGCCGCTGGCCGTCGGCAAGGGTTTCGATGCCGCGCGGTTCCCCGAAATAGATGCCGCTGGTAAGTTCGCGGATGATGACGAAGTCCACGTCCTTGAGCACGCGGGCCTTGAGCGGCGAGGATTCGGACAAGGCCGGGTTAGCGCGAATGGGCCGCAGATTGGCGTAGAGGTCGTACTTGCTGCGTAGCGTCAGCAAACCGCCCGCCTTGCGTGCCGCCGCCGGCACCTCCTTTGTTTCCGGTCCGCCGGTCGCTCCCCACAGGATGGCGTCAGCCTCATCCATCGCCTGCGCGGTATCCGCAG